>OLRA01003051.1_pt1 | contig 15433 bp, 10 predicted proteins | sample 1673011 | NCBI WGS metagenome assembly OLRA01 (sample SAMEA3136746, study PRJEB25190) | human gut metagenome | reverse complement strand
AGAAAAGAGACTCTTCGGAGTCTTTTTTTTGTACCATTTCATACGACGGAAAGGTTGTCTGATAAAAAAGGCTGTATTTTCTGAAAAATTATGGTACTATATTAAGGTGCATAATGGTAAGCGTGCAGTTAGAATGAGACATATGTATTGTGCGCATATGTGTATGATGAAGGAGGACAAAATCATGCGTAGATCAATCAGACGTTATTTGAGTATGCTGCTTGTCATGCTGATGACAGTATCAGCTGCAGCAGTCATTTGTACAAAGAATGCTTATGCCGGAAGTTTTTCCGGCGGTTATATATCGCTTGGTGCCGATCTGACAGAGGAAGAGAAGTCAAAGGTTCTGGAACTCTTTGGTGTGGATGAGAAAGATTTGGAGAATTATAAAGTCGTGTATGTGACTAATAAAGAAGAACATCAGTACCTGGACAGCTATATTTCAAGCGCACAGATCGGTGATCAGGCCTGGTCTTCGGTATTGATTACGGAAGGCAAAAAGGGCAGCGGCATCAATGTGACAACGAAGAATGTTATTTATTGTACAACCGGTATGTATGCCAATGCGCTGGCGACAGCCGGTGTGGAAGATGTGAATGTAGTTGTGGCCGGTCCGTTTAATGTATCCGGTACGGCAGCATTGGTGGGAGCACTGAAAGCTTATTCAGAGATGACAGGTGAGACTGTGGATGAAAAGGTTGTGGATGCGGCCGTGGATGAGATGGTGACCACAGGCAGTCTGGAAGATAATACCAATGCTGACAACGAGAAGGTGGAAGGAATGGTAGCCTATCTGAAAGAACAGGTTGCAAGCGGCAACAGCAAGGATAAGGATCTGGATCAGATCATCAATGATGCGGCGGATAAGTTTGAGATCACATTGAATGAAGATCAGTTTAACCAGTTAAAAGCACTTCTTGAGAAGCTGGGCGGCCTGAATCTGGATCTGGGGTCATTGAAGAGTCAGGCACAGGCGGCTTATGATACATTGAAGAATATGGGTTTTGATATCAGCAAGATTCATATCGATACAGAAGAAGCAAAAGGTATTTTCCAGCAGATCATTGATATGATCAAGGGTTGGTTTAATTAGGACAGGAAGGAAATAGACTATGAGTGAATTGGTAAGAGTGGCCGTGGATGCCATGGGCGGCGATCATGCGCCGGAAGCCGTTGTGCAGGGCGTTGTTGATGCATTAAATGCGAGCAAAGAAATCGAGGTATTACTGGTGGGTGATCAGACGGCTATTGAGAAGTGTCTCACCGGTGCGCAATATGATAAAACACGTCTTCAGGTGATCCATGCATCAGAAGTGATCACCAATAATGAGACGCCGACCATCGCCATCAAGAAGAAGAAGGATTCTTCCATTGTTGTTTCACAGAGACTGGTGCGTGAAGGCAAAGCGGATGCTTTTGTCTCAGCAGGCAGTACCGGAGCTGTTCTGGTGGGCAGCCAGGTGCTGATCGGACGTATCAGAGGTATTGAGCGTCCGGCGCTTGCACCGTTGATTCCGACAACCAAAGGCTTTTCACTCTTGATTGACTGCGGTGCCAATGTGGATGCCAAGCCTTCCAATCTTGTGCAGTTTGCAAGAATGGGTGCCATTTATATGGAACATATCTTGGGCCGCAAGAATCCCCGGGTAGCCATTGTGAATATTGGTATTGAGGAGGAAAAGGGCAATGCACTGGTGAAACAGACGTATCCTCTTCTGAAAGAATGCGGGGATATTAATTTTATCGGCAGTATTGAGGCCCGTGATATACCAAACGGTTATGCAGATGTTATTGTCTGTGAAGCTTTTGTAGGCAATGTGATTTTGAAGATGTATGAAGGCGTGGCCGGTGCACTGATGGGCATGGTCAAGGAGACCATGATGTCTTCACTGAAAACAAAGATCGGGGCGCTTCTTATTAAGAATGAACTGAAGCAGACATTGAAAGATTTTGATGCTTCTGATTACGGCGGTGCACCGATGCTGGGACTGAAGGGACTGGTTGTTAAGAGTCATGGCAGTTCCAATGCCAAAGAGTTCAAGCAATCTATTCTGCAGTGTATCGCATTCAAACAGCAGAATATTTCAGGCAGGATCGCAGCGTCTATTACAGCGGACAAGGAATTACTTTCAGCTTCAGAAAACAAGACGGAAGAATGATACAATAGTTGATTTAACAGGAAGAGGGAGAAGAATGGCAAATCATACATTATTAAAAAAACTGCAGCAGAAAATTGATTATCAGTTTAAGGATGAGAATCTGTTGTTTACTGCACTGACACATAGTTCTTATGCCAATGAACACAAATTGCATAAGATTCATCATAATGAACGTCTGGAATTTCTTGGGGATGCGGTACTTGAAGTTGTATCCAGTGATTTCCTGTTTAAGAATTTCCCTGATATGGCAGAAGGTCAGATGAGCAAGAAACGGGCAAGCCTTGTTTGTGAGCCTACATTGGCTTACTGTGCAAGACAGATCGGGCTTGGCAAATATCTGATGCTGGGAAAAGGTGAGGATATGGGCGGCGGCCGCAACAGAGATTCTATCCTGTCAGATGCATTGGAGGCTGTCATCGGTTCTATTTATCTGGACGGCGGTATTGAACAAGCCGGCAGCTTTATTATGACCCATGTTTTGAATGATATTGAACATAAAGCCATGTTCCAGGACAGCAAAACAATTTTGCAGGAACTCCTTCAGAAGGACCACAATGATCCGATCACCTATGAAGTGGTGGATATGACAGGACCTGAGCATAACAGAATGTTTGTGATGCAGGTGAAGCTGGGAGATAGAGTGATTGGCAAAGGCAGCGGCAGAACGAAGCAGGCAGCCGGTCAGGAGGCTGCTTATCATGCAATCCTGGCATTAAAGAACAAGCAGGAACATTAGGGGACAGTGTATGTTTTTAAAAAGTATTGAGGTACAGGGCTTTAAATCCTTTGCCAACAAGATGGTTTTTGAATTTCATAAAGGCATTACGGGCATTGTAGGGCCTAACGGCAGCGGAAAGAGTAATGTAGCGGATGCAGTTCGCTGGGTACTGGGTGAGCAGAGTGCCAAACAGCTGAGAGGATCCAAGATGGAAGATGTTATTTTTTCCGGTACTGAGAGCAGGAAACCTCTGGGTTTTGCCTACGTGGCGATCACTCTGGATAATTCAGACCATCAGCTGGCAGTGGAATATGATACCGTGACGGTATCAAGGCGTGTGTACCGTTCAGGAGAAAGTGAATACAAGATCAATGGCCATAACTGCAGATTGAAGGATGTGCAGGAACTGTTCTTTGATACAGGTATCGGTAAGGAAGGCTATTCGATTATCGGGCAGGGTCAGATTGACAAGATCCTCAGCGGTAAACCGGAAGAACGAAGAGAATTATTTGATGAGGCAGCCGGGATTGTCAAGTACAAACGTCGAAAAGCCCTGACAGAGAAGAATCTGGCGGAAGAACAGCAGAATCTCAGCAGAGTGCGGGATATTTTGTACGAGCTTGAGAAACAGGTTGGACCGCTTGAGAAACAGAGCGAGACTGCAAGAATTTATCTGAAGCACAGAGATACACTGAAGCAGTATGATGCCAATATGTATCTGTTGTCTTTTTACCAACTGAAAAAAGATAGCGCTGCCATCGATGAGAAAATGGATATTGTCAGTACACAGCTGAAGGATTCCCAGGAGAATTTTGAGAAGATCAAAAGTGCGTATGCCCAGATGGAAGCGCTGATGGAGCAGTACGATCAGAAGATTTCACAAGATCAGGAGGTCTGCAATCAGCAGGCTTTAGAGAAACAGCGTCTTGAAGGCGGCAAAAATGTACTGGTTTCTAAGACAGACGGCATCAGCAGCAAGGAAGAACAGTTTGATGCATTGATCCTTGAGACAGAGGCGGGAATCGAAGAGAAGAAGAAACTTTCCGAGGAAAGTGAGAAAGAACTGAAAGCTCTGGAAGAGGAACTGCAGGAACTGGAGCATCATAAGAACAGCTCTGAAGAAGCATTGAACAGTATGTCCGGTACGATGACATCATTGCGAGATCAGATTGATTCACAGAACAGTGATATTATTGAATTTCTGAATGAGGCGGCGAATATTAAAGGACGTATGCAGCGTTATGAGACAATGCAGGAACAGACACAGATCAGACAGTCTGAATTGAATCAGAAACTGATCGCACTTCAAAGTGAAGAATCTTCAGAAGGTGAGCTGGTAGAGGCATTTAAGAAGGAAGCACAGGGCATTGAACTGGAGCTTGAGAGGCTGCAGGCAGAACAGTCCGCCTGCAAAAAGAGAGCTGCCAAAATTTCCGATGATCTGATGAAATGCAGAGAGGCTTTCAATGCGGCTGAGAAATCTTTCCATGAAGAGTCAGCACGTTATCAGACACTGAAGAATATCACGGAGCGCTATGACGGTTACGGTGTCAGCATTCGTAAGATCATGGAGCGTAAGAGTGACTATAAAGGGATCATTGGCGTTGTGGCGGATATTATCCATGTCAGCAAAGAATATGAAATTGCCATAGAGACAGCCCTTGGCGGCAGTATTTCCAATATTGTTACGGATAATGAACAGACGGCAAAGAGTATGATACAGTTTTTGAAGAAGAATCGTTTTGGCCGTGCAACCTTCCTGCCTTTGACGAGCATCAGGGGGCGCAGGGCAGAGAATGCGGACAGAATCTGTGGGGAGGAAGGCGTTATTGGTCTGGCCAGCGATCTGATCCGTGTGGACAGTCAGTTCGGACATCTGGCGGATTACCTCCTTGGCCGGGTGTTTATTGTGGATCATATTGATCATGCGTTGGCTTTGGCCAAGAAATATCGTTATTCTTTAAGAATTGTGACTTTGGAAGGCGAGTCCTTAAATCCGGGCGGTTCATTATCCGGTGGTGCCTATAAGAATACAGGCAACCTTCTTGGCAGGCATCGTGAAATGGAAGAATTGCAGAAACATGTGGAGACACTTCGCAAAGAGGGTGCCTCGCTGAAACAGCAGATCAATCAGCTGCAGTCAGACAAAGACAGAAATAAAGCAGCCATGGAGAAAAATACAGCTGAAGAATCCCGGCTTACACTCCATCAAAATACGGTGCGTCTGCGTCTGAAACAGGTTGATGAGAGCCGTGGTGAGCATGCAAAATCCATTCAGGATATTAATCGGGAGACGGCCCAGATCAAAACGCAGCAGGAACAGATCAGGCAGTTCAGGCAGCAGCTGACGGTTCAGATGGATGAACTGGAGGCAAAGAAGAAGAATGCTGAGGAACTGGTGACATCATTGACGGCCAAACTGGAAGAAATCTCCGAACAGGAGAAGGATTTCAACAGTCAGACAGCAGATATGCGGATTCATTATGCCAATCAGGTACAGAAGAAATCTTTCATTCGAAAGAGTATGGACCAAAACCGCAGCGAAATCCGTCATTTACAGGAAAAACTGGCAGATTACCGTGCACAGAAGGCTGTTTTCGGAAGTGAGAAGGATGCAATACGAAGACAGATTGATGAAACAGAGGCCCAGATTGCTGCTTTGACAGAAGAAATGACAAAAAGCCAGGCAGTGCTTCGCCAGAAAACAGATGAACGCAGCAAATATGCAGCTGAGCATAAAACATTTTTTGCAAAACGTGAAGAATTGTCTGAGACGATCAGTCAGCTGGACAAAGAACAGTTCAGACTTGGCAGTCAGAAAGAAAAGCTGGAAGAGAGCCGCAGCCAACTCAGCAGTTATATGTGGGAAGAGTATGGCCTGACTTATCAGACAGCCAGGGAATTATCAGATGATGCGCTGCAGGCACTGCCGTTGGCGAAACTGAAAAAAATGACAGCAGATGTTAAAGGACAGATCAAAGCCCTGGGCAATGTCAATGTCAATGCCATTGAAGAATATAAGGCAGTGGCCGAGCGCTATGAGACGATGAAGACTCAGCATGATGATATGGTGGAAGCGGAAGAGAAGCTTGCCGGCATTATTGAAGATCTGAACAGTTCCATGCAGAAGCAATTCAAGGAGAAGTTCATGCAGATCCAGAAAGAATTTGACCGTATATTCAAACTTCTTTTCGGCGGCGGAAAAGGTACGCTGGAACTGGCGGATCCGGAAAATCTGCTGGAGACAGGTGTTATTATTACAGCGCAGCCGCCTGGTAAGAAACTGCAGAATATGATGCAGCTGTCCGGCGGTGAAAAAGCATTGACAGCGATCGCATTGCTTTTTGCTATTCAAAGTCTGAAACCTTCACCGTTCTGCCTTCTGGATGAGATCGAAGCGGCGCTGGATGATGCCAATGTTAAGCGTTTTGCAGAATATCTGCATAATCTGACAAAGGATACGCAGTTCATTGTTATTACGCATAGACGAGGAACGATGAATACAGCGGATATTCTTTACGGTATCACCATGCAGGAGAAGGGTGTTTCAACACTTGTATCCGTGAATCTGATAGAAAATGAATTAGGAAAATAGGAGGTAATTTATGTCTGAAGAAAAGAAAGGCTTTTTTTCACGTCTTGTGGAGGGCCTGACAAAAACAAGAAATAATATCATGTCCGGCTTTGATGCGATCTTTTCCGGATTTTCCAATATTGATGAAGATTTTTATGAAGAATTGGAAGAAGTGCTTGTTATGGCAGATCTGGGTATTCATACAACGGAGAATATTATTGAGGAATTGAAGCGGAAGGTTAAGGAACAGCATATCAAGGAACCACAGGCATGCAAGCAGCTGCTGTCAGATACGATCAAAGAGCAGATGCGTGTCGATGAGGAAGCTTATCAGTTTGAGCATCAGACGTCCGTGGTACTGGTCATCGGTGTCAATGGCGTCGGCAAGACAACAACCATTGGCAAACTTGCGGGACAGTACAAAAAGGCAGGCAAGAAAGTTGTTCTTGCTGCAGCAGATACATTCAGAGCAGCGGCCATTGAACAGCTGACAGAATGGGCCCATAGAGCAGGTGTTGATATCATTGCCGGCCAGGAGGGTTCTGATCCTGCATCGGTTATTTATGATGCCATTGCGGCAGCAAAAGCCAGAAAAGCGGACATTCTTCTGTGCGATACAGCAGGCCGTCTTCATAATAAGAAGAATCTGATGGAAGAGCTGAAGAAAATCAACCGTATTATCGAACGGGAATATCCGGAAGCTTATCGTGAGAATCTGATCGTGCTGGATGGTACAACCGGTCAGAATGCCCTTGTTCAGGCAAAACAGTTTAAGGAAACAGCAGATATTCAGACTGCGGACATGCTGAATCTTCCTGTGCTGACAAAACTGGACGGTACTGCAAAGGGCGGCATTGCCATTGCCATTCAGGCAGAACTTGGTGTGCCGGTGAAATATATCGGAATCGGCGAAAAAATCGAAGATCTCCAGAAATTCGACACAGACGCCTTTGTTGACGCTCTCTTCACACCGGCAGAAGAAAATTAAGTTAAAGACCGGCGTGCAGTCTATAAGTTGTACACCTTTTTAGTTTCAGAAAAATGTCAGACTTTCATTAAGAAATCTTTAGGATTCATTAAGGCTGGCTGAAGTGTTATTATATAGGATATAAGGGTAGGAAAGGAGCTGATAGTTACAGCAATGAGCAGAATGCGAAATGTTTTAGAATATTTGGAGCAAAGTGCGGAACGCTTCCCGGAGAAATCGGCCGTAACGGATGGTATCTGTACTTATACATATAAAGAATTGTTAGCGTATTCCAGGAAGATCGGCAGTGGGATTGCGGCATACTGCAGATCGGAACAGCCAGTCGCTGTTCTTGCAGAAAAGGGGGCCGATACATTGGCTGCTTTTCTGGGGATTATTCAAGCCGGCTGCTTTTATGTGTTGATGAATCCGGAGCTGCCAATCGGCAGGTTAGAGCAGGTACAGCAAGTTCTTCAGGCTGCGTATATTGTCACGGACAGGGAACATCGGGAGATGGCTTTGCAGATTGTGCCTGAGCATCAAATCCTTTGGATGGAAGAACTGATGGAAACCGATGAGAATCAGACATTATTAAGTGAGCGCAGAAAGCGTTCCATAGGCACAGCACCGCTGTATGCTAATTTTACTTCAGGCTCTACGGGGCAGCCTAAGGGTGTGGTTGTCAGTCATCGGAGTGTTCTGGATTTTATTGATATTTTTACGGAATTATTTGGCATTACATCAGAAGATCGGATTGCTAATCAGGCACCTTTTGATTTTGATGTTTCTGTGAAAGATATTTATTCTTCACTGAAGACAGGTGCAACCCTTGTCATTGTGCCGAAGCAGCTGTTTTCACAACCGGCACCGCTGTTGGATTATCTCTGTGACCATGAAGTGACGGTGATGATCTGGGCAGTATCGGCGCTTTGTCTGATCAGTATTTTTCATGGATTGGATTATAAAGTGCCTGCAAAAGTTCGAAAAGTATTGTTCAGCGGTGAAGTGATGCCGCCGAAGCATCTGAAAGCCTGGATGGACCATCTGCCGGAAGCAGATTTTATTAATTTATATGGTCCGACGGAGATCACATGTAACTGTACATACCACAGAATTGACAGGAACCGTGATTATTCAGAGGGCGTCCCTGTCGGAAAGGCATTTCCGAATGAGCATGTCTTTTTGCTGGATGAACAGGATCATGAGATAACAGAACCGGACAAGGCAGGTGAGATCTGTGTGCGCGGTACAGCGCTGGCCCTTGGCTATTATCGGATGCCGGAGCAGACAGCGGAGCATTTTGTACAGAATCCGCTGAATCATTGTTACCCGGAACTGATTTACAGAACCGGAGATCTGGGGCGGTATAATGAATATGGAGAAATCCTTTTTGGCGGCAGGAAGGATTATCAGATTAAGTATATGGGACACCGGATCGAACTTGAAGAGATTGAGCGCGCCATGGAGAACATTGAGGGCATCAGCAGAGCCTGCTGTATTTTTGATGAGAAGAAGTCGAAATTGTATGGCTTTTATGTGGGCGAAATCGAGAAAAAGGAACTGCATCACCGGATGAGCAGCAGTTTGCCGCCGTTCATGGTGCCGGGGGCTTTGAGAAAGGTGGAGCAGATGCCGCTTACCAAGAATGGCAAGACGGACAGAAAAGCATTGATGGAGAAACATGCAAAGGGGGCAAGAGCATGATGACAGACGAACAGATGATGGCATTGGCCCAGACCTATCAGACACCGATGCATATTTTTGATATGGCGATATTGAAGAAGCGGGTTGCTTTTCTGAAAAGTCATCTGCCTGAGCAGGTTTCATTGTGTTATGCAGTGAAAGCGAATACATTTATTATTAAGGAATTATGCGGACAGGTAGAACGCTTTGAAGTGTGTTCTCCAGGGGAATTGGCAATCTGCCGTCGTCTGCAGATCCCGATGCGCCAGGTGGTTTTATCCGGTGTATATAAGACGCCGGCAGTTATGGAGGCTCTTTTCAGGGACGGTGTAGATATCGGTATTTTTACGGCGGAATCCATGGAACAGTATTTGTTGCTGGCCGGGCTTGCCGAGCGCTATACGATGAAGATCAGACTGCTGCTCAGATTGACAAGCGGCAATCAGTTCGGCATGGATGAGAACGTGTTGATTCAGACGATCCGCATGAGCCGTTCGAATGAATGGGTGGAAGTGGAAGGAATCCAGTTTTTTTCAGGAACTCAGAAGACTTCTGTCAAAAAGCTCAGACGGGAGCTGACATATGTGGATGCCTTTATTCAGAGACTGGAGACGGAGGAAGGTTTCCGGGTGAAAGAACTTGAATTCGGACCGGGACTTCCTGTATTCTATTTCCAGGGCGATGATTTTGATGAAGTTTCATTTTTGGCAGAGTTTTCGGAAATGCTGAGTGAGATGACCAGTCAGGTGAAACTGACCTTTGAACTTGGCAGAAGTATAGCTGCATCCTGCGGAACCTATATGACTTCTGTTGTGGATGCCAAGGTGAACAAGAAGCAGAATTATGCCATTGTGGATGGCGGTATTCATCAGCTGGTATATTATGGACAGTCTATGGCAATGAAACATCCGTATTGTCATGTGCTGCCTGAGAAACAGGAAGGTGAAACCATGGACTGGAATCTATTTGGTTCTCTGTGCACAGTGAATGATATACTGGTGAAGCAGATGCCGGTCAGAAATCTGACGGTGGGAGATGTCATTGTCTTTGAAAATACAGGGGCCTATTCAACAACAGAAGGCATTGCGTTGTTTCTGAGCAGAGATCTTCCGAAGATTCTTTTGAGAAAAGAGGATGGGGAGATCCATGTGCTGCGGGACAGCATTGACACCGACCCACTGAATACACCGAATTATCATGAATAGACAAGCAGATTGAAATTATGCAGCGCATGCTGCATACATTATGGAAGGAGATTATGAATGATGAAAGAACAGATTATTGAGATTTTAGAGGATATCCAGCCGGAGGCAGATTATGAGACATGTCAGACATTAATTGATGACCATATTCTGACATCTTTGGATGTTTTATCATTGGTGGCTGAACTGGAAGATGAATTTGATGTAACAATTCCTACAGTTGAGATTATTCCATCCAATTTTAATTCAGTGGATGCAATTGCGGCAATGGTTGAAAGACTTCAGGAAGAGGGCTAGGAATGACGTCCTACGTTGCACCGTTATATCTGTTGGTATTTCTTCCGGCAGTTGTATTTTTATATAATATTGTCCCTAAGAAACTGCGTCCGGTGGTATTGCTTCTGGCAAGTTACCTGTTCTTCTGGAGTATCAGCGGCAAATTGATTTTGTTTTTGCTTATTTCCACATTTTCAATCCATCATTTTGGGTTGTGGCTGTCAAGCCTTCAGGAAGAACGTAATCGGATTCTTGCCGAAACAGAGCGCCCTAAAAGAAAGGCTGTGAAAGCTGAATATATACGTCGTCAGAGATGGGTTATTTTCCTGGCTGTCTGCATACATATAGGAACGCTGCTTGTGCTGAAGTACACGGCCTTTTTCGGTCAGAATTTGAATTCGTTGCTGGCATTGGCAGGGGTTGACTGGACATGGAAGATCCCTAAAATGGTGATGCCGATCGGTATTTCTTTTTACACCATGCAGGCGATGTCCTATATTCTGGATGTTTACAGGGAAACGCTGAAGCCGGATAAGAATATCGGACGGCTGGCACTTTATATGGCTTTCTTTCCGTCCATGATGGAGGGACCGATCTGCAGATATAATGATGATGCGGTAAGCTTATGGGAAGGCAGAAGAAGCAGTGTTCAGAATCTTGTCTTTGGTGCTGAACGTATTTTGTATGGTGTCATGAAGAAAATGGTCATTGCAGACCGATTGAACATTATGATCAAGACACTGTATTCCGGTTATGCGGATTATGACGGCGGCATGATGGTTGTGGCTGCTATTGCTTATACCTGTCAGCTTTATATGGAATTTTCGGGAACCATGGATGTGGTTATCGGAAGTGCGGAACTCTTTGGTATCGTTCTTCCGGAGAATTTTAAACGTCCGTTTTTTTCAAAAAGTATTTCGGAATTCTGGACACGCTGGCACATTACATTGGGTACATGGTTCAGAGATTATATTTTCTACCCGATTTCTATGTCAAAGCCTATGAAACGTCTTACATCAAAGGCAAGGAAGAAAATCGGTAATCATTTCGGACCATTGATTGCCGGTTCTATTGCACTTTTTGTTGTTTGGCTGTTCAATGGATTATGGCATGGTGCTGGATGGCATTACATTTGTTTCGGCATGTATCACTTTGTACTGATCGCTTCTGCCAATGCGGTTGAACCTTATACCAAGAAGCTCCTTGAGAAGCTGCATATTCGCCGCGAAGAAGGTGGCTATAAGTGTTTCAGAATCGTAAGAACCGCATTGCTTGTGTGTATTGGTGAGCTGATATTCAGAGCCGGCAGTCTCAGGATTGCTATGCGCATGCTGAAAAAGATGTTCACAGATTTCAACTTCAGATCCTTTACAGACGGTACGCTGCTGAATCTTGGTATGGACAAGTATGATTTCCTGATTGTGGCGGTTTCGGTATTGATTGTGTTGGTGATCAGCATTGCCAACGAAAGAGGAATCTGCATTCGTCAGAAACTGGCAGAGAAAAAGGTTGTTGTTCGATGGGCTGTTGTCTACGGACTTATTTTATTCTGTATTATATTTGGTGCGTATGGTATGAATTATACACCGGTCGATCCGATTTATGCAGGATTTTAGGAGGGACAGCAGATGAAGAGATATTTAAAGACAGCTTTGCGTTTTATTCTGTTCTGTGTGATCTTTATGGTCATTCTGATGCTTTTGTCCAAGGTGTTTGTGCCGAAGGATAATCAGAAATCGACAGGAATGGAAGCGGTACAGAGTAATGGTATTCTTGGGGAACCGGACAACACGATGGATTATCTGGTAGTGGGAGACAGCGAGACCTACAGTTCGATCACACCGATGGAGATCTGGCGTCAATACGGCTATGCAGGTTATGTCTGCGGAACCGGCGGCCAGCATCTTTATGATACAGAGCGTTTTCTGTCCCAGGCTCTGAAAAAGCAGTCCCCGAAGTATGTCATTCTTGAAACGAATGCCCTGTATCGGAAGATTGCCTATGAAAAGGTTCTTAAGTCCCAGCTGGAAAAGTATTTTCAGATTTTCAGGTATCATGATCGCTGGAAGAGTCTGATGCTCAATGATTTTACTGGATCCGTCAACTATACATGGACCAATGACTACAAGGGTTACCGGTATGAGAACAAAGTGGCAACTGCGGCTTTGAAAGACTATATGAAGCAGACAGATCAGAAAGCAAAGATCTCGGCCATCAACCAATATTATGTTGAGCAGATGATCAAATTGTGCAGAAAAAATAATGTTGAGCTGATATTGGTCAGCACACCGAGCATTAAGAACTGGAATTATGCCAAACACAATGGCATACAGGCCCTGGCTGATCAGTATGGACTGGAATATTATGATCTGAATCTGATGCCGGATCAGGTGAAGATAGACTGGAAGAAGGATACCCGTGATAAAGGCGACCATTTGAATCATACAGGCGCCGTGCAGGTCAGTGACTGGCTGGGCGCTTTCTTCCACAGTAAAAATACACTGACGGACCACCGTCAGGAGACGGCATACAGTCGATGGAATGATGCATTGGGAAGATATGATCAGCAAATTGCTGATGGAACAGCATATGAGATATCTCATGGCAAGAAATAACAGAAGGGGCAGGCTGTTTGCCGGATAGGACGGTGAAAGGAACTACACATTATGGGGCATAATATATTACTTGTGACGGATGACAGAGAATCAAAGGAATTGCTTATGCTGCATTTGAACAGCAATGGGTTTACGGTTGATATTGCAGAAAATGAGGAGATGTTTAATGTCTGTTTCGGGCATCAGAAGGCGAATTTGATTCTGATTGATATGATGATGAAAAGTCTCAACATATATGAATTGATCAGAGTGATCCGCTTGAAGAGTAATCTGCCGATCATATTGATCGCAGATAAAGAGAATGATGCCAATCGTATTCTGGGATTGAATCTTGGGGCAGATGCCTGTGTGATAAAGCCGTACAATCCTCTGGAGGTTATAGCAGAGGTGCAGGCTATGTTAAGGCGCTACTATGAACTTGGATGCGGCGGCAGAATACCCGGAGAAACGATGGTATTGCGCGTGGGAGAACTGGTGTTGGATACGGAGGCTTTTGTATTGAGAAAAAACGGCAATGTGCTTTCTCTGACATCAGCGGAATTGAAAATCCTTGCGAAACTCATGCGTTCTCCGAAACGGGTTTTTACAAAAACACAGTTGTGTGAATGCATCAATGGCAGATATTATGAAAATGATGACCGGACAATGATGGTTCATATTTCCAATATCCGGGCTAAGATTGAGGATGACCCGGCCAACCCGAAGTATATCAAAACCGTCCGCGGATTGGGATACAAAATCGACAGTGATGATTAATCATAGAAGAATTGCATTAATTTTCAAAAAAACTGTTGACAAATAGAGGGTATCTGCGATACAATACCACCTGTAAAGTAAAAATACTTTACAGGTGGTGCTGTTTTATGGAGAAATTTATTGAAGAAGCGTTGCTTTATGATTTTTATGGAGAGCTGTTGACAGAGCATCAGAAGCTGATCTATGAGGATTTTGTTTTGAATGATCTGTCCCTGAGTGAAATTGCGGAAGACCGTGAGATCAGCAGGCAGGGTGTGTATGACATTGTCAGACGCTGCAGGAAACAGCTTCAGGGATATGAAGCGAAGCTTCATCTTGTTGCGAAATTTATTCATACGAAGGAACGCGTCGCAGAGATCAATCATTATGCGAACGAGATTCTTGAGCATCAGGAGGATCATCAGAGGATGATAGAATGTATTAACAGGATTGAGATGCTGTCCAATACAATCGTAGAAGAATTGTAGAACCGGAGGCGAAGCTATGGCATTTGAAAGTTTATCGGACAAATTGCAGAATGTATTTAAAAACTTAAGAAGCAAAGGCCGTTTAACAGAAGCAGATGTGAAAGCGTCACTGAAGGAAGTTAAAATGGCGCTTCTTGAAGCGGATGTTAACTTTAAGGTTGTTAAGCAATTTATTAACTCCGTGACAGAGCGGGCAGTTGGTCAGGATGTGATGAACAGTCTGACACCCGGGCAGATGGTCATTAAGATTGTCAATGAAGAGATGGTTGCTCTCATGGGCAGTGAGACTACAGAGATTAAGCTGAACAATAGCAACGAACTGACAGTCATTATGATGGCTGGTCTACAGGGTGCAGGTAAGACGACCACTTCTGCGAAGATTGCAGGCAAGCTGAAAGCAAAGGGACGCAAGCCTCTGCTGGTAGCCTGTGATGTATACAGACCGGCAGCCATCAAACAGCTGCAGGTGAATGGTGAGAAGCAGGGTGTGCCTGTTTTCTCCATGGGAGATCATCAGAATCCCGTTGATATTGCGAAGGCAGCCATTGAGCATGCGAAGAACAATGATCTGAATGTGGTGATTCTCGATACAGCTGGTCGACTTCATGTGGATGAGACCATGATGGAAGAGTTGGCGAATATTCAGAAGGCTATCAAGGTAGACCAGACAATATTTGTTGTGGATGCCATGACAGGTCAGGATGCAGTCAATGTTGCGAAGTCCTTTAATGAACAGATTGAGCTGGATGGTGTGATTCTGACGAAGATGGACGGCGATACCCGAGGCGGTGCGGCATTATCCATCCGAGCAGTGACAGGCAAGCCGATTCTGTATGTTGGTATGGGTGAGAAACTCTCTGATCTTGAGCAGTTCTATCCGGATCGTATGGCATCGAGAATCCTGGGAATGGGAGATGTCCTGTCGCTTATCGAAAAGGCGGAAGCCGAGATCGATGAAGAAAAAGCCAGAGAGATGACCCAGAAGCTTAAGAAGAACCAGTTTGATTTTGACGATT
>OLRA01003045.1_pt1 | contig 15471 bp, 15 predicted proteins | sample 1673011 | NCBI WGS metagenome assembly OLRA01 (sample SAMEA3136746, study PRJEB25190) | human gut metagenome | reverse complement strand
CAACTGTTAATTCAGAGTAAATTTTACTAAGTAAATTAAAATATTAATCAGGTTTAGATTTTTATAAGTTAATCGTCTTTCAGATTCACTTGATTATCTCGCCAAGTGCCTTAATTACTTCTTTAACTTTCTCTAAATGGGCATTTTCTCCCATATGGCCGATTCTAATAACCTTGCCTGCAAGAACATCGAAACATCCTGAAATTAAAATGTTGTAGTCATTTTTGAGCTTGTCTAAAATATAAGTGTCTGTATATCCATCAGGAACATTTATAACGGTTACAGTATCTGCATATCCGCTCTCAAGGTAGAGTGACAATCCCATTTCACGTACGGCTTTTCTTGTATATTCCGCAACTTCTTTATGTCTGTTAAACACATCAGAATCTGCAAGGAAATTGTCTAAAGCAGTTCTAAGTCCCATAATGTCGCTGATTGGCATTGTATATGGGAACCATTTGTCCTTATAGTAGTTCTTCATTGCGAGGATATTTGCATAGAAGCCTGCAATAGGAGTCTTTCTATTTTCCATGGCCTTAAAAGCGTCATCACTTACCCAGACAATAGTAAGTCCCGGAGGAGCTGAAAGTGCTTTCTGTGATCCGCCACAGAGAATATCAATATGACCCTTGCTTAAATCAAGTGGTACACCAAATGAAGCAGCAACTGAATCTGCAACTGTTAAAATGTTGTATTTATGTAAAAGGTTACTTATTTCTATGATGTCATTGAGAACACCGCTTGGTGTGTCACAGTGAATAACAGTGGCATATTTGAAGTCGTGATCTTTTTCAAGGAACTCCTCTAAAAGAGCAATGTCAATTTCTTTATGATAATCCAATGTAAATAAAACAGCTTCTCCGCCGTACATTTTTACAAAGTCTGTAAAGCCTTTACCAAATATTCCGTTATCGATTACGAGAACTCTGTCACCTGGCTCAGTAAGTGATGCACAGGCAGCTTCAAGACCGAGAATTCCCTCTCCACCTAAGATAAATGCTTCATTTTCTGTATTAACAGCTTTGCTGAAAAGTTCGCATGTTTCTTTATAATAATCATAAAAATCTAGATCCAGGTCAGGATTTGTAAATGGCATACTTCTGGCCTTTAATACATTTTCCCTAACTTCCGTAGGACCGGCAGTCATAATTTTGTACATTTTTATTACCTCTGAAAATATTTAAAATTTAATAATATTCTTTAAATGTTGTCTATAATCATACAATAAAATCTGTTATAGTTGCCATAAAAGATTGAAATTTATTCGTGCATTTTTATAAAGGAGAGCTGAATGGGAGATTCAAAATATCTCACACTTGCCGTGGATATAGGAGAAGAGCTCTTACGAAACGGGGCTGAAATATATCGTGTGGAAGATTCCATTGCCCATGTACTAAAGGCATATGAAGTAGATAATTATAACGTTTATGTACTGGCAAATGGTATCTTTGTAAGCATAAAGGATGAAGACGGGGATTCACTCAGCGAAGTGCGTCATGTTCCATTGGAATCAACACATCTGGGAAAGATAGTCGGCATAAACCAGTTAGTAAGAGATATCGGCAAAGCAAAATATAACATAGACGAAGCAAGGCAACAGCTGGATAAATGTAAAGCCATTCCTGAAACATCACTTTTAAAGGGATTGTTATTCTGTGCAATAGGAATCGGAGCATTTACATATATCTTCGGAGGTACATTAATAGATGTACTATTTGGTGCCATGATTGGTGTTGTTGAGCAGTTGTGTGTCGGATTATTTTCCAGATTTAAGATTAATAAATTTATTACCATTATTTTTGGAAGTATGACTGTTGCACTGTTATCAACGCTCCTGGTTCAGGTTGGTGTCCTTACAAGCAACAACATGGTTGTTATCGGCGGAATTATGCCATTGCTTCCGGGTGTTGCATTTACAACATCAATCAGGGAACTTTATAACAAGAATTATGTTTCAGGACTTATTAAGCTGGCAGATACATTGCTTTCAACCATGTGTATCGCCATCGGAATCTATATTCCAATCGTTCTGACGCATTATTTAGGAGGTATACTGTAATGGAAATAGTTATACATTTTATAGTATCCACCATTGCGACATTTGCATTTGCCAAATTATTTAATGCACCCACGAAGGAATTACTCTATTGTGGTATTACAGGCGGTATCGGATGGGTAATTTACTTTATACTTTCTAATAACAACCTGGGCGTGGTATTACCAATGCTGATTTCTTCATTTGGTCTGACTATATTTGCAAGAATAATAGCAGCAGTGAGAAGAGTGCCTGCAACGGTTTATCTTGTGTGCGGCATTTTCCCACTGGTTCCCGGACGAGGAGTTTATTATACAATTTATTATCTCATTACAAGAGAAACCGGTCTTGCAGGAGAATATGGACTTAGTACACTTGAGATTGCCATAGCAATTACATTTGGAATTATCTTTGGTTCTTCCATACCTCAGAAGCTGTTTAATAAGCTTAATAAGGAATACAGAAATAAAAAAGAAATGACAAAAAAAGATAAAGTAAATACAGATAGATAATGTAAGTTAAGATAAATTAAGTATAGAAAATACGAATTATGTAAACAAAAGGATGGTATGCGACTATTTGCACACCATCCTTTTTTAATATTCATATATTTAATAATAAATATATTTATTATTAAATACTATCTTGGCTGTAATTTTATATACATAATAAAAATTTCAATAGCACATATTCCAAATCATTTAAAAACAAACTGCACTAACAGCATATAGCTTATAGTTCCGCTGGCGATGGATATAAGCATATTTCTTCGCCATACATGAACCAGTATTATTATGCCAATTGCTATGACTTCCGGTAAGCCGTGACTGCCTGTTAAAATGTCTGTATTTCTAAGTGCATATACAACAAGCAGTCCAAATATTGCACCCGGAATTACCTTTCCAAGATATTGAATATATTTAGGGGTTGGTTTTCCTGCGGGAAATATTATAAAAGGTAAAAATCTTGTTATAACAGTACCGAGAACAACCATCCCTATAGTAATAATCTGTTGTTCAAGTGTCATCATTTATTTACCTCTGTTACTTTCCGTGGATTCTGTTTTCTGCGATTCCGGTTTTTCAGATTCATTTTGTGGCTTTGTATCATTTTCAATATTGTATTTCTTTCTTAAAAGTGTAAGAAGAACAACTATAGCCACCATGGCAGGAATTATAAAATTGTCTGGTCCAAGTAAGATAAGGAAAATAAGAGATGACAGGAGGCCGATAATGGCATTTATGTGCTTTTTATCTGTAAGCCACTGTTCCAGGAAAATAACCACAAAAATGGCAGTCAATACGAAGTCAATGCCTTCAAGGTTAAATGTTATAAGTGAACCAAGTATTCCACCTAGAGTTGATCCTGCAATCCAATAGCCCTGATTCAGGAGATTTACAAAGAACATAAACCAGCTTTTATCAACGTGGTGCGGGATATCCGCAGTGTAATTGATGGAGAAGCTCTCATCGCACATTCCAAATATCAAATATCCCTTTTTCCAGCCAGTTCCCTTGTATTTATCGAGCATTGATATTCCATAGAATATATGCCTTGCATTGATAAAGCAGTTGCCAGCGCCTGTAACGGGTTAAATGCCGTAAGTAGTAAATTTACTGTAATAAATTCCATGGAACCTGCATATATGAATGCACTCATAAACATGGGATAAAGAAACGAAAATCCTGATGCGCTCATATATACGCCGTAGGAAATACCAAGAAACATAAATCCTGCAAGTGTGGGTATTGTGTAAGGAAATGCCACGGTAAATGCTTTTTTTACTGTATCTGATTTTGTATTCACAACATTTCCTCCTGTTTTATTTAAAATTTAGTACACAATTCAATTTATTTAACAATTGCAATGAAATAAATTCTAACATAGTATTATTTTTAAGTAAAAAGAAAAGGAGATTGTAATTATGGTAAAAATTTACGGTGTAGACGGATGTCCTTATTGCGAGTTTATTAAGCCTCAGGTTGAAGGCAGGGAAGATGAATACAGATATATAAATGTTGGTGAAAATATAAGAGTGTTTAAGGAATTTATGGCTCTCAGAGATAACCGCCCGGAGTTTGAAAATGACAAGGCCATGGGAAGAGTAGGAGTTCCTGCATTCCTTCTTGAAGACGGAACTATTACATTTAATCCATATGATGTTGGACTTGAAAGACTTGGCGGAAGACCATAAATATAACTGAATAAAAAACCACACAGCAAACTATTTAAAGTCTGTTGTGTGGTTTTTCTATTTATACTGATGAAATATCCATAAAACAATTAATGTTTTAATTCTACTTATGGAATATGATACTTGTCGATCATCTTACTCTGAGTATTTTAAAACTCTTTTTAAAATAGGTGCAACAGGGATTGCAATAACGGCTGCAACTGAAACCTGAATAACAACGGCTACCATATCGGAAATGAATTCTCCGGGCATTGATGCCATTGGAGCAATCCAGTTACCGTAAAGAATCCCTTCAGCTATATAATATCCGCCAACCTTAATTCCGATTGCAAGTAATATAGCCATAATTGCATTTAATACATAATTCTTAATAGGCTTCTTTTCAGCAAACATACCTACTACAAGTCCCATAAGACCTACGATTACGAAGGTAAATGGTGACCATAAAAGCCATCCGCTTGTAAGATCGAATAAAGCCATTCCGAAAGAACCGGCAATAGCACCTGCCTTCCAGCCGAATACTAATGCGGCAACAAGCATTGGAACATTTCCAAGATGGATAAGTCCGCCGCTGCCTACAAATGGTAATCTGATATTTATAAGCCATGTGCAGACATATGTAAGAGCAATAAATATTGCATAAATGGCAATTGTTTTTGTCTTACTGCCTGCTGTTTTGGCATTTGAAACAGTGCTCACAACATTTCTCCTTTTAATTTAAAATTTAAAATTATTATATTTTGGAATATAAAAACAACAGTAAATATATTTATGGCATACATATAAACTGTTGTCGTGTATAATATTCCTATAATTTTGTATACAGTACTACAAAACAATGATAAAGTAAAGTGAAATACGCATTTTGATTAATATTTTTTAAAATAAAGACATATTTATATATAAAATAAGGAGTAAATTATGTTTAATGAAGAAGAAGCATTTGTGTCACCTGATGCAGATGTATTTGATGAGAGAGAGCATAAACCTTTCAAGCTTCATTCCGATTTTGCCCCTACGGGAGACCAGCCACAGGCAATAGAAGAGCTGGTGGAAGGTTTCAAGGAAGGAAACCAGTTTGAAACACTTTTAGGTGTAACAGGCTCAGGTAAAACATTTACCATGGCAAATGTTATAGAGAAGCTTGGCAAACCCACACTTGTTATTGCTCATAATAAAACACTGGCGGCTCAGCTATATGGAGAATTAAAGCAGTTTTTCCCTGAAAATGCCGTTGAATATTTTGTTTCTTACTATGATTACTATCAGCCTGAAGCATATGTTCCGTCTTCAGATACATATATTGCAAAAGATTCGGCAATAAATGATGAAATCGATAAGTTGAGACACTCTGCAACAGCGTCACTTTCTGAAAGAACTGATGTAATTATTGTAGCTTCCGTATCATGTATCTACGGTCTGGGTGCTCCAATCGATTATAAGAACATGACTGTGTCTCTAAGACCCGGAGATATCAGAGACAGGGATGACATTATAAGAAAGCTTATAGATATTCAGTACAACAGAAATGAGCAGGATTTCCACCGTGGTACATTCCGTGTACGTGGTGATGTTCTTGAAGTATTTCCTGCATCTTCATCTGATGATGCTATTAGAATTGAATTCTTTGGTGATGAAATTGACAGAATATCAGTATTCGACTCTCTTACAGGTGAAGTTAAGGGTGTTCTCACTCATACGGTTATTTTCCCTAATTCTCACTTTGTTGTTGACAATAACAAACAGGAAAAGGCTATTGAAGCAATTAAGGATGAGTTAAAGGAAAGAGTGCAGTATTTCAAGTCTGAAGATAAACTCCTTGAAGCGCAGAGAATAGAGGAGCGTACTAACTTCGATATTGAAATGCTTGAAGAAACAGGCTTCTGTTCAGGTATTGAAAACTATTCGAGACACCTGGCAGGACGTAAGGCCGGAGAAGCTCCATATACACTTATTGACTACTTTCCAAAGGATTTCCTTATTATTGTCGATGAGTCACATATTACAATCCCTCAGATTGGCGGAATGTATGCAGGTGACCGTTCTAGAAAAAATACTCTTGTGGATTATGGTTTCAGACTTCCAAGTGCACTTGATAACAGACCTTTAAGTTTTGAAGAATTTGAAAGCAAGATTTCCCAGATGCTTTTCGTATCTGCAACTCCTGCAAAATATGAAAGAGATCATGAAATCTTAAGAGCTGAGCAGGTAATCAGACCTACAGGCCTTCTTGATCCTAAGATAGATGTCAGACCTGTAAAGGGACAGATTGACGACCTTATTTCTGAGATTAATAAGGAAGTAGCAAAGAAGGGCAAGATTCTTATTACTACACTTACCAAGAAAATGGCGGAGGATTTAACTCTCTATCTTAAAGAAGTTGGCATAAGAGTTAATTATCTCCATGCGGATATTGATACTCTTGAGAGACAGAAAATCATCAGAGACATGCGATTAGACGCATTTGATGTTCTTATCGGTATCAACCTTTTAAGAGAAGGTCTCGATATCCCTGAAATCAGTCTTGTAGCAATTATTGATGCGGATAAGGAAGGTTTCCTTCGTACGGAAACTTCCCTTATTCAGACAATCGGACGTGCCGCGAGAAATGCTGAAGGACACGTTATCATGTATGCGGATAAGATTACAGATTCAATGCAGAAGGCCATTGATGAGACAAACAGACGTAGAGGTATTCAGGAGAAATATAATGAAGAACATGGTATTACTCCTCAGACAATTAAAAAGGCCGTTCGTGATCTTATAAGTATTACAAAGGCTGCTGATGCAGAGACTTCTGCAAAGACAATCGAAAAGGATATGGAATCCATGAATATCTCTGAGCTTAAGAAACTTAAGAGCAGTATTGAGAAAAATATGCATAAGGCCGCTGCAGAACTTAACTTCGAGGAAGCTGCAAGACTCAGAGACAGAATGATAGAAGTGAATAAGTATATTTATGATAATAAGTAAATTAAATTACAATATGTAAATAATTATGCCTAATTTGTAACAAAATTAGGTTATGGATATAGTATAATGAATTCATTATTTATATTTGGAGGTTTCTCATGGTTAAGCATATTGTTATGTGGAAACTGAAGGATGATATTCAGGCTATGGACAAAGAGCACATACTTGAAAACATGAAGACACATTTAGAGAACCTTAGAGACGAAGTAGATGGTCTTGTGTCAATCAGTGTAAATATCTATCCACTCAGCACATCTACAGTTGATGTTATGTTAACTTCACTCCACATGGATGAAGAAGCACTTAAAGCATATGCAAATAATCCAAAGCATGTTGAAGTAGCAGAAATGTTTGTAAAGCCATACGTTTGCTCAAGAACATGTATGGATCACATTGTTTAATTTAAAATAAAACTCCTGTCAGTTAAGTTGAGATTTACTCAATAAACCAACAGGAGTTTTTTATAACATTTAACTTTAATTCAAAATTAAATTTAATCTTTATATTTATTCTTTAAATAATATATCAAATTTTTCCAATTAAATTCTTGCAACATTTGTCTTTCTTGCAGCTTCTGCAACAGCCTTAGCAACGGCCTTTCCAACTCTTGGATCAAATGCCTTAGGAATAATATAGTCAGCGTTAAGCTCTTCATCTGAAACAAGTTCAGCAATAGCGTGAGCCGCTGCCATTTTCATTTCTTCATTTATTTCGCTTGCACGAACATCAAATGTTCCTCTGAAGATTCCAGGGAATGCAAGTACATTGTTAATCTGGTTAGGGAAATCACTTCTTCCTGTAGCGATAACCTTAGCTCCGCCGGCCTTAGCCTCATCAGGTAAGATTTCTGGAACAGGGTTTGCACATGCAAATATAATTGCATCTTCGTTCATAGTCTTTACCATGTCTGCATTAAGTAATCCCGGAGCAGAAATTCCGATAAATACATCAGCACCCTTGATAACATCTGAAAGGCTTCCTGACTCATTATCAGGATTTGTAATCTCAGCCATTTTTTTCTTAATAGAATTGAGATTTTCACGTCCCTTAACGATAGCGCCGCTTCTGTCTGTCATAACAATATTTTTAAATCCTGCTGAAAGGAGAAGCTTAACGATGGCAATACCTGCAGCACCGGATCCTGAAGTTACAATCTTAACATTCTTATCTTTTCCAACAACCTTTAAAGCATTTGTTAAGCCTGCTAATGTGATAATGGCAGTACCGTGCTGATCATCATGGAAAATAGGAATGTCACATCTTTCCTTTAACTTTTCTTCGATTTCAAAGCAACGTGGAGCAGAAATATCTTCAAGGTTAATTCCACCAAATGAACCTGAGATATTTACAACTGTCTCAACGAATTCATCTACATCCTTTGTCTTTATGCAGAGAGGAAATGCATCAACTCCACCAAATTCCTTGAAAAGTACACATTTACCTTCCATAACAGGCATACCTGCCTCAGGACCGATATCTCCAAGACCAAGAACTGCAGTACCGTCTGTAATTACGGCACATAAGTTTCCTCTTCTTGTAAGATTATATGACTCATTAATGTCATCCTTGATTGCGAGACAAGGCTCAGCAACACCAGGTGTGTATGCAAGAGCTAAGTCTGTTTCATTTTCAACCTTAACTCTTGAATTGATTTCTATTTTTCCCTGCTTTTCTCTATGTAATTTTAATGCTTCTTTAGCGTAATCCATGGTAATCCTCCAAATTAAATAACTGCTCATAATCTTAGTACATCCAAACATATAATTCAAATATTAAAAAAGGAGAAAATATGCCATTTTCAAATGAACAATTAAAGGCTATTCAACATATGTCAGGGCCTGCTCTTGTGCTGGCAGGACCTGGGAGTGGTAAAACCACGGTTTTAACGAAACGCGCAGCCAATCTTATAGAACATAATGTGAATCCTAAAAATATACTCATTATTACATTTACAAAGAATTCCGCAAATGAAATGGAAGGCAGATTTATTGATAAATATTCAAATCAGAATGATGTCTTTGAGATACCGTCATTTTCTACAATTCATTCACTGGCCTGCAGGATAATTGGTAACTCGAAAATAAAATATGAAATCATAGATGAAAGAGAGCAGACAGGAATTCTGAATTATGTTTCAAAGGAAGCCAGAAAGAAAGACCTGGTTACTGTTACAGGAGATAAGTTCAACAAAATGATTCTAAGTGAAATATCTCATTATAATAATGTATTTAATGATGAGATGTTCAGCATTGAGAAATGTAAGAAGATATTAAGTAAGAAGTTTAATGATCATATCAGCTTAAAATCATCAGATAATACTGATCTCAAAGAAAACGCTAGAAATTTAAAGCTTTCTTTAAAAAATAGTTATTCAAATGAAACAACGGATTCATCCTGTTATATAAATGTATCAGATGCCAACATTAACGATATAATTTTAATAAACTACAAACCTGCCATCCTTACTTCATCCCAGTTTAACTTTATTTATAATATGTACACCAAAATCCTAAACCAAAGAAGACTTATTACATATGATGATATGGTGAAGTCCGCCATTAACATTTTGCAGAGTGACCATAGTGTACTAAGTAAGTTCAGGAAGGCGGCACATTTTACTCTCGTGGATGAATTTCAGGATACTGACCTAAGCCAGCTCTATCTGATCATGTTACTTCTTGGAAATGACAGGAATCTGTTTGCAGTGGGTGATGAGGATCAGAGTATTTATTCATTCAGGGGAGCAAATCCTGATATTATGCTTAAGTTTAAAGACATTTTCCCGGGTGCATCCATATATCGTCTCGAAAATAATTACAGGTGTGCAGGTGAAATAGTAAATCTGTCATCTTCTCTAATCAGGAATAATGTTAACAGATATAAAAAGAAATTTATTGCGGTTCGTGAAGATAATGGAGATGTCAGTCTTATCAAGGCTGAGGATGAGAACAGTGAAGCGGTGGTCGTATTTCAGTTTATTAAAGAGCTGATAAATGAAAATCATTCAGAAAACATAAATGAAAATGACAATCAAAGAAAAAGCAAAAATAAAAAACTTTTTTAAAAAAAGTAATTGACAAATATAGGGAGTGGTGCTATTGTATGGTTGTACAAAATAATAAACGAAAAACAAAGCAAAGACGCTTACCAACGAGTAGTCTTTGCTTTTTTGTTTTTTATTTAAAAAATCTTTTCAACGCTATGGGAGGATAACACTATGAGATTAAAAGACACAGGATTAACGGTTCAGGACATCAAAGACAAAGTAAACAAGTACATGATCGAGACCTACGAGCGTTTCGATTTCCTTGCAGAAACCGCAGAGGGGATGTACATGTACGACGAAAACGGAACGCCGTATCTTGACTTTTACGCAGGCATCGCCGTAAACAACGCCGGAAACAGAAACCCGAAAGTTGTTGCAGCAGCAAAAGAGCAGCTCGACGATATCATGCATACCTTCAACTATCCATACACCATCCCGCAGGCACTGCTTGCTGAGAAAGTCTGCGAGACCATCGGCATGGACAAGATTTTCTATCAGAACTCCGGTACCGAGGCGAACGAGGCCATGATCAAAATGGCAAGAAAGTACGGCATTGAGAAATACGGCCCGAACCGTTACCACATCGTAACCGCAAAGATGGGCTTCCATGGAAGAACCTTCGGTGCCATGTCTGCAACCGGTCAGCCGGGCAACGGATGCCAGGTTGGATTCGGACCGATGACCTACGGATTCTCCTACGCACCGTACAATGATCTGCAGGCCTTCAAAGATGCATGTACCGAAAACACCATCGCCATCATGGTTGAGCCGGTACAGGGCGAAGGCGGTGTTCATCCTGCAACGAAAGAGTTCATGCAGGGACTCCGGAAGTTCTGTGATGAGAACGACATGCTGCTCCTGATCGATGAAGTACAGACCGGCTGGTGCAGAACCGGTGCGGTAATGTCTTACATGAACTACGGCATCAAACCGGATATCGTATCCATGGCAAAAGGTCTTGGCGGCGGAATGCCGATTGGCGCAATCTGCGCAACAGCTGAAGTAGCAAAAGCCTTTACCCCGGGATCTCACGGAACTACCTTCGGCGGCCATCCAGTCAGCTGTGCAGCAGCACTGGCAGAAGTCAACGAACTGATCGACCGCGACCTTGCCGGAAATGCAAAGAAAGTCGGTGATTACTTCGCAGAAAAATTAGCAAAACTGCCGCATGTCAAAGAAGTCAGACATCAGGGACTGCTGGTCGGCGTAGAGTTTGATGATACCATCAGCGGCGTAGAAGTCAAACATGGCTGCCTTGACCGCCATCTGCTGATCACAGCCATCGGAGCGCACATCATTCGTCTGATCCCTCCGCTTATCGTAACCGAGGAGGACTGCGACAAGGCAGTTGCTATCATCGAAGAAACCGTAAAAGCTTTGGAAAAATAAAGAATTCTTATAGAAACAAAGAAAATCTCATAGCGTGAAAAGAACAGGACAAGGACGTCAAAAAGCAAAGAACCATGCTTCGCCCCTGTCCTGTTTTTCTTTTCATTCTGTGAATCGGAAACAACAGGTAAAACAGAGAAATTAAATGTGAGAGGAAAACGGTATGGGACATCTGGTTATCACAATCGGCAGCGAGTACGGAGCCAAAGGAAATGCCATCGGCAGGAAAATTGCGGAGGATCTCGGAATTAAGTTCTACGACCGCGAGCTGGTGGATCAGATTATTGAAGAAGTCGGAATTCCGAAAGACATCATGAACCGTGTAGAAGAGGGCGGTACGATTGCCGGAAAAGGAGCCGAGGGCGATGTCCGTGGATCCTTCTCCAAATATGCGGACCTGACCGAGCGTGCGATTCATGTACAGAAGCAGATCATCCGGAAACTGGCAGAAAAAGAGGCCTGCGTCATCATCGGACGATCCGCGGATTACATCTTAAAGGACAGCAAAGATATCAAGCTCCTCCGGGCTTTTATCTATGCACCGGATGAGATCCGCATTCAGAATATCATGAAGAGCCACAGCCTTTCCGAGAGCGATGCAAAAATTCTGCTGCTCGAGAAGGACAAACGGTATCACAAGCGTCATCTGGCGCTGACCGGCAGCAACCGCGGAGACCGGCACAACCGAGACATTCTGATCAACAGTGCATTCCTTGGTGTGGAGGGCACAGCGGAGTATCTCGAGGAACTGATTCAGAAGAAATACGGAAGCGGGGAGGAATAAGCCATGGAACAGAAAAAATCAGAATTTGACAAAGTATTAGGTGCATGGGATATTCTCGTCATCGCTTTCGGAGCAATGATCGGCTGGGGCTGGGTCGTATCCTCAGGAAGCTGGATTCAGAAGGGCGGCGTTGTAGGAGCTTCAATTGCGTTTGCGATCGGCGGTGTCATGATCTTCTTCATCGGACTGACTTACGCAGAACTGACTGCAGCGATGCCGCAGTGCGGCGGCGAGCACGTCTTCAGCTACAAGGCGATGGGCCCGAACGGTTCGTTCATCTGTACCTGGGCGATTATTTTAGGATACGTCAGTGTTACGTGTTTCGAGGCGTGCGCCTTCCCAACCATCATCACATATCTGTGGCCGGGATTCCTGAAAGGCTATATGTACAGCGTGGCAGGATTTGATATCTATGCTTCCTGGGTAGCCGTAGCCGTTATTGTAGCGTTCCTCATCACACTGATCAATGTACTGGGCGCAAAAACAGCAGCCGTTCTGCAGACGGTCCTTACCTGTATCATCGGCGGTGCTGGTATCCTTCTGATTGTGGCATCCGTGATCAACGGAGATTCCAGCAATCTGCAGGGACAGATGTTCGTCGGCGAGAGCACCGGAACGATGTTCCAGAATATCATCAAAGTTGCTGTTGTTACCCCGTTCTTCTTCATCGGCTTTGACGTTATCCCGCAGGCAGCAGAGGAAATCAACGTTCCGTTAAAGAAAATCGGTAAAATGATGATTCTCTCCGTTGTACTCGCTGTTGTTTTCTATTCCTGTGTTATCCTGGCTGTCGGCTATGTGCTGAACCCGTCCGAAATCCTGAGCTCGGAAGCAGGAACCGGACTTGTCACAGCAGATGCGATGGCGAAAGCATTCGGCACAGCGGTTATGGCAAAAGTCATCATCGTCGGCGGTATGTGCGGTATCATCACATCCTGGAACTCCTTTATGATCGGCGGTTCCCGTGCCCTGTACTCTATGGCTGAATCCTACATGATTCCGCCGATGTTCGCAAAGCTTCATCCGCAGCACAAAACTCCGATCAACGCCCTGTTCCTGATCGGCGTGCTGACTATGCTGGCTCCATTTGCAGGACGCGGCATGATGGTGTGGATCTGTGATGCAGGTAACTTTGGATGCTGTCTTGCCTACTGTATGGTATCTCTTTCCTTCCTGATCCTGCGGAAGAAAGAGCCGGATATGCCGCGTCCGTACCGTGTTCCGGCATACAAATTTGTTGGAACGATGGCGGTTCTGATGTCCGGATGCATGGTGCTTGTTTACTGCATTCCTGGTTCCGGCGGAACGCTGGTATGGCAGGAGTGGCTGATGGTAGGCGGCTGGAGCCTCCTCGGTGTTGTATTCTTTGCAGTCTGCAAGTTCAAATATAAAGAGAAATTCGGCAGCCTGATCGAGCTGATCTCCGACGAAGACGCAGCGTCCCTGATGCCGGAGGCAGACGATGCGGAACTCGACGTTGTCATCGATGCAGCAATCGACCGTGTCCTTGCCAAAATGGCTGGCTGAAGCTGAGATAGGATAAAACAAAGCGTGTCGGAAAGAAAAATTTTCGGCACGCTTTCTGAAAGAAAGGGGAAAAATAAGATGAATCCATTCGAATTTTCGATTCCACAGAATATTATTGTCGGAGCAGGAACGCTTGCCAAACTGCCGGAGTGTGCCAAGAAGATGGGCGGAACCCATGCGATGATTCTTTCCGGTCCTACCCTGAAAAAAATGGGCGTTGTGGACAAAGCAGCGGACAGCCTGAAAGCGGCAGGCATCGCAGCCGATATTTTCACAGATATTGAGGCGAATCCGTCTGTGACGACAGTAGAAAAAGCAACCGAGAGCTATCTTGCTTCCGGCGCAGACTTTCTCGTAGCACTCGGCGGCGGTTCTCCGATGGACGTTGCAAAGGCCGTCGGTGTGACGGCAAAATACGGCGGAAGCATCACGGAATACGAAGGCGCACACAAAGTGCCGGGAAAAATTGTCCCGCTGATTGCCATTCCGACGACTGCGGGAACCGGCTCCGAGGTGACCGCATTTTCCGTGATCACCGACCACAGCAGAGATTACAAGCTGACCGTATTCAGCTATGAACTTCTGCCGGAGTATGCCATTCTTGATCCGGAACTTTTAACTTCCGCTCCGGCATCCGTTGCGGCAGCGTGCGGTATCGATGCCTTTATCCATGCGGAGGAGGCTTATATTTCCACAGCCGCATCTCCGTTCTCCGATGCCATGGCAGAAAAAGCGATGGAATTGATCGGTAAAAATATCCGCCGTTTCGTGGCGCGCAGAACCGATCTCGAAGCCGCAGAGGCGATGCTGACCGGTTCGCTGTTCGCGGGTATTGCATTTTCCTACGCAAGACTTGGAAATGTCCATGCAATGAGTCATCCTGTGAGCGCCTTCTTCGATGTGCCGCACGGCGTGGCAAATGCCGTTCTGCTTCCGGTCATCGCAGAGTACAATGCACTGGCAGACCATGGAAGATATTTGAAGATCTACAACTACATCAGCGAAATCCCGGCATACGCCGATGAATTTGAGCCGATGATGCTGGTCGGCGCGATCCGCGAGCTGACCGCAGCCATCGGAATCCCGGCCAGCCTGACCGATGCGATCCGCCAGGCAGCAAAGGGAAAAGAAGTGACGGCAGAGGAGATCGAGAGCAAAATCGTGCCGATGGCGGTAGATGCGATGAAGAGCGGAAACATCGCCGTCAACCCGAGAGCGTCCCGTAAGCAGGACATCGAGGCGCTGTACCGGAAAGCACTGTAAGAGACAAGCTAATTTATAGAAGAAACCGTAAAGGGCGATGCTGTGAAAAGTATGTACAGCATCGTCCTTTTTCTGCTTGTCTTCCGAAAATATGTGCTGTAAAATAAATTTATCGTGCTGTTCTCACAAAACAGAGCAGCGAGGGGTGGATTTTTTTATTAAATCTTACTATTGGAGGAAGCAAAACATGGAAAATAATGTATTGCAGCAATTAAAAGAAAATATCGCAAAGGTCATGATCGGAAACGAGCGCACGATTG
>OLRA01003044.1_pt1 | contig 15471 bp, 10 predicted proteins | sample 1673011 | NCBI WGS metagenome assembly OLRA01 (sample SAMEA3136746, study PRJEB25190) | human gut metagenome | reverse complement strand
CTCACGACCCCTTCATTACGAGTGAAGTGCTCTACCGACTGAGCTATTCCAGCTTGTGCTAAACACAACTGATATTATACCGTATTTTACAAAAAATGCAAGCACTTTTTCCTACAATCCACTCAAATCCTCACCATACCGATCATCCACAAACACGTTCCCATGTTCACAAACCATCACTCATCCCCGGAAGCCCCCTTCCTGCGAGAAGCCACCCGTTTCACAACCTTTACCGCATCCTTTACAGCCACAGATTTTTCAACCACCTTCATTTTCGCCTTATCCATACGCTTTCCCCTGCTTTTCCCCACAGTCTTTTTCACATTTCCTTTCTTCACAGAGTTTTTCTTCACATCCCCCTTCTCCGGTGTACACCCAAATACCGCCACACCATAAGCCGGAAGCTTCAGCTTCAAAGAAAATTCCCTGTTATCACACTCCATATGAATAGCCGCTTTCGCCCGTGCGTTCACCACACCCTGTCCGCCAAACTTTTCACTGTCACTGTTGAAAATTTCCTTATATTTCCCCGCAAAAGGCACACCAACCCGGTAACTGTCATAAGATACCGGTGAAAAATTACACACCGCAAGAATCGTTTCTTCCGGCTTTTCCGTCTTACGAAGAAACGCAACCACATTCTCATCATAGCTGGTAAACTGGATCCACTCAAACCCATCCGAATTACCATCCATTGCATACAACGCCGGATGATTCCTGTAAAGTTCATTCAGATCATGCAGATACGCCCTCATTTCCGGCCCCACATCCCCATCCGGCGCAGTCATCTTCACACCCGGATGAAGCATCAGATAGCCATACGCAGCACGCAGCTGAGCATCCTTCTGCCTTGAAGATCCCGGAAGCTTCTCCAGAAACTCTTTTAACGTACCCACATCTCTCTTCCCCAGAGTCAGTACATAATGCTCACTATATGCATACATCATGGAAAGCGTCAGCTGATCATAATAATTTCGTCTGTCCAAAGGCTCTGCTTCCAGGTAAGAGAGAAGATCCTTTGTCCAGCCACCACTCCATTTATAGTCAAACCCCAGATGATCATTCTCCACACTGTCTGTAAGCTGCGGCCATAAACCATCCTCCTGTGCGATCAGAAGAATCCCCGGATACTGCTTCTTCACAATAGAATTCAGATGCTTCAGAAACTCCATTGCCTGAAGGTTCTCATTGGAACTATAAAGATTAGCCGTCCACTGTCCCGCCTCTCTTCCAAAATCCAGATACAGCATCGCATCTACATCATCCATCCGAAATCCGTCCACATGAAATTCATCCAGCCAGAAAAACGCATTGGAAATAAGAAAATCTTTGACCATAGGACTTCCGTAATTATAAAGCATGGTGCCCCACATCGGATGAACGGCCATAGCCGGATCCTGTACTTCATAAAGAGGAGTTCCGTCAAATTTCTCAAGCCCTGCATCAAACCGCGGAAACTGAGCCGGTGTCCAGTCCAGGATCACGCCAATCCCTGCCTGATGAAGATCCTCTACCAGTGTCCGGAAATCTGCCGCAGTCCCAAAACGGGTAGTCACAGCATAATACGCAGACGTAGAATATCCTCCTGAACTTCGGTCAAGATACTCCATCACCGGATGAAATTCTACATGCGTATAACCGGTTTCCTTCAGAAACTCCACCAATTCACCACTGTTTTTCCACTCTGTTACATCCGTTTCATAAATGGAAACCGGAACTTCACGGCTGGCAAACCTTTCACGTTCCTTCATCCACGCTTCATCCTGCCATAAAAACTCCCCCAGCTCTGTTACAACAGAAATCACAGACGGCGCTCCCTGGGTTCCATTTCCGTAAGGATCAGACTTCCGCTGTACATTGCCGCCTTTGATCTTGATCTCATACTGGTAAGAAGCCCCTGCCTGTACACCTGGAACAAAAATCTCAAAAATTCCGGACATTGGCATCCGATGCATCGGAAGACGCCTTCCATCCCACCTGTCAAAATCACCGACCACACTGACACGGATTGCATTGGGTGCCCAGACAGCAAAATATGTTCCTTCTACCTCGCCACAGGTCCCCGGATGCGCTCCCAGCTTCTCATATGCCTTGTAATAGACACCGGCACAAAAAGCTCGTTCCTCCTCTTCCGTGATCTGGCATGGACATTCATACGCATCGTAAAAAGTCTCTTTCCTGCTTCCTCTTATCACACGGAAACGATATTCCTGAATCCTTTTCAGTGGAAGCATTACAGCATAATAACCAGCCTCATCTTCCAGGATCATCGGATAACTCTTTTCCCCTACAACAACCTCTGCAGCATCCGCTCCCGGAAAAAATCCCTGGATCAGAACGCCATCCTCTGTTACCCTTGGCTGCATCACATCACGAGGTGATGCCTCCTCCCCATAAACGATCGCCTCGATCCGGGGCCAATCCATATATTCATACGCTTTATCAGCCATAATCGTCTCCTCCATCATATTTGTTGTTTTATAGACTAAGTTTACCACCATTTTACAGAAAAATAAAGATAACAGTTCTAATCTTCGCAAAAAGCACCACAAGTAACCGGTAACAGAACAGAAAATAATTCGATTTGGTCCTTCCCAAAATCATATGTAACGATTATAATATGAAGCAGAATATGAAACAAATAACTTATCAGGAGGAATCATCAATGGAAAACAGACAGTATGATGTAACAGCTCTCGGCGAGCTTCTGATCGACTTCACAGAAAACGGTGACAGTTCCCAAGGAAACCCTACTTTCGAGGCAAACCCGGGCGGAGCTCCCTGTAACGTTCTTGCCATGCTGAACCGTCTTGGCAAAAAAACTGCATTTATCGGAAAGGTCGGAAACGACATGTTCGGCAAGCAGCTGAAGGCTGCCGTAGAAGAATGCGGCATTGATACCAGAAATCTTGTCATGGACGATGAAATTCACACTACCCTTGCTTTTGTACATACTTACCCGGACGGAGACCGTGATTTTTCTTTCTACCGTAATCCAGGTGCAGATATGATGCTGACAAAGGATGAGGTAGATGCCGATCTGATCCGCAATTCCAGGATCTTCCATTTCGGCACACTTTCTTCCACACATGAGGGTGTCCGTGAAGCAACCCGCTATGCTCTTGACGTGGCAAAAGAAGCCGGATGCATCATCACCTTTGACCCGAACTTACGCCCTCCACTCTGGAAGGATCTGAACGATGCCCGCAAAGAGATCGAATACGGCATGGAACGCTGTGATGTACTGAAGATTTCTGATAATGAAGTGGAATTTCTTTTTGACACAACAGATTATGACAAGGGTGCTGCCCTTATCGAAGAAAAATATCATATCCCGCTTGTGCTGATCACAATGGGAAAAGACGGAAGCCGCGCTTATTATCGCGGACGGAAGGTCGAGGCTGCTCCTTTCCTTCAGGAAAAAACCATTGAAACCACCGGTGCAGGAGACACCTTCTGTGCAAGCACCCTGAATTATGTGCTGGAACACGGTCTTGAGGATCTCACTGACGAAAATCTCGCAGAGCTGCTTACTTTTGCAAATGCAGCAGCTTCTCTCATCACAACAAAGAAGGGAGCACTCCGCGTAATGCCTGAAAGAGATGAAGTTCTTGACTTCATTGCATCCCGCAAGTAGTGTATGTTTTTCTTTTATTGAATTATTTTTTTGTTTATTGGCTTTGAAAAGCTGAGAAAACACCGCAGGGGGAGAAAGCACTCAAAGTTACGAAGCCCGTTTTTCTCCCCCTGCACCCCCTCTTTCCGGGCACGTACCGCGGAAACAGCGCTTCGCGCCTATCCGCCAATTGTTGTGTGTTCTACATATTTTCCCTGTTATATCATATATTTTTATTAATGTCTTATCGTATAAAAATTTACAACCAATATCATTACGCATATTATATTTGCACATTATATTTGTATTTGATATATTTACATTTAATATATTTACATTTAATATATTCGCATTTGATATATTTACATTTAATATATTTGCATTTGATATATTTACATTTGATTATTTGATATATTTGTATTTGATATATTTGAATTTGATATATCTGCATTTGATATATTTACATTTGATATATTTGCATTTGATCATTTAATATATCTGCATTTGATATATTTACCACTCAAATTCACTTCTATATTATTCCAAAAAATCCGCAGATGTGCCCCGCACATCGAGACCTGCCAACGCCCTCCCACCCTCACTCTCGGCTCAACCTTCCACATCCAATACCATCACATACCTATAACGGCCTCAAGACTTTTTCACTCTCAACAACCCCTTCAGGCCGTTCTCCTCCATCGGCTCAGACTTTCGTTCCCAGCACCGTCGCATACAGACACAAGTCAACAAAACTCCCGTCCTCCACAACCAAGCACTCCTAAAAAAAGCCCGAGGGGTGTGCAGAGGGGCCGCGGCTTTGCGGCCCCTTTGCGGTTTTCCTTTTTTCCTCAAAAAAATACTGTGCGCCATTCGCCAAAAAAAGCAAACGCCACACAGTATTTAAAAAAAAGTATTTCTAACCTCTTGTTACTTTACTTAACAACACGCACCCTATACATTCCCTCAATCTCCTTGAGTTCATCCAACGCCTTAGCAGACGCCGCACTCTCAAGATCAATAAGAGTATAAGCAAACTCCCCTTTACTCTTATTCGTCATATCCGCAATATTCAGTCCCTCAGATCCAAGGATCTTGGTAACCTGACTGATCATATTCGGTGTGTTGCTGTGCGCAAGAGAGATTCTTCCAACAGCCACACAGGTACCCATATCACAGTTCGGATAATTAACAGAATTTTTGATATTACCATTCTCAAGGTAATCACGGATCTCTTTTACAGCCATCTCTGCACAATTTTCTTCAGATTCCTCTGTAGACGCACCAAGATGCGGAGTTACCAGAATACCCTCGCGTCCTGCAACTGTCTCATTTGCAAAGTCAGTTACATACTTCTTAACCTTGCCACTCTCAACAGCCTCGATCAGCGCATCCTCATCAACAAGAAGATCTCTTGCAAAATTCAGAAGAACTACGCCGTCCTTCATCTTATCGAAAGCTTCTTTGTTGATCATCTTCTTAGTGCTGTCAAGAAGCGGCACATGAATGGTGATATAATCGCACTGGCTGTAGATCTCATCCAGGCTCTTGCTGTGCTTAATGGTTCTGGACAGGTTCCATGCCGCATCAATAGAAAGATATGGGTCATAGCCATATACTTCCATGCCAAGACCGCATGCTGCGTTTGCCACCATGGCTCCAATGGCTCCAAGACCGATGATACCAAGCTTTTTGCCGCTGATCTCGCATCCTGCGAACTGTTTTTTCTGCTTCTCGGCAAGCTTGCCGATGTGCTCTTTATCTTTCTCCTGTGCAACCCACTCGATACCTCCTACGATATCTCTGGATGCAAGGAGCATACCTGCAAGTACCAGCTCTTTTACGCCATTTGCGTTAGCTCCAGGCGTGTTGAATACAACAACACCCTTCTCTGCATACTCCTTAACCGGAATATTATTGACGCCTGCACCTGCACGTGCAACTGCACAAACGCTCTTCGGCAGCTCCATGTCGTGCATTTTTGCACTTCTTACAAGGATTGCATCACACTGGTCAGCGGTCTCTGTTTTTTTATAATTATCGCCAAAAAGTTTCAGACCTTTTTCAGCGATAGGATTCAGGCAATGATACTGGAACATTATGCATTCTCCTCCTCGAATTTTTTCATGAATGCAACCAGTGCCTCTACGCCGGCCTTTGGCATGGCATTGTAGATGCTGGCACGCATTCCGCCAACAGTACGGTGTCCTTTCAGGTTTACAAGTCCTGCTTCAGTTGCCTCTTTAACAAACTTGGCATCCATCTCCTTGTCACCGGTTACGAACGGTACATTCATAAGAGATCTGTCTTCCGGAACTACAGTTCCTTTGAACAGCTTGCTGGAATCCAGGTAATCATAAAGGATTTTTGCTTTTTCCTCATTGCGCTGTTTCATCACTTCCAGACCGCCCATCTTCTTCAGCCATTTAAATACTTTTCCGCATACATAGATGCAGTAAGCATTCGGCGTATTGTAAAGAGAGCCTGCGTCTGCATGTGTCTTATAAGTAAGCATGGTTGGGGTTCCCGGAAGAACATCCTCTGTGATCAGGTCCTCACGGATGATCACGATAACCATGCCTGCCGGTCCGATGTTCTTCTGAACACCGCCATAGATAATACCATATTTGCTTACATCCACCGGCTCAGACAGGAAGCAGGAGGATACATCTGCTACCAGAGTCTTACCTTTTGTGTTTGGAAGTTTTTTGAATTTTGTGCCGTAAATGGTGTTGTTCTCACAGATGTATACGTAGTCTGCATCCGGGCTGATCGGCAGATCACTGCAGTCCGGGATATAGCTGAAGGTTTTATCTTCAGAAGAGGCGATCTTGTTTGCTTTTCCGTATTTCTGAGCTTCCTGATAAGCTTTTTTTGCCCACTGTCCTGTTACGATATAATCTGCGACCTTGTTTTTCATAAGGTTCATCGGGATCATGGCAAACTGCTGGGATGCTCCTCCCTGAAGGAAAAGTACCTTGTAGTTATCCGGAATGTTCATAAGCTCGCGAAGATCTTTCTCTGCAGTATCAATGATCTCCTGAAAAGCTGCACTTCTGTGGCTCATTTCCATAACAGACATTCCTGTGCCGTTATAATCCATCATCTCATCCGCTACTTCTTTGAGTACTTCCTCTGGAAGCACTGCCGGTCCGGCAGAAAAATTATACACTCTACTCATGTTTCTTCATATCCTCCTCGTCAAATACATCATCAAGGTTCGCACCAGCCGGTACCATCGGGAACACACTCAGATCCTGATCGATCCAGCAATCCAGAACGACAGGTCCCTCTGCTGCCAGTGCCATCTTAAGTGCAGGCTCCACATCCTCCATCTTTGTCACACGAATGGCTTTTGCACCCAGCGCCTCTGATAATTTCACAAAATCAACGGCGTCATCCAGTACTGTGGAAGAGTATCTCTTTCCATAGAAAAGCGTCTGCCACTGACGCACCATTCCCAGTACATGATTGTTCATAACAATCTGGATCAGCTGTCTGCCACAGCGTGCAGCTGTTGCCAGCTCATTCATATTCATACGGAAGCATCCGTCACCTGCTATATTTACAACTGTTTTTTCCGGTCTGCCCATCTTCGCGCCAATTGCAGCGCCAAGGCCGTAGCCCATGGTTCCAAGGCCGCCGGAAGTAAGAAGAGTTCTCGGCTCTTTGTATTTATAATACTGCGCCGCCCACATCTGATGCTGTCCAACATCTGTGGAGATGATCGCATCACCGTTGGTCAGCTCATAAAGCTTCTCTATAATATACGGACCTGTAAGCTGTGTGTGATCATAATTCAGCGGATATTTTGATTTCAATTCCTGGATATGTGCGATCCACTCCGGATGTTCTTTCTTCGGAATTTCCTCCAGAAGGCGTTTCAGCACTTCCTTCACATCACCGATCACACTGGCATCCACTTTGATATTTTTATTGATCTCCGCAGCATCCACATCGATCTGAAGGATTTTTGCATTATGTGCAAAAGTTTTGGTATTTCCTGTTACACGGTCACTGAAGCGTGCACCGAGAACAATAAGAAGATCGCACTCTGTTACGCCAAGATCGGAAGCCTTGGTCCCGTGCATACCTACCATACCTGTATAGAGAGGATCTTCTCCCGGGAAGGTACCCTTGCCCATCAGAGTATCGCAGACAGGAGCCTGGATCCTGCGAGCCAGCTCACGTACTTCCTGGTCAGCACCGGAGATCACACATCCGCCGCCAACAAAAATAAACGGTTTCTCTGCCTCTCTGATCATTTCCAGTGCCTGATCCATATCCTCTTTACGGATACTTTTGATCTCACGGTTAACCGTAGCCGGATGGCATGGCTCATATTCATATTTCATTCCTGTGATATCCTTCGGGACATCCACAAGCACCGGGCCGGGTCTTCCGCTTTTTGCAATATAAAATGCTCTTCTTAACGTATCTGCAAGATCTTCGATATTCTTTACGATGAAACTGTATTTTGTTACAGGCATTACGATACCTGCGATATCAACCTCCTGGAAAGAATCTCTTCCCAGGAGTGGTCTTCCTACGTTTGCAGTAATGGCTACCATCGGTACGGAATCCATGTATGCAGTCGCGATCCCTGTTACCAGGTTAGTTGCTCCTGGACCGGATGTTGCCAGGCAGACACCCACCTTTCCGGTCGCTCTTGCATAACCGTCAGCAGCATGGGATGCACCCTGCTCGTGGGAGGTCAGTACATGTGTGATCTCATCTTTGTATTCATATAAGGCATCGTAAACATTCAGGATCGCGCCGCCCGGATATCCAAATACGGTATCAACGCCCTGTTCCTTCAGACATTCTACGATGATCTCTGCACCTGTAAGCTGCATATCTTTCGTTCCTCCTTATTTTGCTTTCGGTACTTCCAGGATCGCACCACGGTTTCCGGATGTTACCATGGAAGCGTATCTTGCCAGATATCCGGTTGTCACCTTCGGCTCTCTTGGCTGCCATTTTTCTCTTCTAGCCTGCATCTCTTCATCTGAAACCTTGATCTCCAGTTTCAGCTCCGGAATATTGATGCTGATGATATCGCCTTCCTCAACCAGTGCGATCGGGCCGCCTACTGCTGCCTCCGGTGATACGTGTCCGATAGCGGCTCCTCTGGATGCACCACTGAAACGTCCGTCGGTGATCAGGGCTACGGAAGAACCAAGTCCCATTCCCACAATAGCAGATGTAGGATTCAGCATCTCTCGCATTCCAGGACCACCCTTTGGTCCCTCGTAGCGGATAACCACAACATCTCCCTCTACGATCTTACCGCCCTTGATGGCAACAATTGCGTCATCCTCGCTGTCAAATACACGTGCAGGACCTTCATGTACCAGCATCTCCGGTACAACTGCAGAACGTTTTACAACACCACCATCCGGTGCAAGGTTTCCTTTCAGTACTGCAAGTCCGCCTGTCTTTGTATACGGATTGTCGATCGGGCGGATAACATCCGGATTCAGGTTTACACAGTTTTTGATATTCTCACCTACTGTTTTTCCGGTTACTGTCATACACTCTGTATGGAGAAGTCCCAGCTTGTTCAGCTCATTCATGACCGCATAGACACCACCGGCCTCATTAAGATCTTCCATGTAGGTCGGGCCTGCCGGTGCAAGGTGGCAAAGGTTCGGGGTCTTCTCACTGATCTCATTTGCAAAGCTGATATCAAAATCCATTCCGATCTCATGTGCGATAGCCGGAAGATGAAGCATACTGTTTGTGGAGCATCCAAGTGCCATATCTACTGTAAGTGCATTTAAAACTGCCTCTTTTGTCATAATGTCTCTTGGGCGGATGTTCCTTCTGTACATTTCCATTACCTGCATTCCTGCATGCTTTGCAAGACGGATACGTTCAGAGTATACTGCCGGGATGGTACCGTTTCCTTTCAGTCCCATACCGAGAACCTCTGTCAGGCAGTTCATGCTGTTCGCAGTGTACATACCGGAACATGATCCGCAGGTCGGGCAGGTTTTGTTCTCGAATTCTTCCAGATCATCTGCTGTGATGGTTCCTGCTGCATAGGATCCTACTGCCTCAAACATACTGGAAAGACTGGTTTTGTGCCCTTTTACATGGCCGGCAAGCATCGGACCGCCGCTTACGAATACAGTAGGAACGTTAATCCTTGCCGCTGCCATCAGAAGGCCAGGTACGTTTTTGTCACAGTTGGGAACCATGACCAGAGCATCGAACTGATGAGCCAGTGCCATGGCCTCTGTGGAATCTGCGATCAGGTCACGTGTTACAAGGGAATATTTCATTCCAACGTGTCCCATTGCGATTCCGTCACATACTGCGATCGCCGGAAATACAACCGGTGTGCCGCCAGCCATTGCAACGCCGAGCTTTACAGCATTTACAATTTTGTCAAGGTTCATATGTCCCGGTACGATCTCGTTATAAGAGCTTACGATTCCTACCAGTGGTTTGTCCATTTCTTCCTTTGTCATTCCAAGGGCATTGAACAGGGAACGATGTGGTGCCTGCTGTGTGCCTTTTCTTACGGTATCACTTTTCATTTTTAAGGTCTCTCCTTTTTATTCTTTACGATAGGATCCGGTATCTGTTTATAGACTTCCTCTTCCAGGTACCGGTTTTTTCTGTTCTGGTTCGTTTTCTTCTCTCTGTCCCGCTTTATTTATGCAATGGCATCTGCGATCAGATCGCCCATCTCTCTGGTTCCGACAAGCTTGCATCCGTCAGACATGATATCTCCTGTTCTGTAACCCTCTGTAAGAACCTTCTGTACTGCTGTTTCCACAGCATCTGCTTCTTTATCAAGATCCAGAGAATATCTCAGCATCATAGCAGCGGAAAGAATGGTTGCGATGGGGTTTGCCTTGTTCTGGCCTGCGATATCCGGTGCAGAACCATGGCTCGGCTCATAGAGACCAAGCTTTGTCTCATTTAAGCTTGCGGAGGAAAGCATTCCGATGGAACCGGTCACCATACTTGCCTCATCAGAAAGGATATCTCCAAACATGTTTTCTGTAAGGATAACATCAAACTGCTTCGGATCACGTACCAGCTGCATTGCACAGTTATCAACCAGCATATGCTCCAGTGTTACATCCGGATAATCCTTTGCCACATCCTCCACTACACTTCTCCAGAGTCTGGAAGAATCAAGAACATTGGCTTTATCTACACTTGTAACCTTATTTCTTCTCTTACGTGCGATCTCAAATGCCTTAATGGCAATACGGCGGATCTCATTCTCATTATAAGAAAGAGTATCTACCGCTGTGCGGACTCCATTCTCCTCAGTAGTCTTTCTTGCTCCGAAATAAAGACCTCCTGTAAGCTCTCTTACGATGATCATGTCAAAACCATCTCCGATGATCTCATCACGGAGCGGGCAGGCATCACGAAGCTCATTGTAAAGATAAGCCGGACGAAGATTTGCAAACAGGTTCAGCGCCTTACGTATCGCAAGAAGACCTGCCTCCGGACGTTTGGACGGCTCCAGCTTATACCACGGGGATGTCTTGGCATCACCGCCAATGGAACCCATCAATACTGCATCAGAAGCTTTTGCCTGGGCAATGGCTTCCTCTGTAAGAGGTACTCCGTGAGCATCAATGGATGCCCCTCCTAAAAGAACCTCTGTGTATGAAAATTTATGACTGTATTTCTCACATACTCTGTCTAAAACTTTTTTGGCCTCGGCAACAATCTCCGGACCGATTCCGTCTCCCGGAATCAGGGCAATCTTGTACTCCATTTTATTCACTCCTCCGATTTCCCCTGTGCTGTAAAATTTTAACGCACTGGTGTGGATAATTGTTATTATCATAACGCACTTTTCGACGGATTTCAACCTATTAAATAGATAAAGTTATTTCCGAAATGCAAAAAATAAACGGCAATTCCCTGTTTCTGCCGCCACAAAGACATACTTTCGCACACAAAAAAGAAAAACTGCCCCACCATTCCGGTACAGCAGTCTTTCTTTTTTTATCATATTCTGTTTTTCCTGATGATCTTCTCAGAATTTCCCGCTGGAACCACCGAAGGTATCACCGGAAGATGAGGTATGGGTGCTGGAACCACCGTTATTATCCTCATTTTTCGGTTTTGCAGATTTTGATACCGTACTGTAGAGGTAAAAATCATTACTTCTGGTCACATTCATACTGCCCTGCCGCACATAAGAAGCCGCCCGATCCTGTTTTCGCACAGTTTTCAGCTTTCTTCTCATATTTCCGGTCACCAGTAATCCTGCCACAAGCCCCACAGCAAGAGCGATCAGCAGGTTTATCCCAACCGCAAAAGGCTCATCCGGAAGGTTTTCCACATCGTATGGCTCTGCCTCATTTGCCTGCGTGATAAAATCATCGCATTCCGTGGCAAACTTATGAAACGCTTCGTTATAATCACCGTCACTTAAATAAGGCTTCACCTGATCCATGATGTAGGACTGTCCGGCATCCGTAAACACTTCTATCGCATATCCGTGTGTTGCAATGGCCCAGTTACGGTCTCCCATATCCAACAGGAATAAAATACCGTCACCATTTTCCCCCTGTCCATATCCATGGTCAATAAAATAATCCTCCGCATACGCCTGGGCTGTTTTTCCCTCAAGACTGTTAACGGTAACGACCACAACATCTACCAGATCCCGCTCACTGATCTCATCCAGAGTACTGCTCAGGCTCTCCTGCTGCTCTGCATCCAGAAGTCCCGCCTGGTCATCCAGACGGCTTACGGTGCCTGCCCATACCGGAAAAGCACATGCCAGACACAAAAGGATCGATATCAAAAATACAGATATTCTTTTTTTCATGGCATCCACCTCCCTACAAAGCCCAGATCAGATACAGGATAATATAAGTGATCACACCCACGACCCCCGTTGTTCCCAGGAACCATCGTGCAAAAGCGTTCTTGTCTGTAGGCAGATTTCCCACAAATTTCCCGGTCTGACCATTCATGGCAAATATGTAATTATCCCCCTTCCACTTCGTCTGCAGGATCCATACGGGATATAACGCATATTTCGTTGTCCCGTTATGAAGCCGGATACTGGTATTCTCCGGTACCACACTGGCGTATCCTCTCACCGTATCCCGGAATGCAGCCTCTGTGCTGCGGCGGATACGCTCATTGGCACGTTCCTCACACTCGCTGGCCGTCACATCATATTTATCTGCAAAATATCCAGCCAGATACGCAGTCTGAAAATCCACCGCTTCTTTGAAATCAAAAGGCTCTATAGACTCCATCAGATCATTTTCCATGCTGGCAGAGCCATCCACCGGTACATGATCAAAACCAAGAGAACCACTTCTATGTACTGCATAATAGCTGGTCTCCGTATAATCATAATCACTATCGCTCCAGAACCGGGTCTTTGTTGCACGGTAACGGATATCTGCGTCTGCGTCTGTGTCATACAGCCAGAACGGAACGTAGATGCCCTTAACCTCGCTGATATGATTCTCTGACTTAAATGCTTTCGGCAGAAGCCTCTTACCGGTAAGATGCTTTTTCAGCCTCTCCTTTGCCGCTTTCTTGTCCAGCTTAAACGGAATCACATAATCCGGCTTCAGTGCACCGGACAGCTGCCCGGTCATTACCACCGGACTTCCGCAAAACGGGCAGGCCGTTGCTGCCGTATTGGCATCTCCCACGATCTCACCGCCACAGGACTTGCACACATAGGTACGCAGCCCCTCACTCTCCCCGTCCCGCCACTCACTGCCGGCCTCATCCGACCAGCTCATATCCTCAGGCTGCTCTTCCTCCACAGTCTGGGCATATTCCGATAACGTACCAACATCAAACTCCGTATCACAAAACGGACACTTCATCTTCTGCACAGAACTGTCAAACTCTATGGAGCCACCACAGCACGGACACTTAAACTCCTGCATCTTCGCCATATATTCACCTCACTTCATCATTCTGTATCCAACAACCGGCAGGAGTTACCCTGCATTTTGCTCCTGACCATCTCTCTTTCTGATCTATACTGCATCCTCCGGTCCGAACGGATCACCGCACTCCGGGCAGAATTTCGGTGGATTCTCCGGATCTGCCGGTTCCCATCCGCACCTGCTGCAGCGATACTGCATCTTCTTCTCCGGCTTCTTCGCTCCGCAGTTCATACAGAACTTGCCTTTATTCACCGTACCGCAGGAACAGGTCCAGCTGTCCTCCACCGGACGCGATGCACCACACTCCGGACAGAATTTCCCCGAAGAAACCGCACCACAACTGCAGGTCCAGGAACCAGCCGCAGCCCCTGCTCCGTTCCCTGCCGGCGAAACCGGCCGCGCTGCCTGCTGCTGTACACTCTGCTGCTGCGCCTGTTGCTTCTGGCCCATCTCAAACAACTGCTGCGCATTCAGACCACCTGCATTAGCAGCCATACCCATGCCCATAAAACCAGTCATAGCCCCTGCTGAATTAGAAGCCGCAGCCTTCATAGCATCCGCCTGGGCCCCGGTCAGAGTAGCCGCAGCCATAGCAGGATCACGCATCATAGCCGTACGCTGAGCCTGCTTGATCATCTCGGCATCCTCATCCGGCAATGTCACAGAACCAAGTGCCACACTGACCACCTTAAGCCCACGAAGCTCCTCCCACTTGGCAGAAAGCACCTCATTCATGGCATTCTCCAGCTCCGTATTATGAGTCACGATCTGATTCGGACGCAACTCCAGCTCCGAAAGCCTTCCGAAAGCAGGCTGCAGCGCACTGATAAACTCCGCCTTCAGCTGTCCGTCCAGCTCCTCTCTGGTATACTCCCGCTCCACATTTCCACACACATTCGTATAAAAAAGAAGGGGATCCGCGATCCTGTAGGAATAAACACCATGACACCTCACAGCCACATCCACATCCAGCCCGATCCTAGAATCCACAACCCGGAACGGGATCGGATTAGCAGTACCAAACTTGTTATCCACAAGCTCCTTGGTATTAAAATAATACACCCTCTGATCCTTACCCGTATCACCGCCAAAAGCAAACCTCTTCCCGATCGTATCAAAGGTCTTCCTGATTCCGTCACCCAGACTACCTGAAAAAATACTCGGCTCCGTAGAAGCATCATACGTATACTCTCCCGGATCCGCACAAACCTCAACAACCTTTCCCTGCTCCACGATCATCATACACTGACCATCCGCCACAGCGATCCCGCTGCCGCTGGAAATAACATTATCACTCCCATGCTTATTGGAAGACCTGGAAGAAGACCTCTTCGTCCCCTTCACAACCATCACTTCTTTATCCATAGCCTCACAGTAAAAAAACTCCTTCCACTGATCCGCCAACGTACCACCCGCTGCACCCACAGCCGCTCTGATAAGACCCATAAATCCAACCCCTTTCTGAAAATTCATTCTTATTTACAATTTTACGATATTCCAAAGCCATCGTCACTCTCATTTCTGATAGTAACATCATTATTACACGAATTTTACCAAAAATCCACTTATTTCTATACAATATTACAATTGTCATATTCCCATCACATCCACAATTGTAGGCATATCCACACAGTCCATCCGCGCTGGCATCAAAGGCTATTCTAGGCACATCCACACAGTCCATCTGCGCTGGCATCAAAGGCTATTCTCCCATCACATCCGCAATTCTAGGCACATCCGCAATCCAGGCTGACAGCGCAGCGCCTCAGCCGTCCCCCCAACCAAACACAAACTCAGCCATTGCAGTCGTCCAGCGCAGCGCTGACGACCCACAACCAACCGTCAAACGACACTATTTCTCACCGGAAGCACCAGCCGGGGAAGGGGATGCTGGATGGCTCTGCTTCTGCAGGAGGGGAGCTGATTCTTGGACGGCGGGAATCTGCGTTG
>OLRA01003043.1_pt1 | contig 15473 bp, 10 predicted proteins | sample 1673011 | NCBI WGS metagenome assembly OLRA01 (sample SAMEA3136746, study PRJEB25190) | human gut metagenome | reverse complement strand
GGCAAACCCCCAGGTCAATGGCAGGCTCTGTCATTTTCATGCCTCCGGCAATATTCACATAAGCATCCGAAGTACCCAAATGGATACCAACCTTCTTCTCTAGCACAGCCATAAGCAGGTTTACCCTGTTAAAATCTGTACCGACTGCTGTACGTCGAGGAATTCCAAAATTACTTTGACACACCAGAGCCTGAATCTCCACCAGGATCGGACGGGTTCCTTCCATGGAGCATGCCACAACAGAACCTGATGCATCCTCCGGTCTTCCATTCAGCATGTATTCAGACGGATTTTTTACTTCCTCCAGTCCTGTATTGCACATTTCAAATACACCAATCTCATTTGTAGAACCAAAACGGTTCTTCACAGCTCGCAGAACACGGTAAGATGCATGACGGTCTCCCTCAAAGTAGAGCACTGTATCTACCATATGTTCCAGGACTCTCGGTCCGGCCACATTCCCTTCCTTTGTCACATGTCCTACAATAAAAACAGAGATACCCATACCTTTGGCGATCTGCATTAAAATATTGGTAGACTCCCTGACCTGAGATACACTTCCCGGTGCAGAGCTGACATCTTCATGAAACATTGTCTGAATAGAATCGATCACAACTACATCTGGCTTTTTTCTCTCAATTACCTCTCGGATCACTTCCAGATTTGTCTCACAGAGAAGCTGCATTTTATCATTAAAATCTCCGATTCGATTAGCTCTCAGTTTAATCTGACGCAGAGACTCCTCACCTGAAATATAGAGAACTGTCACCTGATTTTCTGCCAGGTTTCTGCACACCTGTAAAAGCAGGGTAGATTTACCAATCCCCGGATCGCCACCCACTAAAACAAGGGAGCCGGGGACGATACCGCCTCCCAGCACCCTGTCAAGTTCTCCTATCTGTGTTGTCTGTCGTTCATCTTCAGACAGGCTGATATCCTTCAGAATTACCGGATCCTGTCTTTTCTCTGATAATTTTAAATTGCCGGAAGGATTTTTCTTAGCAGAAACTGTTTCTTCCACAAAAGTATTCCAGGCCTTGCATCCCGGACACTGTCCCATCCACTTGGCAGATTCATATCCACACTCCTGGCAAAAATAAACTGTCTTTTTATTTTTTAACATTTTACAATCTTAACTTCTACTCTTGCTGCATTTCCAAGCTCCACACTGAAAGAAAGCTTCCCTCCCAGATTCGTCTTCATTTTTCCTGTACTTGCCTGTTCGATAAATACTTCATACTCTGTATCCGGTTCCATTTCTACTGTAATCTGCGCATCTTCCGGTCCCTCCACATGGAAATCCATCTGGTCCGCACTCTGAACAAGACCAAATACTGAAGTTCCCGGAACAGATTCATAAACGAACATTCCGTTCCTCTCAAGTTTTGTAATTTCCGAAAAGGTTTTTACTTTATAAATATCACCTTCAAATTCATAATTATCTTTCTTCGTTTTTTCCGAAAGAGTGTAGTCTCCGAAACTGAGACTTCCGTCATTCTCCGCGCGCAATAATTCCTTCACTGCTGCCATCTTCATTTTCCTCCTAAGTATTTCACAATGTGATCACAGGATATGTTTTGTGTAAATCATTGTCTTTCGCATTCCTTTGACCTTTGTACCATTATAATATAAAATATTTGATTTTTCTACTCCTATAAACGATCTTCTTTCCGAATGAAGCGAATCTCTTTTTTCACAGTTCCCGCCTCAATGCAGTCTCCCCGCTTCACTTCTCCGTTCAGGATCGCTTCCGCAAGTTTGTCTTCCAATTCTGTCTGCAGAGCGCGGCGAAGAGGTCTTGCGCCATATTTTGCATCCGTTCCTTTTTCCGCAATAAGCGCTTTTGCCGACTCCCGTAAAGTCAGGCGGATATCCATCTGATCTTCGATCCTTTTTGTAAAATCCCGGCACATAAGCGTAACAATCTTTTTCATATGCGTTTTCTCGAGAGCATGGAATACGATGATCTCATCAATACGGTTTAAAAACTCCGGTCTAAAGATCTGTTTTACTTCATCCATCACGTTTTGTTTCATACGCTTATAATCGCCTGCAGGATCATCTTTTGCCGCAAATCCAAGCTTCTTAGGTTCTATGATCGCTTTTGCTCCCGCGTTTGATGTCATAATGATAACGGTATTGGAAAAATCTATCTTCCGCCCTTTGGAGTCCGTAATATGTCCGTCGTCCAATACTTGCAAAAGAATATTAAACACATCGGGATGCGCCTTTTCGATCTCATCAAACAAAAGTACCGAATAAGGATGTGTACGCACCTGATCGCTGAGCTGACCGCCTTCTTCATGTCCGACATATCCCGGCGGAGATCCGATCATTTTAGAGACGGAATGTTTCTCCATATATTCGGACATATCAACACGGATCATCGATTCTTCATTGCCGAACATCGCTTCGGCAAGCGCTTTCGACAACTCTGTTTTTCCGACGCCTGTAGGTCCTAAAAACAGAAACGAACCGATCGGGCGTTTCGGGTCTTTCAATCCTACACGCCCCCTCTTTACCGCACGGGCAACTGCTTTCACAGCTTCCTCCTGACCGATGACCCTCTGGTGGAGGACACTTTCCAGTTTCTTAAGACGATCCGTATCGCTTTCCGCAAGTTTTTGAACCGGGATCTTTGTCCATGCGGAAACAACTTCCGCTATATCTTCTTCTGTCACTTCCGGCTGAGAAGAAGATGTTTTTTTCTGAAAACGTTTTTTTAGCTGCTCCGATTTTTTCTCTGCCTCCTCCTGCTCTTTCTGTAAAAGCGAAGCCTCTTCAAAACAACCGTTTTTAATACTCTCTTCTTTTTGCTTTTCCAGTTCTTTCAGGCGAAGATCCAAAGCCGTCAGGTTTTCCGGTACTTTATATCCTTTCAGACTGACTTTTGAACATGACTCGTCAAGCACATCTATTGCTTTATCGGGAAGGTTACGATCCGTAATGTACCCCTCGGACATCGAAACTGCCGCTTCCAGCGCCTCGTCTCTAATCAGCACCTTATGATGCGATTCGTATCTTCCTTTCAACCCTTTCAATATCTCAAGACACTGTTCTTTCGAAGGTTCTTCTACCGATACCGGCTGAAAACGCCGCTCCAGAGCCGCATCTTTCTCGATATATTTCCGGTATTCCGTGATCGTCGTCGCTCCGATCAACTGAAGTTCCCCTCTTGCAAGAGACGGTTTTAAGATGCCGGATGCATCGATCGCCCCTTCTGCTCCTCCCGCTCCGATCATTGTGTGGATCTCGTCAAGAAACAAAATAATATTTCCGTTGGACTCTACTTCCGAGATCAGACCTTTCATACGTTCTTCAAATTCACCCCGGTATTTAGACCCTGCGATCATTCCCGGAAGATCAAGCGTATAAATCCGCTTATCTTTCATTTTTTCCGGAACAACGCCTGCCGCGATACGCTGCGCCAGACCTTCCACAACCGCCGTTTTTCCTACTCCCGGCTCTCCGATCAGACAGGGATTGTTTTTCGTCCTGCGGCTTAACACCTGCATAAGGCGATACATCTCCTCTTCCCTGCCTACAACGGGATCTTGTTTTCCCTCCTCTGCCCGAGCCGTCATATCTGTACAATACTGCTCGATCACAGAGCCGCTTCCTCTCGACTCGTCCTGAAGTTCATCCTGATAATCTTTCGGATCGACTCCCGATGCATTTAAAATATCTTTTAAAAGTTTTTGAAGGCTGATATTCAGCGTGATCAAAATTCTTGCGGCGACGCAGTCCACATCCCGTATCATCGACAAAAGCAAGTGCTCCGTTCCGACCTCGGCTGTACGGAGACGATGCGCTTCCTTCTCACTGTTCGCGAGGATATAGCGAAGCCTTGGACTTTCTTTCGGTTTCTGCGATGCGGGCATCTCCTCCCGGGGAGCGATCAGTTCATCCATAAGCTGCATGATCTTTTCTGTCTCAACGCCGTTTTGCGCAAGCACCTGTCCCGCAACCCCCGAAAACTCCTCCCGCAGTCCGAGAAGCAGATGTTCCGTACCTATGTAAGGATGCTTCATCTCCTTTGCTTTCTTCGCAGCATATCTGACTGCATTTGCCGCCTGTTTTGTATATGAAATATGCATAAGTTCCTCCTGTCGGTTATTTTGCTTTCAAATCTGCTAAAACAAATTATTCATAATCATCGAATATCTCATCTACCAGTTCATGCACCTCCTGCCTCGAAATATTTTTACAACAGCCTCTTGCAAGAACGATCTGAAGCTGTCTTTTCATCACCTGCAGTTCCTCTAACTTATCAATATCAAGAGAAATTACAGCTCCTCTTCGCTTGTCAAGACTGATATAGCCTTCCCGCTTCAGTACACTATATGCTTTGTTTACCGTGTGCATGTTGACGCCGATCGTATCCGCAAGACGCCGCACCGACGGAAGTGAATCTCCTTCATGAATGACCGATGTAGCGATCCCCATGATGATCTGATTACAAAGCTGAATATAAATCGCTTCATCACTGTTAAAATCAACTTCTATGATCATATCTTTCTCCTTTCGGAATTTGTTATATGTATAATAGCACAATCTTATAATTTTTCAAACTTTTAATTAAACTTTTTCTGATGGATTTTTCAAGCTTCTTAAGAGAACAAAAAAGAGCCTGATACCAGACCCTTTATGTTTTATCGGTGTTCCTATTTATTTCTGACAAATTCGCGGAAACTGCATACTGATCTTCGTTCCTCTTCCTTCTTCACTTTCCACACTGACCTTCGCCCCATGCAGAAGCGCTCCGTGCTTGACGATCGAAAGTCCGAGTCCCGTTCCTCCGCGCTCTTTTGAATGACTTTTATCGACTCGGTAAAACCGCTCAAATATGCGTTCCTGATGTTCTTTCGGAATTCCTATACCTGTATCTGACACACTGATTTTCGGTCCATTCAACGTATTTCCCGCCCAAACCGAAACTTTTCCGTTTTCATAGTTATATTTTACTGCATTTTCGCAGACATTATAAACCATTTCATCTAATATCTGCCGGATTCCATGATAATGAACAGATTCTCCCGAAAGTTCGATCCGAATATTTTTCTGTGCCGCCTGCGGCGAAAGACGACTGACAATCTCCCTCGTCAGTTCATACAGATCCACATCTTCTTTTTCCAATTCCACAGATTCTTCATCAAGCTTTGATAATTTAATAATATCTTCGATCAGGGTGATCAGTCTGCGCGCCTCTTTGTAGATGCGTTCCGAAAAACCGGAAATATCTTCCGGACGGACCAATCCGTTTTTCATGATTTCCGCATAGCCGGAAATCGACGTAAGCGGCGTTTTCAGTTCGTGAGATACATTTGCGGAAAACTCTTTCCTCATATTCGCAACCGCTTCTTTTTCTCTGTTCTGCCGGTCCATCGCCTCCAGCAAAGGACTTAATTCCTCATAAATATCACTGTCCAATGGACGTTCCAGATCAAGTTCATTGATCGGTTTGATCAATCGATTTGTCTGCCATCTTGCCAAAGCGAAAGCGAACAATATTGTCAGTACGGCAAGAATTCCCATCACCGGCATTAGACTGACTGCGGTACTTGCCAGATTATCAATCGACTTGGATACGCGCAGCACCGTTCCGTCGTTGAGAAGAAGAGCATAATAATACATATCCTTCCCTACCGTTTCTGACTTTCTTACGTCTGCCCCTTCTCCTTTAGAAAGAGCTTCTCTGACTTCTTTTCGGTTTCCGTGGTTTTTAAGGATGTCTGCATCTCTGCGTGAATCATAGAGAACCGTTCCGTCTGCTTTGATCTGCGTCACCCTTGTGCTTTCCACAACATTATCCATCTGTTTCATATAATCGCTGTCAGACAAATTGATCGCTTCACGAATATATGCCGCTTCCTGTTTTACTTCTGTCTGAAGCAGATTCATATTCCGATTATAAAGGATAACCGAAAGGATCACATAAGCAAGCACAAGAGTTACCGTCAAAATCACAGTCATGCTTTGCTGGATTTTTTTCTTTATACTCATGCGCTTCCTCCTATGCGATACCCGACTCCGCGTACTGTCTGAATGATTTCTCCCTTTTCACCCAGCTTTTGTCTAAGCGTCCTGATATGTACATCAACAGTTCTTGTTTCTCCGTCAAAATCATATCCCCATATTTCTGTAAGCAACTGATCTCTTGTCAAAACAATTCCTTCGTTTCTCATCAGCTTTTCAAGCAGTTCAAATTCTTTTAATGTAAGAGGTACTGTCCGTCCATCTACGGTCACTTCATGTTTCTTCACATCAATATGAACTCCTTGTATTTCCGGATTTTCCCTTTCCTGCGATCCTTTGCTTCTGCGAAGAACCGCCTTGATGCGGGAAACAAGCTCCATCATCCCAAACGGTTTTGTCACATAATCGTCCGCTCCCGAATCCAGACCGATCACTTTATCATATTCCGATCCTTTTGCAGTTACCATAATCACCGGAATACTTTTCGTCTTGGACGAACATTTTAATTTTTTTAATATCTCCAGACCGTCTTCTCCCGGAAGCATGATATCAAGCAAAATAAGCTCCGGCGTTTCAAACGCCAGAGCCTCCGTAAAGGCCGAACCATCCGCAAACCCTCTGGCTTTAAGCCCCGTTGTCTCCAATGTATATATGACCAGTTCTCTGATATTGTCGTCATCTTCCACGCAATATATCATTCTTCCAGTTCTCCTTTACTTGTTTTGTTCATTATTCCGCATGTATGATCGCATGATCCTTATGCACTCCCGTAATGGAAAATTCTACCCATTCGGCAATATTCGTCGCATGATCTCCGATACGCTCCAGATATTTTGTCACCATGATCAGATCAAAAATGCGTTTCCCGTTCTCGCCTTTTTCTTCTCTTATAAACTCGATCATCTCATCCCGCACTTCCTCGAAATACTGATCGATCTCATCGTCCGCCTTCATCACGCTGCGTGCAAGCTCTAAATCTTTCTCAACATATGCCGTGACGCTGGTGCGGACCATCTTGCTCACCTCAGATGCCATCGTACCGATTACATGGATCTCATCTGTAGCCGCAACTCCTTTTGACGACAAAATGATCTCTGCAATATCCGATGTCTGATCTCCGATACGTTCCATATCTGTGATCATTTTCAGAGCCGCAGAAATCCTGCGAAGATCCTTTGCCACGGGCTGCTGCTGAAGGAGAAGTTTCAGACAGAGACGTTCAATATCTTTTTCAATCTGATCAATCTCCTCATCCTCGGCAATGATCACTTTTGCCTGTTCAATGCTTCCGTCCTTCAATGCCTGCGTTGCTTTTGCAATCGCAGTCTCGCACAACTCGCCCATATGGGTAAGCTGCTCGTCCAATAAATGAAGCTGTCTGTCAAATCTGTTACGCATAGCTTAACCAAACCTCCCTGTGATATAGTCTTCCGTTCTTTTATCTGACGGTATTGAAAACAGTTTTTCTGTATTGTTGCATTCCACACTTCTCCGAGAAGGAAAAACGCCGTATTGGCAGACATGCGCACTGCCTGCTGCATATTATATGTAACTATGGCAATAGTATAATCTTTTTTCAGCTCCATCGCAAGCTCTTCAGTCTTTGATATGAAGACCGAAAAGAGAGCCGATGTCCGCTCGTCCTACGTTTTAGGCAAAATTTCCTCATCTCATTGTAAATACCGGATGTACGGCATATCATCTTTTCTTCATTTTCACAACATTACATTTTACCGCTGTGATATCATTGTATAAAAAACATGTAAAATCGACTAGCGCTTCATTGTTAAATCAAAGTAAAATTTATAAGATTAAAACCGCGCTCCCTTACAGGCAGGTTCATGACGGCCCGAAATCAAAGCAGTTTCTGAAGAAGCAGTTCCAGCCTTCCAGCCGCCTCTTTCGTATCTTCCGGCGACCCGAAAGTAGAGAAACGGAAATATCCCTCGCCGCACGCTCCAAACCCTTCTCCGGGCGTTCCCACTACCTGGATTTCATTAAGCAGGTAATCAAAAAACTCCCAGCTTCCCATTCCATTCGGGCATTTCATCCAAATATAAGGAGCGTTTTTCCCTCCGCAGTACCAGATGCCGAGCCGATCCAGTACTTCCGTCAGACATCTTCCATTCTTTTTATAGATTTGAATCCCCTCCCGAATCTGCCGCTGTCCTTCTTCCGTAAATACAGCCGAAGCTCCTTTTTGGATAAGATAAGATACACCGTTTGTTTTCGTCGTCCGGTTTCTTACCCACATCTGGTTCAGACTCATTCCGCCGCGAAACAGTTCTTTTGGAATGACTGTATATCCGCAGCGTGTTCCTGTAAAGCCCGCGGTCTTAGACAAAGAGCAAATTTCAATGGCACAGGTTCTCGCTTCCGGGATTTCAAAAATACTGTGGGGGATGTCATCTTCTTCAATAAATGCCTCATATGCGGCATCAAACAGGATGATGGCATTCATTTTGTTGGCATAATCCACCCATGCCTGTAATGCCTCCCGGTCAAATACAGCGCCGGTTGGATTATTCGGAGAGCAGATGTAGATCACGTCTGCCGCAATGTCCGGATCCGGCACAGGAACAAATCCGTTCTCTTCTCCCGCCGGAATATGGATAATCGTGTTTCCGGCAATCACGTTCGCATCCACATAAGCAGGATAAGCCGGTTCCATGATCAGCACTGTCTTTTCTTTTCCGAACAAATCCAAAATATCTCCCAGCTCATCACTTGCCCCGCTGGAGACAAAGACTTCCTCATGGCTTAATTTTACTCCTCTTTTTTGATAGTATGCCGCAATGGTTGTCCGAAGTTCCGTATCTCCGCATTCCGGCATATATCCATGAAAGGTTGTTTTATGAGCCTGATCTTCTACTGCCTCATGAAGTTTTTGGATAACGGCATCGCAAAGCGGCAGAGAAACGTCGCCAATTCCCATTCTATAGAGATGCGCTCCCGGATGTGCTTCCAGATAAGCTTTTGTTTTCTGGGCGATATTATAAAACAAATAAGATTCTTTTAAATTTTGATAATTCATATTTGGTATCATTCTGCAGTTCTCCTTTTTTTGTTTTTATGCGTAAAGAGGCGAAACACCTATGGTAATTTCTTCCAGCACGTCCAGAAGTACCTTTACGGTATCCAAAGAGGTAAACATCGTTACGTTGTTTTCGATGGCTGTCCTTCTGATCGCCAGTCCGTCTTCATAATGAACGCCGGATAAAATGGCTCTTGTGTTAATGACATAGCTTACATAGCCGGATCTTATCGCTTCCAGAATTTCGGTGCTGTTTTCACTAAGCTTTCTGCGGATACGAGTGCGAATCCCATGCGCTTTCAGAAACTCTCCGGTTCCGACTGTTGCCTCTATATTGAATCCCATTTCATAAAACCGTCGAATAAGAGGCAGCGCCTCTTCTTTATCTTCATCAGCCAGAGTTACCATGACCGTTCCGTAGTTCTGCATTTTCACACCGGAAGCGATTAAGGCTTTATACATGGCTCGAGGAAATTTTCGATCGTATCCTATGGCTTCTCCTGTTGATTTCATCTCAGGGGACAGATACGCATCCATTCCATTTAACTTAGCAAAAGAAAACGCGGGCGCTTTTACATACCAGAAACTCTTTTCTTCCGGATAACATGTGTCGATGCCCTGCTCTTTCAGGCTGATGCCAAGAATCACTCTTGTCGCAATATCCGCCAGAGAATAACCTGTGGCTTTTGATAAAAACGGAACGGTTCTGGATGAGCGTGGATTTACTTCTATAATATACACGTTTTCCTCCTGATCCACAATAAACTGAATATTAAACAATCCTCTGATTCCGATTCCAAGACCTAATCTTCTTGTATAATCCAGAATCACTTCTTTTACATGGTCTGAAATGCTGTAACTCGGATACACACTGATGGAATCGCCGGAATGTACGCCGGTTCTCTCCACCAGTTCCATGATGCCGGGCACAAATACATCCTGACCGTCGCAGATTCCGTCGATCTCCACTTCTTTTCCTCTGATATAATGATCCACTAATACCGGTTTTTCTTCATTGATCTCCACCGCCGTTTTCAGATATTGCCGCAGTTGTTCTTCTTTTGCCACGATCTGCATGGCTCTTCCGCCTAATACAAAGCTCGGACGTACCAGCACAGGATAGCCTATTGCAGCTGCCGCCTTTACACCATCTTCAATATTCGTTACAGCCTGACCTTTGGGCTGCGGAATAGAAAGCGCGGCCAAAAGCTTCTCAAAGGACTCCCTGTTCTCTGCCTTTTCGATCGCCTCGCAGTCTGTTCCGATGATCGTTACGCCTCTGGATTCCAGAGGCTCTGCCAGATTCACGGCAGTCTGCCCTCCCAGCGAGGCGATTACGCCATCCGGCCGCTCCAGTTCAATTACGTTCATCACGTCTTCGACACAGAGAGGTTCAAAATACAGCTTATCGGAAGTCGTATAATCCGTAGAAACTGTTTCCGGATTATTGTTGATCACAATGGCCTCATATCCGGCATTGCGTATTGTTTTTACGGCATGAACTGTCGAATAATCAAACTCTACGCCCTGACCGATTCGGATAGGACCTGATCCAAGCACCAGAATTTTTTTTCTGTCCTCTGCTATCGATTCGTTTTCTTCTTCGTAAGTAGAATAAAAATAAGGGACATAACTGTCAAATTCAGAAGCGCAGGTGTCGATCATTTTATAAACCGGGAACAGATGCATTTCTTTTCTAATGCGAAAGACAGTATCTTCGTCTGTATTCCAGAGCCATGCCACAGCGCGATCGGAAAATCCTCCTCTTTTTGCCTCATGCAGGACGTCCCTGTTCCATGGATTTGCTTTTAACATATTTTCCATTTCTATGATTTTCTTCATTTTTTCCAGGAAAAAGCCGTCAATCTTTGTTTCAAAAGCAATTTGCTGAACATTGCAGCCAAGTCTTAATAATTGTGCAACGGCAAAGATCCTGTCGTCCGTTCCTGCTTTTATATAGGAAAGAAGCTCTTCCCTTGTCTTTTCATCGAATTTCTCCATATATAGATGAAATACTCCCGTTTCCAGGGAACGGATCGCCTTTAACAGACTTTCTTCAAATGTTCGTCCAATGCTCATCACCTCTCCGGTCGCTTTCATCTGCGTGCCTAACTTTTGATTGGCATCTGCAAACTTATCAAACGGAAAACGAGGCATTTTCGTTACTACATAATCTAAGGCAGGCTCAAAGGAAGCAGGGGTGTTTACAAGGGGGATCTCGTCCAGAGTCATACCTACGCTGATTTTTGCAGACACTCTGGCAATGGGATATCCGCTTGCTTTTGACGCCAGTGCAGAAGAACGGGAAACACGTGGGTTCACTTCGATAACGTAGTACCGGAAAGAATGAGGATCCAGTGCGAACTGTACATTGCATCCCCCTTCCACCCTAAGAGCCCGGATCAGCCTTAGCGCACTGTCTCGCAGCATCTGGTATTCCTTATTCGTCAAGGTTTGGGATGGGCAGACTACGATCGAATCTCCTGTATGGATTCCTACCGGATCCAGATTTTCCATGTTGCACACCGTAATTGCCGTATCATTAGAATCACGAATGACTTCATATTCAATTTCTTTAAAACCTTTAATGCTTTTTTCAACCAATACCTGATGAACCGGCGACAAGGCAAGCGCATTATGAATAAGCCCCAGAAATTCCTGTTCATCGTCTGCAAACCCTCCCCCGGTTCCGCCCAGAGTAAAAGCCGGACGCAGAACTACCGGATAACCGATGGTCTTTGCCGCCTGAAGGGCTTCTTCTGCTGTATTGGCGACAAGGGACGGCAGTACCGGTTCTCCTAATTTTTCGCACAATTCTTTAAACAGTTCTCTGTCTTCTGCCTGCCGGATGCTTTCACTTCCAGTTCCAAGCAGTTCTGTCTGACATTCTTTCAAAACTCCTTTTTTCTCGAGCTGCATTGCAAGATTCAGTCCTGTCTGCCCTCCGATTCCGGGTACTATGGCGTCCGGACGCTCATGGCGGACGATTTTTGCCATATATTCCAATGTAAGAGGCTCCATATAAACTTTATCTGCAATGGCAGGGTCTGTCATTATAGTCGCCGGATTGGAATTGCACAGGATTACTTCATACCCCTCTTCTTTCAGCGCAAGACATGCCTGTGTTCCCGCATAATCAAATTCCGCTGCCTGTCCGATTACAATAGGACCAGAACCAATAACCAGTATTTTCTTTATATCAGTTCGCTTTGCCATGTTTGTTTTCCTCCATCATCTGTATAAATTGATCAAACAAATACCCGCTGTCCTGAGGTCCGGGAGCGCTTTCCGGATGATACTGGACGCTGAAAACATGATCTTTTCTGCAGGCAATTCCTTCTACTGTATGATCCAGCAGATTGATATGGGTCATCTCCAGATCGGTATTTTTCAGACTGGCATAATCTACAGCATAAGAATGATTCTGGGACGTGATTTCTATTTTCCCGGTTTTTAAGTTTTTTACCGGATGGTTTCCTCCCCGGTGTCCGAATTTCAACTTATAAGTCCCCGCGCCATAGGCAAGCCCGATCATCTGATGTCCAAGGCATATTCCAAATAATGGAAAGTTTCCTCTTATTTTCCGTACCAGTTCCAGAACCGGCTTTACATCCTTCGGATTGCCCGGTCCATTAGACAAAAAGACGCCGTCCGGGTTTTGTTTTTGAATTTCTTCATAAGAAGTGTTCCATGGATATACCATGACGCTGCAGCCTCTTGCATTTAAACTTCGTATAATATTTTCTTTTATTCCGCAATCAATGGCCGCCACAAGATAATTTTCCTGTTTGGCGGCACAGTATCTTATTTCTTTAGAACTGACCTTTTCTACGGCATCTTTCGGAATCTCAAATCCTGCCAGTTTTTTCAATCCTTCTTCCGGCGATGTCTGCGCATCTGTAAGCAGCGCCTTACAACTTCCGAAATCCCGGATCTTTCTTACCAGTTTTCTCGTATCAATGCCGTAAATACCGGGAATATGATACTGTTTCATCACCTCGTCCAGCGTGGCGGCGCTGCGGAAATTGGAAGGAATATCATTATAATCTCTCACGGCAAGCCCGCCGATGGAAGGTTGTTTTGTCTCAAAGTCTTCTTTTGCAATCCCGTAATTTCCGATCAACGGATATGCCATAACAACGGTCTGATATGTGTAGGATGGATCAGAAAGGATCTCCTGATACCCAACCGGCGCCGTATTAAATACTATTTCCGTTATTTTCTCTTCCTGACTGCCAAACCCATAGCCATAAAATTGACTTCCGTCTTCCAGAAGAAGCTTCTTATTCCATTTTTCCATTTGTTTCACCTCTCGGATAATTTTTGTTCAAATCGGTCCTTTCGGACATCTGTGGGAATTTCAGTCGCGTATTTCCCGCTAAAACAAGCGTCACAATATGAATGCGTTCCTGTCAGTTCATGAAGGCATTCCAACGGAAGATAGCCAAGTGAATCCGCCCCGATGAGCGTGGCGACCTCTTTTTCTCCATGGTGGGATGCAATAAGATTTTCTTCCGAATCGATGTCTGTACCATAATAACACGGATGCAGAAACGGAGGTGCAGAGATTCTTAGATGGATCTCTTTTGCGCCTGCCTCTCTTAAAAGACTTACAAGCTGTCTGCTTGTAGTTCCTCTTACAATGGAATCATCAATTAAAACTACTCGTTTTCCCTGAATAACCGATGGGATCGGACTCAACTTCATCCGCACCAGATCGATCCGTTCTTTTTGACCGGGAGATATAAAAGTTCTTCCAATGTATTTGTTCTTGACAAGTCCGATTCCATAAGGAATTCCTGAAACTTCAGAAAATCCAAGCGCCGCGTCCAGACCGCTGTCCGGAACGCCGATTACAATATCCGCCTTGACCGGTTTTGTCTGTGCTAATAGTTTCCCAGCCTGAATTCTTGCTGCTGATACAGAGATCTTATCAATGACAGAGTCCGGTCTTGCAAAATAAATATATTCAAATATACAGGTCTTCTGTTTCTGCGTGCCGCAGTGTTCCCGGCGCGACTCGACGCCTTCTTCGCTAAATACCAGGATCTCTCCCGGAAGAAGATCCCCGCCTACAGATGTCAGGGCGCAGCTTTCCGAGGCAATCACATAGGAGCCGTCCGGCATTTTCCCGTAACAAAGGGGACGGAATCCATACGGATCTCTCACTGCGATCATTTTAGCAGAAGACATTAATATAAGAGAATATGCTCCTTCCAAAGAAGTCATGGCGCGGCTTACCGCCTCCTCGATACTAGGCGCAGTAAGCCTTTCTCTTGTAATCATATACGCAATCGTTTCTGTATCGCTGGTTGTATGGAAAATTGCTCCTGATAATTCCAATTTATCACGAAGCTCTAACGCATTGCTTAAATTTCCATTATGTGCCAGCGCCATTTTCCCTTTCTGATGGTTCACCTCTATAGGCTGACAATTCTTTCGATTATTTCTTCCTGTCGTTCCGTACCGCACATGTCCCACGGCCATATTTCCTTCCGAAAGATGTGCCAGAGTATCCTCAGAAAATACTTCGCTTACAAGCCCCAAATCCTTATACGACGAAAAGACGCCATCGTCATTTACAACAATGCCGCAGCTTTCCTGCCCTCTGTGCTGAAGTGCATAGAGTCCATAATAAACCAGTTTCCCAAGACGTTCTCTTTTTCTGCTTAAAATTCCGAACACGCCGCATTCTTCATGAATCGCCATATCTGTTCACTCCTCTTGTTTCGTATTTTCATGGAAAGCCGCTGAAATAAATCCTTGAAACAGCGGATGCGGCCGGTTGGGGCGGCTTGTAAATTCCGGATGAAACTGCACTCCGATATAAAACGGATGATCCGCAAGCTCGATGGTTTCTGCCAAACGGCCATCAGGGGAAGTTCCGCTGATCACCAGACCTGCATCGGTAAGCAGTTCGCGGTACTGATTATTTAATTCGTAGCGGTGACGATGGCGCTCTTGAATGACCGAGCGCTGATAGCAATGCTCCATTTGTGTTCCCGGCTGAATCACACAAGGGTAATTTCCAAGTCGGAGTGTGCCTCCCTTATCAATATCATCACTTTGTCCCGGCATAAAATCAATAACCTTGTCCCTGCACTGCTCATCAAATTCCCCGGAATGTGCTTCCGGAAGTCCAGCCTCATTCCTGGCATATTCAATGACGGCAATCTGCATGCCAAGACAGATCCCGAAATAAGGAATCCGATTCTTTCTGGCATATTCAGCTGCAGTGATCATTCCTTCAATTCCTCTGTTTCCAAAACCGCCGGGAACGATGATCCCGTGTATTCCCCGGAAAATCTGAGCTACGTTTTCTTTCGTAATATTCTCTGAATCGATCCAATGAATACGGATATAAGCATTCTGCGCATAGCCTGCATGATTTAAAGCTTCCACTACGGACAGATAGGCGTCATGAAGCTTTACATATTTCCCGACCAGTCCGATATGTACTTCC
>OLRA01003038.1_pt1 | contig 15489 bp, 13 predicted proteins | sample 1673011 | NCBI WGS metagenome assembly OLRA01 (sample SAMEA3136746, study PRJEB25190) | human gut metagenome | reverse complement strand
CATCCTTGATGGACTGCGGGTTGCGGACATCACCGATGTAGAACTTGACCTTCTTGGCGTCCTCCGGGTGCTTGGCCTGAAGCTCATGACGCATATCGTCCTGCTTCTTTTCGTCACGGGAGAAGATACGAATCTCCTTCAGGTCAGAATCCAAGAAGTGCTTCAGAACGGTAGAACCAAAAGAACCAGTACCACCAGTGATCATAAGGGTTGCGTTATCAAATGCAGACATTGTTATTTCCTCCTATTTGCGGTTTTCTCATGTAATACTAAAAGCTGCAATTTTTTCAATAGCATTGCAAGCATCTCATCTTTACAAAAAATTAAAGTCATTCCATAAACAACTGTTCCTATACCAATTTGCAAAATTGTTGTCGTCCATGTGGCAGGCATTTTTAAATCCATCACAGCAACCACCACGAACATTGGAATCGCCTTTAAAAAATATCTTCCTGATTTAAACATATCACCTTTTAAATCTATATTTTTTAAAAGAACTTTATACTGGACTATCAGACTTATCCCATATGCAACGATAGTACCAATCGCGGCACCAACAATGCCATATTGCGGAATAAGCATTGCATCCACAAGCACATTGGCTATTGCCGCCACAAAATACGAAATTGTCATCACATGTGTTTGATTTGTCGCCACAAGATACTGATCCCCAGATATTCCAACAAGCGAACATAAAACAACAATAGGTGATAACACCCAAATAGCTTGAACTACCGGAATAAATTCAGGTCCCAAATACCATGGAATCAAACTTGCTGCTATACCTGCTATGCCAAACATCATTGGAAAAGCCAACATTGAAGAGAATAAAATTGTTTGCGAAAGATACCTCTTTACCTGCACTGTATTATCGTCCGCAAATTGGCTTGCCAATCGTGGCATCATGACAGTACTTAGTACCGTAATAAAAGCCAGAGGAATTTTTACAATCTTCTCAGCTTGATCATAAAATGCAACTGCACTCGAAGATACAAAATGTTCCAGCATGATTTTATCAACAGACAAGTAAATCATGGTAGCCACTTGTGGCCAGAATAATTCCAATGATCCTTTTAAATGTTTTCTTATAGCATGTAATGATACTTTTGAAGGCCGTATATCAAAGTAACTCCAAAGATGAGGTACGGCGAGAATCGATGCCAAAAAGGTCATGAACGATAGCAAAAAGACATATTTTATGTAGTCCTGCTGCGTTTTAACCAAAATAAAAATACCAATGATATTTGCTACTTTGGCAAAAAAGTTCCGCGCCACTGCTTTTCCCATGTCCTCCATTCCAATATAAAACCAGCATGGATCTACAAACACTGCAATAACATACATAATTTGTATCCACATAAGCTGTGGATATTTTGAAATATAAATATATCCAACATATAGCAGCATGGTTAGCAGCAAAAGGATCATCCGCGTCGCACTTAATTCATAAAAGCACTTTTCCAAAGCAGATTTATCTTTTTTTACATACGCTATCTCTCGAATTGCATAATTCTGCATACCGAGCAATCCAATCGTTGTAAATACACCCGAAACTGTTACAACATAATTTGCTGTACCAAGAAGTTCCGCCCCTAAAACACGTGCCAAATAAGGTGCAGTTACAATCGGTGCCACTAGAACAAGAATTTGATAGATAATGTTATATATATAATTCCGGGCTAATTTTCCCATGAAGTTTTACTCCTTCGTTTGAGAATGTTCTTCTTTTAAAACCAACTCAGCAATTAGGCTTGCAATAACCCCGTACCCTCCCCCATTTGGGTGAAAGTGATCAAAGCAGTAAACGCTATTCCAACCGGCATCGTCAACCGCATCTTTTAACGGAGAAAACAAATCCAAATACGGTATCTTTTCTACATTGGAAATATCTTCAATCTTTGAATTAAATAATTTGTACTGTGTTAGGCTTCCCGGAAATATAGTCTCATCAATGTATACAGTGGAACATACAATGGGTTTTATTTTGCATTTTTTAAGTTCCTTTACAAGATTTTGATAAGCCTCCTGAAACTCCCCCAGCGGTACCCATTGCTCAGTTCCATCTACTGCATAAATCAGCTTGCTACAAATTTTCCGCAACATGTTTTCGATCTTTTGTCCTATTCTTTTATACCAAGTGTGGGAATAAAATGGACGAGGCATCAGCATTCCACTCCCTTGAAAACGCTTTGGAAGATGTGAAAAAATATGCCCTGTTCTGCATGGACGAATTTGTGCGTCTACATTTCCATACACAATCACGACATACTCTGGATGTTTTTCCATTACTTCCGGAAGTATCTTTTCTGCATAATGTATTGTGGTCCCTGTAAATGCCATATTATCAATCAGATATCCATTGCCCAGCTGTTCTTGTAACTCTTGAGTAAAATTGATTTTTTTACTTCCCAACCCCTGTGTAATGCTATCACCCAGCAAAACGACTTTCTTTTTCATGTTCCACGATCTCCATAATTGCGGCGGCAACCTTTTTGTGATAATTATCCCATGTAAGGGCTGAAGCAGTTTTAATTGCATTTTTTCCCATCCGAGGAATTTCTTCATGGTGTTTTATAAACCACTGCATCTTATCCACAAGCGCATCCGTATCCTGAATGGGTACTATAAAGCCGTTTTTGCTATTTTCTATAAAATCGTTTGCTCCCGTATTTGTCGACGAAATAACAGGAAGTCCACAAGCCATAGCTTCAACCATAGACAAACTAAAACCCTCTCCTAAAGAAGGAAATACCATAACGTCATAGTCCTGCAAAACTTCCGGCATCTTATCGTGAAGAATCATTCCTGCAAAATCAACATCTTTTGCATATTTTTCCTTCAATTTTTCATATAGATTGTCTGCGCCAATAATTGTAAATGTGGCTTTTGTATGATCTATTTTTTGAAACGCCTGCAGCATATATGAAAGGCCTTTTAATTGTTTGGTTCCTCCAACAAATACAAAGCGAATTGGTTCACTTTCCGTTCTGATTTTGAGTGCTTTGCGATAAAATTTGCTTGTATTCACACCATATGGACAGATATAAATTTGTTCTGATTTCACCCCGGAATATTCCAAGCTCTTTTTCACGAAAGAGCTTCCCACCAAAAAATACTGGGATAATTCTATTTCTTTTTGAACTCTTTCGCAAACTTTTTCCGATTCTATAATCGGGCACTCCTCTTTAAGCTTGTCTGCAAAATCGGGACTTAATTGCAAATCTGATTTATAAATCTCTTTCATATAAATACGGTTTGCTGCCGATACATCTAAAATTCGAATTGTCTCAGGAGACATCCTTTTCAAATCCGAAAAAAGTGTCATCGAATTATTATCGTAGGAAATCACTGCATCAACATGCGTCTTTTTTGCCAATTTTGCAACTCGATGTCCGAACTTAACATTCAGCGAATCATTGATTTTATTATACCGGTCTCCGGAAATATTCCGGCGCATCATAAACAGTTGATACAAGCCATACCACTCAAGAATTTGACAAACTTCAGAATCCTTGATTTCTGAGTTTCGCCTTGTATTCGCTTTTTCTGAATCATTTTTACTCAAAAATCGTTTTATAAAATGTGTCAGCGAACCAGGTTTATCATAAACCGTGGTGCAATATTGCATACGAAATCCAGTTTTCTTAACACCTATTGCCGTGTGAAAGGAATGCTGTTTTCCAGGGTGTGCAATTATTATCGATTTCATTTCATTTTCCTTTTCTTTCAATATCTCATATTCTACTGTGCCCATTCAAATTGAGTAAAAACATTGGAAGGTTTAAGAAAATAAGCAAATAGAAGTTGGACGGGATATATCCACGCCCTATAATCTGCACTAATGATAAAAACGTAACGCTATAAATAATCATTGATTCTAGATTGTTTGCTTTTTCCAACATTCTTTTCAACTTTGCACAAAGAATTCCAAATACAAACATACATACAACAACACCGATTGCTCCAAACTCAAAATAGAATTCTCCAATATTGGGAAATGCCATTCCTGATTTTGCTGCAACTGAATTCATTGCAGCGGTTGCTACTTCATGTGTTGGAGGGTACGGTTTTCCACGCCATAAAGCTCTGGGAATCATCATTACCGCTGTATATAGGAACATTTCCCGGCCATGCATATAATTCATTTTTTCGGGGAATGCTTTTACGACGCCATAGTATGCTTTGAATGTGCAAAAATCCGAATCAAAAACATCCCATAATGCATCTGTTCCTGTTGATACCTCTGTGATTTGAGTTCCTGTTCTCAAGTTGTTTCGAATACTTCCAAAACTTCCCATCAGAGAAAGTATCACCACACAGGCAACTATTACCTTCAGAAGATTTGGCCTTTTTTTAACGGTAAGATAATGTAAGACAATTGGTGCAAATAGTGCAATTACTAAGATAAATCGAAATCCTCTCGTCGCAAAAACAGACAATGTTATTAGATACATTATAATTTTAGTTATATTGTGTCCTTGCCATTCTTTCCAAAGATATAGCCATGCTCCAAGCAATGAATATGAAAAATTAATAAGAATTTGAAGTGATGAATCGCTTTGTTCCTGTGCAACTGCTCCTGCTTGCCCAAATGTCAAAACATAAAGTGGACTTTTTCCAGTGCTCATATCGTACACTACTGTCAAAAGCAAGCACACCATCCAAAACAACAACATTAATTGGCATTCATCAATTGCGCCATTGTTTTCTTGTTTTCTTCCTCGGTTTACTTTTCTGAATCTAGGCTTGATAAATGAAAATTTTTTATAATACCCAATACAAAAAAACAAGAAAGAAATCAAAAAAACAGTTGTGCCTTTTATGCACCCACTCATGGTATTGGCTCCCAAGATCAATGTCGTACCTCTTATGATACAAACTAACGGTGCAAAAATCAGCAGCGCAAAATACATAGCAGAAACAAATGCCATCGGTTCAAACAAATCGATTGGATGTTTCACAAAAACATTCCACAAAAAATATGCATAGAAAAAATATGCAAGCACAAGAAAATTATAGTCTTTCTTTAATTGAACGTTTAAATCTGAAGGCATCATTACAATCCAAGCCATACCCACGATTCCAATCAAGAAAAAGGACAGGACAATCAATATACTTCTGTCAGCTTTCTTCACAAACTTTGATCCTCACTTCTTATAATTTTCAAATGCGCTACAGCCATATTTTCTATTGTGTATCGTTTTATATATTCCAAGCTTTTTTGTGCCATAATTTTTCGCAGAGAATCATTTTGCAACAGAACTGTAATTTTCCCAGCAAGTATATCTACATTTTCTACAGGCACAATATAGCCATTTTCTCCATCCCTGATCAGTTCCAGCCCCGCAACACATTTGTCCGTCGTAATAACAGGAAGCCCATTGGCCATTGCCTCATTAACAACGAGACCCCAGATATCCTCTCTTGTGGGAAAAACAAACAAATCAGCCGCCTGATAGTAACATTTCAACTCTTCTTTTGTTTTGAAACCCTCAAAATGAACATTCTCCAAATGCAGTTCTTCTTTGATATCAAGATATTCTTTTGTTGGTTCTGCCCCAATTATGTAGAGCTCATATTCTTTATCGCATTTTACCCATGCGTTGAGCAGTACATCAAAGCCTTTTCTACGGATAAACTGTCCAACAGTAATCGCAATTTTCTTCATCTCATGCACTTTCCTCTAGTAGTTTCCTATGAGCCAAAGCCATATTTTCTATCGTATAATCTCTGATTGTTTGCAGAGCGTTATAGCTCATATCCCTTTGAGTCTCCCATTTTTTACCAATTTTTATTATTTTTTCAGCTAAAAGCTCGTAATCCTCAACAGGAATTACATAACCATTTTTGTCATCTTTAATAAGTTCTACTCCGGCGACACATTTGTCTGTTGTGATAACGGGCAATCCGTATGCCATTGCCTCGTTAACAACGAGTCCCCACACATCTCCACGCGTTTGCAGACAAAAAATATCCGCAGCGATGTAGTAATCTTTTAGATCCTCTTTAGTTTTGAACCCCACAAAAACAACATTATCCAGCTTCATATTATTCTTCATTTCAATGAATTCCTGTGTGGGTTCATCCCCTACAATGCAAAGTGTATACTCTTCTGTACAGATCCGCATCGCTTTCAGAAGTATATCGAAGCCCTTTCCATATCCACCCAGATAGCTGAATCTGCCAACGGAGAGGATCATTTTACCCCCCCCAGTTTCAATTTCTGACGCATTAGCATTTTTTCTTCTGCACTTGGAACTTGCTTCAAAATATCCTGTTCTCTTAACGAGCTAAATGGATACACATGAACTTTCGATTCGTCTGCCCCATAATGTACCAGATATTTTGTTGTCATTTTTCCGCTACTGAACCATCCTGAAGCAGCAGAAATAAAATGGTGTTTTATCCTGTATTTCAAAGGACTATCCTGTGATATTAGTCCACCATCAGCCTCAATCCAAAACGGAATTTTGTGCAGCCGCATATATTCGATTGCAAGCATCGCAGTCGGGGTAGAATATCCTCCCACAATGATTCTATCAAAGCCGCTCTTTATCACTTTGATAATCTCTAAACATAAAAACTGATCGCTTTTGGTTCGAATCCCCTTCATGAACTGAGCTTTGAAATTTTTAGATTCTGCTGCCCTCCATTTTTCATCACGATCCGTTGCTGTTCTTCCTTCAAAGGTCACAGTAAGGTCACAGTATTTTCCAAGCTCATTAAAAAAATCCACCCGATATGGAGATGGGATATTTGCCATAAATAATACTTTCATGCTTTCTCCTCTATCATCTCTGCAACCACCTGAATAGCCCCAGTCTGAACCAGTGCAGACTCTTTTATATGCAGTGTTTCCTTACATCCTCCTGTATCATAGGTAATAACCTTCGTACCACACGCCTGTGCTTCTAGATTAACCGTCGGGTAATTATCCTCATAAGTCGGATTCACAAATACATCCGCTGCCGTGTAAATCGCGGCCAGCTCCTGCGGACTGTTGGTGCGTTGGACGCCCTTGATATTTTTCGGCAGGTTCTTGATCTGCTTTTCGCTCAGACCAACCAGCACAAGGACATACCGGTCATCCAGCATCTCTGCCAACTTGTAAAAGTCAAACAGTCCCTTGCGATCCTCCCAAACATTAGCAACGCCCAGCACAATGATCTTATCTTGTAGACCATAGCGCTCCCGGAAGTCACTGGGTGTCGGCTTGAAGATGCTGGTATCAATGGTGTTGTAATGCACCTCGACCGGATACTCTTTCAGAAAACTCTGGCGGGTTAAATCGGCAAGCCACTTGCTGGGGGTGATGAGGGTCATGTTCTTCACCCCAGTAAAAGCCTTGCGCTTGCGCTCAAAATTCTTACTGACAGAACTCATTGCGAAGCAAGCCGGGTAGCGGCGAAGCTGAGAGCAGTACGAACAATGGCTTTTCCATTGCTCGCACTTTACCATGGTAAAGTACGAGCAATGGCCAGTGAAGGCCCAGCAGTCATGCAGCGTCCATTTCACCTGCATTTCAGGATGCTGTTTGATCCAATCGAACAGCATCTCCACATTGATATAGTAGCCATGGAGATTGTGGAGCCACAGCAGGTCTGGTTTGTATTCCTCAGCCCACTTTAAAAATTCTTTGGTCGCATGCTTGGAGCCAAATCCATGCGTATCAAACAGCCGTGTCTGAATCGCGTGTATCTTGCAGTCAAAATCTGTGCCAATACGCACTGCATATTTCTGAAACTGCTCCGGTACAGTACCTTTGCGGCCATAGGCGATTTTGACCTCGTTGCCTTCGGCTTCCAGCTGCTGTGCAAGATCTGTGCAAATGCGGCCAGTGCTACCGATGCCGCATACTGAATTGATAAATAAAACCTTCATTTCTCACCCATACAACTTTTCATATTCTTCCACTGCGTAATGATCCGTCATGGAAGCGATGTGGTCACAAATCTTGCGCATCATGCAGACACGAACAGAAAAGTTTTTACTTTCTGCATTATCCTCTTTGTCGTTCCAGAACTTGTCAAAATCACTTCTGACTTGGCCAGAACTCAATTTGTATGCAGATACCATATCGGGATAATTTGCCCCCGACAAGCTATTTTTCTCATGCGTCTCCACCATAAACTGAACAATAGAAATATCCGGCAACTGCTGGGGATGTGTCGCGTATGCCTGAAACAGCTTACGGATAATGTACTGACCTTTTGCATTCATTCGCTCCACTTCAGGCGAATGGTGGATCTCGGTTCGAATCGCTTCACCAAATTTTTTCAGGTGTTCTTTTGTTTTCTTGTTATCTGCATCGCTATACACATCAAACGCGATTGCATTTTTGATATCATCCTCGTCTCCTGTGTGTTCCCGGAAAAAGTTGAGGCGGGTATTTTCATTCAGCTTGTTATCTGTCGAAAGCTTCAGGAGATTTTGATTAGAGCAGGTCACAATGCAGGTGACCAACGTGTTTACTACAACCTTGGATGCCAGTGTAATAAAACGCTTCTGGTCATAATTTTCCTGTTCCGCATCACGTTCCATCTCTTCAAAGCAGCGCAGATCACTTTCGCTCATGATCGTAATCAGGATCTCTCTGATTTTCCTGCACACTGCTTTAGCCGACATTGCTCCGCTTCTCAGTGCATCTTCCAAATCGTGATGCCACTGTGCAATTTCATCTGCCTGCTCCACTACAAAGCCCTCAAACGACCACGCTTGATGACCATCCTTCACTTCGAGATCCTTATTGAAGATTTCACAGTAATTGGGGCTTCCATCCTCGTCGCCGTATGCCAACTTCGAGTGGTGCATCATTCCCCAAAGGGTGTAATTGGTCAGGTTCAAGCCACTGTCACCGTAGCCATTTTCCAGACGTGCCGCCACACGGACGCTTTGAAGATTGTGCTTAAATCCGTATAATGGCTTTTTCAGCCTTTTTTCGCAGATTTTGTAACCGTCATGGTTTTCCTTATAAAGTGGCGATTCCGGAATTTTCACGGTGCTGCCCGGCTTCATGATCTGGTTCAACTCCCGCTCGCCCGCATGACCAAACGGCGTATGCCCCAAATCGTGTCCAAGCGCAATAGCCTCAGTCAAGTCTTCATCCAAGCCCAAAGCCTGCGAAATCGTACGCGCAATCTGAGCAACCTCCAACGTATGCGTCAACCGATTCCTGCGGTGATCATCGCTCCCGATCAGATAAATCTGCGTTTTTCCATCCAGTCTGCGGAACGCATTACAGTACATAATACGGTCACGATCACGCATAAAATCGCTACGGTAAGAAGCAGTTTGAGTTTCAGTATTTTTGTTGAAACGGCTTGCCAACTCAATTGGCGCACGCAGGAGGTTTTTGTTCATATCGTCGCTCCTTCCTTCTTATACCCATAGCATCTCAGTTCCTTCTCAAGATGATTCATGAACATATCACGTGTAAAATGCTGCTCGTAATATGCTCGTGAATTTTCACCTAGCTGCTTTCGGTTTTCATTTGCAATGAACTTAAGCACAGCTTCTGCCAGACCCTTTGCATCTTCAGCACTTGCACAGTACCCGCATTTCGCCGCGTCAATCACATTTGGAATTTCTCCAATTGCCGCACCGATTATTGGCTTGCCTGCTGCCATATAAGTCTGCACTTTTCCTGGAAGGGTCAGCGAAATAAACCGATCAGCAGTCAATGTCACAAGCATCGCATCTGCCATTGCATAATACTGTGGCATTTCATCCGATGGTTTCCGTCCATAAAAAATGACATTCCTCAGATTTTTTTCTTCAGCCATTTTTTTGAGGTTATCAAGTTCGGAGCCATCCCCCACGATATGCCACCGCAAGTTACTTTCTTCTCGAAGAATTTCTGCTGCTTTCAGTACCGTTTCCAGACTTTGCGCTGCGCCGATGTTGCCAGCAAACATTAAATCAATCGTTGATTTTTCATTTTGAATTTGCTCAACTTCATCAAACTGTGCTGCCGCATATTGCGGCAAATACTCAATTTTCTGCTCTTCCACACCATGTTGCTGAACGAGATAATCCTTGAACATCTGTGAGGTAATCAGGATTCGATCCGGCTTGTTATATAATCTTTTGGACACAGCACCAAAAAACTTGTACAAGGGCGAAGATTCCGAAACACCACCTGCAGCCAAACAAGCAGGCCACAAATCCATGCAATACATCACTACTTTTTTGTGATTTTTCTTTGCATATGCAAACGCTGCACTACTCATCATGACTGGTGAGGTCTGATTGGTGAACACTACGTCGTAATCATCCGGCAACTTTTTGACAAGTAAGGAGGAGGACCACGCATAACTATAATAATTTAATAGACGAAATACGGCATTGTGCTTGCGTGGAATCGTGAAGGATCGGATGATATGCACACCATTGTGGATTTCTTCACGTCGTTTTCCTTTTTCATACCCCGAATAGATTTCGCCCATTGGATAGTTTGGTACATCCGTCACAAGATCGACTATATGTCCTCGTTGGACAAGCGCCTCACAAATATCGGTCAGCGGATATGGCTCCGGCCAATAGTGTTGACATACAACCAAGATTTTCATACTATTGCTCCATTTGAAATTCCCTTGCAGTCGCCTGCTTCTATATCCTTCACCACTTTGCTCTCCCGTAGGAGTACAATGCTTTCCTTCCGGAACTCCGGGTCGATTTTTCCATCCACAACGCCCTTACGTCCCAGCACGACCTGAATACTTTTCCAAATAACCTTCAGATCGAATTTCAGACTGACGTTTTGGACGTATTCCCGGTCATAGTAGACTTTGTCGTACACATCCACCGTGTCCCGACCGTTGATCTGCGCCCAACCGGTAATACCCGGCGTCACCTGGTACACGCCGTACCAACGCCGCAGGAAGCGAATCTCACGTTCGGTATACACCAGCGGACGAGGGCCAATCAGGCTCATTTCTCCCTTGACAACATTCATCAGCTGCGGCAACTCATCAATGCTGGTATCACGAAGAAAGCGTCCCAGTCGGGAAATGTACGTCTCTGGACTTTCCAAATCACCAGTTGCCACATTTTTCGGAGCCGAACTCTTCATCGTTCGGAACTTTATAATGTTGAAGCAATGAGCTTCCTTGCCCACGCGCTTCTGTAAAAAGAAAATCGGTTCATCTGGTGCACTAATTTTTTGTGCAAGGCTAACCACCAAAAACAAAGGCGAAAGCAAAACCAAGGCTAGCACCGCCAGAATGCGGTCAATTATGGATCGCACCGCAAGGTATTTTTTCTGTTTCCGGGTCAAATGAACATAGTACGGTCCAAAATCAACGTGATAATTCAATTCTTCCAATTTTTCCATATTTTCCTCACACTTTTAACCTGTTTATGCGTATTTTTGTTCGTCTCTCTATAAGCCCAAATCGTCCCCAACAACGCATAAAGTCCTTGCTTCTGTTTTTCGTTTAACTTTGCTCATCCAAGTTTTGCCACAACAATTCCGACTTGTGCTGCCTGCTTAGGCGAGTACTCCGGGTTGCTTTTGTCCCACCGCATCCCAATCTCATCTAGCTTTGCAATACGCTCCTCTGTCAGAACAGCACCGCTTTTTTCGGGATTCAGCCGTGTGTAACGCTGCCGCTTGACCCATTTGCCGAGGGCATATCCCTCCGGCGAAACATAGTTGACCGGGACCCTCAGATCCCCGTGGGCTTCAAAATAACGTTTTGCTTCCTGATATCCTTGGTTCCACTGGCGATCATTGCGGTTGCCCCAGTACATCCCGATCCTGTTGAGCCGTTCGATCTGCTCCTCCGTCAGCTTTCCTTTCGGGTACGACCATTGCTGATTTGCAAGCCATACTCCAAGCCGTTCCCCGGCCGCTGTTACATAGGAGCGGGGAATATTCAAGTTCCCGTTTTCCTCGTAATAGGCCACAGCCAGGGCATAGGCCTTTTCCCACTTGGCGTCGAAGATGCTCCACACCATACCGATCTCATCCAGCTGTGCAATGCGTTCTTCCTTCAAGCAGCCATTCAGCTTCTGCTGCCGGGTCTTGAGAATCCATTGGCCCAAGGGATAGCCCTCCGGGTCCACATACTTTCCAGCCACCAGCAGATCTCCGTAGGTGTCATGGTATTTCTTTGCAGCCTCGAATCCGTGCTGCCATGCAATCTCCTTCCGGTTGCCCCAGACCATGCCAATGCTGTCCAGCCGTGCGATCTGCTGCTGGGTCAGATCGCCCTGGATCTGCCCTTCACGCACACGGCGCTGGGTGATCAGCCACACCCCAAGGCTCAGACCTCCAGGCGTGGTATATCGTTTCGGGACGTTCAGGTCGCCGTGCTCCGCATAGTAGATGCTTGCCTCAGAAAAATAGTGCTCCCAACTGGAGGACAAACTCGCCTGTAGCCGTTCAAACAACACCCGGCAGTCCTGCACCTGCTCAATGACCTCAAACCGCTCCGTGACGACCTTATCGCCCTCACCGTTGGCATACAGACGGCGAACGGCCTCCTGCATCTCGTTTTGCAGGCTGGAAATACTGGTCAAGCCCTCAAAGTTGTTGACCACATCCAGAATCAGCGGGGCTGCGGTGTCACCGGCAGTCAGGGCGCGACCGATCTGCTGCTTGTAGATGATGGGCGAAATCGTTGGTCGGAACAGGATCACGCCAGAAATGCCTTCTACATGGACGCCCTCGTTGAGCATATCGATGCAGAACAGCAGCTTCAGCCTGTCACCGGTGTCCGTTTTGAAGTCCGCAAAGGCCTTATCCGTGTTCGGGTCATCCGAGTAAGCCTGATACACCACAACATTCGGGTTTACCCCGGCGAACCACTCCGGCACATGGGACACCATCTCGTCCATATGCTCCTTGTTGGCGCAGAACACGATGTACTTACCGGACTTGTTTGTGATATGATGGGCAAATACTTTATCCAGGCCGTCTGCCTGCTCCAGTGCGCGGCGCAGCGCATCCAGATATTTCTGATTCACATCCTGAATGCCCGGTGCCCGCAGGTTGTCCACCCGTGCCTGATACTTTGCGAGGGCTTTCTGGTACTGATAAACCGTGGTCACATATTTCGGGGCAGGCAAAATCCCCCTGACGACTGCTTCGCCAAGGGTCATGTTGCTCGCAACACGGCTATCAAAAAGTTCTTCGGCCATATCGCGGTTATTATCCAGATATCGGATGTTTGTTGCCGTCAGCCCAAGTAATTTTGCGTCCGGGCATAACTTTAATAAAGCCAGCGTGCTTTCGCCCCAACATTCCGCGCCGGCACGGTGGAATTCATCGAGTATAATATAGGCAGGCTTCTGCGCTGCTATTTCGTCCAGCTGCGCTTGCGTGCAGCACATCAGTTTGGCATAGGTATAAAAGTGAACGTTTGCCAGCGGAAAATCCGGGTCGTTCCTTTTCAGGCTCTCCAGCTGGGTCTTAAAGATATATTCACTGGGAGAAAGCCAGATCACGACCTTCTCCGGGTTGTCCTCGATCAGCTTGAACGCAATGTAGCTCTTTCCGGTGCCGGTGGGATGAACAATGGCAGCTTTGCCATACTGGTCCATCATCCGGACTGCCGCATGATATGCTTTCTCGTTGTGCTCAAATAGACGCAATGCCACCTTGTTCACCCCTTCCCGCATAAAGGGGTATCCTCTACAGTGATAATGGAGGATACCAATCTTTCGACATCGTTGTTTGAATTCTTCTCTTATTTTATCATGGTTATATCTGGGAATCAATAGAAATCCTTACAAATGCATCCCACCTGACCTTAGAAAAAAACTCGCAGAAGCTAAAAGTTTGTTGCACATTGCCCAGTTCTGCATGAAAAATCCAGCAAAAAACGAAGGTGGACAGAATAAGTGGTCAGAAGGGTGTCCAAGACGCAGGAGGAAACAGAAATGGCACGACGGGGAGAAAACATTCACAAACGCAAGGATGGCCGGTGGGAAGGCCGCTACATCAAAGCGCGTACACCGGAGGGGAAAATCCAGTGGGGCTACGTCTATGGCACGGTCTATGCTGAGGTCAAACGTGTGCTGATTCAAAAGAAAGCAGAGGCAGGCTTCTACAATCTAAAGAGAACCGACCTGGCCTTTGAAGCACTGGCTGAGGTATGGCTGCACTCCCAGCGGAATGCAGTAAAAGAATCCACCTATGCGCATTACTCGTACACGCTGCACAAATATCTTCTTCCGGTTTTGAGTAAAGTGCCAGTCGCATCCCTTGAGGAAAGCTTTCTGGAACAGGCTATGCAGCAGATCATTGCGCCGATAGATGCCGCACACAAGCCGCTGGGGAACTCCTCTGCCCGGGAATGCCTCTCGATGCTGCGCCGTATCTGCAAATATGCCGCGCACTTGCGCCTGATCCGTCCGATGGAGCTAGAAGTAGCGCTGCCAAAAGCCATCGACAAAATTTCTGTGCCTCTCTCCCCGGCAGAGCAGCAGCGGCTTTATCAGTATGTACAGGAGGACCCCACGCCCCGCAAAATTGGCTTATTATTAGGGGTGGAATTGGGGCTGCGTATTGGCGAGATCTGCGGCTTACAGTGGGGCGATTTCGACCTGAAACTCGGAACGCTGAAAATCAACCGGACGGTCTGTCGAATTTCCTGTGGAAACGGTCATACAAAGGTAGTCATTCAAACGCCCAAGACCCGCACCTCCCGCCGGGAAATTCCAATCCCAAAGCAGCTGCTTATTATGCTGAAAAAGCTGCGCGGATGTGTCAGCAATGCTGCATGGTTTCTGTCCGGCAACGAGTCCAAGCCCACCGAGCCCCGTTGCTACCGAAAAAGCATCAAATCATATCTGAAACAGGCAACTGTCCGGCAGGTACGTCCGCACGCGCTGCGCCATACCTTTGCAACGACCTGTCTGCAGGCGGGGTGCGATGTAAAGACCCTCAGCGAATTGTTAGGACACGCTAACGCCAACATCACCTTGCAGCGCTATGTGCACTCTGACCTGACCCGAAAGCGCCGGGAGATGAACCGAATTTTCTCCCATCAGGTGTCCATGAGGGGCAGGAACACGCTAAATATGACGTAATAGTGCATGATTTCTTTCCCGTTCCTCCATTATCACTATGGAGGATACTTTTTTTATTAAATATATTCTTTGCCATTATGCGGCTGCACATTCTCTGTATCATAAAATACTTTTGCATCATACGCAGATGCGTATGCATAGCTGCACGGATTTCTGTAACATCATAGTGAGGTGAACTTCATCACGACTGTAAAAGATGCCGTTGCCAAACGCTTTGAACAGTTCTACGACCAGCGGGAGATACATCCCAACAAGTTGGCAACCCACGCCGGTGCATATTCCAAAATCGATTTATTGCTTCACTCATAGATATATTTTTATTCTACAAAATGCACCTCTTGCGAACATAAAAAACGAGTGTTATACTAAAGCCATCAAAAAACATTGGAGGTGTCCCTTATGCCCCGTCCCAAAGGAAGCAAGAACAAGACCAAGACCGTAAAAGCAACCGTT
>OLRA01003037.1_pt1 | contig 15502 bp, 7 predicted proteins | sample 1673011 | NCBI WGS metagenome assembly OLRA01 (sample SAMEA3136746, study PRJEB25190) | human gut metagenome | reverse complement strand
ACGTGCTTGCCCGGACACCGGAGATGCTTCCGGTCTTAAAGCAGGCGGGCGTTGTGGACTCCGGCGGCCAGGGGCTGGTGGAAGTCTTAAAGGGCGCTTATGACGCGCTTCTCGGCAAGGAGATTGACTACACCATCGAGGGCGCTGAGACAGGCCGTGAATTCGTGAAAATCTCCCAGGAGACGGAGCAGGATATCAAATTCGGTTACTGTACCGAGTGCTGAACAATCCGCTGGATGAAAAGGAAGAGATGAGCTATAAGGCGTATCTGGAATCCATCGGAGATTCGATTGTGGTGGTAGCGGACGATGAGATCGTAAAGACTCACGTACATACCAACGATCCGGGTCTCGCCATCCAGAAGGCGCTGACTTACGGTTCGCTGAGTAAGATCAAGATCGACAATATGCGTGAGGAACACCAGGAGAAGCTCATCAAGGACGCCGAGAAACAGGCGGCTGCGCAGAAGGCCGGAGAGGCTGAGCGAAAGAAGGATGAGGGACCGAAGAAGGATATGGGATTTGTCGTGGTTTCCATCGGCGAAGGACTGAATCAGATTTTCCGCGATCTGGGAGCGGACGCTCTGATCGTGGGTGGACAGGCCATGAATCCCAGCACGGAGGATGTGCTGGATGCTGTCCGCAGCGTCAACGCGGACACGGTGTTTGTTCTTCCGAACAACAAGAATATCATTCTGGCGGCCCAGCAGTGTGTGGACCTGGTGGAGGACAAGAAGGTGGTTGTCCTCCAGGCCAAAACCGTTCCCCAGGGGATTTCCGCCATGATTGCCATGAACCCCGACGGGGAAGAGGCGGAGAACACCGCCGCCATGGAGGAGGCCATGGGGCAGGTCACCACCATGGAGATTACGTACGCGGCCCGGGACTCCTCCTTTGACGGAAATGCCATTCAGGCAGGGGACTACCTGCTGCTGGTGGACAACCAGCTCTTCGGAACGGAAAAGTCCATGGAAACGGCCCTGGAAAAGCTGGCCCAGGAGAGCCAGGAGCGCGGAGGCGAGTTTATCAGCATTTTCTACGGAGAGGGCGTCCAGCAGGGAGAGGCGGAACAGGCCCTGGCCCAATTTGAGGCCGCCTGCCCCGAGGCGGAGATCACCCTGCTGGAGGGCGGCCAGCCGGTCTACCACTATTTGATCTCTGTGGAATAACCCCAGCGATCAGAACAATGCAAACGTCCGGGAAGGCGGGAACCCCTTGTGGAGGGGTTCCCGCCTTTTTGGTGGTGGGGAGAGGGCTGCGGGGCCCTCTGCACAGCAAGCACAGACGCGGAAAGAACGTTCCTTTCCCGCGCCTGTGCGCTGCCCCTGAAGGGCCCTTTTCTCTCCCGCAAAACGGGTTTTCACGTTCCTTTATATTTGCGCCTGGTGGCAATCCCACCCCGAATGTGCCGCTCGGCTTTGTTCAGGTCCAGAACCTCTTTGACCTGGAGATACAGAGCCCGGTTAAAGGCCGGCAGCCGCTGGGACAGGTCCTTGTGTACGGTCGACTTGCTGATTCCGAACTGCTTTGCTGCACTCCGGACGGTTGCCTGGTGCTCAATGATGTAAAGGGCCAGGTCACAGGCGCGTTCTTCAATATCAGTCCGCAAGTTCCACCACTCCCAACATTGTCCGTGTCACCACTGTATGCGGGGGTGGGGGGGAATAGACCAGGAAAAACCGCCCCTGCCGCCTGGGGCGGTCTCCCGAAGGGAGCCCCAGGGGCAGGGACGGCAGAGGGGAGAGGATCAGGTCTCCATGTGACGGCCCAGAAAACCGGCGATGGTCTGGGCCAGCTTGTACTCTGACTCGCCCACGGCCATGTGGTCCTTCTCACAGAGGAAGACCACACAGCCCAGGACATCCCCTTCCGAGAGAATGGGGGCGGCGGTGGAGACCACATAGTGGTCGGTGTAATCGCTCACCGGCAGGGCGGGAGAACCTTCCTGGTGCTGGTAGATCTGGCGGCCCTCCATGATCTGGGCCAGGGCGGGGGAGATGTTTTTGTCCGTCAGCTCCCGGCGTCCGCCCCCCGCCACAGAGATGCAGGCGTCCCGGTCGGTGATGGTCACCATCTTTCCTGTGGTCTTATACAGGGATTCACACAGTTGGGCGGAGAAATCCCCCAGCCCTCCCATGAGAGAGTATTTTTTGAACACCACGCCGCCGTCGCCGTTGGTGAAAATTTCCAAAGGGTCGCCCTCTCGAATTCGCATGGTCCGGCGGATCTCCTTGGGGATGACCACCCGGCCCAGGTCGTCGATGCGGCGCACAATTCCAGTTGCTTTCATATAGTAAATGCCTCCTGCGGTATTTTAATGGGAACATTCCTTAGTATTGACAGGATTCTTTTCCCTATACGGGCCGGAAAAAATGGAAGAATTTGTGCGGTGTCCCGCTCAAAAAAGAAGGGAATAGGGTCGGGAGACGTCCGGTGAGGACGGCTCCCGCTTTCTTTTTTATGCTGTCCTTTATCCCATCAAATATGGTCCTGGCGGACATACTACAGGCAAGGAGGAATTCACGATGAAGAAAAACTACAAGCTATCAGCAAAACAAATCCGGTGCTATGGCGCCTATCTGCGGGAACAGGAGCGGGCGGACAGCACCGTTCAAAAATATCTCCATGATCTTGCTGCGCTGCTGGCCTATCTCCGGGGCAGGGCGCTGACCAAGGCGGTTCTGCTGGAGTGGAAAGGGGACCTGGCCGGCCGGTACGCCCCGGCCTCTGTCAATACCATGCTGGCGGCGGTCAACGGCTTTCTTCGCTTCATGGGATGGGGAGAACTGACGGTCCGGTTTTTGAAGATTCAGAAGGCTTTGTTCTGTGATGAACGGAGGGAGCTGACCCGGGCCGACTATGTGCGCTTGGTGAACACCGCCCGGAGGAAGAGGAAGGAGCGCCTTTCCCTGGTGCTCCAGACCATCTGCGCCACCGGAATTCGGGTCTCTGAACTGCGTGAGATCACCGCAGAGGCCGTGGCCTCTGGCCGGGCGGAGATTGCCAACAAGGGAAAACGGCGCAGCATTTTCCTGTCGGAAAAGCTGTGCCGTTTGTTGAAAAGCTATCTGAAAAGGAACGGGATTACAGCAGGGCCGGTGTTTGTCACCCGGTCGGGCCGGCCGTTGGACCGGAGCAACATCTGGCGGGATATGAAAGTCCTGTGCAAAAGCGCGGGGGTGAAACCGGACAAAGTATTTCCCCATAACCTTCGGCATCTCTTTGCACGGACATTTTATACCCAGGAGAAGGATTTGTCCCGGCTGGCGGATATTTTGGGACACACCAGTGTGAATACCACCCGTATTTATACTGCGGAAAGCGGCCTGATTCATGCCCGGCAGATGGAGCGGATGGGGCTGATTGTCACATAATTTCTCTTATGTGGTAGTTTTGATGCGTCAAAAGCCATAGATGTACTTAAATTGTACAGGAGACGTAGAGAAAAAGCAAGGGATACCAATGAAAATAGGAAACAAATTTTGTTTCCGGGTATGACAAACAGACCGGACAGACCTCCTGTTGCCCGGCCAAATTTTTTATGCCTGAAATAATAAAAGCAGTGTCGTTTTCCCTGGCATTTAGAACCGCTGAATCCATGGATTCATGGCTTGGCCTCTGCTATGACCACATAAGAGAAACTATGTGGTCAAACGCCGGAAAGAAGAACAATACAAGGAGGTAACCATGACATGAAACGAAGGTTATTGGCAATGGCGCTTTCGCTGGTTATGCTGGTGGGGTTATTCCCAACGGCGGCGATGGCGACGGACGATCCAGGTGGAGGAAACAGCAGTTCAGTCTCAGCCGACACCTCCACGCTAACCACGTGGGAAGCTGTCTTTGGCGGCGATACCCTCTCCACCAAGGATATCGGCCGTATTTGGACGGATAAGACGGTATCCGAAGAAAATATCACCTTGAGCGGTGATATTGGGAGCAGTGTGACAATCGATAAGGAGACAAGCGCTGATTTCCTTGTAGGGCTTTCCGCCTTGGGTTCCGCTGCGGACATTACGGATGTTACCAAAGTCCCAACGGATACTGTGTTTGTGCTGGATTTATCCAACAATATGTGGGAGGATGACCAGATCAATACTATGATTCAGGCGGCGAACGAGGCGCTGAAAACGCTGCTGAATGCGAATCCGCAGAACCGGGTGGCTGTGGTGGGGTATTCCACCCAGTCCTCCGTTCTTCTTCCGTTGGAGCACTATGAGAGTAGTAGTACATTCCTAACAAGAGACAACAACACGTTAAAGGCAACAGCAGTGGTAAGAGGTGAAATAAAGGAAAGCTCTTTTGAACGCCTCACGAATACCTCCCACAAATATACGCAGCACGGCATTTACACAGGAATGCAGTTGCTGCAGAGCGAGGAGGAAACTACGGCAACCGTCGGTGGCACAACCGTCACCCGTGCACCGGTCATGGTGCTGATGGCAGAGGGCGAGGCAAAGTACGGCTCGGAGAAATTCATTGATCCGCCCGAGGAAGCCACCATTGAAGAGGTTGGCCAGCGAGCGACAAGCCGTTATGCCCAGTCCTTTGTTGCCGCCATGACCGCTGCTTATATGAAGGAACAGGTAACAGCGCATTACTATGGGGACAGCGGTCAGTCTGCCCGGGTTTATACGATTGGTGTGGATGTGGACGAGTGCGATGCCCCGGCATTGGCTTATGCTTATCTGGACCCCGCGCAGACAGTTCCAAGCCATTTTTCAGCAACGGACGGGGATAAAAAAGACCCGACTGCATCTTGGGCACTCAACTATTTTAAAGAAAAGTTTAATGATTACAATACCGGCGGCACGGCTGCTATTCATACTGGAAGTTATGACGGCGGAAATTTGGGATGGAAAGAAACCAAGATTACAAAAAATGACAATGAAAATGTCACGGTAAGTAAGTTCGAGTACAACGACCAGTACTACGATGTTACCGATGCCAACTGGGGTACTATTTTCGACCAGATTGCCGATGATGTGAGCAATCAGGCGCCGACGGCCCCGACCGATGTAACCGAAGGCGCTGAAGGTACCGGCGGTGAGAGCGGTAAACTGGTTTTTACCGATCAGCTGGGAAAGTACATGAAGGTGACCGGTACCCCGACCATCGTCTTTGCAGGAAAAAAATATGCAGCCAAAGGTAGCCCTGAAACCAAAGACAATGTCACCACTTATACATTTGAGGGGACTGTCGAAGGAAACCCGGTTTACGGCAGCGCAAGCCTGTCCGCTATTAAGCTGACCGTGACCAACGGTGATGAGGGACAGACTTTGGTGTGGGAAATTCCGGCGAATCTTCTCCCTCTGCGTACTGTGAAGGTACAGGGTGATACAGATGAGCAGGGAGAGACCTCCTATACGATCAACTTGGACAAAAACGCCTATCCGATCCGTCTGTTCTACTCTGTGGCCAAAGAGGATGAACACAATTGGAGTGAGGCAGATAATGACTATCTGAAGAGCCGCTCCAAGAACGGCCAGACCAATTATTATGAAGCGGTATGGGATCAAGAGAATGGCGAATACGGCACCACCACCGCCGTGTTCACCCCGGCGGAATCCAACGCCTTCTACCACTATACCGAGGACACCATCCTCTACAATCTGGTGAACACAGGAAATCAAGATATCTATCTTTCTGAGGAGGACGCCGAGGCTGCAGAGGTAACGACTATTCTGCCAGGTGCAGGGACAGTACAAGTTGGCGGAATTGCTTATCGGCTTGAAGCAGCCGAAGGATATGTGTCTGGCCGTGCCTATTACTATCAGCATGTTTACTATCAGGCAGAAGACAGCTCTGACACCGCTGCCCAAAAACGAACCGACTATCACATGCTGCAGGATGGCAGCCGCATTGTTGTAGGTGGTAATGATAGCAACGCCGATATCGACAACGGTGTCCTCAAGATCAAGGCCGGAACCAATAAGCTTTCCCGCGTATCCGATGGGGATGGTGTCAAGGTCAAAAATACAACCCAAACGGCCGGTACCTATCGTCATCCGGTGTTCGAGCTGGGGGAAAACGAGAAGGTCACCGTCTATCTGGGGAACAACGGTCTGTTGAAAGAGGCCACGCCTACGGGAAGTCTTACCGTGACCGTAGGAACTACTGAGGGAGATGGCGCAAATTCAGACCAGGAATTTATATACAAGCTTATCTTAGCTAACCTGAATGGTTATGATACCCTGACTGGCGAATACACAATCAAGATTGGAGGTGAGAGTTCGGGCCAGAAGATCGGCAATAATGGGACCTTCAAGCTGAAAGCTGGCCAGTGTGCAACCATTGAGGGTCTGCCTGCAGGCAGTGTATGGCAGTTACAGCAGGAGAATGTCCCTGGCTATACGCCTGCTTTTACCGGAGATGTGTATCAAGAGGGGGCGCAATCCGGTGCGATCCTTTACAAAGAGAAAGCTGGCGCTGCAACCTTGGATAAGAACGTGACTGTCACAAATACATACAATCCTGCCCAAGTGTCGTACCTGCTTACTTATGATGGAAACGCGATCAGTGGAAGCTTGCAGGCCCCCCCGCCCCAAGCGCAAAGTGTAAATAGTGGTGCCAGCGTTACGCTCCCCTCAAGTGCACCGACCCACCAGGATGTGGATGGAAAAGCGGTTGCGCTGATCGGCTGGACAGAAACTGCGACAAGTAAAATATACAGCTTGGCAGACAAATCGGAGTTCGAATCCCTGGGCGAGGACTTCCATGAAAAAGGCGGAAACTACACCATGCCGGCTAAACTCACAACGCTCTATGCGGTGTGGGGCTATGACACCGACGAAGATGGCACCGCCGATGTGAAGGAGACTACTTACACGCTGACCTACAACGCCAATGGCGGTAAATTCACTGAAGAAAAGGAGACCAAAGAGGTCACCGTAGTGGCGCAGGACGGCTATAAACTGCTGGCATCTGGCGAGGAAGGGCTTCCCACCCATGCGAAAACGAATTGGAATGGCACGGAGACCGCTGTCGTGTTCATGGGTTGGTCTACTACCAAACTCGAAAAGATTTACAGCGTCAACGATGAACGGCCTGTGACAGTCTCTGAAATAGATATTACTGAAAGTGAAACCGTCTACGCCGTTTGGGGCTACGATGCCGATGGCAATGGCACCGCAGATATCAACGACAATACTCATAAGATCACGGTGAGCACCGGTGACAACGGGACTGCCACAGTCGAGTATAGCATGGATACCACTTCCACCCCTGTAAACGCTTTGACGAAGGCAGGCTCCAACGATTACTATGTGGTGGACGGCCAGAATCTGACGGTAAACATCACGCCGAATAGCGGCTATGCAGTGGACACCATCACGGTGGACAATAATGAGTACAAGAATACCGCAGGTGCAACATCCCCGAATGGTGAGGGCTATACTTCCAACAGTTTTAAGTCCGTTAAGTTCGAGAAAGTGACAGCTGGCCACACCATCAGCATCACCTTCGCCCCGGTAACAGGCGACGGTGAAATCCCCGACAAATACAACCGCACGCTGACTTATGATGCCAACGGTGGTAAATTCGGGGATGCTGTTACGGGAACAGATACCAAGGTTATAACCGGACTGGAGGAAAGCAAGTCTTACAGCTTGTCCAATTCCCCGGTGAAGGTGGATGCGCCGACACACGAGAAGGAGAACGGTATTGCGGTCTTGTTCCTTGGATGGCTGACAGAGGATAACAGCAAGAAGATCTATGGTGCGGAGGACAAAGAGGTTCTCGAGCAACTTCAAAGCAAGGTAACGATCTCCTCAACCGGTACAACCCTCTACGCAGCCTGGGGCTACTCCAGCGACGGCACGACGCCGGATGTGGAAAAAGACACTGTTACCGTGACTGCTTCGGTGAATGGTGACAACGGCTCGATCAGCCCTGAAAATAAGACAGTCATCAAAGGCAGCTCTGTTGAGTTCACGATCACCGCCAATGAGGACTATGCACTGGATACCATCAAGGTAGGCAGTGATATTGTTCTCACCAATGATGGTGACAGCGAGTATACCGCAGACGAGAACCGCCAAGGCAAGTGGACTTTGAAGAATGTCCAGGCTGGTACACAGGTAGTTGTCAGCTTTGCTGAGGACAAGGACAGAGACGGTATCCCGGATAAGAATAAACCAATCGAGCCTGACCCGCAGCCGGAGTCCTACGCTTTGACCTACGACACCAACGGAGGCTTCGGCGGGCCGGGCAAGGTCGAAGTTAAGGCTGACGCAGCAGAGGACTATACTCTGGAAACTACAAATGTGCCCAAGCACGCGCCGGATGAGGACAACGGAACCGCTATGATCTTTATCGGCTGGACCACGGAGAGGGACACCAAAATTTACAGTGCTTCTGACGAGAAAGGTCCGACAACCGTTGAAACCCTTACCCTGACTGCCGACGATGAAGTCTACGCAGTCTGGGGCTATGATGCCAACGAAGATGGTACCCCAGATGTGGAGGAAACAGACAAGTACAGCCTGACCTATGATACGAATGCCATGGAAGGCGATACAGTCAGCGGTTCTGTAAGCGATGCCAACAAGTATGTCTCCAAGCAGACTGTGGCGCTGGCCGATGGCAGCGGCCTGTCCTATCAGGAATCTGGAGCGGAGAATGCAAAGGTTATGTTCCTCGGTTGGTCCACGACCAAGACGGATAGAATCTTCAGCAGCAGCGATGAAGATAAGACAGCTTTCGCGGAGGTTACCATTGTTCCTGCTGTGACCTTTGACAGCCAAGACATCGAAGTCTATGCTGTCTGGGGTTACGATAAAGACAAGGATGACCGCCCAGACGTGATAGGCGAAGACTATGTGATCTATCCCTTCGCCGGTCCTAACGGCAGCATTTCTCCGGATACGGCAGCCACCGTTGAGAAGAACGGCGACCAGGCCTTTGCCTTTGCACCCAACAATGGGTATGCAGTAGATCGGATCGTCATTGACGATACCACATACCTGAACAACGGCAAGTTGGAATTGGAAGGCTATGATACCGCGCAAAAGACCTATACTTTCTCGAATGTTCAGGATGACCACAGCATCATCGTGACCTTTTCTGCGGATAAGGACGGTGACGGCATCCCGGATAAGTATGACGACCCAGAGGCGCAGACCTGCACGGTGACTGCCAGTGTAAGCGGTGCCGGCGGCAGCATTGCCCCGTCTGGAACAATGAAGGTGAACTGCGGCGAGAGTAAGCACTTCACCATCACCGCTGATTCCGGCTATCACATTGCCGATGTCACCGTAAATGGCAAGAGCGTGGGCGCAGTGAGCGGCTATACGCTGCAGAACATCACCGAGAATACAACCATCGTAGCCAGCTTTGCCCGCAATAGCAGCGGCACCACCCGTTACACCATCACGGCCAGCGCCGGTGCCGGCGGCAAGATCAGCCCCAGCGGCAGCGTGCGCGTGAGCCGCAACAGTGACAAGACCTTTACCATCACGGCAAATGAGGGCTATGTGATCTCCGACGTGCTGGTGGACGACAAGAGCGTGGGCGCAGTGGAGAAGTACACCTTTGAAAAGGTGCGGGAAAAGCACACCATTGAGGCGGTCTTTGCCCTGGCAAGCGGCGTGGCCGACCCGGAGGATACCGGGGTGTCCGACTGGCTGAACACCAAGGACCACACCGCCTATCTGAGCGGTTACGCCAACGGCTCCTTTGGCCCGAACAAGAACATGACCCGGGCGGAGGCCGCACAGATGTTCTATAACCTGCTGCTGAACCAGGAGGTTTCCGGAGCGGTCAGCTTCACAGACGTGGCCGCAGACGCATGGTATGCCAAGGCTGTGCATACACTGGCCTCTCTCGGCATCCTCCAGGGGGTGGGTGACGGCCGGTTTGCCCCGGACCGTGCCATCACCCGGGCGGAGTTCACGGTCATTGCCATGCGGTTTGCCGACCTGGATACCAGCGGCGAGAACATCTTTACCGATGTGAATGCCGGCGACTGGTTCTATGACCAGGTGGTTGGCTCGATCCGGTATGGCTGGATCAACGGCTATGAGGACGGGACTTTCCGCCCGAACAACACCATTACCCGTGCCGAAGTGACCACCATCGTCAACCGGATGCTGGGCCGCGCGGCGGACAAGGACTATGTGGACAGCCACAAGGACCAGCTGCGCCAATTCCCGGATGTGGCGCAGACGAATTGGGCTTATTACAACATAGTCGAGGCCACCAATGCCCACGACTATGAAAAGTCCGGCGGGACGGAGGACTGGACCGGTCTGGCGGACTGATTGACCCAGTGGGCGCGGCGGAAAAAACCGCCTGTGATGCCCCCCATCCAAACAAGGGGGCAGAGGAAAACAGCAGCGGTGCCAGACACAATGGGCGCGAATGTCAAGTGAGACATTCGCGCCCATGTTGCGTCTGCGGGAGGGAAGGGCAGACCGAGGCGGAATGGTGCAGTGGGCCGCGCCCGGAAAGCATGACAATGCGGGATCGGAACACGGTCCGGGGAAACCGGACTGTGTTCCGATTTCTTTTCTTGTAGAAGGGATTCCCTTCCGGGATAACCGTATAGAGCCGCTTTGGCAAGATAAAATATGGATATTACTTTGTCAATGGAGGCTCTGCACGATGAATCAATATAACCTGACAATGGAACAAATCACGGCCTATCGCACATGGCTGTCTGGGGAGGAGAAGAGCGCGGGAACGATTGAAAAATACCTGCGGGACATTGGCGCCTTTGCCCGCTGGCTGAAGGGTGCCCCCGTAAGCAAAGACCGGACATCGGAGTGGAAAACGCATCTTCTGGCGCAGGGGTATGCGCCTGTCACGATCAACTCCATGCTGGCGGCGCTGAACGGCTTGTTCCATTTTTTGGGGTGGGACGAGTGCCGGTCCAAGTTTTTGCGCATTCAAAGGCGGTTGTTCCGGGAAGAGCGCCGGGAGCTGACCCGCGGGGAGTATGACCGCCTGTTGGAGACCGCCAGGAGCCTGGGGCGGGAGCGGCTGGCGCTGGTGATGGAGACCCTCTGTGCCACTGGCATCCGGGTGTCCGAGGTGTGCTATATCACCGTGGAGGCGGCCCGGGCCGGACGGGCGGAAATTTCCCTCAAGGGGAAGATACGCACCATCCTATTGCCCCAAAAGCTGTGCCGGAAGCTGCGGAAGTACGCCCGTAAAAATAAAATTGCCTCTGGCGAGATCTTTCTCACCAGAAGCAGGAGCGGGCTGTCCCGGAAACAAATATGGGCGGAAATGAAGGCGCTGTGCGGACAGGCGGGGATTGCGCCCACCAAGGTTTTTCCCCATAATCTTCGGCACCTCTTTGCCCGGACGTTTTACAAGGTTTGCTGTGATGTGGTGAAGCTGGCTGACCTTCTTGGTCACAGCTCTGTCGAGACGACCCGCATCTATCTGATTTCCAGCGGTGCGGACCATGCCCGGCAGCTGGAACAGTTGGGGCTGGTTCGTTAAGGATAAAATCAGCAGTTTGTCTCCAAAAGATTTTTTGGTATCCCTAAAATATCTATATCTGCCATAAACATTCCCCAGATTTTTTCCGTAAAGCTGTGAGGAGACGCACTTTAACAGGCCGTCCGAGAAATAAGCTCTTGACGGTCAAATTTGTTATGCCGCAAATGAACACACCCTCTTGAAAAACAAGGTTTCTTGTGATAAACTGACTATAAATAATATGTAGTTTAAGTAAGGGCCTGCGGCGCTTTATAGACAAACTGCTGATTTTGTGGCAATGCAGGCAGCGAGAGCAAATCCAGCGGAGCATCCTGAACAAAGATGGGGAAGGGGAGTTGGTACACCACGGGTAACACACATTACGTTGGAACTGATTCTCGATAGGGGATTGGTTAAATTTATCTTCACGAAGGGAGACAAACCCAATGAAAAAGCAGTTACTTTCCATTTTAACAGCCGGCTGCCTGATGGCAGCCATGGTGCCCGCAGCGTTTGCGGCGGACGCCAACGATTTGCAGGCGCAGATCGACGCTGCCGAGGCCGGCAGCACAATCAAGCTGAACGAGAACACCACGATTACCACGCCGCTGAACATCAACAAGAGCATTACCCTGGATGGAAATGGCTATACTCTGACCTATACGGGAACCGGATACGCCATTCAACTGAATACAAATGATGCTGTGACGTTCGACGACCTGGATTTGGATGCCACCAGCAGCGGCGGGCGCGGCCTCGAAATTGTCAGCAACAAGCCCAACTTTAAGCTGAATGACAGCCTTTGGAATGTCAATAACCGCGGGATTGGTTTTGGTAGCAACGGTACGGTGGCTGGCGCAACCGTTACGATTGATAGCTCCATCATCCAGGACAGCAAAAAGCCTGAGAATAAAACCTATGAGAATTGGTCTGACCAGGCCGATACCAGAGGCATCAGCCTTTGGAACAACAAAGGACTGGAGCTGAACATCATTGACAACAGCGCGATCCTTGGCTTTGGCTATCCCATCAATATGGCGGGTGATATTGTAGACGGTGTTCGGGATATGGCTGATTCCGTCATTAACATCACCAACTCTAATATTTGGGGCTGGTGTGCCATGAACATCTGGACCATTGATACCACTTTCAACATCAAGAACTCTAATCTGAAGGGCTTTGTTGAGACGGACAATGCTTGGAACAGCTTTGCCACTATTGTTCTAAACGAAGACATCTACAAAGGCGTCACCGATTCCAGCAAGGCCAACGTCTTTAATATTTCTGGTGGGTCTGTTTCCTCGACCTGCGTTTCCAATGTCGAGGAAGTGTATCATTGCCTGTTCCGGCTGGACAAAGAGTTCATGTCCGAGTTTAATTTTGCACAAGCAAATCGGAAGAAAGTTGCTCTTACCTGCACCGATCCGTTCAGTGCTTTTTTAGCCACCTATGAAGGAATGGACATCCCTGATTTTGAGGATTGGGCAGAGAATAAGCTGACTGGCGCTGCAGAGAACACCACTTATAACTGGGGGGCTATTGCTCCTGGTGTGGATGCACCTATTCCTGGGGTTCTTTCTATCCAGTCGGTTGATGATGTAACTCTGACTGGCGAAATAGGCCATGAAGGAGGGTTCAATCAATGAGAGGAAAGAAGCTCTTATCCCTGCTGCTAAGTACCACCCTTATTGGGACTATGCTTCCAACGGCGGCGCTGGCCACAGTGGATAGCGGAGCGGACAGCAGCCCCCTCGTCTGTACCACAGACGAGGGGGGTGCGGCAGAGAATCACGAGGAAAACACATTGGTGTCTACTCCGGCAAATACTAAGGGCGATAAAACCACCCCCGGCTGGGAGGACAACAATGACGGCCATCCCAAGCGGATTCAGGAAACCTTTGACTTTGTTGTAGACGGTATTGCCTACAAAAAATTGGATGATACAACAGTAGAGGTTGCTCCGTGGTATTGGAAGTGGACCCATAGCTGCAACGACGGACATACTGAAACTGTGTTTGCAGGAACCGAGTACAGCAACCGTAGCGATGGTTTGATGATCCCCAAGGAGATTAATCACGAGAATCAAGCATATCAGGTAGTGGGAATCGGCGACAACGCGTTCTACAATATGACTGGCACCGAGGTCACCCTTTCCGAAGGACTCACCTATATCGGGGCCGGGGCGTTTGGCTACTCCACATGCAAAACTATTGAGATTCCTGCTTCTGTGACCCGCCTTGATAAAGAAGCGCTCCACGGGGATTTTACCTCTATTACCTTTGCAGAGGGGAGTAAGTTGGAGAGCATTGGAGACCGGGCATTTCGTGGCTGTGATATTACCAGCCTTATCCTGCCAAGCACCGTAAAGTCTCTGGGTCATAAAGTTTTCCAAGCCTGCGACTCCCTGGTGTCCGTCGAAATTCCCGCCAGTGTTACGGAAATCCAGACCGACACCTTTGACGAGTATTTTGATGCGGACGCAAATGAAGGCAGCGGGAATGTCACCTTTGCAGAGGGCAGCATCTTTAAGTTGCAAGACGGCGTTCTCTATGATTCCGAGAACCTGATCCGTGTGCTGGACTGGCAGGAGAATGTGGTGGTGCCGGAGGGCATCAAGTACATTGGTGCGGATGCGTTTAATGCTTATTCTACGCAGACCCCCAACAATATGGAAACTCTGAAATCCATCACTCTGCCAGAGTCTTTGGTCAGCATTGGTAAAAACGCTTTCCAAGCCTGTAAAGCCCTTGAGAGTATCACAATCCCTAAAAACGTATCCGAAATCGGTGGCGGAGCATTTTCAAACTGTTCCAGTTTGGCTACGGCCGAAATTCTGGGTCCCGTCAAGGAACTCACGGGAACTACCGGGGTCTTTTTGGGGTGTGCCGCGCTGAAAAATGTGACGCTGCCCGATACATTGACCAACATCGGAACTGGAACTTTCAACGGATGTGCTTCTCTTGAAAAAATTGATTTACCGGCGGGATTGACTGAGATCGGCAGGGAGGCTTTCAATGGATGTGAGTCGCTCAAAGAAGCGATTATCCCCGACGGAGTAACAGAGATCCCCAGCTATGCATTTACTGGCTGTCTCGCTTTGGAAAAAGTAGAACTTCCCGAAGGTATCACTTCTATCGGCGAGTATGCTTTTGACTTAACGGCCGAAAATGATAGCGGTGAATATGTTAATGAGAATCCCAAGTTGGAATCCATCAACATTCCATCCACAGTTACTTCTATCGCTGGCAATTTCTTAGGCGGTGTAAAAGCTAACGGCGAAACCGCTCTGATTTTCGAGGGTGAAAATCCTCCGACCTTTGGATTGGGCGCGCTTGACGGAATCAGCGGAGCAAGTTTCAATAAACCTACTGTTTACTACCCCGCCGAGGCCGTAGATGCTTATACGTCGGAGGACAGCGACTTGGTTACGAACGGCCTTGTTTCTGCACCCGTGGAAGGTGAGGAAAATAGCAACCAGTATTCTTTGGCTGTTTCCCCGTCTGCAACCAGTGTATATGAGAATAACACCATTAACTTTACCGTGGAAAGCACGCTGCCCCAGGATGCGACGCTTATGGTAGAGAGTAGCAATACTAAGGTTGCAACGGCAGCACTTTCCAGCGATCAAAAGAGCGTCACAGTTACGGGCGTGAAGGAAGGAACTGCCACAATCACGGTCAGCATTAAGCTGAGTGACGTAGTTCTTGCGTCTGAAAATGTCACCGTTACTGTTGACGAGCGCGGCTCCTCTGGTACTACCCGGTACATGGTAAGCGTGGAGGATGCGGACAACGGCACCATCAAAGTCAGCCCCACCCGCGCCTCCAAGGGCAGCACCGTGACCATCAACGTCACCCCGGACGAGGGCTATGAGCTGGACAAGTTGGTTGTCACCGACAAGAATGGCGACACCGTGAAGTTGACCGACAAGGGCAGCGGCACATACACATTCAAAATGCCTGCCTCCAAGGTCACGGTAGAGGCCACCTTTACCCAGATTGCCACTGAGCCGGAGACGCTGCCCTTCACCGATGTGAAGACAGGGGATTGGTTCTATGAGGCAGTCCAGTACGTCT
>OLRA01003016.1_pt1 | contig 15584 bp, 13 predicted proteins | sample 1673011 | NCBI WGS metagenome assembly OLRA01 (sample SAMEA3136746, study PRJEB25190) | human gut metagenome | reverse complement strand
CGTATCATGGGTATAAATAAACTGCCCGTATTTATACCCATGATACGGTGGATAATGCTCTGTATGTGAATCTTTTTATACCTTCTGAATTGAACTGGAAAGAGAAGAAGATTAAGATTGCCGTGTTCAGCAATAAGCCGCATGCCAACACGGTTGATGTGGTAGAAACGCTGTTCGGCAAAGGCTTTTTTGATGCTGTGCAGGGACAGAAAATGAATGTCCCCAAAAAGCCCGCACCGGACGGCGTATACGCGATTATGGAACGGCTCGACGTTTCGCCGGAGGAAACGATTTACGTCGGCGACAGCTGGGTGGATATCGAAACAGGCAGAGCCGCAGGCAACTTCGCCGTTGGCGTGCTGTGGGGATTTCGGGATGAGGAAGAGCTGCGGGCACATCATGCGGACGCGGTGATTACAGCCCCGGGCGAGCTGCTGGAATTGCTGTGAAAGATATCAGCGGATTACTCTACAATCCGCTAACATTCGGAATTTAAAAATTTTATTTTTTCTGTAACGTTTTACCGCTTTGGCAGGATATAGAAGTATAGGCTGCCGGTGCAAACTCCGATTCTGGGACGTTGAAGCAATAGAATGCATGCTCTGCGAACATGCTATTGTCTGAACAAATAAAACGGCAGCTGGAAAAGGAGAGCTTCATGGCGGAAAACAACCAAAAACAAAAACGGCGCACGCCATCGTGGTGTGCGCAGCTGCCCAATCGGCTCGGCAGGCGTATGACAGAGTATTGTCTGAGAAAAGGCTGGTCGCTGTATGTGCTTTCAGCCGCATCCGGTGTGCCGCTGACAACGATCGCGCACATCGCGGACGGGTCGACAAAAAATCCGGGAATTTATACGATCATGCGGATCTGCAGGGCGCTGGACGTCCCGCTTGCCGTGTTCCTGGACGGACTGGAAGATGAGTGTGGAAATGAATGAAAACAAAAAAGAAAAAGAAGGAGGATTCTATGGGTTACGAGTATGATGAGGCGGTACTGAAGTGTTTTTTGAAGCAGCAGGACAGGCTGTTTCCGGAGCCGGTAGCAGAGGGAATGGAAGAAGCGGAAGCCTTCCTGGAGGACTGCATGGCGGTTGTTGTGGATTCCAAAGCTGCGGTGATGGAGTATTTTGAAGAAGCGGGAATCGACGTGGAGAACCCGGATCAGGTGTTGGACGAAGCAGAGGTTTTCGACGTCGGAGATGGGCGCTACCTGATCGTAGAAGGATAAAAGCGAATTAAAAAGCTCAGGGAATTTGTCACAAAGGTGACGTTCCCTGAGCTTTTTATTCATGATACTTTTTACATCTCAAACAGCTGTAAAATCGCTTCCGAGAGTCCATCGTGGTCGTTATCCTGCTGCGTGATAAAATCGGCGCAGGCTTTGACCTCGGGCGTAGCGTTTGCCATCGCAACGGCAGTTCCGGCAGCCTGCAGCATGGAAATATCGTTTTCGGCGTCTCCGGCAGCGACACTGTTGGAAAGCGGAATCTGAAAATGCTCGCAGACGAAACGGACAGCGTTTCCCTTCCCGGCGGTCTTATCGAAAATTTCAAGATAAATCGGATTGGAAAAAATTGCGGAGATCTTGTCGCCGTATTTTTCCTGAATTCTGCTGCGAAACGCTTCCAGACGTCCGTGGTTTTCCATATCGATCGCCAGAAGCTTGCAGGGTGCGTGTCCGATCGTCTTTAAAAGATCGTCGCTGACCTGATATTCCATTCCGGTGCGGGAGCAGTAGTGTTTTACTTCGACGCCGTCTTTGGGGGCAACAACGCAGGTATCGCTGTAGGAATGTAGGTACAGGCTTTCTTCCTGCGCCATCGAAATGATATCCTCGGCGATTTCGATTGGAACACTTTTACGCATCAGAAAGGTTTTGGTGTCGCAGTCATAGACCTCGTTTCCGTTCGCAGCGATGATAACCGTATCGGGAAAGAGCAGACCGGCATTTTTCGCAACCTTTAAAACACTTGGCAGGGCACGGCCGGAGGTGAGTACCAGACGGTTGCCTGCTAGCACCATTTTGGAAAGCAGCAGCTGCATACTGGGCGAAACTTTTTTCGCGGAATTGAGCAGCGTGCCGTCTAAGTCGGTAAACAGTATTTTTTCAGACATCGAACAGTTCCTTCCTTTTTTTCTTGAGGGCAATCAGAATATCTTCCGGGATAAAAAGCTTGCCATAGCCGGTTCCAAGCTCCAGTCCGGGTTTGCTTTTTCCGTGAAAATCGGAGCCGCCGGAAATCGACAGCCCATAGCGGGCAGCCAGCTGGCGCATCTGACGCTCCTCCCCGGCGGAATAGGTCGAATAAACCGCTTCCAGTGCGACCAGTCCGGCTTCTTTTAAGTGGCGGACGAGGGAGGAAAGGTTATCCTTTCCCATATGGTAGAGCGTCGGATGGGCGAGAACCGGGATGCCCTTGACGGCGAGAATTAGGGAAACCGCCTGGGCGGGCGTGATTTTTTCCCGGGGAACAAAATATTTGGTGTGGTCCCCGAGATAGCGGTCGAACGCTTCCGGCAGGCTTTTGACATAGCCGTGGTCGAGCAGATATCTGGAGTAATGCCCTCTTGTGATGACGCAGTCCGGAAAGGCTTCCAGCAGCTTTTCATAGCTGATATCGATGCCGTCTGCAGCGAGGCGGGCGCACATTTTTTCATTTCGCTCTTCGCGCGCACGAACAAAGCTTCCGATCTGCTCCTGAAAAGCGGGAGCATCCTCATCGATAAAAAGACCGACGATGTGGATGTCCTTTCCATAGTATTCTGTGGAAAATTCGATTCCGGGGATGACTTCGATGCCTTTTTCCTGTCCGTATGCGACGGCCTCCTTAACACCGGCAGTCGTATCGTGGTCGGTCAGGGCAAAAGCGGTCAGCCCCTTTGCAATCGCCATATCGACAAGCTCGGAGGGCGTAAAGCTTCCATCGGATTTGTTGGAATGCACATGAAGGTCTACGGTGTTCAATCTTCGTCACCCTCTCTGTCAGCGGTGTAAACGGTACGTTTTCTCGCCATTTCATCGCTTTCCAGGTATTCGTCATAAGTGGTGATCTTGTCGATTAAGGAACCGTCGGGCAGGATTTCCATAATGCGGTTTGCGGTCGTCTGTACGATCTGATGGTCACGGGATGTGAAGAGCAGGACTCCCGGGAACTTGATCAGTCCGTTATTGAGTGCAGTGATGGATTCCATGTCCAGGTGGTTGGTCGGCTCATCGAGGAGCAGGACATTTGCACCTGAGATCATCATTTTGGAGAGGAGGCAGCGAACTTTTTCGCCACCGGAAAGGACAGCAACCTTTTTCACTCCATCTTCCCCTGAAAAAAGCATTCTTCCGAGGAAACCACGGACATAAGTAACATCTTTCTCTTCAGAATACTGAGTCAGCCATTCTGTGATATTATAATCATTATCAAATTCTCCACCGAAATCTTTCGGGAAATAAGCCTGAGAGGTTGTAACGCCCCATTTGTAAGTCCCTTCATCCGGTTCCATTTCACCGATCAGGATCTTAAAGAGGATCGACTTTGCAAATTCATTGCCTCCGACAAAAGCAACTTTATCTTCACGTCCAAGAGTAAAGCTGATATTATCAAGGATTTTTTCTCCGTCGATGGTCTTGGAAAGTCCTTCTACGGTCAGGACTTCATTTCCAATTTCACGGTTCGGACGGAAGTCGATGTATGGATATTTACGGCTGGATGGCTTGATCTCATCAAGCTGGATCTTTTCAAGAGCACGTTTCCTGGATGTTGCCTGCTTGGATTTGGAAGCATTGGCACTGAACCGGGAAATAAAGTCCTGAAGTTCTTTGATCTTTTCTTCTTTTTTCTTATTAGCTTCTTTCATCTGACGGATGAGGAGCTGGCTGGATTCATACCAGAAATCATAGTTTCCGGCATAGAGCTGGATCTTACCGTAATCAATATCTGCAATCTGTGTACATACTTTATTCAGAAAATAACGGTCATGAGATACGACGATGACGGTATTATCAAAATTGATAAGAAATTCTTCCAGCCATGCAATGGCATCGAGATCCAGGTGGTTCGTTGGCTCGTCAAGAAGCAGGATGTCGGGATTTCCAAATAATGCCTGGGCAAGCAGAACCTTTACCTTTTCAGATCCGGTCAGTTCTTTCAGGTATTTGTAGTGAAGTTCGGTATCAATTCCGAGTCCGTTCAGAAGGTTGGCAGCATCCGATTCAGCCTCCCAGCCGTTCATGGTAGCAAACTCAGCTTCCAGTTCACTGGCTTTGATTCCGTCTTCATCAGTGAAATCTTCTTTTGCATAGATTTCTTCTTTTTCTTTCATAATCTCGTACAGGCGGGCATTTCCCATGATAACGGTATCAAGAACCGGAAATTCATCATATTTGAAATGATCCTGCTGCAGGAAAGAAAGACGCTCTCCCGGAGTGATCACGACATCTCCCTGAGTCGGCTCAAGCTGACCGGAAAGAATCTTAAGGAAAGTAGATTTTCCTGCACCATTGGCACCGATCATACCATAGCAGTTCCCTTCTGTAAATTTGATATTAACGTCTTCAAACAGCGCCTTTTTCCCGACGCGGAGGGTTACGTTATTTGCACTAATCATAATGATCTCCTTATCAGTCATACATTAAAATAAACATCAACGCTTATATTAACATGGGTGAAAGTAAAAAGGCAAGTATTTACACAAGTATTTACGGGAGAAAAGGAATCTTGATTGATAAAAAAGCAAGCTGCATTTCCGTAAGAAAACCGTTGTTCTTTCGGAATGAAAAAGATATAATAAACTATGGAAGACAAAAAGACATAGATTCAGGAAAAGAGGAAAATTATGGCGATAAAAAAAGCTACAATCGTACTTGAAGGCGGGGCGACAAGAGGAATCTTTACCTCAGGTGTGCTGGATTGCCTTATGGAGAAAGAAATTTATATGTCAGATGTGATCGGGGTATCGGCAGGAGCGTGCAATGCACTGGATTATGTATCCAGGCAGCCGGGGAGGACAAGAGACTGTATGATTCCCGATGAGCAGTATGGAAAATATATTTATGGGATCAGGGATACGATCCGTACAAAGAGCATGATGAATATGGATTTGATCTTTGACCGGTTTCCGAATGAACTGATCCCGTTTGATTTTGATACATATTTCAGTTCACCGATGAATTGTGAACTGGTTACGACAAACTGCCTGACCGGAAAGGCAGAATATATGTCAGAAGAGGAAGATCGGGACAGACTGATGAAAATCTGTCGGGCGTCGAGCAGTATGCCGCTTCTGACTCCGATCGTAAATATTGAGGATGTTCCGTATTTAGACGGAGGACTGGCTGATTCAGTACCGATCCGCAGGGCAAAGGAAATCGGGAATGAGAAGATTGTAGTTGTGCTGACAAAAAATGCCGGTTACAGGAAAAAAGTACTTTCTCCTGCAATGCAGAAGCTTTACAGAAAGGCTTACAGTTCTTATCCAAATGTGGTGCGGACGATTTTACGGAGAAGTTTTATGTATAATAAGACGATGAATTATCTGGATGTGCTGGAGCGGAAGGGAGAGATCTTTGTGATCCGTCCCCATGTGAAGCCGGTATCAAGGCTGGAACGGAACCGAGAGGCTCTTTACGCATTTTATGAGCATGGTTATCATTATATGGAAAGACAGTTGGAAGCGTTGGAGGAATATCTTGAAAAATAAGATGTCGGGGTCAAAAGCCCTCGACTATGATACCTACGGATTGTTACGCACTACGTGCTCTCACAATCCTACCCAACATTCGCATATCGTGGTGCTTACGCCCCACTTTTATGCTCATATTGGGGCGGGTCACAAGGTCATTCTACCACTAGTGTGCGAGCACACGTGGTGTCAGACCTTTTGACCCTGGTATCAAAATAATCGTATATCAGGACACATATATGGAAAAGGGGAATGAATATGAGCAAAAAGGAAATACCGGATTTTACGCAGAATCGGGAGTTATCGTGGCTTCGGTTTAATCAGAGAGTGCTGGAAGAAGCGAGAGATGAAAGTGTACCTCTGATGGAGCGGATGAAGTTTGTTGCAATCTTTACCAGCAATCTGGATGAGTTTTTTATGATCCGTGTAGGAAGTCTGTACGATCTGGCAGCAACAGATGATAAAAAGATCGATCAGCGTTCAGGTATGACAGCAAAGCAACAGCTTGATGCGATTTATCGTGCGGTTTCTCCGCTTTATAAGGAACGGGATAAGACTTATGCGGAGATTAAAAAGCAGCTCCATCCCTATGGTGTGTGTGGGCTGGATTTCAAAGAACTGGAACAGCAGGAAAAGAAATATGTAAAAAAGTATTTCAAAGAAGAGGTTCTGCCGGTGCTTTCACCTCAGATCGTAGACGCAAATCACCCGTTTCCGCATCTTCTGAGTAAAGAGCTTTATGTGGTGGCAAATTTAAAGCAGGGAGATAAAGCAATGCTGGGAATAATTCCTGTTCCTCAGTATATTTCCAATATTCTGTATCTTCCAGGATATGATATCCGTTATATCAGAATGGAAAAGATCATTCTGGAATTTGCAGAACTGGTATTTAACCAGTATCAGGTTTCAGATAAGAATTATATCTGTGTGACGCGGAATGCAGATGTATCACCGGATGATGAGGCTTATGCAGACCATGGGGATTTCAGGCATATTATGAAAGAGACGCTTCATAAGCGGAAAAAAATGGCGGTTGTGCGTCTGGAGGCAGCTAATCCACTGAGCAAAGAGCTGGAAAAGTATTTCTGTGAAAAATTTAAGATCGGGCCGGAATGTATTTTCAGGACAAAGATGCCGATGAAGCTGGATTTTATCTTCGCGATTGCAGATAAACTGCCTGAGTCAATGAAGCGGACACTTGTGGATGAGCCATTTTCCCCACAGCCGGCGGCAATGCTCCATGAAGGCAGTGTGATGGAACAGGTAAAAAAGAAAGATGTACTTTTAAGCTATCCTTATGAGAGCATGGAGCCGTTCCTGCAGATGATCCGGGAGGCAGCGTCAGATCCGGATGTGCTGACGATCAAGATCACGATCTACCGTCTGGCAAAGAAGGCACGGCTGGTAGAATATCTTTGTGCCGCAGCGGAGAACGGAAAAGAGGTAACGGTACTGATCGAGTTGCGTGCGAGATTTGATGAACAGAATAATATCGAGTGGTCAGAACGTTTAGAAGAGGCAGGATGCCGGGTGTTATATGGATTTGAAGGCTATAAGGTACATTCCAAGATCTGCCTGATCACTTATAGAAGTAAGAGTGAGCCGAACAATAAAAATGAAATCCGTTACATTACCCAGATCGGAACAGGGAACTACAACGAAAAGACTGCAAAGATGTATACGGATTATTCCCTGATGACGGCGAATCAGGAGATTGGTACGGATGCGGCAGAATTTTTCAAAAATATGTCCATTGGAAATCTTCATGGTGCATACAGACACCTGATCGTTTCACCGGTCAGTTTAAAAGCAAGAGTTCTTGCCACGATGGATGAAGAGATTGAAAAGGGATCTGCAGGCAGGATCATCATGAAAATGAATTCCGTAACGGATGTAGATTTTATCAGAAAAGTGGAAGAGGCATCCTGTGCGGGTGTTAAAGTAGATCTGATCGTGCGGGGAATCTGCTGTATCTTACCGCAGGTACCGGGACATACGGAGAATGTCAGGGTGACAAGTATTGTCGGACGGTATTTAGAGCATCCGAGAGTATTTGTGTTTGGAAAAGGTGAAAAGACGAAGATCTACATTGGTTCGGCTGATATGATGACCAGAAATACAGAAAAGAGAGTTGAGGTAGCATGCCCGGTTTATGATGAGGCAGTCAAAAAACGTCTGCTCCATCAGTTAAAAGTGATGCTTGCAGATAATGTGAAAGCAAGAGAAATGGCAGAAGATGGCACTTACCATAAGAAAGCAGAAAGCGGAAGAAAGATCAATGCACAGGAGACATTTATGCAGGAGGCACTTCATGCAAGAAAGGAAGAAACCAGGGAGATGCGTGAACAGAAAAATACAGGCGTAATAAAAAGAGTGTTAGGATTTTTCAGACGAAGAAAATAGGAGAAGAGAGAATAAAATGGAAAAACTTCAGATTCAGAAATTCGGGATAACGAAAGACGGCAGTAAACCTTATCTTTATAAAATGAAAAATGACGCAGGGATGGAAGTGCAGGTCTCTGACTTTGGAGCGACCCTTGTGAATGTGACCGTTTTGGATCAAGATAAAAATCCGGTAGAAGTGGTACTTGGGTATGAGGATGCAGCCGGTTATGAAAATGGAACGGCAGCGATCGGTGCAATTGTCGGAAGAAATGCAAACCGGATCGGTGGTGCGTGTGTGACGATTAACGGGATTGATTATAAGCTGGCAGAGAATGACGGGAAAAATAATCTGCACAGCGGACCGGATGTCTATCAGAAACGGATGTGGAGGGTCGTCGAAAACGGGGATGACCATGTAACCTTTCTTCTGCACAGCCCGGATGGAGATCAGGGATATCCGGGAGCGTTGGACATGAAAGTTACCTATACGCTGGACGAGGAAAATGGGCTGACGATTCATTATGAAGCTGTACCTGATCAGGATACGGTAATTAATATGACAAACCACAGTTATTTCAATCTGAACGGTCATAAAAGCGGCTCTGTATTACATCATAGAATGCAGCTTTTATCTGATGCTTTTACCCCGGCTGATGCTCAGTCCATACCGACAGGAGAAGTCTGTTCTGTAGATGGAACACCGATGGATTTCAGAAGTACAAAAGAACTGGGAGCGGAGATTGATGCAGCGTATGAACCACTGATACTTGGAAATGGTTACGACCATAACTGGGTATTGAAAAACGAGGGCAGATTTGATAAAGTAGCAGAAGTGACTGGAGATGAAAGCGGTATCGTCATGGAAGTATGGACAGACCGTCCGGGAGTTCAGGTTTATACAGCCAATTTCCTGGAAAATGAAGCAGGAAGGAATGGGGCAGTCTATCAGAAGCGGGATGCAGTGTGCCTGGAGACACAGAATTATCCGGATGCGGTCCATCAGAAAAATTTTCCTGAAGCAATCTGCAAAAAAGGGGAAACTTACGATACAAAGACCGCTTATCGTTTCCATATTGAATAGAAAGAGAAAAGACTGGCATATTTATGGGAAAATCAATCTACATAGCGGAAAAACCAAGTGTTGCAAGAGAGTTTGCAAAAGCTTTGAAATTAAATGCAAAGAACCGGGACGGATACATGGAGTCGGAGAATGCGATTGTTACGTGGTGTGTAGGACATCTTGTGACAATGAGTTATCCTGAGGAGTATGATCCGGCACTGAAAAAATGGAGTCTGGATACACTGCCATTTATTCCGGATGATTTTAAATATGAGGTGATCCCGCAGGTTGCAAAGCAGTTTCAGATTGTCAGCGGGCTTTTGACGAGAGAGGATGTAGACCGGATTTATGTCTGTACCGACTCAGGACGTGAGGGAGAATACATTTACCGGCTGGTTGAACAGGAGGCTCATGTAAAGGGAAAGGAACGGCGAAGAGTCTGGATCGATTCGCAGACGGAAGAAGAAATCCTGCGTGGGATCCGTGAAGCAAAAGATCTTTCCGAATATGACAACCTGGCAGCTTCAGCTTATCTGAGAGCGAAAGAAGATTATCTGATGGGAATCAACTTTTCGAGGCTGCTGACATTAAAATATGGAAATAGCATTTCCAACTATCTCCATACGAAGTATTCGGTGATCTCAGTCGGTCGGGTTATGACATGTGTGCTGGGAATGGTGGTCAGGAGAGAAAGAGAAATCCGGGATTTTGTAAAGACTCCATTTTACAGAGTCGTCAGTACGATTGATGCACAGGGGCATCAGTTTGAGGGAGAATGGAAAGCAGTCAAAGGCTCACGATACTTTGAGTCATATGATCTCTATAAGGAAAATGGATTTAAGGAAAGAGAAAAAGCAGAAGAACTGATCCGGTTTTTGCTGGAAGGTGTGGATCAGAAAGAGGGTCCGGTCTGTCGGATCGAATCGATTGAGAAGAAAAAGGAAAAGAAAAATCCACCGCTTTTATATAATCTGGCAGAATTGCAGAATGACTGTTCCAAAAGATTTAAGATCAGTCCGGATGAGACGTTGCGGATTGTGCAGGAACTGTATGAAAAGAAGCTTGTAACCTATCCGAGAACAGATGCAAGGGTGCTTTCCACAGCAGTGGCAAAAGAGATATCCCGCAATCTGAACGGTCTGTCAAAATATCCGATGGCGGCACCTTATCTGAAAGATATCCAGGCATTTGGAAATTATAAGGAGCTTGCAAAGACCAGATATGTAAATGATAAGCAGATCACAGATCATTATGCTATCATTCCGACGGGGCAGGGACTGAATGCTTTAAGTTCTGTTGCACCGACAGCACACCGGGTCTATGATCTGATCGTACGGCGTTTTTTAAGTATTTTTTATCCGCCTGCCGTATATCAGAAAGTTGCAATCGTATCCTCCATCAAAGAAGAACGCTTTTTCTCCAACTTTAAAGTACTGGCAGAAGAGGGGTATCTGAAAGTGGCAGGAGTTCCGAAAGGCAGGAATACTTCCGCAAAAGGAAAACCGGAAGGCAGCATGAAAGAAGAGGAAGAAAAAGAAAGCGGAGCAGATGGAGCAGAGGAAGAACAGGGACTGGATACTGCATTGTTTGAGGTGATCAAATCACTGAAGAAGGGGGCAGTGCTTCCGGTCAGGGCATTGAATATCAAAGAGGGAGAAACGTCTCCACCGAAAAGATATAATTCCGGTTCGATCATTCTTGCGATGGAGAATGCAGGACAGTTGATTGAAGACGAGGAATTGCGGGCTCAGATCAAGGGCAGTGGAATCGGAACGAGTGCGACTCGTGCAGAAATCCTGAAAAAGCTGATCAATATTAAATATCTTTCTCTGAATAAGAAGACGCAGGTGATCACGCCGACGCTTCAGGGAGAGATGGTTTATGATGTGGTTGATCATTCAATCAAATCACTTTTGAATCCGGAGCTGACAGCAAGCTGGGAAAAAGGACTGAACTACGTGGCAGAAGGAACGATCACTTCCGAGGAATATATGCAGAAGCTGGATCATTTTGTAACGGTCAGGACTGTGGGCGTGAAAGGATTGAATAATCAGTATCAGCTACGTGCGTGTTATGACCATGCAGCTGCATTTTATAAAAGAGGTAGAAAATGAAAAAAATACTTGTAACCATTCCGGTACGGGAAAAAGACCGGAAGTTTCTGGAAGAAAAGGGGAAGGAATTTCAGTTCTGCTACAGGACAAAAGAGGAAATAACCGTCTCAGATGTGGTGGATGCGGAGATCATTCTGGGAAATATCCCTGTAGAGCTGGTCCCTAAGGCTAAAAAGTTAAAGTTTCTCCAGCTTGACAGTGCCGGATCGACAGAATATACGGCATCAGGAGTCCTCATGCCGGATACAAAGCTGGCAAATGCCACAGGAGCTTACGGGCTGGCAATTTCAGAATATATGCTGGCTGGAGTATTGATGCTGCGGAAAAAGCTGCATCTGTATCAGAAAAATATGGAGCAGCATCTGTGGAAGGACGAGGGAGAAGTGCTGTCAATCCGTGATTCGGTGACGCTTGTTGTGGGACTTGGTGATATTGGAAGTCAGTTTGCGGAAAAAATGCATGCACTGGGCAGTGAAGTGATCGGTGTGAGAAAGCATAAAGCAGCCAGACCGGATTATATAAAAGAAGTCTGTCAGCAGGAAGATTTAGACCGTCTGCTTCCGAAAGCGGATATCGTTGCGTGCTGTATGCCGGGAACAGGGGAGACAGCAGGGATGTTTGACCTGGAGCGGATGAAGAAAATGAAACCGGGAGCAATCCTCATCAATGTAGGGCGTGGAAGCCTGATCCCGGGAGAAGCATTGAAAAAAATGCTTGTTGAAGGTCATTTAGGAGGTGCAATTCTGGATGTGACGGAGGAGGAACCGCTTCCGGCAGATTCTCCTTTGTGGGATCTTCCCAATCTTCTGATCACACCACATGTATCGGGCAATTACCATATGAGGCAGATCCTTGATACAGTTGTAAAGATCGCGGGAGAGAATCTGGAGGCATTCCTTGATGGAAAAGAACTTGTCAATGAGGTAGATCTTTGTACCGGGTACAGAAAATTCAAAGCGTAGAAAGGGAAAAAAGATGACAGAAGCATTAACAGTAAAAAAACTTTATACATTGGATCAGACAATAGCAAAGGATATTTTTGAAGGAGTGACTTATCCATGGGAAGTACTTCCGAAGATCAGCAGCTTTATCCTGGAGCTGGGAAAGACGCTGAGCGAAGATGACTATGAGAAGCGTGGAGAAAATGTATGGATCGCAAAGAGTGCAAAAGTAGCACCGACTGCATTTATCAATGGACCGGCGATCATTGGGAAGGATGCAGAAATCCGTCATTGTGCATTTATCCGTGGAAATGCGATTGTAGGAGAGGGTGCTGTTGTAGGCAATTCGACCGAGTTGAAAAATGTGATCTTGTTTAACAAAGTACAGGTACCACATTATAATTATGTAGGAGATTCTGTATTGGGATATAAATCTCATATGGGAGCAGGCTCGATCACATCCAATGTGAAATCAGACAAGAAACTGGTTGTTGTAAAAGCAGACGGAGAGAAGATCGAGACAGGCATGAAAAAGTTTGGTGCGATGCTGGGGGATGAAGTGGAAGTCGGATGCGGAAGTGTCCTGAATCCAGGAACTGTTGTTGGAAGTCACAGTAATATTTATCCACTTTCTTCTGTACGTGGATTTGTACCTGCCTACAGTATTTATAAAAAGCAGGGAGAAGTAGCCGAAAAGCAGGGGGAATAAAGCGTGAAAAAGATTAGTTTTATTGGCGTAGGCATCATGGGAAAATCCATGGTAAGAAATCTTATGAAAGCAGGATTTGAACTTCATATCTATGCCCGGACAAAAGCAAAAGTGGAAGATGTTATCAGTGAAGGTGCAATCTTTCATGAATCGATCAGAGAGTGCGTCAGTGAATGTGATGCAGTGATTACGATCGTAGGATTCCCACAGGATGTGGAAGAAGTTTATTTTGATGAGGGGAATATCCTTGACTGTGCATCGAAGGGGGCTTATCTGATTGACATGACAACAACCAGTCCTCAGATTGCAGAAAAGATTTATGCAGAGGGAACGAAGCGGGGATTTCACGTGCTGGATGCACCGGTGACCGGAGGAGATACAGGAGCGAAAGCAGGAACGTTATCCATTCTTGTGGGTGGAGATAAGGAAGATTTTGAAGTATGTATGCCGCTTTTTGAGGCGATGGGAACGAACATCAATTACCAGGGAGAAGCCGGAAAAGGTCAGCACTGTAAGCTGGCAAACCAGATCATGATCGCCGGAACACTTTCCGGTGTATGTGAGGCTCTTACTTATGCCAAAGAGCAGGGGCTGGATCTGGATGTAGTGATGCGATCTGTTTCTACAGGGGCAGCAGGAAGTAAGCAGTTAGATACATTTGGACCAAAGATCATTGCAGGAGATTATGCACCGGGATTTTTCATGAAGCATTTTATTAAAGATATGAAGCTTGCCCTGATCGAGGCAAACCGGAAAGGGTTATCACTGGATGTCTTAAGTATGGTTCTTGCGAATTATGAAGAACTGGAGGCAGAAGGGTATGGAGAACTGGGAACGCAGGCATTGATCAAATTTTATGATGAAGAACATCGATATATGGAAGATGAGGAAGAACCGGAACAGGCAGAAGAATAGAAATCGTCCGGTATGGATATTGCTGAATGATCAGAAAGCAATATCGTTGAAATATTATTGAATATGGCTGAATCTTCAGAAAAGAATTGACACGGGCGATTGTCCCGTGTTATTCTATACAAAACCACTTTAATACTTTAAAGCGTTGCGGTTTAAAGCAAAGAATAAGCAAGGGATAAAAAGGAAGAGGAAGAGAGGAAAAAGAAAAGAGATGGGGATTAAATTATTTTTGCTGATCCTATTTTTTGCAGTGATGGTTGGCGTCGGATTTTATTCCAGGAGACATGTGAACAGTGTAGACGGGTTTGTACTTGGAGGGCGTTCGGTAGGTCCGTGGCTGACTGCGTTTGCGTATGGAACCTCCTATTTTTCTGCAGTTGTATTTGTAGGATATGCGGGACAGTTTGGATGGAAATACGGAATTGCAAGTACCTGGATCGGAATCGGGAATGCATTGATCGGAAGTCTGCTGGCATGGGTTATTCTTGGAAGAAGAACGAAGGTTATGACGCAGCATCTGAGTGCAAAGACAATGCCGGATTTTTTTGGACAGAGGTATGGAAGCAAATCGTTAAAAATCGTAGCATCGGTGATTGTGTTTGTGTTCCTGATCCCGTATACAGCATCCGTCTATAATGGACTGTCCAGACTTTTTGGAATGGCATTTAACATTCCTTATACATGGTGCGTGATCGCAATGGCAGTGTTTACGGCGATTTATGTGATTCTGGGCGGATATATGGCAACAGCGATCAATGACTTTATTCAGGGAATTATTATGCTGTTCGGAATTGTTGCGGTGATTGCTGCTGTATTAAACGGTCAGGGCGGCTTTATGGAAGCAGTTTCTAAGATGGCACAGATTCCGAGTGATGTCCCTGCAACGATGGGACAGCCCGGAGCATTTACAGCCTTCTTCGGTCCGGATCCGCTGAATCTGCTTGGCGTAGTGATTTTAACTTCACTTGGAACATGGGGACTTCCGCAGATGATCGGAAAATTTTATGCAATCAAAGATGAAAAGTCTATTAATACGGGAACAGTGATCTCTACACTTTTTGCTATTGTGATTTCAGGAGGATGTTATTTCCTGGGTGGATTTGGAAGACTATTTGACAGTGCAGAAATTTATAATGCAGAAACCGGAGCGGTCGTTTACGATAGTATTATTCCTTCCATGCTTTCAAAACTGCCGGATATTCTGATCGGAATTGTGGTTGTCCTGGTGCTTTCCGCATCAATGTCAACACTTTCATCCCTGGTACTGACATCCAGTTCAACGATGACACTGGATCTGTTGAAAGACAATATCATGAAAAAGATGAGTGAGAAAAAGCAGATCATTACGATGCAGATCCTGATCGTATTTTTTATCGTTGTATCGGTGGTGATCGCACTGGATCCGCCAACTTTTATTGCTCAGCTTATGGGAATTTCATGGGGAGCTCTTGCAGGAGCATTTCTTGCACCGTTTCTGTATGGTCTGTACTGGAAAGGTGTGACAAGAGCAGGAGTCTGGGCAGGATTTATTGCCGGAGTCGGAATTACGGTTTCTAATATGTTCATAGGATATATTGCATCACCGATCAATGCCGGTGCTGTTGCGATGGTAGTAGGTCTGGTGATCGTTCCGCTGGTAAGCCTTGTGACACCGAAATTGAAGAAAGAAGATGTAGATGAGATCTTTACGTGCTATGAAGAAAAAGTGGTGAGTACGAAGAAGAGGAATTTGTAAATTTGTAGTTGTTGGGGTGAAAATATCTCGGCAGTAGAAAGTATCTGATG
>OLRA01003004.1_pt1 | contig 15629 bp, 10 predicted proteins | sample 1673011 | NCBI WGS metagenome assembly OLRA01 (sample SAMEA3136746, study PRJEB25190) | human gut metagenome | reverse complement strand
GGTGTGCGTCCTCCGCTGGAGGGCCGTGGAAGCCAGCTACGCCGACCTGGAACGGGACTGGCGGAAAGCCGCCCGAAAACTCAAATTGCAACTTCTTTCCCGGGAACAAGACAAGACATGATGAAATGGCTGCTCATCACCCTTGTAAAGGGATACCAAACCTTCATCAGCGCTCCCCTGCATGCCCTGGGGGGCCCCGGAAGCGGCTGCCGCTATACACCCACTTGTTCCCAGTACTTCATCCAGGCCGTTCACATCCACGGAGCCTGGCGCGGCTTTCTTCTTGGCACATGGCGTATTTTAAGATGCAACCCGTGGGGCGGATCAGGTTATGATCCCGTGCCCCCGGCGCGCCACCCACGCTGAACAATTACCTTTCTTTCCCTTTCCTTTCACCAACTCCAATCAAGCTATATCACATTATGGATCGCACAGCATGGATCATCATAGGCATCTGCGCCGCCCTTCTGGGCCTGAATATTTACATGGGCAACAATAAAAAGGCTGAAACCGCCCCCATTCCCGCACCGCAGACGGCTGTCGCCGCAGCCAATGCCCCGGTTGCCGGCGTCCGCCCCGGAGCCGGAACCTCCGCCCCGGAACAGGCCTCCGTCAACAAAGCCCTTGAAGAAGACAAAACCGCCCCGATCACTCTGGTAGCCACGCAGGAAGTGAACGGGAAGCAGCAACCCTTCATCACTTACACGTTCAACCGCATAGGGGGTTCCATCGGCACGGTTACCCTGCACAACGATATTGTGGACTCCCAAAAAGTCGCGGACCATAATATCACGATTAACGAAGCCCAGCAACGGGGCATCGGAGAACTCGTTTTCAACATGGATGCCACCCAACAGCTGGGGGCACGGAAGGAGATCTCCAGCTTTGTGCTCCCCCTAGGCGCCACCATCAACATGGACGGTACCGCCATTTATCAGGGGGTCTGCGCCATCTTCATCGCCCAGATTTTCGGCATTGAGCTGACCATTGCCCAGCAGTTAACCATCATTCTCACCGCCACCCTGGCCTCCATTGGCACCGCCGGGGTGCCCGGCTCGGGGATGATTATGCTCACCATGGTGCTGGAAACCGTGGGCCTGCCGGTGGAGGGCATCGCCCTGGTGGCCGGCATTGACCGGATTCTGGACATGGGGCGCACCACCGTGAACATCACCGGCGACGCCACCTGCACCATTGTGGTGGACGCCTGGGAAAAGCGACGGGAACGAAAAAAAATGGCGGCCAATCTTGCCGCGAAATAAACCCCGTTTTTGCACGCCGCCCCCACGCCTGTTTTGGCGTGGGGGCGGCGTTTTAATTGTGTTCACCTGTCTTATCTCATTCATATTGGGACCAGTCGGGGGTCTCCCGCAGCTGGGTCCAGGTCTCATAGATGCCTGTGGTGCGTTCATAGTCGTGGCTGTTGGTGGCCTCCTGGATGGCCAGGTAGTACCACTGGCTGGGGTCCTGGTTGTCCGGCCAGGTAACCATGTCCTTCAGCAGATCCTCCGGGCTCTGGGGATTGCGCTGGAGGACACGGTTGATCATGGTCACCGCTTCAGCCCGGGTGATGGCCTTGTCCGGCCGGAAGGTGTTGTCCTCATAGCCCATAATCCAGCCCAGGGACACCGCCCGTTCCACTTCCTCCTTGGCCCAGTGGCCCGCCAGATCGGGGAAGGTGGCGCCGTCCGCGTTCTCCCCGGTGTCAAACCGGGCGCAGATGGCCGCGAATTCCGCCCGGGTGATAGGGGCATTGGGGACGAAGGTATCCGGGGTCCGGCCCTTCAAGATGCCCAGCTCCGCCATGGTGGAGATGGCCGTGTTGTACCAGTCACCGGCGCCAACGTCAGCAAAGACGTTGTCAGTGGTCAGGTTCTCCTGGCGCACCTGGTCCTGGAGCAGCCGGAAGAAGATAGTGGCCACTTCGGCCCGGCTGATGTTCCCGTCGGGCCGCACTGTGCCGTCCTCATAGCCCACCACATAAGCATAGTGGTCCTCTCCATTGAGCATGCCGGGGACATCCGTCTCTTCCCAACCGGCGTAGACCGTTTTGTTCGAGGTCATCTTGATCTCCGTGATGGCCTGGGTCAGTTCCTTATCGGCATACCAGCCGGTGAAGGTATACCCCTCCCGGGTGGGCACCTTGTCCAGTTGGACCACAGTATTTCTGACGTACCGTTCGTCTTTGTACTGCATGCCCCCGTTGGAGTCATAGGACAGGGTATACCGGGTGGTCACACCGCCCCCCGAAGATTCCTTCACCCAGGTCAGCGCCATGGCACCGATGGAGTAATTTTTCTCACTGGCAAAATCGGCAGGCACGGTAAACTTGATCCCTGCTTTCTCATTCGTGACCTCAACTTTCCGAATGGAAGTCTTTTTAATATTGTCCAGCGCGCCTTCTCCGCTGTCTGCCTGGGTATAGGTGCGGTTCAGGTCGTCGAAACGATAGAGCGCAAATTCCGTGTTCTGGTCGGTTCCCGCAGGATAGGGCAGATAAATGTCATACGCCCCCTGGGCGCAAACCAGCAGGTTGCTGTCGTTGGCGTCAATCAGGTCCAGGTATTTCATGGCGTACTGGCGGTTGGGGTCGGCCTCTACCTTGACATCACTTGTTGTCGCACCCTCCAGTGTGCCCTCCAGACGCTGCTGCAATACTTTCATAAAGGGGTCTTCCGCCGCCGCAGCACTGAGCAATTCGTCGTGGAGCAGACGAATATCCGCGTCTGCGTTCGGTATCTGGCCCGCAAGGTTGTTTACCAGGTAGTTCGTGCTATCCGGAATCACCGCGGTCGCGTCCTTTACCGCGCCGGTCGGCTCGCCGGACTGAATCGCGCTGGCGAACTGATCGATATTCTCAATACCAGCTACGTCGGAAACATTGCGGATGTGCAGCAGACTGTCTTCTGTCTTGATCTTGCAGCCATTGATCGTAATATTGGTAAGCTTAATTCCATCGCTCGGCTCCACTTTGGCAACATAGGTGCCCGGCTTGTGGTCATCTTCCAGCAGGGTGCCATCTTTATCGTAATAGTTGATTACGAACGGATATTGGCCATGGTGCTCAGACTTGTTCCAAACATTGCCATTCACTTTGATCTCTGCATCCTCATCCAAGCCAACAAAGCGCGGATCAGGGAAGCAGTTGGAAGCTGTTGGATCATCGTGGTTGTGCTCGCCGCCCGCGATGTACTTGGTCAGCTCGATTGGCTTGAGGATAAAGGGCTTGGCGGCCAGCTTCCACTGATGCTTGGCCACGAGTAGAGCGGTGCTATCCTCTGCCACAAGCTGAGGGCTGATAGTCGTACCCTGCGGGAAAGCAAAGAATGTACCGCCAACATCGTGGGCAGTCTTGGAATACAGAAATACACGGCCATCACGGATAGGACGATCGTAGCCAGTCGTTTCACCATTTTCATCCGTTTCAAATGTTACGCCATCCGCCGTTGTTACCGTGCCGCCAACAGTAAAATAATTTGCACCGGCAATATACAGCGTGCTGTCTTTCTTCATATCAAACGCGCCGCTGATTTCATTACCAGAACCAGTGAGGTTCAGTTTAGCACCTTCACCCATGTTCACGTTTTCATTCAATACTCTGTCATGCTTATCAAGAAGAGTCTCTTCCGAACTATATTGCTGCAAAGTACTGCCATTTGTAATGTTAACGTGCTGGAAGCCTCTCAACTGTGTGAGCGGAACATTGCCACTGATATGAACCGTTGCATTAGGATGTCGTTGGGCAATACCATAGGAAGTATCGCTGTTATAAATATATTCGGCGTTACTTTCGGTAGAGCCTCCTCCATTAACAAAAATCTCAACCTTGTTAGCGGTACCAGCGCCGTCACCGGTGGCGTGAATATAGTTACACTTGCATTCATTCAGCGTCAGCGTTGCGTTGCCCAGAACCATGTCTCCGCCAGCTTGGTTTTTATTCTGCCCACTGACAAAGATACCGCGATGCATATAGGCTCCGTTTGAATCCGCGCCGATGCTGTTTGTCAGCGTTATATTAACATCGCCGGTGACCAGAGGCAATGCGGCTGTGATACCGCAGCCACCGCCATAGAGATACTGTACCGTAGAATGGTCCACAGTAATCTCAACGTTGCCTTTGACCTGAATGTCTCTGTTGTTCCCTCCCCAGGCAACATATCCGCCGCCAAAAATACGATGGAATTGGCTTTCAAAGCGGCAATTATCAATGTCAATCTTGACTGGCCCCGTCGTGCCCGTAATCTTCTCTGCGTTCGACTTGCCCGCGTCGTAGCATCCGCCGACAATACAGTCCACCAAATTGCCGGTGATTCCATTCAGAGTAATATGTACCTCACCGCCAACGTTGGTCGTCGCGGTTTTAATATCAGAATTGGTGCCGATCATGCTCGGATCATTGCTCAAAATGTGGCCGCCGCCCGCAACAGCAATCTTATCTGGTTGAGAGGAAGATACCTCGGTATCGCCGGCCCACGCGCCACCGCTGATGGTAATGTTGGTGTTTTTGCCAACATTTGCGGCCCCTTCATCCTCATCCACCAGGCCGCCGCCGACAACGGAGTACACATGAACGCCTTCGCCTTTCAGTTCGACGTTGGTGTTGCCGGATACGTCGCTGCATCGGCCGCCGCCATAGACATATACGATGGATTTTTCGTTTTTAAGTTGCATCTCCAAAATCAGATGCGTGTCGCCGGTAACATCGTTCTCCCGGTTGCCGCCACCGAAAATGTATACCGAGGACTTCACCATATTGGAGCTGGAACTATTGGGGGAGCTTTTCCATTCTGGTGTATCGATCACAGAGGACTCTGTCAGGTGAAGCGTATGGCCGTTTGCAAAAATAAAAGTAGGAAGCGACGCTCCGCCATTCGCTTGTGCGTATTGCTGCTTGGAGAATGCCAGGGTCAAATTTTCAACTGTGAGATCTCCCTGTAACGAAAGCCAAACATTTTCTTTGCCATAATACCCGGCAAATTTTAATACAGCGTTCTCGTTCGCGCCGCAGATCGTAATATCTTTCTCCGGCGTCGTCCAGTTCTCCATTTCTACCGTGCCGACAACGACGAACACATTGCCATCTTTGGCATTGGCCATTGCTTCATCAAATTTCAACGCGCTTTGGGCAGATTGGCCATCGCCGTCTGCAACACCATCCTGCGACACATAGATCGCCCCTGTGGGAATATCCGGCGCAGGCCCCTCCTCCGCCGCAACTGCCACAGTCGGCACCATCGTCAGCAGCATGCAAAACAATAGCAATACCGATAAACCTCTCTTTTTCATTGCTTCCTCCTCCATTTTTGCAGCTGTCAAAACGTGTACCTTTTGACAGTGTTGACAATCTGGCGAAATGACATGATTGTTTAATCAAAAATGATAATTTTTCAGGAGAAAACTCTTGCATTTTCTGCCATTTTGTTATAAAATCATCCCAACAAAAACAGCTATCAAAAGGTACACCTTTTGATAGCTGTTCTATCTTTCTGACACCTTTCCCCTTCGGACACGCACCCCACTCCCTTAGGATTCCTCTCCCTGCACCAAGGCCCGCCGCCAGACCCCAGTCCGTTCATAGAGGTACCCCAGGGGCACCGAGGAGGCCGGCGCGATGGCGCAGGCCCAGAAAATTCCCACCAGGCCATAGAAATGGTTCAAAATCAGGGCCAGGATCACCCGGACCACAATGCAGTTGAGCAGGCTGGACCCCAAGGCAAACATGGTATGCCCCGCCCCCATGGGCAGGGCGTTGTACACCATAAAGCTGGCATAGAAAATCTGCCCTAAAATCTCAATGCGGAGATTCCTCACGGCAATCTCCATGGTCCCCTGGTCGGGGTGAAACACCGACAGAATCTGCGGGGCCAGGAGTTCAATCCCCAGAATGAGCACCGCCGTAACCGCCAGGGACAGGCGCATGGCCACATGGACCACCCGGCTGGCCCGGTCAAACTTTTTTGCACCCAGACACTGGGCCACCATGGTGGTGGCCGCAGTATAGAGGGCGATGGTTACCAGCAGAGCCACGTCCTTTACCTTGGCGCAGATCCCGCTGGCCGCGGAGGCCTCCACCCCGTAGGCGTTGATAAGAAAGGTCATCGCCAGCCAGGACAGCCCCACCACCGTCATCTGCACCGCGCAGGGAATCCCCAGCTTGAGAATCTGGACCATCTTATCCTTGTGGAAAGAAATCTGCCGCCGAACCAGGCCAAACAAGTCCCGGTGACGCAGCACATACACCAGGCAGACCACAAAGCTGGCCCACTGGGCAAGCACCGTGGCCAGGGCCGCGCCCCGCACGCCCCATCGGAAGCCCCCCATAAACAGACAGTCCAGCGCAATGTTGCAGCCCGCTGTCACGGCCACACAGTAAAAGGGCTGCTTGGAGTTGCCCACAGAGCGGAGCATGGCCGCCAAGGCATTGTATCCGAAGATGGCAATGAGACCGGCGGAACACACCTGGAGATAGGCCGTAGCCTCCTCCAGCGCCGGCGCCCGGAGGGCCGCCAGAATGGGACGGCTAAGCAGGAAGAGCAGCACGGACAGAAGCGCCCCCGCAGACAGGGCGAAACCGAACATCGTCCGATTCGTCTTGACCCGGTTGGACCGGTCCTTGCTGCCAAAATACTGCCCCATGAGAATGTTGCCCCCGGTGGTAATTCCCATGATAATTTGGGTTAAAATCATCATAACCTGACTGGCGTTGTTGATGGCGGAAATGCCATCCTTGCCAATAAACCATCCGGCCACAATCAAGTCCGTTATGGAGTAGGCCGACTGCAGCAGGGAAGAGAGCACCACCGGCCCGGCGTAAAGGATCAATTTTTTCCAGATGACGCCCTCCGTCAAGTCCATTTGATGCATAATCCTTCCCCCCTGCTTCCACATTTCTCAGGGCAAACCCCAACCTCTTCTGTATCATAACACAGTTTTTCTCTTTTTCAAAGAAAAACCCCCGTTCCCGCCCAAAGATTGGACAGCTTCTTAATTGCTTCTTAATCTTATCTGTGCTATGATAATACAATCTTTATGCGACAACTTTCTCATTTCAGCGGGTTCCCTCCCGCTTTTGGAAAGGCGGATCTGCTTTGAACATTCTTATCGTCGGGGCGGGCAAGGTGGGCTCCACTTTGGCCGCCTATCTCTCCCGGGAAGACCACAACGTGACCATCATCGACCAAAACGACACCGCCATCCACCGGGCCAGCGACACCCTGGATGTGATGTGTATCAAGGGCCCTGGCGCCGCTCCCTCCGTGCTGCGGGAGGCCGGGGTGGAGGATGCCGATCTGGTCCTGGCCACCACCAACCTGGATGAGGTCAACATGCTCTGCGCCCTCACCGCCAAGCGTCTGGGCGCCAAGTTCACCATCGCCCGCATTCGGGACCTGGCCTACACCGACGACCTGCCCGCCCTGCAGAAGGACCTGAACATCGACGCGGTCATCAACCCTGAATATGCCACCGCCCTGGAGATTTCCCGGCTGCTCCGCTTCCCAGCCGCAGCCAACGTGGACACCTTCTTCCGGGGAAAGGTGGAGATGCTGGGCATTCGTGTGCAGGAGGGAGACCCTATGGTGGGGATTCCTCTGTCCGACCTTTTCCGTCGGGCCAGCAGTCTGTCGATCCTCTTCTCCGCCGCAGAGCGGAAGGGAGAGGTGATCATCCCCAACGGAGACTTTGTACCCCGGGTGGGGGACAAGCTGTATGTCACCGGCTCCCCCAAGGACCTCTCTTCCTACCTGCGCACCCTGGGCCGGGACCTGCCGGGAATCCACTCCGCCTTTCTCATCGGCGGCAGCCGCATCGCCCATTACCTGTCCAAGATGCTCCTCTCCATGGGGGTGCGGGTAACCTTGGTGGAGAGCAACGAGGCACACTGCCGCCGGCTCTCAGAGTCCCTCCCAGAGGCTCTCATTCTCCACGGGGACGGTACCGACCAGGAGCTCTTGCTCTCAGAGCACTTCACCAACAACGACGCTTTCATCGCTCTGACCGGGCGGGATGAGGACAACCTGATCTCCGCCCTCTACGCCCAGCAGCAGGGACTGCGCAAGGTGGTGGCCAAGTGCAACCGGGTCAACTACTCCTCCGTGGTCCAGGCCGCCGGTCTGGACTGCGTGGTGGCCCCCAAGCTCATCACCGTGGCCCGGATTCTCCGGCTGGTTCGGGGCTTTGAGGATAAGAGCGGCAGCGTCATGACGGCCCTGTACCGCATCTCCGACACCGATGTGGAGGCCGCTGAGTTCATCCTCCACGAAAATACCCCTCATCTGGGCATTCCCCTGAAGGACCTGGAAATTCGAAAGGGCTTTCTGATCGTCGCCCTGCTCCACGAAAATCAAGTGGTTGTCCCCTCCGGCGGCACGGTGCTCTCCCCTGGGGATCGGGTAATCGTCATTTCCCATGGCCAGGGCATCCAGACCTTCCGGGATATCTTCTTAAAACCATAGCAGTCCCCGTCCCTTCCACTTTCTCGGAGTCGTTCCGCCCCTCCCCTGCGGTCAAAGGGCGGCCCCTCCCCGCTCTGTCTGTGACATAGATTATGAATTACAAACTGATGCTGCGCACGTTAGGACGTACTTTGCAGCTGGAAGCTCTGTGCCTGCTGCTTCCGCTGGTGGTCTGCCTGATTTACCGGGAGGACCCCAAGCCTTTTTTGTATACCATTGGATTGGTTGGCCTGCTGGGCAGCCTGCTGGTTCGCCTTCGGGCCCGGCCGGATTTCTTCTCCCGGGAGGGCTTCGCCGTGGTGGGGCTCATCTGGGTTTTTCTCAGCTTGTTCGGCGCCCTTCCCTTCTGGTTCTCTGGAGAATTCGCCTCTTTTGCCGACTGTTTCTTTGAAATTGTCTCTGGTTTCACCACCACCGGCGCCTCGATTCTCACTGAGGTGGAGTCCCTCCCCCGCGGCATTCTGTTTTGGCGCTCCTTCTCCTCCTGGATTGGGGGAATGGGGGTATTGATCTTCACCCTGGCTTTCCTGCCCAAGGTGGGGGGCCGGACCCAGGTGCTGGTCCAGGCGGAGGCCACAGGCCCGGTGAGCAACAAGCTGGTGCCCAAGACCGCCCTGTCCGCCCGTATCCTCTATCTGATCTACATCTCCCTCACCCTTTTGGAAATTCTCGCCCTCTGCTTGGCCGGCATGCCCTTCTACGACGCTGTGGTCAACACCTTCGCCACCGTCTGCACCGGCGGCTTCTCTGTGCGGAATCTGAGCATCGCCTCCTATGGCCTGCCCGCCTGTGAGGTCATCATCACAGTCTTCATGCTCCTATGTTCCCTGAATTTTGCCGTTTTTTTTCTGGTCCTCACCGGGCGGCTGCGCCAGGCGCTGGGCAGTGATGAGCTCCGGTTCTTCCTTCTCGCCGTGGCGCTGTCCTCGGCCATTGTCTTTTTCAACGTCCTTCCCCTGTATGAATCCGCCGGCCATGCCCTGCGGGACACCCTATTTCAGGTGTCCTCAGTGGTCTCCACCACAGGCTTTTCCACGGCGGACTTCGCCCTCTGGCCCACCGTCTCCCAGTTTGTCCTGGTGCTGCTGATGTTCCTGGGCGGATGCGCCGGCAGCACCGCCGGCGGTCTCAAAGCCTCCCGGGTGCTGTTGTTGCTCCGCTGCGCCCGCCGCTCCCTCCGCCGGCTCTCCCATCCCCGGGCGGTGAAGGTGGTCAAGCTGGACGGCAAGGCGGTGGATGAGGAGACCCTGAACACCGTCTTTGTCTTCTTCACCTGCTTCTTCCTGGTCCTGGGCGGGACCTGTTTGGTGGTGAGCCTGGACGGCTTTTCCCTGACCACCTCCTGCTCTGCCGCCCTGGCCTGCATCAGCAACACCGGCCCCGGTCTGGAGGCGGTGGGGCCCTTGGGCAATTTTGCCGCCTTTTCTTCCCTGAGCAAAGTGGTGCTCTCCATGGCCATGCTGGTGGGACGTCTGGAGATCTTCCCCATCTTGATTCTTTTCCAGCCCTCTACCTGGGGCCGGAATTGAGGGGAAAAAGAGCCCGGAATTCCCTCTTTGTAACTCTGCCCTTTTTCGCCAATTCCTCCCTCTCTTTTTTGTGGTTTTTGTGAAATTTATTTGAATTCACAAAAAAAAAGAGGGAGAGACTTGCAAATCCTTTCGGTTATGCTAAAATTGGTGTGTTATTCGTTTCCGCATTGTCTTTCCCAGGCAATGTGCAAAAAGAAAAGGAGTGTCGTTCGTGGAAAATTATCTGTGGATCGGCTTCATCGGCGCTGTTCTGGCGCTGCTGTTTGCCGCAATCCAACGCAAGAAAGTCATGTCCTACTCAGAGGGCAATGCCACGATGCAGAAGATCGCGCAGTCCATCCGCGAGGGTGCCAACGCCTATCTGAAGCATCAGTACTCCACCGTCGCAAAGGTCTTTGCTGTGGTCTTTGTGGTTCTGGTGATCATCGCCTTTGCCAGCGGCGGCGAGATGCTGTCCAAATTCACCCCCTTCGCGTTCCTCACCGGCGGGATCTGGTCCATGCTGGCCGGCCTGATCGGCATGAAGATCGCCACCAATTCCAACGCCCGTACCGCCCAGGCCGCATCGGAGAGCCTGAACCGCGGTCTGCGGGTGGCTTTCTCCTCCGGCGCGGTTATGGGCTTCACCGTGGTGGGCCTGGGCATGCTGGACATCAGCATCTGGCTGATGATTCTCCACTTCGGCGCCGGCATCACCGATCCTGTCCAGCTGGGCAACATCATCGTGATGAACGGCATCGGCGCCTCCTTCATGGCTCTGTTTGCCCGTGTGGGCGGCGGCATCTACACCAAGGCCGCTGACGTGGGCGCTGACCTGGTGGGCAAGGTGGAGGCCGGCATCCCCGAGGATGACCCCCGCAACCCCGCCACCATCGCCGACAACGTGGGCGACAACGTGGGCGACGTGGCCGGCATGGGCGCCGACCTGTATGAGTCCTACGTGGGTTCCATCCTGGCCACCTTCGCGCTGGGTGCCTGCGCCGGCTACGGCTGGCAGGGCATGCTGCTGCCCATGGCGCTGGCCGTGTGCGGCATCATCTGCTCCATCATCGGCTCCTTCCTGGTCAAGACCAAGGAGGACGCCACCCAGAAGAGCCTGCTGACCTCCCTGCGGACCGGTACCTACACCGCCGCCATCCTCTCCGCCATCGTGGCCGCCCCCCTGTGCTACTTCATTCTCGGCCCGGAGAACAACTGCTGGGGCATCTTCATTGCCATCCTCTGCGGTTTGATCGGCGGTACTCTCATCGGCTACTTCACCGAGTATTTTACCTCTGATAACTATAAGCCCACCAAAAAGCTGGCCGCCGCTTCCGAGACCGGCGCCGCTACCATCATCATCGGCGGCATTTCCCTGGGCCTGATGTCCACCATCGCCTCCATCCTGATCGTGGCGGTGGCCATCCTGATCTCCTACTTCGCCGCAGGCGGCACCACCTCCATCCTGGATGAGATGGGCGGCTTCAGCCTCTCTTTCAACCAGGGCCTGTACGGCATCGGCATCGCCGGCGTGGGCATGCTCTCCACCCTGGGCATCACCCTGGCCACCGACGCCTACGGCCCCGTGGCGGACAACGCTGGCGGCATTGCCGAGATGTCCGGCCTGCCCGAAGAAGTTCGTGACCGTACCGACGCCCTGGACTCCCTGGGCAACACCACCGCTGCCACCGGCAAGGGCTTTGCCATCGGCTCCGCTTCCCTGACCGCGCTGGCTCTGCTGGTCTCCTATGTCAACATTGTACAGGACCGTACCGTGGAGAACCTGAACTTCACCCTGACCAGCCCCACTGTGCTGGTTGGCCTGTTCATCGGCGCCATGCTGACCTTTGTCTTCTCCGCCATGACCATGCGCTCTGTGCAGACCGCAGCCCAGTCCATCGTGGTAGAGGTTCGCCGCCAGTTCCGGGAGATCGCCGGTATCATGGAAGGCAAGACCGACCCCGAGTACGGCAAGTGCGTGGCGCTGTGCACCAAGGGTGCCCTGCATGAGATGGTGGCCCCCGCTCTGCTGGCCATCATTGTTCCCATCATCACCGGCCTGATCCTGGGCCCCACCGGCGTGGTGGGCCTGCTGGGCGGCGTCTCCGTCACTGGCTTTGCCATGGCTGTGTTTATGTCCAACGCCGGCGGCGCTTGGGACAACGCCAAGAAGTACATTGAACGGGGCAACCACGGCGGCAAGGGTTCCGAGCAGCACAAGGCAGCCGTGGTAGGCGACACCGTGGGCGATCCTTTCAAGGATACCTCCGGTCCCTCCCTGAACATCCTGATTAAGCTGTGCTCCACCGTCTCCATTGTGTTCTCCGGTTTGGTGCTGGCATTCCATCTTCTGTAACAGAAAGCTTAACATGAGTAAAAAACGGACCGTCCTTTTTGGACGGTCCGTTTTTTACTCCATACGGGTGGCAAAATCAGCCGACATCCCTCAGCCGGCGCACCAGGATAAACGGGGTCATCTGTTCCTCTTGTCCCGCCGGATTGTCGCGGATCACCTCCGTGAGCCAAGTCTCCGGCGCGGTGATGCCCGATGACTTTCCCATCAGCTCCACGCCCAGGCCGTTGGCATCGACGATATAGCTCTGCACCCCCGTTTTTTCATAGACCTGGTCACACAGCAGGTCCGGCTCCGTGGGAATGCGGATGCCCAAATCCGCATAGGCGGGGATGTCCTCCCCATAGAACCCATCCAGTCCCCGGACCTCCGGCCCCAGCAGACGGTAAAAGGTCCCATGAATCCCTCGGAGCTTGTCCAACCCCGCCCGCAAGGCCGCCCACAAAACCCGGGCCCGTCCCTCCTGGTCCAGGGCAAACTGCATCTTGACCGGCAGTCCCATGCCCGGGCCGGCAGGCGTCTGGCGGACACACTTGGCCAGCAGGCGGGCCAGCCAGGTCACTTGAATCTCCTGCCGGTGGATCACCCGTCCCTGGCACAGGGCGGCCACCTTTTCACTCACCGCCACCCAGTCCCCTGGCCGGTAGACCGGCACCACATAGCGGCGAAAGAGGTCCAGATAGTCCTCCCCCACCTCCACAAAGTGCGTCCGAATGCCATGACGGAGGTACCGTTCCCCCGCCACCTCAATTTCCAGCGCCTTACCGGGATTGTGATAGTATTCCATGTAACATTCCTCCTGGGATTGATTGCTTCCCAGGATACCCCGCCTCCTCATCGGGACGTCACCGGAGTTTCCTCCAAACGCAATCCAGAATCTTATGTTTTTCTTTCCTTTCTTAAAACTTTCTTGCTTTTTTCCGGCTTTTCCTTTTACAAACTTGACGGCCTGGGGTATAATGAATTACCATCCGATATCTTATGAAAGGAGGGAGCCGATGAGACGAACCTGCCTGCTCTTTTTGGGTGGCCTCTTTCTGCTGTTGTCCGCCTGCGCCCCCAACCCCAGCGACGGAACAGAAGACAGCCGGACCCAAATCGTCGCCACCACCTACCCTGTGTATCTCTTCGCCTGCGAGGTGACCCGCGGCGTTCCGGACTGCACCGTCACCCTGATGATCGACCAGCCCATCGGCTGCCTGCATGACTACACCCTCACCGTAAAAGATATGAAGGCCCTGGAACGGGCCGACATCATCGTGTGCAACGGCGCCGGCCTGGAGGAGTCCATGGAAAGCGCCTTGGAGACTGTGGGCGATACGCCCCAGATTGACTGCGCCCAGGGCATCCCTCTGCTGGAGGGGGAGGACGCAGGACACCATCACGAAGGGGGAATCCTCCCTGCCGGCCATGAGCATGAGGCGGACGCCCACATTTGGATGGACCCTCTGCGGGCCTGCTCCATGTTGGAGAATTTGGCCGGCGGCCTGTCCCAGCTGGACCCGGACCACGCGGCTCTGTATGCCACCAACGCGCGGCTGGCAAGGGAACAGCTCACCCAGGCCTATGACCTGATGAAGACCTCCCTGGAATCCCTCTCCTGTCGGGAACTTATCACCTTCCACGACGGATTTTCCTATTTCGCCGACGCCTTCGACCTGACCATCCTCCGCGCCATGGAGGAGGAAGCCGGCAGCGAGGCCTCCGCCCGTGAGGTGGCGGACATCGTGGCGGAGATCCGCCTTCACCAGCTTCCCGCCATCTTTACCGAGGTCAACGGGGCCGATGCCACCGCGCAGATGATTCACCGGGAATGTGGTGTTCCCATATTCTCCCTGGATCTGATGATGAGCGACCACGGGCAGGACCCCGGCATCGCCGCCTATCTGGCGATGCTGCAAACCAATGTCAACACCCTTCGGGAGGCGTACGCATGAGATTTTCCAAACAGAACCACAGCCGCATCCCCATGCCCGGCAAACCGGGGACCTGCCGGCTCCAGGTCCGCGACCTGGGCGTGACCCTGGAGGGGGAGAGCATCCTGCGGGATATCACCTTCCAGCTCAACTGCCGGGAAATCATGGCCCTGATCGGCCCCAATGGCGCCGGGAAGTCCTCCCTGTTCCGCAGCATCCTGGGCCAGATTCCCTACTCCGGTTCGATCCAGTTTCAGCTGGCCGGGGGATATCCCTCCCACCCCAAAATCGGCTACGTCCCCCAGAGCCCCAGTTTCGACCGGGGCTATCCCATCAGTGTCCTGGATTTCTTCGCCGCCGCCATCAGCCGCTGGCCGGTTTTCCTGCCTGTCCCCGGCCATCTGCGGGACAAGGTAACCGAGTGCCTGGCCCGGGTCCACGGTGAGGCGCTGATTCAAAAGCGCATCGGCACCCTCTCCGGCGGGGAGCTCCAGCGGGTGCTGCTGGCCCTGGCGCTGGAGCCCATTCCGCAGATTCTCATTTTGGACGAGCCTCTGTCCGGGGTCGATGTGGGGGGAGAGCATCTGCTGCTGGATATGCTGGACGAGATCCGGCAGAAATATGATCTCTCCATCCTCTTCTCCACCCACGATTTCTCCACCCTGCGCCATTATGCTGACAAGGTCATCCTCCTTCAGCAGGCCATTTTGAAGGTGGGAACCCCTGGAGAGGTCCTCCACTCCCCGGAATTTCAGGCGGTCTTCCACTTGAACCTGGGAGAGGAAGGGGGGTGTGCCCAGTGAATTTCTGGTATTGGCTCCTCTCCTGGCTCCCCTTTGAATGGGCCGCCCCGGACACCATGCTCTTTATGAAAAATGCCCTGCTGGCAGTCCTGGTGGTCACACCTCTGTTCGGTCTGCTGTCCACCATGGTGGTGGAGAGCCGTATGGCTTTCTTTTCCGACGCTCTGGGGCACTCCGCCTTCACCGGCATGGCCATTGGGGCTCTCTGCGGCCTGGCACAGCCGGTGGGCGCGGCGGTCCTCTTCTCCGTGGTCATCGCCCTGCTCTTTACCCTGGTCCGGCAGAAAACCCACATGGCCAGCGACACAGCCATCAGTGTCTTCTCCTCCGCTGCCGTGGCCCTGGGCATTTTTTTGAGCACCTTGGGCGGCCAGAGCTTTACCAAATTCAACAACCTTCTCATCGGCGACATTCTCAGTGTGGCCCCCGGGGAAATCGGCCTGCTGGCTCTGATTCTGCTGGGCCTGCTGGTGCTGTGGATCACTTCCTTTAACCAGATGATGCTCTCTTCCGTTCACCAGGCCCTGGCTGACAGCCGGGGCATCCGGGTGGTCTGGAAAAACTTCCTCTTTACCGCCGCCATCGCCGTGGTG
>OLRA01002997.1_pt1 | contig 15643 bp, 14 predicted proteins | sample 1673011 | NCBI WGS metagenome assembly OLRA01 (sample SAMEA3136746, study PRJEB25190) | human gut metagenome | reverse complement strand
GCGCGCGCCAAGCCGATGCGCTGCCGCTGACCGCCAGAGAACTCGTGCGGATAGCGATAGAAATGCTCCGGCCGCAAGCCGACCTGTGCCATGATGTCCAGCGCCCGCGCCATCCGCTCGTTCTTGTCGCCGATATGGTGAATCGCCAGCACTTCCATCAGCATGTCGCCAACGCGCTGCCGCGGGTTCAGCGACGTGTACGGATCTTGGAACACAATCTGCACATCCCGGCGGAACGGCAGCATTTCCTTCTTGCTCAGGTGGGTGATGTCCTGATCGAATAGCGTGATTTTCCCGCTCGTCGGCTCCAGCAGGCGGATGAGCGTGCGCCCCAGCGTGCTTTTGCCGCAGCCGCTTTCACCCACCAGGCCGTACGTTTCGCCCTGCCGCAGCGCAAGGCTCACGCCGTCTACCGCCTTGACTTCCTTGACCGTCTGCCCCAGCGCCCCTTTGACCGGGAAGTAGGTGCGAACGTCCTCCGCTTTCAGGATGATTTTCCCCTCGCTCACTGCGCGGTCGCCTCCTTCTGCGCCAATTCCGCTGCCCGGAAGCAGCGGACACTCTGCTTGTCGCTGACGGGCGTCAATTGCGGCGTTTCCTGACGGCAGCGCTCCGTCGCGTACGCGCAGCGCGGCGCGAACCGGCAGCCCGTCGGAATCTGGCTGAGCAGCGGCACCGTGCCGGGAATCATGTACAGCGGTTTCGTGCGGTCGCCTTCCATGCGGGGAATGGAGCGCATCAGCCCCTCGGTGTAGGGGTGGCACGGATGGTCAAACAGCGTCAGCACATCCGCTTCCTCAACGATTTGCCCCAGATACATGACGATGACGCGGCTGCACGTCTGCGCGACGACGGCGAGGTCGTGCGTAATCAGCATCACGCCCATGTTCAGCTGCTCATTCAGGCGGACAATCAGCTCCATGATTTGCGCCTGAATCGTCACGTCCAGCGCGGTCGTAGGTTCATCGGCAATCAGCAGGTGCGGACGGCACGCCAGCGCAATGGCAATCATCACGCGCTGCCGCATACCGCCGGACAGCTCGTGCGGGTACTGGTCGAGGCGCTTTTCCGGCGCGGGAATCCCCACCAGACGCAGCATCTCCAGCGCCTTCTCACGCGCCGCCTTCTTGGACAAATGCTGATGAATGCGCAGCGGCTCGCTGATTTGGTCGCAGATGGTCAGCACAGGGTTCAGGGAACTTAATGCGTCCTGAAAAATCATCGACACACGCGAACCGCGGATGTCCTGCATCTTGTGGAACGGAATGTCCAGCAGCGACTGCCCTTCCAGCTTGACCGTGCCGCTGTACCGTACCAGCCGCCGTTCGTCATACAGGCGCATGATGGACTGGCTCGTGACGCTCTTGCCGCAGGCGCTTTCGCCCACGATGCACAGGATTTCGCCCTGATACACGTCAAAAGAAACGCCATCAATCGCCTGCTGCCAGCCGCGCTCGGTGTGGAAGCTGGTCGCCAGCTGACGGACTTCCAGAATTTTTTCGCTCATCTTTTTTTCCCTCATCGTCCGCTCAACGGGTCAATCAGGTCGCGCAGACCGTCACCGAACAAGTTGAAGCCCAGCACGGACAGCGCCGTAAAAATCGCCGGAAATACAATCATCCACCAGCCCATGTAGACATAGCCGCGCGCCTCGTTAAGCATCCCACCCCAGCTCGGATAGGGCGACGGAATACCCGCGCCAAGGAAGCTCAGGGACGCTTCGGAGATAATCGCCGTAGCGAAGGTGAACGTCATCTGCACGATGATGGGCGAAAGGATGTTGGGCAGAATGTGCCGCCAGAGAATGCGCGTACGGCTTGCGCCCACCGCCGTCATCGCCTCGGCATACGTCTGCTCGCGCGCCAGCAGCGCCTGTGAACGGGCAATGCGCGCCACGCCGGGAATACTAACGATGGTCAAGGAAATGATGACATTCTTCATGTTCGCGCCCAAGACCGCCATCAGCGTAATCGCCAGCAGAATGTTCGGAATCGCCTTCAAGCCGTCGCACAGGCGCATCAGCACGTTGTCCAGCACCTTGTTGACGGAGGCGTACAGCCCCAGCGCCGTGCCAATCAGCGCGGACAGAAGCCCAACGGTAAAGCCGACCGTCATGGAAATCTGCGCGCCGTAGAGGACACGGGCGAAGATATCGCGCCCCAGATTGTCCGTGCCAAAGAGGTGCGCGGCAGACGGCGCCTGAAAGCGTTCCTGCATCGTCGCGGTGTACGGGTCAACGCCCAGCAAGCCCGTAATCAGCGGGGCGAAGACAGCACAAATCAGCATCAACAGCACCAGCACCATGCCGACGACGGAGAGTTTGTTGCGGAAAAATTTGCGGATGGAAACAGCGCGCTGCTCACGGACGAGGCGGCGGCGAAGCTGGCGCAGGGATTCGCGATTCTGCGCGGAGATGGATTCGGTTTTCATCATGCAGTTCGCTCCTTTCGTCAGTCCAGCCGGATGCGCGGGTCAGCCAAGCCGTAAATCAGGTCGATAATCAGGTTGATGAACACGTTGAGCATGGCAATCAGCAGCGTAATTGCCTGAATCACCTGATAGTCGCGCTTCTCGATGGAATCCACCATCAGCGAGCCCATGCCGGGAATGTTGAACAGGCGCTCGACAACCGCCGCGCCCGCCAGCGCACTGATGAAGCCCTGCCCGACGACGGTGATGACGGTCAGCAGCGCGTTGCGGAAGGTGTGCTTCGTAACAATCTTCCATTCGCGGACGCCCTTGGAGCGCGCCATCTTGATGTAATCGCTGCCCAAGACCTCCAGCATGGATGCCTTCGTCATGCGCATCATGTACCCCGCGTGGATGAAGCCCAGTGACACCGCCGGCAGCGTCATATAGCGCAGGAAGGGCAAAAATCCGTCCGTGAACGGGTTCTTATAGCCCGCCGCGGGCAGCACGCGAAGATTCACCGCAAAGAGCAGCACCATGCCCAGCCCCATCAGGAAGCTCGGCAGCGAAATGCCCAACATCGACAGCACCGACACGAAATAGTCAGCAATCGTGCCGCGCTTCTTCGCCGCCAGCATTCCGCACGGAATCGCAATCAGAATGGTGATGAGCTGCGAATAGATGGCGAGCAGGATGGTCGGCTGGAAGTGGCTGGCAATCATTTCGTTGACCGGCTTATTGACGACGGCGGTTGACGTGCCGAAGTCGAGCCGCAGACAATTGCCCACCCAGCGGAAATACTGCACAACGAGCGGGTCATCCAGCCCCAGCTGCGTATGGAGCGCCGCAATTTCCGCCGCCGTTGCATCCTCGCCCAGCATAGCGGTCGCTGGATCGCCGGGGGTGAGATGCACCAGCAGGAAAATGACCACCGACACAATGAAGATGGTCGGGATGAGCGACAGCAGTCGCTTGAGCACATACTTTTTCATGCTGTTCCTCCTCAGCAGGGATGGGGGGTTCGCCTCCGCAGAGGCGATTCCCCATGCAACAAGAAAAGCAAAGCCGCAGATAGCCCCAAAAGTGGCGGCGCCGAAGGGGTCGAGGGGGCGATCGGAAAGCCCCCTCGTCGCCTCCGCAGAGGCGAAATCCCTGCACAACAATACAGAAATAGGCTAAAAAGAGCCGACAGCGCCTCTCCACGCTGCCGGCTCGTTATCAGCCGCTGATAAATTACTCTCCCACAACCTGCTTGCCGCCCACAAACACAGCCTTGGTGCGGCACTGAATGTCGCGCAGCGGGTTGCCTTCAAAGATGGCGATGTCCGCATCCTTGCCGACTTCCAGCGAACCCACGCGGTCAGCGATGCCCACGACGTGCGCCGGGTTGATGGTGATGGCGCGCCATGCGGATTCTTCCTTCATGCCCGCCTTAACCGCCAGACCCGCGCACAGCGGCAGGTAGTACAGCGGAATCACCGGTGCGTCGGTGATGATGCAGACTTCCAGACCCGCGCGGTCAAGGATGCCAGCCGTTTCGAATGTCTTTTCGCGCAGCTCCGCCTTGCTCTTCGAGCCGAGCGACGGGCCGACCAGCACGGGCTTGCCCGCCTTCACCAACTGATCCACAATCAGGTGACCTTCGGTGCAGTGGTCGAGCGTAATGTCCAAATCGAACTCACGGGCGATGCGCAGGGCGGTCAGAATGTCGTCCGCGCGGTGCGCGTGGGCCTTGAGCGGAATCTGCTTGCGAATGACGGGCAGCAGAGCCTCCAGCTGCATGTCAAACGGGCGGGTCTTGGTGGGGTCTTTTTCCGCCGCATCGATTTCAGCAGCATAGCGCTTCGCCTTGAAGAGCTGTTCGCGCAGGAGCGCCGCGACCGCCATACGGGTGACGGGTTCCTTATGGCCGTTCTGACCATAGCAGCCCTTGGGGTTCTCGCCGAAAGCAATCTTCATGGCGACGGGGTACTTGACAATCATGTCGTCGATGCAGTTGCCGTCGAGTTTGAGGGCAACAAACGTGCCGCCAAGGACATTCGCCGAGCCGGGGCCGGTGGTCGCGGTGGTCACGCCGCCTTCGAGTGCGAGGTGGAACGCTTCGTCGCGGGGATTGATGCCGTCGATAGAGCGCATTTCGGGAGTCACAGGGCTGGAGTATTCGTTGCAGTCATTGCCCTCCCAGCGCATCCCCTCTTCGTCGATACCGATATGGCAGTGCGCGTCGATGAAGCCGGGGGTCACGAGGCAGCCCGTGGCGTCGATGACCTTGGTGTCCGCGGGTGCATCGACGGTCTTGCCGATGGCGGCGATTTTGCCGTCGTCGCCGATGAGCAGTTCGCCGTTTTCGATTTCCGCGCCCGTGATGGGCTTGATTTTTCCACCCTTAATGAGAATCATAGGGGTCAACCTCCTTATATTGAACAAGGGATCGCGCCCTTGAACTTTTCGCTGATTATGCAGGGGTTTCGCCTCTGCGGAGGCGACCAAAGGGCAATGAAAACAGAAGAAGTCTGCGATCGCCCTTTGGAAGCCTTCGGCTCGCACCCATGCTACTGGTCTTTATCGCAACGAGCGCGGCGTTACTCTTCCTTCAAATACTTGTCCATCCACGCGGTGATTTCCTGCAAACGGCGGATGCGGCCCTTGGGCTTGCCGCCGCGGCTCAGCTCGTGGTTTTCACCGTGGAACAGGCACAGGCGCGTCGGGACGCCGTGGTGAATCAGCGTTGAATACATTTGCAGCGCCTCCACCATCCAGCAGCGGTAATCCTCCTCCGAATGGATGAACAGCGTCGGCGTGGTGCAGCGGTCGGCGTATTTCAGCGGCGACTGATTCCACATCTTGTCCAGATTCGTGTGGGTTGTGGCGAGAATCTGCCGCTCGGCGAACAGCGTGCCGATGTCGCTCGTGCCCTCCATGCTGACGAAGTTCGCAATGCCGCGCTGGGATGCCGCCGCCGCGAAACGGTTCGTGTGCCCGATAATCCAGTTGGTCATGAAGCCGCCGTAGCTGCCGCCCGTCACGCCCATATGTTTCTCGTCCATGTCGGGATAGGCTTTCAGCGCCTCGTCACAGAACGCCATGATGTCGTCATAGTCAATCGTGCCGAAGCGGCCGCAGATGTAGCCGAATTCGTTGCCCCGGCTTTCGCCGCCGCGCGGGTTGCAGTAGATGACGTAGTAGCCGTGATTCGCCCAGTACTGCATCTCGTGGTAGTACACCGCGCCGTAGGTCAGGTGCGGGCCGCCGTGAATGTCAAGAATGACAGGCGTCTTCTTGCCCGGCACATGGTCGGTCGGCGTCATCACGAAGCCGTCAATCTGTACGCCGTCGCTGTTGATGAATTGCAGCGGCTGCGGGATAACGGGCGGCTTGGTGAGGAAGAAGTCGTCGTTCCAGCTGCTCAGGCGGGTCAGCTTGCCCTCCGCAAAACGATACAGCTCCTGCAAGCGCATGTCGTACATCGCCACGCAGTACACTGCGCCGTTCTGCACATCGAAGCAGTCAATCGAGCCGTCCTTCTCCAGCAGCTTCTCCATCTTACCCGTGCGGTCAATGCGCCACAGGTGCGTCGCATCATATACGCCAGTCAGGAAGTACAGGTACTCCCCGTCCGCGCGCATCACATAGCCGCCGCCCATGCGGCAGTCGCTGCCGACGGGGTTGCCGACGTTGATTTCGTCGTCCGTGTCGCACAGGAGGGTGCGCGCGCCCGTTTCGAGGTTCAGCAGCAGCAGGTCGGGACACTGTGCGCAGCTGTACCGATCCATCTTCGTCCCGCAGTAAGCGAGCGAATCGCCCCAGAACGTCATGCCTTCGATGTAATATTCATCTTCCGGCAGCAGGCAGGTGATTTTGCTCTTCTCCGCGTCGTAGCAGTAAACGCCGACAAGCTCTTTTTCAATCGGTTCCACCATGCAGCCCGCGTAGGCAATCTTCATGCCCTCTACGCACACTTCCATCACGCGGAAGCGCGGCGGGGTGATGCGCTTGAGTTCTTTGCCGTCCCAGAGATACAGCGTCTTGCGGGTCTTGTTGATGACGCCCTTGCCGTTGAACCAGAAGGGATATTCATCGAACACGGTGCAGACCTCATTGCGCTCCTTCTCCGCCAGACGCGCCGCGAGCCGCTCATGCCCTGCCAGCCCTTCCAGCGCGGCTTCGGTCGTCAGGTTATCAACGCGGGAGAACACAATGCTTCCATCCGTCAGCACGCCTTCGAGCGACAGGGAGCCTTCGCCGCGGCATACTTCTTCCGCCGCACTGCCCGCATTCTGGCGGTACAGCACGGTCTGCCCATCCGGGAAAGCGTCATCCGCTTCGACCGGCACGGTATACAGCAGCGTTTCCGCGCCCTGCCAGCAGAAGCCCTTCACTCGTCCGGAGTTCGTCAGACAGGCATTTTCGCCGCTTTCCGCATCGATGCGGTAGAGGTTGGCGTTGTAGCCATTCTTTGCGAGATCAGGCGTCGTCGCGACATAGGCGACCTTCTTCCCGTCGGGGCTGATTTGCACCTGCGAGAGGAAATTATACATAAGAAAATCATCAAGTTGAAGCTGTTCCACGCTATTTCCTGCCTTTCAGGGCACAGCGGTAGGCGCTGCGTCCGCAACAAAATGGGAAACTGGTGAGCTTTCTTTAGAGTGTGTTTCTAAAATGAGACCGGTGCAGTTTCGAGCAGATTTTCTTGCAATTCAAGGATGAAAACCGAAGGTTTACTGGCGGTAAATCGAGGTTTGAAGACGCAGAAGTGCAAGAAAAGATGCCGAAAATGCTGCCGGGCGAATTTAGAAGCACACTCTATGGATAGGGAGAATGCAAAGAATGCCAGAGGGTGTTTTTGAACCCTCTGGTTGTTCTTTGTTGCAGGGATTTCGCCTCTGCGGATGCAACAAGGGGCAATGAAAACAGACAAAATCTGCAATCACCCTCTTATCCCTTGTGTGCCAAATCGACCTTGGAGGCGAGGTAAGCGAAAGCGAAGTAGCAGTCGTTTTCGTCGCCCGCCTTCACCACGCGCTCCATCAGGTCATATGCCTTGTCAGGCTGACCATTCTGAAGGAAATAGTTCGCGATGCCGAAGCCCATGGTGATGAGCTCCAGTGCCGTAACCTCCTCGGGGTCGGCGGACAGCAGCTCTTCCGGCTTCTTCAAGCCCTTGTACATCAGCAGACGCGCATAATAGGCGGTGTTCTCACCCGGATTCATGTGGTCGGTGATGCGCGCAAGAATCTTCGCCGCTTCCTCGTCGTTGCCAAGGCGCTTGAGCGTCATGTAGTACCAGTCGGTCACGGCAATCAGCTCCGGATCGGCGTCTGTCAGCTCATAGCAGCGCGCATATGCCTTCGCCGCCTTCGCATAATCGCGCAGGAGGAAGTAGCTCAGACCCAGATGGTAGAACACATTCCAATCATTCGGATTCAGACGGGACGCAATCACGAAATCCGCCGCGGCGTCCTCAAAGCGCCAGCAGGACAGGAAGCGATGCGCACGATGACGGTAATATTCCCAGTTGAAGGGGTCGCAGGAAATCGCCATGGCGTAGCATTCTTCCGCCTCGCGCATCATGGACACCTTCGCCAGCGCATGACCCTTCTTCATCCAAGCGTCACCGCTTTCGGGATTCGCAGCCACAGCCGCGCTCGCCGCCTGAATATCCGCCGTCTCCGGCACAACGCAGCGCACAAAGCTCGCCGATTCATATGCCTGATTCATTGTTCTCGCTCCTCCCTTCAAGCCTGACCGATGTTCTTCAGGTCAACACGCGCTGCCAGGCAGCCGAACGCCGCGTACCACTTGCTGTGTTCCGCCGTGTACACGACCTTCTTGAGCATTTCGACGCCCTTTTCTTCCTGGCCGTTCATGCGGTAGTAGTTCGCCACGCCGAAGCCTTGCGTGATAACGTCCAGCCCCGCACCGTCGCCCGCGTTGGTGAAGAGCGTTTCCGGCGCGCGCAGCCCCTTGTAGACGCGCAGGCGCTGATAGTAGGAGTTCGCCACCTCGTCGGACACAGGCATGTCCTCGGTAATTTCGTCCAGCAGCTTCGCCGCCTCTTCGTCCTTGCCCAGCCGCTTGAGCGTCATGTAATGCCAGTCCGTCACGGCGCAGATATCGTCAGCGGTCTTGTTCAGCGCGGCACAGCGCGTGTACGCCCAGTCCGCCTTGTCATACATGCCCAGCAGGAAGTAGCTCAAGCCCAGGTGATACCACACGTTCCAGTCGGTCGGATTCAGGCGGGACGCAATGGTGAAGTCCGCCGCGCCATCGGCAAAGTAACCGCAGGACACGAAGCGGTGCGCACGATGGCGATAGTATTCCCAGTTAAAGGGATTGATGGCGATGGCGCGGGAGTAGCATTCCGCCGCCTCACGGTAGTAGCCCAGCCCCGCCAGCAGCAGCCCGCGCTCCTTATGGAGTTCGGCATTCTCCGGATCCTTCGCAATCTTTTCGTCGATTGCGGTCAGTTCCGGGGTCGTCGGCAGTTCGTTCCGCTCCCAAGACGCGACCTGATATTCCTGCACCAGCGTGCTGGAGCGGGCAATGTCCAGACCGACCTTCTTCTTTTCGCTCATGGTTTGTCATCCACCTTTCTTTTTCGTGATGAATCAGGGTCTTTCCTGCCTGTGATTCATATTTATTGTACGACTTCAATCGTCCCAATGCTTCAGCTGATCGGCAGCGGCGTGTTCCGCAAAACCGCCCCACGTTTCGTCGCGGCCCGCAATGCGCGTCAGGATTTCCTTCGCCTTCTCGCGGTTGCCCAGCACATATTCCTCGTACACCGCCAGACCATATGCGCCCGTGGCGTACATGTGGTCATCCTTCGCCGCGGCTTCCGCCAGTACTTCATCGATATTCCGCGTACCATTGTAGACCAGTACGCGATCGAAGTAGCCTTCGCTCATGCCGGGTTCCATGTCGGCATGGATGCGCGATGCCGCCTTGCGCATGTCATCGATGCGCCCCATCTTCATCAGCGTCATGCAGTACCAGTCGGTCGTGCAGATGCGGTATTCATCCGTAGGCGACAGCGCATAGCAGGTTTCATAGGCTTTGAGCGCGCGCTCGTAGCTGCCCATCAGGTGGTAGCTCAGTCCAAGATGATACCAGCAGTCCCAGTTCTTCGGGTCGATGCGCAGCCCCATCTCGAAATCCGCCGCAGCTTCCTGATACTGCCCCAGATTCACATACGCATGACCGCGATGACGGTACAGCAGGGACATGAACGGGTCATAGGTCAGCCCGATGGAGTACGCCTCCAGCGCCTCGCGGAAAAACATCTGTCCGCGCAGCGCCAGCCCCAGCGCCATGTACTTCTCAGCGTTCGTCGGGTCCGCAGCAACGGCCTCCCGCGCCGCCTTGATTTTGTCGTTTTCTTCCACCGTGTCGCGTGCGGCGAAGATTTGGTTTTCCTTCAAGCCCTTCTTGCTCATAGGAACAATACCTCCTCAATCCAGATTGACGATGAACTGCACTTCCAGCTGATTTTCGTCGCCCGACGGCTTCGCCTGCACAACGACGCCCGCCGGAGGATTTTCCGGGTCAATGAACACCTTGCGTGCGCCGAGGTAGTCATTCACCTGCTCGATGTCGCGCACATAGCCGTATTCCATGAGGATGTTTTCCTTCTTGTAGCCGAACTGCTCGAACAGCTCCGCGTAGCGCTTCATGACCGCCTCGCTCTGCGTCGCCAGCGTCTTGAATTCCGGACGTGCGCTGTGACCCGTGAACCATGCGATGCCGTTGTACTCCACCACGCGGCTCATGCCCGGCACGACGTCGCGGCGGGTAATCTGCGGGTTTTCACCCGTCGCCACGAATAGCGCCAGCTCAATTTCCAGCTTCGGGCCGAAGGGCGTATTCTGGCGCGGCGGCGCTTCGACAATCACGCCCGCCGGGGGATTCTCCCCGAAATAGGCATTGAACGGCTCGGCGATTTCGCCGTAGTGCGCCATATTCTTGATGAAGCCGTTCGCCGCGATGACGTTTTCCTTCTTCAGACCGAACTTCTCGAACAGCTCGTCATAGCGGTTGAGTACGCCCGCCACCTGTTCGCCCAGCGTATCCACCTTGGGATACACATGCCCGGTGAAATACGCCATGCCATCGTACTCCACCATGCGGCAGCCGCGGGTAACATCATAGCGCTTAATCGGGAGGCTGTCATTCGTCGCGACGATGAAGCTCAGCTCCATCAGGATGTTATCCCCCATGGGCGAATGCTGAATCGGCAGCCCCGTGACCGTCACGCCCGCCGGCGGATTCTTCGGATCAATCCACTGGAAGTAGATGTCGGCGAATTCGTCCTCATCATCGGCGTTCTTCATGAAGCACGTCGTATAGAGGATATTGCTCTTTTTCAGGCCAAATTGCTTGAATAGCTCGTCATAGCGCTTGAGGATGCCCTCTGCCTGCTCTTTGAGCGTCTGATACTGCGGCGCGGCATGACCGGTGAAGAATGCCAGATTCTTCGAGAAGGTCACGCGCGAATAACCGCCCTTCGATACATCCAGATGCTGAATTCCCATGATTTTTCTACCTTCCTTTCATATTACACAAGGGAGTTTCTCCCTTGACCATTTTTCGCGATTGAGCTGCGCGCATTTTCATGCTGTGTGCGCGTGTTTATTGGGGCGCGTCCCTGATTACACCTTGCAGCAAGCCACCCAGTGGTCATTGCCGACATTGATCAGCTTCGGCTTCTGCGCGGTGCATTCCTTGCAGCAGCCGTGGCACCGCGTGTGGAAGCAGCAGCCCTTCGGCGGGTTGATGGGGCTCGGCACATCACCTTCCAGCATGTCCTGCATCGCGGGAATGTCCGGGTCGGGAATCGGAATCGCCCCCAGCAGCGCCTTCGTGTACGGATGCAGCGGGTTGTCGAACAGTTCCTTCTTCGGCGCAATTTCGACGATGTTGCCCAGATACATCACGGCAATGCGGTCGCAGATGTGTTTGACAACGCTCAGGTTGTGCGAAATGAAGATGTACGTCAGCTGATATTTCCGCTGTAATTCGCGCATCAGATTCAGAATCTGCGCCTGAATCGACACGTCCAGCGCGCTAACCGGCTCGTCGCAGACAACCAGCTTCGGATCAAGCGCCAATGCGCGCGCAACGCCGATGCGCTGCCGCTGCCCGCCGGAAAACTCGTGCGGATAGCGCGTGTAGACCTCTTCGCGCAGGCCAACGTCGTGCATGAGCTGCAGCACGCGGGCGCGGCGCTCCTCCTTGTTGCCCATGTGGTGGACAATCAGGGGCTCCTCGATGCAGCGCCCAACCGTGAAGCGCGGGTCAAGGGAAGAATACGGGTCTTGGTAGATAATCTGAATTTTCTGGGTCAAATCCATGTTCTGCTGACGGTTCATCTTCGCGAACAGGTCATGCCCCTCGAAGGTGACGCTGCCCGCCGTAGGCTTGTTCAGCCGGACGACCGTGCGCCCCGTTGTGGATTTGCCGCAGCCGCTTTCGCCGACCAGACCGAACGTCTCGTTCTCGTACACGTCGAACGTCACGCCGTCTACCGCCTTGACATACGCGGGTTTGCCCTCCGCGTCGCGCTTGCCCTTGATGGGATAATAGATTTTCAGGTCCTTGATTTCCAGCAGCTTCTTCTTTTCGTTCTCGCTCATCCCTCAACGCCTCCTTCGTACAGGAAGCACCGCACTTTGCGCCCGTCTTCGAGCGTCACCAAGTCCGGCATTTCCTTCTTGCAGCGTGCGCCGCACTTCTCGCACCGCGGCGCGAACCGGCAGCCCTGCAGCTTCTCACTGGGCGACGGCACCATGCCGGGAATGCTGGGCAGTTCCTCCATGTCGTCATCCGTCAGCTTCGGAATCGAGCGCAGCAGACCAGCCGTGTAGGGGTGCAGCGGATTCTTGTAGATGGAGCGCACATCGCTGTACTCCACCGCCTGTCCGCAGTACATGACCATAACGTGCTTAGCGATTTGCGCCACAATACCGAGGTCATGCGTGATAAGAATGATGGATGTGCCCATTTTCTCCTGCAATTGCTTCAGCAGGCGCATAATCTGCGCCTGAATCGTCACGTCCAGCGCGGTCGTTGGTTCGTCCGCAATCAGGATTTTCGGGTTGCACGCCAGCGCCATGGCAATCATAACGCGCTGGCGCATACCGCCGGAGAGCTGGTTGGGATAATCGTTGATGACGTGTTCCGGCTCCGGGATGCCGACAAGCCGCAGCATTTCGATGGACTTTTTGAGCATTTCCGCCTTGCCCATCTGCTGATGGAAGCGGAACGATTCGCCAATCTGCTGTCCGACGGTAAAGACGGGGTTCAGGCTGGTCATTGGCTCTTGGAAAATCATCGAGATGTCATTGCCGCGGATGCTGCGCATTTCGCGCTCCGACTTTTTCACCAAGTCCTGACCGTGGTAGATGATTTCGCCGTCAATAATTTTGCCGGGCGGCGAGGGAATCAGGCGCAGGATGGACAGCGAGGTCACAGACTTGCCGCAGCCGCTTTCGCCGACGATAGCAAACGTTTCGCCCGGCTCCACCTCGAAATCCAGTCCGTCCACTGCGGGGACGACGCCCTCTTCGGTATAATAGTAGGTTTTCAGACCTTTGACCTGCAATACGGGTTCCGACATCAGGATGACCTCCTCATCATACTATTTCTAAATGGAAAAGGCGCAAGCAGCTGGCGCAGGCGAATTTAGAAATAGTATTAGTTATTCTTGAGTTTCGGGTCAAGCGCGTCGCGCAGACCATCGCCCACCAGCGAGAAGCTCATGACCACCAGCGTAATGGCAATACCGGGGACAAGCACGCCCGTGGGGTAAGTGCGGATGACTTCGCGCATCTGCGACAGCATTGCGCCCCATTCGGCTTCCGGCGGCGTCACGCCCAAGCCGAGGAACGACAGGGACGAAGCCGTCAGAATCGCCGTGCCAAGGCTCAGCGTCACATTGACGATAATCTGGGACATGGAGTTCGGGATGACGTGGGTGAAGATGATGCGCAGATTGCTTTCGCCCATCGTCTTGCACGCCTCGACATATTCCGAGCTTTTCAGGCTCAGCACGACACTTCGCACCATGCGTGTCAAGCCCGGTATGGTAAATATCGTAATGGCAATGACGGTGTTGACCGAACCCGGTCCCAGCACCGCGACGATGGTAATCGCCAGCAGCAGGCCGGGGAAGGCGAGCAAAATGTCGATGAACCGGCTGATAATCGCATCGACCCATCCGCCGAAATAGCCGGCGCTCACGCCGAGGAGCACACCAATCAGCGCGCCGGACAGCACGCCCGCGAAGCTGATGGCCAGCGACACACGCGCGCCGTAAATCATGCGCGCCAGCGTATCGCGGCCCAGATTGTCCGTGCCGAGCGGATGTTGCACCGTCATCGGGCCATACTTCTTCATGACGCTCTGTTTGAGCGGGTCAACCTGCCACACCAGCGGGCCGAGAATCGCAATCAGCACGAACAGGATGAGGACAGCGGCGGCAACCACGGAGACTTTTCTGCGCATGAACCGGCGCAGCACAGGATGCTTGTTCTTCATATCTGCCGTGTTCCTCCTTAATCGTACTTCACGCGCGGATCAACCGCCGCATACAGCAGGTCAACCAGCGTATTGACCAGCACAAACGTCACCGCCAGCACCAGCACAGCCCCCTGAATCGCGGGATAATCGCGGTTGCTGACCGAATCGACGACGAAACGCCCGATGCCGGGAATCGAGAACACCGTTTCCACCAGCGTTGCGCCGGCGAGCAGTCCGCCGAAGCGCAGACCGATGGTCGTCAACACGGGAATCAGCGCGTTCTTGAACGCATGGCGATAGGTAATCACGCGCTCCGGCACGCCGCGGGAACGAGACGTGCGGATATAATCCTGATGGATAACGTCCAGCATCGCGCTGCGCGTGGTGCGCGCAATGCTGCCGATTGCTTGCAAGCCAAGGGTGGCAATCGGGAGAACAGCTCCCTGCCATGTATCCATGCCGATACTTGGCAGCCACCTTAAATTCAAACAGAATATAAGCATCAATATGAGCGCGAGGAAGAACGACGGCGTCGAAACCGTCAGGAGCGACAAAACCATGATGAGGTTATCCGCAAATTTATTGCGGTGGATGGCCGCAATGATGCCCAGCAGCACGCCCACAGCAGCGCCAAACAGCGTGCCGCCAACAGCGAGCGTCAGCGTCTTGGGGAAGCGCTTCGCCAGTTCCTCCACGACGGGCTTGCCGGAGAAAATCGACGTGCCCAAATCGCCGTGCAGCGCATTGCCCACGAAGCGGAAATACTGGATATACAGCGGGTCGTTCAGACCCAGACGTTCACGTTCATATTCCTTGGTGTCCTTCGGAATATCCATGCCCAGCATCATGTCCACCGGGTCGCCCGGAATCAGTCGCACCATCATGAACACAATCAGCGACAAAATGAACAACATGGGTATCACTTGCAGAATCCGCTTAACAATGTATTTCCCCACGGGACATCCCCCCTGTTACTATACTACATAAAACCCTGGTTTCTACTGTTTGGATGGATGATACCTTTTTGCTTGATTTTGCTTGTTGCGCTGTACCGAAGGTCTTTTAGGATGTTTTCTTTTTGGGAGACGCGGCGGAAGGTCGGGAAACCCTCCGCCGCGCCTGCTTCAATACCTGTTGGGATTACTCACGGCAGCGCACGTGAGCCAGATCCATGGTGTTGGAGGAGTTCACAGCAAAGCCCTCAATCTTGTCGGACAGCGCGTACACATTCTTGCGCAGGTTCATGTAAGCGCCGAAGGGATCTTCATACATGGTAATCTGCGCGATGCGCGCGTAGATAGCGTTGCGCTCAGTTTCGTCCATGGTCACAGCGCCCTTTTCCAGCAGCTCGTCCACTTCCGCATTGTTATAGAAGCCGTAGTTGTTGACGTTGGTGTCGGCGGAGTGCATGATGCGCTTGAGCAGCGTGTCCGCGTCGGAGTCGCCGCCGGAGCCCATGATGAACATATCCCAGCCGAACTTCTCGTTGAACTCTTCAGGCGTGAAGTTCGCCCACGCAGAGGAGAACACCGCGCGCTCGATAACTTCCAGCTTGGCGTTGATGCCGATTTCCTTCATGCGCGCAAAATCGCGCTCCATTTCCTCCTCGGGCCAGTCCTCGGGGTAGTAGGCTACGCCCAGATAGGGCGGCTTGGGCAGTTGATTCATGCTTCTTCTCCTTCCGTGTTCAGGGTCATGTCGTCATAGCTCACGCGGA
>OLRA01002986.1_pt1 | contig 15716 bp, 22 predicted proteins | sample 1673011 | NCBI WGS metagenome assembly OLRA01 (sample SAMEA3136746, study PRJEB25190) | human gut metagenome | reverse complement strand
GGATTAACGGATACAAGCAAATTTTTAAGTCTTATTTTGCGGCACAAGCCGGAAACAATAGGAATCAAGCTTGATGAACATGGCTGGGCAGATGTATCTGAGTTGATATCAGGTATAAGTAAAACAAGACCATTTGATATGAAGATGCTTGAAGAAATTGTAAGAACTGACAACAAGCAGCGGTATTCATTTAATGAAGATAAGACCTTAATCAGAGCAAACCAGGGACATTCAATACCTGTTGATGTTGAACTTGAAAAGAAAACTCCTCCAGAGTTTCTTTACCATGGAACGGGAGAAAAGTTTGTTTCATCAATCGATAAAGAAGGATTACTTTCAAAGAGCCGGTTATATGTTCATTTATCAAAGGATACTGATACAGCAGTTAAGGTAGGCAGCAGGCACGGAAAGCCTGTGGTGTATAGGGTGGCAGCCGGAAAGATGGCAGATGACGGATATGAGTTTTTCTTATCTGTAAATGGAGTATGGCTTACGAAGGCTGTTCCGGCAGAGTATTTAAGCAAAATATTGTAATATATGAATAAGAACTAAATGTAAAAAGCAATAGTAAAGAAGGAATGATTGTGAATATAAGATATGCAACAATGGCTGATTTAGACGATATTGCATCGGTTGAATCTGTATGTTTTCCTGTCTTAGAGGCAGCAACTAAAGAAGAATTTGAGCAAAGAATAAAATATTTTGGGAATCATTTCTGGCTTATGTTTGATGAGGGTATAACTGATAAATCTACTCATGGAAATGTCCTGTGGTACCAGATGAGATTGGATTTTGAACTAAGAAATAATGGAGTGAAGCAGATATGAAAACAGTTATTATATACGCGTCGGTTCATCACAATAATACAAAAGAGCTGGTATGTGCAATAGCAGCTGAAAATGATATTGATGTAGTTGATGCAACTAAGATTACTGAAAAGGACTTATCAGGGTATGATCTTATAGGTTTTGCTTCTGGTATTTATTTTGGCAAGATGCATCAGTCCGTAATTAACTTTGCAGAAGTGAATCTTCCAGAGAATAAGGATGTCTTTCTTATATGCACTTATGGAGGAAAGCCGGTCTTTGATTCTATAAAGAAAATTGTTAAAGAAAAGCAGGGAAGAATTGTGGGAGAATTTTCTTGTAAGGGATTTGACACATTTGGACCATTCAAACTTATTGGAGGCATATCAAAAGGACATCCGGATAAGAATGATTTGGATAATGCAAAGGCATTTTTCAAAGAGTTGGAAAAGGGAAAGTGATTTAAAAGTATCATCATGTATATTGTATACACCTATGCACAAAAAAACAGAGACTCTTCCCACGGAGTCTCTGCAAAGGTTTGTATAAGAATATTATAATAGATTATGTTGACGTTATAGTAAATGCAGCAAATAACAGTCTCTTAGGTGGTGGCGGTGTTGATGGAGCAATTCACAGGGTAGCAGGTCCTGATCTTTTAAAAGAATGTAGGATGCTTCATGGATGTGAAACAGGAGAAGCAAAGATTACCAAAGGCTATAATCTGCCATGTGATTATGTTATACATACAGTCGGACCTATATGGAGAGGCGGAAAGGATAATGAGGAGCAGTTGCTTGCCAGCTGTTATTATCATTCGCTTAAACTTGCAATGGAAAAAGGTATAAAAAGAATAGCGTTTCCATCTATATCAACAGGTGTTTATGGTTTTCCTGTTAAACTGGCAGCACACATTGCTGTAAATGTTGTGGCAAGATTTGAGCAGGAATTTCCAAAGCAAATAGAAGAAATATATTTTGTTCTGTTTGATAGAGATACAGAAGCAGCATATGCAAAAGAAGTTGATAAGCTATATTAAATGGAGTAACAGATGATAGAAAAAGTAGTATTCATGAACATGTGCATGATTAGTGATAATAAAGGAAATGTACTGGCCTTGGATAAAGTGGGCAAGAATTATTCTGGTACGACTTTCCCAGGTGGTCATGTAGAGGCAGGGGAGACTTTTATAGAATCAGTTATCAGGGAAGTATTTGAAGAAACTGGACTTACAATTAAAAATCCTAAGTTAATGGGAATATATCATTGGATATCAGGAGATGTACGAAATGTAGGTTTTTTATACAGGACAGATGAGTTTGAAGGCAAACTTATTTCATCAGATGAAGGAAGGGTGTATTGGATATCGGAAAAAGATTATCTAAAAAAATCTTTAGCTCCGGGTATGCAACAGGTATGGCAGATAATGCATTCAGATGTGCCTATGGAATGTCTGCAAACTATAACAGAAGAAGGAATTATAGCAAAGATACAGTAAGATTTTAAGTGAGGGAATAAGGAATGGGAAGAGCATCAATTAAAGAGAATAAGAATGTATACCAGTTAAAAAGAGAGGAGCTAGGACTTAGCCGAGAAAAGGCAAGTGAACTTTTAGAGTGCGTGCCTCCAGAGAGAATTGAAAAATAGACAGTGAGAAGGTGCTGCCACATCCGGAAGAAGTACTCATAATGGCTGATAAGTATAAATCACCGGAATTGTGTAATTATTATTGCTCAAATCAGTGTCCAATTGGACAGCAATATGTTCCAGAGATTATTTTGACTATGCATTTTTAGCTAATGCAGGAATTAGGTTTAAACATGGTACTATAATATACGATCCAATGATAGAATTTGCTAAGATATATGGAGAATGGAACAATTATTATGGTAACCATACATATCAAAAGCTAACAAATGCGGCATGTTATTATGGTTATAATTTTGATGAGTTGGCTCACGATAGTTTAGAGGATGTCAAAGCGACATTAGTTGTTTATAATGCGCTTAAGAAAAAATTGCCGCCATATGTGTGGATGTAAACGCAGTTGTTAAACAAAGAAAAAGAGGTAATATTTGAAAGTGATGATGTTACGGAAGTTATTGATAAGGCAAAAGAATTATTTGGTCAATGCGAAAGGAATATGATTAACAATCACATCAAAAGTGGTTTGAATTTTGAATATTTTATTTGCTAAAATAGAAATTGTTAGGTTAGATAATATGGGCGATTTCTGTATTACCAATATAAAGAGTTTGAAAAATCGGGAGTTGTATCAGCATAAGAAGGAGAATAATATCATGTTCAGAACAATTCGTAAAAAGAAAAATGAAATCAGCATCGACACGGCAAAGGCTCTTTTGCAGTCCAGCCGACGTGGCGTTCTTGCCGTAAATGGAGATGACGGATATCCCTATGCAATTCCTATCAACTATGTCTACGATGACGATGCGCAGAAAATTTATTTTCATGGAGCACGTGTAGGTCATAAAGTAGATGCACTGCGTGCCTGTGACAAAGTATGCTTTACGGTATATGGAAATGAAACCATCAAAGAAGAAGATTGGGCACCGTTTGTGCAGAGCGTTGTGGTATTCGGCAGATGCCACCTCGTAGAATCCGGTGCAAGAGCAACAACTCTGTTAAAACGATTTGCAATGAAATACTATCCCAGTGAACAGTTAGTTGATGAGGAAATTGCCCATGCAGGAAAGGTTGTGCAAATTTTTGAAATAGACGTGGAGTACCTCAGCGGCAAGGAAATACAGGAACGATAAATTCCAGTTTGTCGATGTAAAGACAAAACTAGTAACGGGTAAACCTTATCAATTTACCCGCTTTTTTTATGCCTTCTATTTAACTATGGGGAGTGTTTTGGAGGCTTCCGTGAGGATGGTTTGTCCAAGTTGTAAAAAGAGAAGACCTACATCGAAAGCACCTGCATCTAAGAACATCTGTGATTACATATCGAATCCCTAATAACAAAGAGACTCAATGTTTCTTTGTTTTTGTGCTTTATTGAGCACGAATAAGCAAATGTAATTCTTAGTTTCATGAAGTGAGAATGATCTTTTTCGTAAATGTAATACTTAGTTTCACGAAAACATTGGTCTAATTCTAGACTACGTTACTCGTTTTTAGTTTCACCGTTTCAAGTGAGTATTACCCGTTTGTACTTTAACGGTTTGTGTTCTGTCTCGCTAAATGCACGGCTTAGTTTCTATATGCACGTTATAGTTTAATGATGACATTTGAATTAGGATGGTTTTATCCTAATTTTTTTCTTTACAAGTGATATATACTGATATATACTGTTATATAGAAGGTGATACAATGATTATTATCAATAATAGTTCAATGATTCCTATTTATGAACAGATTGTGAATCAAGTGAAACAAAACATTGTGGATGGTAAGTTAAAAGAAGGAGATGTTTTACCGAGTGTTCGTGGTCTATCAAAAGATTTAAAAATATCGGCTTTAACTGTTAAAAAAGCATATGACATATTAGAAGCGGATGGCTTATGTAGAACGGTTCAAGGTAAGGGTTCGTTTGTGTTGGGGGTAAATCCTGGGTTGGTACATGAGCAGCGTGTAGTTGAGATCCAAAAGAATTTAGAGAAGGTACTTGATAAAGCGAAATCTTATGATTTATCACAGGATGAAATTAGAGATTTATTTGAAATCTTGATGGAGGAATAAGAATATGCGGTTTGTAAAGACATATAATGATTTTAAATTGGATTGTAAACTTGAATTAAAGCCAGGAACAATAACAGCTTTAATTGGTCGTAATGGCTCTGGCAAGACCACTTTGTTTAAATTGTATCTTGGTTTAATTGAAGATGATGATAAACATACAAATCAAGTGAATAAAGAAGAAATTGGTGTTGTATGGAATGATTCGAGTTTTAGTTTGGTTTTAAATGTTCTTGAAATTAAAAAGATTCTAATGTATTCCTATACACATTTTGATTGTGATTATTTTGATTCTATGATTTCTCGATTTGAACTGGATTCAAAGAAACCATTAAAAGAATATTCTACAGGTATGCTTTCAAAACTGAAGATCATTATTGTGACAAGTCTTCATGCGAAAATATTATTGTTGGATGAACCAACGAGTGGTTTAGATGTGATTGCACGAAACGAAGTGTTAGATTTGTTGCGGGATTATATGAAACAAAATGAAGAGGTTTCCATATTGATTAGTTCGCATATCGCAAGTGATTTGGAAGGCTTATGTGATGAATTTTACTTTGTTGAAAAAGGAAAAATCATTCTACAAGAACAGGATTTAGAATCATATGCATTATTAAAGGGTGTAGATGAAACTGTGGATTTAAGTTATGCATTAAAAAGGATAGGCACGACGTATCTTACAAATGAAAGACAATTTTATGTAGAAAACTATCCAAATCTAGTCATTGAAAAAGCACATATTGATGATTTGATGGAATATATGATCAAGGGGGAAACTATATGAAGGGTTTGTTAGTCAAAGATTTCTTGTTGATGATAAAAAGTAAGAAAGTCATATTGTTTATGGTGTGCATTGGAATCATTGGTGGGATAAATGATATTTCATTTGCGACAGGCTATATTTTGATGTTTCTTGCGATATTAAGCTTATCTACAATTTCGTATGATGAAGCCAATCACGGCTTAAAGACTTTGTTTACGTTACCTATTTCTAAATCGGATTATGTGAAAGAAAAATATTTGTTTTCTTTGATTATTACAGGGATTGGTTTTGTGTTTGTCACAATATTAGGTTGTTTTAGTAAAAGTGGCTTCATGGAAACACTTATAATCTTATCAACCGCTTTGTTGTTGTTAGCTCTATCTTTGCCTTTCCAATTAAAGGAAGGCAACGAAAAAGGAAGAATTGTTTTATTTGTGGTTGTGTTTGGATGTACCTTCTTATTCGCTTTCTTAAATCAATTTATTCCTAAGTTCTTTCAATCGATTGAATCATTATTGAACACATTAGATCCTACAATGTTTAGTGTAGGTTTATTGATTACAAGTTTTATTCTATATTTTATTTCTATGAGGATTTCAATTCGTGTATACAATAAGCGAATTCTTGATTAACGTACTAATTTATCTACAATACTGTTGATGATTTTCGCAATTTCTTCACAAGATTCAATACATCCTGCATCGATCCATTGTTGGATGGTTGCCAAGGATCCAAAAAGAATGTAGTTTTTGATGTATGGATTATTTTGTGAGACTTGTTCAAGCTGATTATTGATGGAATCGAGTGCTAGAACTTGTTTAGGAAATTCATTGTCGACATTACATTCAAAAAAGATTTTGATGGTTTCTTTATTGGATTTTAAAAATTGGAGTAATTGGATAAAAGAAGTTTCTTTTGGCTGATCATTTAATTGTTCATTGATCAATTGAATGACTTCTTGTTCCATTTCTTTAATGACATCATATTGACTACCATAATACTTATAAAAGGTGGAACGATTGATATCAGCCTTTTGACATAAGCTAGAAATGGTAATCTTATTGATGTCTTTTTCTTTTAGGCATTCGAATAAAACTTCTCGAATTAATTTTTTTGTCATTTGTATTTTTCTATTCATAATCAACACCTGTTGCTTTCGTAACAATATGTTAAAATCAGTCGATTGAAAAATCAAGAGATAATTTTCTATAATTAAGAAAATGTGGAGGGCTTTTTATGCTTCAATGTAAAAATATTATTAAAGATTATGTTTCAGGAGATGAAATTGTACATGCATTAAAAGGTGTATCACTTTCTTTTCGTGAACATGAATTTGTTTCAATACTTGGACAGAGTGGATGTGGCAAGACTACATTTCTAAATATTATTGGTGGTTTAGATCATTATACTTCTGGTGATTTAATTATCAATGGAAAGAGTACAAAGGATTATAGTGATAAAGACTGGGATACGTATCGTAATCATCAGGTTGGTTTTGTGTTTCAATCTTATAATCTGATTATGCATCAAAGTGTTTTAAGTAATGTAGAATTGGCTTTAACACTAACGGGAGTCAACAAAGAGGAAAGAAGAAAAAGAGCTATAGAGGCTTTAAATAAAGTTGGACTTTCGGATCAAATTCATAAAAAGCCAACTCAGATGTCGGGTGGACAAATGCAGCGAGTGGCCATTGCCCGTGCTATTGTCAATAATCCAGATATTATTTTGGCCGATGAGCCAACTGGTGCTTTGGATAGTGCAACAAGTGTGCAGATTATGGAGATTTTAAAGGATATCTCAAAAGATAAGCTTGTCATTATGGTTACCCATAATCCGCAATTGGCAGATGAATATTCGAGTCGAATTATACGTTTAAAGGATGGTACTTTAGTATCGGATTCTAATCCTTTTAATGAATCAGAAACCAATGTGGATACGAGTGTGTTAAAAAGACCAGGCATGTCTTTTAAAATGGCTTGTTCATTAAGTTTAAATAATTTAATGACAAAAAAGACACGTACATTTTTAACCTCTTTTGCCGGAAGCATTGGTATTATTGGAATCGCATTGATTATGTCATTGTCGCATGGTATGCAGTCCTACATTGATCAAATGGAAAATGATACTATGGCCAGTTATCCGATTGAGATTCAAGCTAATTCAAGTGATATGTCTACGTTAATGACAACGATGATGGGTATGAAGAAAAAGACAGAAGAACATACGGATTCTAAAATCTATTCTCGTCCTTATGTGGAAGATGTATTAGAATCTTTATCGAGTTCAAAAAAGAATAACTTATCGGCTTTTAAATCGTATATTGAAAGTAGTAAGGGTAAAGAATTTAGAAAGACGGCGAAAGCGATTGAGTATGATTATAATTTAAATCTTCAGGTTTATAATGAAAATACAGATTCGGGCTTAGTGCAAGTATCGCCAAATGGTTTGTTGGATAAACTAGGAATGTCGGATATGATGTCCATTCAATCGCAATTCATGGATTCAAGTGCTATGACCAATGATCAAGTGTGGCTTTCTTTACCCGAATCGAAAAAGCTTCGAGATGATGAGTATCAGCTTGTCGAAGGTAAGTGGCCAACAAACTATAATGAGGTGGCTTTAGAGGTCGATGAAAATAATGAGATTACGGATTATGCACTTTATTCCTTAGGATTATTAGATCAGGATGAATTGGTTAAAAATTATCAGAAGATTTTAAATGGAGAGACGGACAAGATTTCAAAGACAAACCTAAAATCTTATAGTGTGGACGATATCTTAAATTTGAAGTTTAGATTGGTTCTAAATAGCGATTTATATCAAAAGGTAAATGGTTTGTGGATCAACCAAAGTGAAAATGAATCGTATATGAAGGATGTTGTTTCGAAGAGTCCTGAAATCAAGGTGGTTGGAATTATTAAGCCAAGTGAATCCACGGTTTCACAACCAACAATGGGTGGTGTGTATTATACAAAGGCTATGGAAGAGTATGTAACTTCTAAGACGGAGAATGCTGAAATTGTAAAAGAACAAAAGACAAATCCAAATATCAATATTTTTACGCAAACAGAGTTTGCTTCAGGTCAAAAGATGAGCATGTCAAATCTTACAAATGAGCAGATGATGCAGCTTTCAAGTATGTCGCAAGAAGAATTGATGAATTACATGAATACGTATAATGAGAATATCAATGCGACGTATGATTCGAATTTGACAAAACTTGGTGTTGTAGATTATTCAACTCCGACAAAGATTTCTTTGTATGCGTCAAGTTTTGATGGAAAAGAAAAGCTGAGTGATTTGATTACTTCTTATAATAAGAAACAGACAAAGAGCGATGTGATTACGTATAATGATTTTATTGGAACGATGTTAAGTTCAGTAACAAGTGTTGTAAATATCATTAGTTATGTTTTGATTGCCTTTGTATCTGTATCTCTCATTGTATCTAGTATTATGATTGGTATTATTACTTACATTTCAGTATTAGAGCGTACAAAAGAGATTGGTATTTTACGATCAATTGGTGCTAGTAAGAAAGATATTACGCGTGTATTTAATGCAGAAACATTCATTATTGGATTGATTAGTGGTGTATTAGGCATACTAATTACACTTGTATTAAATGTTCCAATTAGTGTGGTCGTTGAGAATATGACTGGTGTTGCGCATATTGCCAAATTACCAGTCAATGGAGCTGTATTCTTGATTTTCATTGATTTAGTATTAACCATTCTTGCAGGATTGATTCCATCCAAGATTGCGAGTAAAAAAGATCCTGTAGAGGCATTAAGAAGTGAGTAATCACTTCTTTTTTGGTATAATACGTACGAGGTGATTTCATGATTCGAAAAGGAACGATTGAAGATGCAGAAATATTGTCTAAGGTAGAAGCGACATGTTTTCCACCCAATGAAGCAGCGACTTCAAAAGAGATTCAAGAAAGATTAAATGTATATGCGAATCATTTTCTTCTTTTGTTTGAAGAAGAGCGATTGATTAGTTTTCTCGATGGCTTTTGTACAAACCAAAGAGATTTAACGGATGAAATGTATAGTGATGCTTCGATGCATGATGAAGATGGGGACTGGCAAATGATATTTGGATTAAATACTTTGCCGGATTATCAAAGAAAGGGTTATGCCGCGAAGATCATGAATGCGATGATTCATATGGCTAGACAAGAAAAGCGAAAAGGGTTAGTGTTAACTTGTAAAGATAGATTGGTGCCTTACTATAGTAAGTTTGGATTTAAAAATGAGGGTGTATCCTCAAGTGTTCATGGTGGTGTAGTGTGGTACCAAATGCGATTGGAGTTTTAAATATGAATATAATAAATATGGTGAAGAAATATCAAAAGAAAAAAAAGAAACAAGCTGTAAAAGAAGAAATGAAACAGATGATTCCTACGTTAAGAGGTCAATTGAATGAAGTGACTTCTGGTTTGGATGAATTAAATGGTCTTCTTAAAAAGATTACTCGTTCATGAACTCAAAGATTTATCTGGCTATCGATTTAAAGTCATTCTATGCTTCTTGTGAATGTGTCTCTAGAGGATTGGATCCTTTAAAAACCAATCTTGTGGTGGCGGATACTTCTAGAACAGAAAAAACAATTTGTTTAGCGGTATCGCCTTCTTTAAAGCAGTATGGAATTGGTGGACGGTGTCGTTTGTTTGAGGTGAATCAAAAGGTTAGAGATGTGAATGCTAAAAGGAAAAAGGGGTTTTTGCGTTTTGATGGTAAGTCAGCAGATGATGAAGTCCTAATGCAGAATCCTAGATTTGAAGTCGATTTTTTAATTGCACCTCCAAGAATGAAATACTATTTGGATATCAGTACGCAAATCTATAATATATATTTGAAGTATGTTTCAAGTCAGGATATTCATGTATATTCTATTGATGAAGTGTTTATTGATGCGACACCATATTTAAATACGTATCGTTTAACACCAAAAGAATTTGCGATGAAAATGATTCTAGATATTTATGAAACAACTGGCATCACGGCTACGGCAGGTATTGGTACCAATTTATATCTTGCCAAGGTGGCAATGGATATTGTGGCCAAACATAAAGATCCAGATGAAAATGGGGTTCGTGTTGCGGCTTTAAATGAGTATAGGTATCGTAAATTGTTGTGGAATCATAAGCCTTTGACTGATTTTTGGCGTGTTGGAAAAGGATATGAGAAAAGATTAAATAAACTAGGTATTGATACAATGGGCAAGCTTTGTGCTTTTAGCTTAGAACATGAGGATGTTTTATTTAAGACATTTGGTGTAAATGCTGAACTATTGATTGATCATGCGTGGGGATATGAACCTTGTACAATGGAAGATATTAAGGCGTATAAGCCAGAAAAGAATAGTATTGGTTCGGGACAAGTCTTATCTTGTGGGTATGAAAAAGAAAAGGCTAAGATTTTAGTAAAGGAAATGGTGGAATCTTTAGCTTTAAGTTTGGTAGATAAACATTTGGTGACAAATAAAGTGGTTCTTACTATTGGTTATGAAGTAAATGAGAATTATACGGGCGAAACGATGGTTGATTTTTATGGGAGAGTCTTGCCGAAAAGCTTACATAAAATTGTTCATTTACCTCAAAAGACAAATGCGAATTCAATTATGATTCAAAATATATTAGATGTATATGACCGGCATGTGGATTCTAGTTTATTAGTGCGAAGAATCAATGTGGCAGCTGTTGAAGTGGTTGATGAAAAGAATTGTGGCTTTGAACAGATGGATTTATTTTCAATTGTAGATGAAGATGAATTAAAGAAGGAAAATGATCTTCAAAAGGTAACTTTAAAAATAAAGAATAAGTATGGTAAGAATTCAATTTTAAAGGGAACGGATTTTGAGAAGGGTGCTAAGGCCAAAGAGCGAAATGAGCAGATTGGAGGGCATAAAGCATAATGGATGAAAGATGGTATACAATGGATCGTCCTAAAAGTAAATATCCCAAGATGCCGATGTTAGATCGTGCCGCTCAATTTGCACCTTTTGCAGCTTTAACTGGTCATAAAGAAGCTGTGATAGAACAGGGTAGAATCACGCAGGAAAAAAGAATTTTATCGAATGAAGAAAAGCTTGAAATCAATGAGAAAATCACTGAATTGATGCATTTGAAATCGAAATGTAGAATCACTTATTTTGAAAAGGATAAGACAAAAAGTGGGGGTCAGTATTTAAAGAGTGTTTTAACTTTTAAACGGTTGGATGAATTGAATAAGACATTATTCTTTAAAGAGAATATTCAAATACAAATTGATGATATTGTAGATATTGAAGTATTGGAAAAGTGATGCTTATATATATTTTCATACGCATTATGCGGATGAACTTTCTTTAAAAGATATTGCGGACGCATGAACGATGAGTATTGCACAATGCAATCGTTGTTTCAATAAGATGTTAAATGTAACGGAAATATCTGAAGTGTTGGATTTAATAATGTAACACATTTTATTCAGGCATTTAAAAAGGTGTATGGCATATCACCAAAGAAATATCGAATGATGGAGGATTAAGATGAAAAGGGCAGTTGAAGAAATCTTAAAGTTTAATGAGGAAAGAGATTGGGATCAGTTTCATAATCCAGAAAATTTGGCTAAATCGATTAGTATTGAGGCAGGAGAGTTGTTGGAATGTTTTCAATGGAACAATGAATATGATAAGCAGCATGTTTGTGAAGAACTGGCAGATGTGATGAATTATTGTATTTTAATGGCTGATAAACTAGGTGTGGATATGGAAGAGATTTTGTTGATGAAATTAGAACAAAATAAGAAGAAATATCCTGTAGAAAAGTGTAAAGCATCTTCTAAAAAGTACACAGAACTGATAAAATAAGGGTATGTTAGATGTCGAGCGATTACAATTCTTAGATTTATATAGTTTTGAACTACGATTGGATTATTTTGAGAAGATTTTAGAGTTTACGAGTTCTTCTTATTCCTTTTATTGGTTAGAGGCCATATTAAATATCATGATTTATAAGGATACAATTGAATTTGATGAAATCTTGGATGAAATGATTTCTTTAGCCTATGAGGATGTGGTAGAAAAAGGGTATCACTTGGGTCCGTTGATTCATCAAAAGCGTACAAATGCATTGGAAAATGCGATTTTAAGCATCCAAAAGTACTTGCCTGAAAATTGTTCGAAACAAGAAATTATTATTTGTGTGAAACAACATGATGAAGCTTTAAAGGAATATAAGAAACTATTGATCATGCAGACACCATATCGTTTGTTATCGAGTTTTTTGGTGGATGTAGGTGGTAATGATCCAATTTGGAATCGACCTAAAGATATTATAGAAACAATTAAAGATTATAATGAAAAATATAGACTTCCATATATTATTGAAAATGACAGGGGTCTTAAAAGAAGAGTTATTGTTCAACCAGAATGGAGAGATTTCTTAATGACTAATTATCGTGTCATTATGGAATGGGTTCATGATGAAAAAATCAAGTATCTTGAAAAGCGTAAGATTGAAGAAAGTGCATCATAGATGATGTGCTTTTTCTTTTGGTGAAAATAAAAAAGCCTAATGCTAGACTTATTTTTGTTTGTGTTTTAAATACATGGCGTAAATAAATTTGGCGATTCCAATCGCAATAAAAAATATCCCTAATTTTTCTAACATTATAAAGATTAGTCCTTTCTATGTATATGTACTACATTTACCAATCTCTGTATCTTAAGTACATAGCGTAAAGTAATTTCATGAATGCACTAAGTACTAAAAGTCTTCCTAAGAGTTCTAACATTATATCAATGCATATCCTTTCTGTTCTTCATATATATTACACTTTTTGTATGAAATTGAAAAACAAGAATTTTGAAATAAGTGTATATAAAAAGTATATCTCTAATATAAAAACAATAAAAACTCCTTTATGTAAAGGAGTAATTGATAAATGGTAGCGCGTACGGGATTTTGTTAAATCGTTCGTTGAGCATTTTTAAACTTTATATAAAGCAGTTAAATTCGTGCAACTAGCTTAATCTTCGTGAATTTCGAGTAAATCGGAGTATAAATAGAGTATTACTTTTTTCGCATTGCGTCTAATATTTCATCACCATCTTGGTCGATTAAGTGACCGTATCTATCCATTGTGATAGTCACAGAAGAGTGTCCTAAGCGTTTAGAAATCTTATACATATTAACACCTGCTTCAATCAAATTTGAAGCGTGCGAGTGTCTAAAATCGTGTATACGAATCTGTTTGAGATTAGCTTTTGCACAAGCTTCATTTTTGATACGTGTAACTGTGGTTTGGTTGAATTGATTGTATCCACCGAATATAAACCAATCCATACTGAATTCAGGATAGTCCTTGTACTTCTGGTACTGTTCATCCAATATCGAGTAAAGGTCCTTATCAATCGCGATTCGTCTTTTCGAGCCTTTCGTCTTTAACCCAGTCCATTGTCCATTAACGCATTGACGATATACGTTGATGTATTTACGTGTGTAATCATTAAATGTTAATGACATTGCTTCATTTAATCTCATGCCAGTCCAATACAATAAGAAATAGAATCTTCTGAACTCCTCATGAGAATCGTCTATAGCATCCAAGAAGTGATTAAATTCATCAACAGTATAAATATCCATCTCGGCTATTTTCTCTTCGTCAGACTTCGCAAAACGGTCTACAATATTCATTGGATTGTTCTTTAATCCATAGAATTTGATTCCATGTTTAAACACTGAATTAATAAAACCTAATATCCTATTCTTTCTGGAAGTAGACAAACCTAAATCATCAATATAATCACGAACTTGTTTCATGTATGCAGAAGTTATCGAATTTACATTGCGATCTAAAAGCATACTGCAATATTTCCTTAACATCATTTGCTTATCCAGTTTAGTTTTTTGTGTGTTTGATTTGGATGAGTATTCGATGTATTCGTTTGCTAAGTATTTGAATTTGATATTGTAAATATCATTCTCTTGTGACTTTATCAAAAACAAAGCTTCTTTTTCTTTACATTCCTTTTGTGTATCGTACCACTTGGAATGTTTTCTTTTTCGCTCACCAAAAACATCTGTGTAATATACTTGATATGCATATTGTTTTTTTCCATTATGCATTCTCGTCTTTAAAGGCATAAAATTCACTCCATTTCTTTTTTTAAATATGATAGAATGAATGTGTACGGTGGTATTCTTTTACAAAACTTCAAATACCATTCGTATCATTCTAACTAAGCCTACCAAAGCCAATGGTAGGCATTTTTTTATTTTAATCTAATTTCATTATCAGAAACCCATTCTAAGAACTCTTCTTCTAATTCATCTTCTTTTATCTTCATAAATACTTCTCTTGCTTCGGTAGCAGTGACTTTTCTTCCTTGAAGGTTAGCTATCATTCTTTTTTCACGTTCATTTTCACGAGCTGATTCATTGTATCCTTCTTGAAAGGCTTGTTTCATATCTTTTAAGAATTTCATTTTGTTTCTCCTTATAATCCAATCTTCTTTTTAATCAATTCCATTAATAGCTCATCCGTATAATTGGATGACTTTTCTTCTATATCAAGTAGCTCATTGTCTGCAATTTCAACCAAAACAGAACCTTTTTTGATTTTGTTAGGTTCGATGAACTCATAGCCTATTGAATTGATGTAGTTGATAAATGCATTTTGTGAGTGGATTTCTTCAGATGATTTAAATGTAGATTTATCAAAGTCACTTGGGCCTTTTCTAGGTGTTAAGTCGCTTGGATGAGTGTCTCTAATATCTAGACCATTGTCATCAGTTAAGCACATTATATAAGCAACTGGCACTTTTAAAGCTTCTGCATATTTCTTAGCCACTTTTTGACTAATTGCTCTACCATTTTCAACTTGTGCTACTGATACTCTTGATTTGTATCCTATTTTATCAGCTAGTTCATCTTGAGTTATTCTTAGTTCTGTTCTTCGCTTTTTAATCCTTTCTCCAGTGTTCATATTAATTATCTCCTTTATCTATCTTAATTTTAGCACATCGTTACATAATAATATACAAAAATGTTAAAAAAAATAAAAATAAATGTTTACAAACGTAACAAAAAGGTATACTATATAGACGTAACAAAAATGTTACTGAGGAGGTGAAAAAAATGACTAACACAGAATTATTAAAAGCCAAGATTCATGAAAGTGGATTGAAATATGGCTACATAGCCGATAAACTAGGCATTAGTAGAACTTCTTTATATTTAAAAGTAAATGGTGATAAGGCATTTAATCAACGTGAAATCAGTATTCTGTGTGAATTGTTACAAATCAAATCGTTAGAGGAAAAAGAACTTATTTTTTTTACTCTTCGCAGTAACAAAAACGCTACTATTTAAAAAAGGAGGTGTTCAAATGAATGAATTTAAACTGGTTCAAAAGTCAAGGACAAATATCTGACAGTTCTTGTTAAATGAGTGT
>OLRA01002960.1_pt1 | contig 15849 bp, 11 predicted proteins | sample 1673011 | NCBI WGS metagenome assembly OLRA01 (sample SAMEA3136746, study PRJEB25190) | human gut metagenome | reverse complement strand
CTTAGCACGGTAGTGCTATCGAACGAGAACCAAACTTGCCGAGGATGGGAAGCCCACACCTCTACAGGTGGGGGGAGGATGTCACATTAAATGAGTTGATGTAGCAGAACAAACAGATTATTATATTATTTAGTATGAGATATATTGGCATAAATAATATTAGATATTAAAAAATCAATTACTGATAATGATTGGTGATATTTCCAAGAAAAGATAAAAACAAAAATAGAAAAATTCCAGAGGAAAAGAAAATGAGAGTTTTAAAGGTAAATAAAGAAAATACAAAAAATATTTTAAGTGATTTATTAAAAAGAAGCCCTAATAATTACGACCAGTATGCCGGAACCGTGCAGGGCATTTTAGACGAGATTAAGGAAAAAGGAGACGAAGCTCTTTTTGCTTACACAGAAAAGTTTGATAAATGTAAGCTGACAAAAGATACGATTCAGGTAACAGAGGAAGAAATCAAGGCAGCATATGAAAAAGTAGATGATTCTTTAGTAGAAGTTATCCGCAAATCTCTTGTAAATATCCGTGAGTATCATGAGAAACAGAAGAGAAACAGCTGGTTTGATGCCAAACCGGACGGAACAATTCTTGGACAGAAAATGACAGCGTTAGCTTCAGTTGGTGTGTATGTACCAGGTGGAAAAGCTGCTTATCCATCCTCTGTACTTATGAATATTGTACCTGCAAAGGTTGCAGGTGTAGAGAAAATCGTGATGGTAACCCCTCCAAATAAGGAGGGAGAAGTAACACCAGCTACTTTAGTTGCCGCAAATGAAGCTGGTGCAACTCATATTTATAAAGTCGGTGGAGCACAGGCAATCGGTGCATTAGCTTATGGAACAGAGTCTATTGAAAAGGTTGACAAGATTGTAGGCCCTGGAAACATTTATGTTGCCCTTGCGAAAAAGGCGGTATACGGACATGTAAGTATTGATTCCATTGCCGGACCAAGCGAGATTCTTGTTCTTGCAGACGATACTGCAAATCCGCATTTCGTAGCGGCAGACTTACTTTCCCAGGCAGAGCATGACGAACTTGCCAGTGCGATTTTAGTGACAACAAGTAAGACACTTGGCGAAAAAGTACAAGAAGAAATTGAAGGATACTTAAAGAAGTTATCAAGAGCAGAGATTATCGAGAAATCCCTTGAAAACTTTGGTTATATTTTAGAGGCAGAGACTTTAGATGAAGCATTAGAAGTAGTAAATGCGATTGCGTCCGAACATCTTGAAATCGTAACGGCCAATCCATTTGAAGTAATGACAAAGGTAAGAAATGCCGGAGCTATCTTTATCGGAGAGTACAGTTCTGAACCACTTGGAGATTATTTTGCAGGACCAAACCATGTACTTCCAACAAACGGAACTGCGAAGTTCTTCTCCCCATTAAATGTCGATGACTTTGTAAAGAAATCAAGCATCATCTACTATTCAAAAGATGCCTTAAAAGCAATTCACAAAGATATTGAGACATTTGCACAGGCAGAGGGACTGACTGCACACGCAAACTCCATCGCTGTTCGTTTTGAGGAGGAGTAAAAATGGCAGAAAGAAAAGCACATGTAGAGAGAAATACAAGTGAGACAAAGATTATTGTTGACCTGAATTTAGACGGCAGCGGCAAATATGATATTGATACCGGAATCGGTTTCTTTGACCATATGTTAAATAGCTTTGCCAAACACGGCTTTTTTGACCTGACCTGCAAAGTGGATGGGGACTTAGAGGTAGACTGCCATCACACGATTGAAGATACTGGAATCGTACTGGGACAGGCTATACGTGAAGCGGTGGGAAATAAAAAGGGAATTCGCCGTTTCGGAAACTTTTTACTTCCAATGGATGAGACACTCGTACTTGGTGCAGTAGATTTATCCGGCAGACCATACTGTGTGTGTGACCTGCCATTTACCGTAGAGAGAGTCGGTGGATTTGACACAGAAATGGTACAGGAATTTTTCTATGCTATTTCTTACAGCGCAGCAATGAACCTTCATTTAAAATTAATGCATGGAAGCAATAATCATCATATTATGGAGGCGGCATTCAAGGCATTTGCAAAAGCTTTGGATGAGGCTTGTTCTTACGACCCTAGAATTACGGATGTACTTTCTACAAAAGGAGCATTATAAATGAAAAGCAAATTTTCTTTTGACGAATTTAAATTAAACAGCGATGGAATGATTCCAGTTATTACACAGGACTATAAGACCAATGAGGTTCTAATGCTTGCTTACATGACGAAGGAATCTTTTGAAAAGACATTAGAGACAGGAAAGATGACCTACTTTAGCCGTAGCCGTCAGGAACTTTGGACAAAGGGCGATACTTCCGGACATTACCAGTATGTGAAGTCTTTAGACATTGACTGCGATAAAGATACCATCTTAGCAAAAGTCGAGCAGATTGGAGCGGCCTGTCATACAGGAAACCGTACCTGTTTCTTTACAAGACTTGCGCAAGAGGAGTAAAATAATACAAATAAGGGAAACATAGAAATTATAAGAAATATAGAAAAAACAGATAGAGATTAAGATAAAAATTAAGATAAAAGGAAAGAAGCTGAAAAAGAAGATATGGGCGATTTAAAAGTAAAATATCAGAAATTACTGGATTATTTAAAAGGACTTGAATCAGTAGCAGTTGCTTTTTCCGGAGGAGTAGATTCCACCTTTCTTCTGGCAGCGGCAAAAGAAGCATTGGGGGATAATGTGATTGCGTTAACGGCAAAGTCCTGTCTTTTTCCGGAAAGCGAATCCGGGGAAGCACAACAATTTTGTAAAAATATTGGCGTAAAACAGATTGTGCTTGATCTTGGAGATACGGAACTTCCATCATTTCAGCATAATCCGCCAAACCGATGTTACATTTGTAAGAAAGGATTATTTCAGAAGTTTTTAGAAAAAGCGAAAGAAAACCAGATGGTCTGCGTAGCAGAAGGTTCTAACATGGACGATCTTGGAGATTACCGTCCAGGAATGCAGGCAATCACCGAACTTGGCATTAAAAGTCCTCTTAGAGCGGCAGAACTTACCAAAGCAGAAATTAGGGAACTTTCCAAACAGATGAATCTTCCAACATGGAGTAAACCATCCTTTGCCTGCTTAGCCTCCCGTTTTGTTTATGGTGAGACAATAACAAAAGAAAAACTTGCCATGGTAGAACGGGCTGAAGACCTTCTTAGAGAACAGGGATTTCGTCAGTTCCGGGTTCGTATTCATGGAACAAATGCCCGCATCGAACTCCTGCCAGAAGACATTCCAAGAATGTTAGATAGCGAACTTCGAAAAGAAATCGTAGATAAACTCAAAAGATACGGATTTACCTATGTATCTCTTGACCTAGAAGGCTACCGCACAGGAAGCATGAACGAGGTGCTGGCGTAGGAATTTTGACTGACAGACGGAAGTAGAAGGTTCTTATTATAGTATCTGTGACTTTAGTCACTGCGAGAAACAGAGTCATGAAAAGTCCCTTATGAACATCATTGATTTTGTTCAGCTGTAAAAAACACAGAAGTCACAAAATCAATGATGTTCATAAGGAACTTTATCGAATATTATACACTCGCAGCTCCGAGGCCACAAATACTATAATAAGAGCCTTCTACTTCCTGTCTTTGGCTGGAAAGGAATTACTACACCAGTGATAGAAGATTCGTCTGTTGTATCCACCGAATTAAATCAGAAAAAGGTTTACAGTTTTTTAGTAAATATGGTATACTAGCCTTATGTAACCAGAAACCATTTTCAGTATAAGAAGGAGGGCCCATTATGTCGGCTGTATTAAGTGCATTTGTTCAATATATCATAACGTTTATTTTGCTGGTAGCAGCCGCGGCCGGAGGCATTTTTTGTGGAAAGAAGTTAAGAACGAAGAAGAACATGGAAAGCAACACGGCTGGTACTGGAAATACATCAGGTAAATAATTTATATAGCGATATATTTCAGGGTGCTGACGGAGAACCAATTGTTTTCTGGCAGCACCCTTTCATGTCGGTATACCGGCAGCAATATATGAGATACTACAGGAGGACAGAATTTTGAAAAAGTATGGAGTAAATGAACTTCGAAAAATGTATCTGGAGTTTTTTGAGAGCAAGGGACATCTTGCAATGAAGAGTTTCTCATTGGTTCCACATAACGACAACAGTTTATTACTGATCAACGCAGGTATGGCACCACTGAAACCTTATTTTACAGGCCAGGAGATTCCACCAAGAAAAAGAGTAACAACCTGCCAGAAATGTATTCGTACAGGTGATATCGAAAATGTTGGTAAGACAGATCGTCACGGTACATTCTTTGAAATGCTTGGTAACTTCTCTTTTGGAGATTATTTTAAACATGAAGCAATCGCATGGTCATGGGAATTCCTTACAGAAGTTGTAGGACTTGATGCAGACAGATTATACCCATCTGTATACTTAGAAGATGATGAGGCATTTGCCATTTGGAGAGACGAGATTGGAATCGCTCCAGAACGCATTTTCAAGTTTGGTAAAGAAGATAACTTCTGGGAACACGGTGCTGGTCCTTGCGGTCCTTGTTCCGAGATTTATTATGACCGTGGAGAAAAATACGGCTGTGGTAAACCAGGCTGTACAGTAGGTTGTGACTGCGACCGTTATATGGAAGTATGGAACAACGTATTTACTCAGTTTGAGAATGACGGACATAATAATTACACAACATTAAAACAGAAAAATATTGATACAGGTATGGGATTAGAGCGTCTTGCCGTTATCGTTCAGGACGTAGGATCTATCTTTGATGTAGATACAATCCGTTCCCTTCGTGATAAGATCTGTGAAGTAGCAAAGAAAACTTACAAAGAAAATGAGCAGGATGATATTTCTATCCGTCTGATCACAGACCATATCCGTTCCGCTACATTTATGATTTCCGATGGTATCATGCCAAGTAATGAAGGCCGTGGATACGTTCTTCGCCGTATTATCAGAAGAGCAGCCCGTCACGGACGTTTACTCGGAATCGAAGGTAAGTTCTTAGCAGAGCTTAGCAAGACAGTTATCGAAGGTTCTAAAGATGGTTATCCAGAATTAGAAGAAAAGAAAGATTTCATTTACAATGTTATCATTCAGGAAGAAGGCAAGTTTAATAAGACAATCGATCAGGGTCTTGCAATCCTTGCTGATTTAGAAGAATCCATGAAGGAAAAAGGCGTAAAAGAGTTAGATGGACAGGACGCTTTCAAACTTTACGATACTTATGGATTCCCATTAGACCTTACAAAAGAAATCCTTGAAGAAAAAGGATACACTGTAAATGAAGAAGCATTCCAGACTTGCATGAATGAGCAGAAAGAAAAGGCAAGAAGTGCAAGAAAGACAACAAACTACATGGGTGCTGACGTTACAGTTTATGAGTCTATCGACCCATCTGTAACAAGTACTTTCGTTGGATATGAGACACAGGAATGTGATTCTAAGATTACAGTTATGACAACAGACACAGAGCTTACAGAAGCTTTAACTGATGGACAGGCTGGAACAATCTTTGTAGACGAGACACCATTTTATGCGACAGGTGGTGGACAGCACGCTGACAGCGGTGTCATCACATGCAAAGACGGCGAATTCATTGTAGAAGATGTTGTAAAAATGCTCGGTGGAAAGATTGGCCATATTGGACATGTAACAAAGGGAATGTTCAAAGTTGGTGATACGGTAACATTATCTGTAAATAAAGCACAGAGAGCAGATACAGCTAAAGGGCACAGTGCAACCCATCTTCTTCAGAAATCCTTACGTACCGTTCTTGGAAATCATGTAGAACAGTCCGGTTCTTATGTAGACAAAGACAGACTTCGTTTCGACTTCTCTCACTTCCAGGCATTAACTGCAGAAGAACTTGCAGAAGTTGAAAAAATGGTAAATGAAAAAATCGCCGAAGACCTCACTGTAAGCACAGAAATCATGAGTGTTGACGAAGCAAAGAATACTGGTGCGATGGCATTATTCGGAGAAAAATATGGTGACAAAGTACGAGTTGTTACTATGGGAGATTTTTCCAAAGAATTCTGTGCAGGTACACATGTACCACATACAGGAGTAATCAAAGCATTTAAGATTATTTCTGAAACTGGTGTTGCAGCGGGCATAAGACGTATCGAAGCATTAACTGGTGACGGAGTAATGAAATATTATCTTGATGAGGAAAAAACTCTTCACGAAGCAGCAAAAGCAGCAAAGGCAGAGCCTCATAAGTTAGCAGAAAAGATTCAGTCCATGCTTGACGAAATCAAAGCACTTTCTGCAGAAAATGAGAAATTAAAAGACCAGATTGCCAAGAGCGAAGTTGCTGACGTAATGGATCAGGTAGTAGAAGCAGGCGATTACAAAGTACTTCCAGTATCCGTAAAAGGCGTTGACATGAACGCACTCCGTACCTTAGGAGATGACCTCAAAGGCAAGATTGGCAGCGGTGTTGTTATCCTTGCTTCCGATATGGGAGGAAAGGTTAACTTAATTGTAACTGCAACAGACGATGCTGTAAAAGCAGGCGCACATGCAGGAAAGATTATCAAAGAAGCAGCAGCCTTAGTAGGTGGCGGCGGCGGTGGACGTCCAAATATGGCTCAGGCTGGTGGAAAGAATCCAGCAGGAATCAAAGCTGCATTAGAAAAAGCTGTGGAAATCGCGAAAGAACAGTTATAAGTTCTGGTTTGCCGCAGGCAAAGTAGACGCTCACAAAGAGAGAAGCCAACCTATATCTGTGACTCTATCACTGCGGGTTGAATGTTCGCTAACGGCTCACATCCAATCCTCGCTCTAAGGCCACAGATATAGGTTGGCTTCTCTCTTTGCGAGCTGTCTTTGGCTGTAGAAGTAAAAACAGAATTCAATATGGAGGTTAGATTATGGTTCGAGCAATTATGAAAGATGTTTTGTTTCTTAAAAAGAAAGCAGTCCCTGCAACAAAAGACGATATGCCAGTGGTGCAGGATTTACTTGATACGTTAAAAGCAAATGAAACTGGCTGTGTTGGGATGGCAGCAAATATGATTGGAGTAAATAAAAGAATTATTGCGGTGAATATGGGATTTGCGAATATTGCAATGTTAAATCCGGTGATTGTAAGTAAAAAAGAACCATATGAGGCAGAAGAGGGCTGTTTATCTTTAAAAGGAGTTAGAAAAACGACTCGCTATCAGAAGATAGAAGTAGAGTATGAAGATATTCATTTTAAAAAACAGCATCAGAAGTATAAAGGCTGGGTAGCGCAGATTATACAGCATGAGGTGGATCATTGCGAGGGGATAATTATCTGATTTATGAAACAAAACAGACGTACCGAAAGAGAGAAGAGGTCCTATATCTGCGACTCTATCACTGTGGGTTGAATGCTCGCGTAATGGCTCGCATTCAATCCTCGTTCTAAGGCCACAGATATAGGGCCTCTTCTCTCTTTCGGGGCTGTTTTAGGTTGTTGAAGTAAAATTATATAATATTTACAGATATTTGGCAATAGTAAATAAAAGTAATCCAAACTCCGTAAAAATCATCATTAGATGCAGTTATTTCTTCTATTGAATTTACATGAAATATTAAAGATTTACATGGATTTTTCTGGAAAAATATGATATAATCCCCTCGTTGCCGCCCCATTCTGGCAACAGAAAGGGGGTGTACATATTGTCAGCATATTCTTTTCTTCTGTCGGTATTGGCAGGTGTAGCATCTGGCATCATTGTTGAACTAATCATGACTATACTTCGCAAGTGGTTTGGCCGGAAGAAGAAGTAAAATCATGCGGTAACCAAACCCCACAAAAAAATCCCCTCAGTATTCGCGGTACTGAGGGGATTTGTGTTTGTGTACATACTGTACAGCATATTCTTTTCTGATTTCAATATATCATACCGAATCAGATATTTCAAGTATATTCTGCTTTCAAAATTTTATGCCAGATTGTGCCGACGCATAAGCATACTTATTGAATGAGAAATTGGCACTGATGAGATATTTATCTTTAGCATTATAAATTTTGAAGTTTGCTCTAGTAGTGTCAGTTTTGCCAACTTGCCTGTAGAAAATCTCAACATAAATATTAAGAAAGCAACTTTTTCTTCACTTTCGTATATTCTTCTTCAGTATATCCTTTTTCTAATATTTTTTCTTTTGGTATTCCAAAAGAAATGAATGCAACAATTGCGTGTTCTCGTTCCTTTTCCGTATTTCTGCGTTCTTGTTCTACTCCCTTATCCCAGGCATCTTCTAGCATTCCCTGTAATATTACGCGACCTATACTTTCTCCCATCGCCTCCACCTTCCTTTCTAATTCTTTGGTCATCTCTACACCGCATTCATTTTTTAAATAATTCTTTTTTCTTCTGCTGAATGGTCTGCAATTACATATTCCAACATTTCGATTAATTTATTTTTAGACTGTGTCATGTTTTTCCCACCTCGTATCTTTATGAGAATCCCTTTTAACAGATTTATCTCTTCGGGGTGAATATTTTCACCAAATTTTACTTCCGGTCTAAGTTGGTATTCTATAATGGAATCTTCATTTTTTCTGGCATCTATGCATATCCAGATACTTATGACTTCCTTAATCTTTTCATCAACTTTCGCTACACCATCGCTAAGCGCGGAAAGTATCCTTGAGATATAGGTTTCTCTGACAGCCATATATTCTTTGTTGGTCTGTTTATCTTCGCTAATTAAAATTATGCTTCTGATATCCAATTCTGAATAGTCTCTACCGAGAGGTTTACTGCTTTTGTAATCTGTTTCACAGACATTCCCATTTCGAGAAGGGCAAGAGTAGTTTCTCTTGCTTTTTTCAATTCTCCAGACTGCTCCCCTCGAAGAAATCCAGATTGTTCGCCCCTTTCAACGCCTTCATTATAAATCTCTTCTAATTCCTGACACATTTGATTCACTCCTTCCTCAGTTTCTTTTAATTGATGTACTCTGGTTGCAAGAATATTACTATACATTTCATCCGCTTCTTTGCAATGTAAGTCATGCATTAAGCGGCCTAATTCGGTATCATCCTGTTTTTTCGAGTTTACATATAGAATATGTTGACCATCTTGAAATATTTCTCCGGTTTCGTTGCTTCGTCTTCTTATGTGATTGATTGGCAGGTTATATCCAAGGACATCGTTTTTAGTGATAAAAATGACATACGTTTCCGGCAGACTGTCGAATAGATCGCCTGGATTCAGTAGATTCATATCCAGTAGATCGCAGTGGTATCGGGCTCTTTTTGGAGAAGCACCATCATTTTCACCTTGAATCTCCACGTTAAAGTGATTGTTTTCTGCATCCTTTGCCACGCAGTCTAAAATGGCGGAACGTCCCTGGAGATTTTTATAATCTTTCTGTAAAGTCTGGTCGATTACTTTTAGACCTGTTCTATTCATGATAACCTGAAGAATATATTCCGTACATGAGATTTCCTTTAAAACATTTCGCATAAAGATGTCATTCATTATCGTAAAGTGTTTTATCTTTTCTTTATATCTTTCGTAGCGTTGTTCTAAGCCTTCTGGCTGTAAGATTGTGGAATCCGTCATTTACGCTACCTCCGTTATGATATATCAATGGTTACTATACGACTATTATATACATAATTTGACAGAAAAGTCAATGAATATTTGAAGTAAGATTCTGAATTGCCGCAGACAAGGTAGACGCGCCCAAATATAGGATATCTGTTCTCTTTGGGTGCTGTTCTTTGGCTATAGGAGCAAAATTAGAGTTTTTATTTTTTCTATTATTATCTACAAATATATCTTTTTCTGTAAAGATGTTCTATGAAGTCTGATTTTACTGTTAATATTTATTAATGTTCTTTGCGCCATATTTAAATATAGAAGCCTAATGAAATTTCTGATAATATCCTTTTTTAAATATACTTAACGAATTTGTAGAACTGTAGCATCAGATTTTAAATTTGATTTGTTGAAAAACGATAATCTTCTGGAGAATTCATCAAATTTCTTCGATATGAATTCTGGATATACTCCAGTAGCCAAAGTTAGCCCCCGAAGAGAAGCTATCCTCTATATTTGTGGCCTCGGAGCAAGGTTTGGATGCGAGCATTTAGACGAACATTCAAACCGCCGCGACTAAAGTCACAAATATAGAGGATAGCTTCTCTTCGGAGGCGTCTCCCTTGCCTGCGGCAAATTAGAATTCCTCTACCAAAAGTGTCATAAAATCAACCATTTAGACACATCCTATTGAATTTTAGTGAAGAAAATGATACGCTATTTTTAAAATAGTAAAATCTATATTTTAGAGCATGTTTGAAAAATCATTCCTGCAATCCGTACGCCTCAATTTGCATTCTTGAATTTACCTTCATTCAGTTGACGTAGTCTGTTACGCCGCCCCCCATTTAGGTAAAATCTTCTACAAATTGTAACGGAATCTTACAGAAAGCATTTTTCAAATACGCTCAAGGGGAAAGTGAGGAAAAATTATGAAAAAACAACGGAAACACATCAACCTATCCCGCATAACAGCATTCATCTTATCTGTCGCAATGCTGGCAGGATTCTGTCCACAGGGAGTCAGCCTTGCGGATATCCCGGTAACCTTGCCAAAAGTAAATGCGGCAGAGAATATAAGAAATCCAAGAATCGTAAAGGATTCCTCCATGGATGCCGGACAGAAAGTCACCTGGGATTGTGTGTACTTTGGAAGTTATCCGCAAAGCGAAGTGACATCCAAAGATGGAAGTATTTATAATGCGTTGAAAAATGCAACAGATTGGGATGAAAATAATGATATTACGATTGGGGGCACGAAGTATCGCAGATTAAAGGGGGAAGATGCGACACATTATGCTACCAGTGATTCTTCTTCCTATTATAACTGGAATGACAGTTATAAAACTTATCATTATTTTAAATACCAACCAATCAAATGGCGTGTTTTAAACAGGAATGGCAACGATGCACTTCTCCTTGCGGATGTTGCTCTAGATGACCAGAGGTATAATACAAAGGGGGAAGATGTGACATGGGAAAGTAGCAGTATACGAAGCTGGCTGAATGGTTATGGGGCATCTGCAAATCAGCCAAAGACAGATTACAGCAGAAAGAATTTTATCAATTCTGCTTTCACGTCTACGCAAAGAAATGCTATTAAAACAACAAATGTTGCAAATAACAATAATATTGCTTACGGAACAGCAGGAGGAAATAATACTTCCGATAAAGTATTCCTCCTCTCCGAATCGGAAGTCTATAATACAGACACGGCAGCAGGCTATGGATTTGCAAAAGACTACTGTACATATGATGAAGCAAGAAGAAGCCGATGCAGTACCTATGCATATGCGATGGGTACAGAGAGATGTTATAATACGGATGCAGAGTATACAAAATACAATGGGAATGTTTGGTGGAGGCTCCGTTCGCCGGGCGATAATAGTGATTGTGCGGACGAAGTGTACGGTAATGGCTGGGTCAGTGAGTATGGTTATGGTGTCATCAGTGATGATGGCGGTGTGCGTCCCGCTTTGCATTTGAATCTCGCATCCACCAATCTCTATTCCTACGCCGGAACGGTATGCTCCGATGTCATGAAAACCGGGGAGAGCGGAACGGATAATCCTGTAAATCCAGGTGAGCCGGATAAACCAGACACCCCAAACCAGCCTACCCAGCCCGACAAACCAGGAACGGCCACAGGAACCAGAACAGAAGAGAGCGATGTAGATATTGAGATCGATGGTGGTGTAGATTTTACGATTCCGGAGAATGTTCCAATTCTTGGTGGTGGGGATGTTTCTCTTGATTATGGAACGATTCCAGTTACTTTTAAGAGGGAAGATAATACATACCGAATTGGAATCGGTGTTCAGGATATGAATAAGAAGGACTGGACAACTTTTAAAAAGTTTGTGGAAACGCAAAAAGAGTCTTATAGAAAAGGAATCAACTCTCTTTTGGCTACTAAGTCTGGAATCGCGTCTATGGGAATGAGTGTAGAACCGGAAATGGAGGCTTATGGCTATGTGGAAGGAACAATTACAAAGGCAAATGGAGTCGAATCTGCGGGAGGGAAGCTGGTTGTTGAAATAAAAGGAACGGCAAAGCAGGAATGGCAGACGGTTGTGGTGGTTGTTCCGGTAGTGATTAAGGTAAAGGGAACGGCTGGTACTAAAGCGGATTTCTCTGTAGGATTTGATTTTAATAAGAGTAAAGTGTATACCAAAGGGGAAGTAGAGCTTACTCTTCCGAGTGTACGTCTTACGGGAGGTATCGGTGTTTCTTATATCGCAGATATTTCTGTTTATGGAGAAGCAAAGAACCTTGTTACAGTAGAATCAGACGGGAAGGATAATGATATAACAGCCTCTTTAGAGGGGGCGCTGGGAGTTAGTGCAAAGGCGTTATGCTTTTCTTATGAAAAAGAGCTTTTGAATGGTTCGTTCGATTATTTGTCCACAAAGAAGAAGTCAAAAGCCAGAATGTATGCCAGAGCATTGCCGAAGTTAGAACCGGAGGCAAAAGATTATGAAATACAAAGAGTAGATTCTTCTTCGTGGGATGGTTCTGCCGTTGCAGAACAAACAGCGAAGCCACGTTCGATAAAGCGTGCTGCTTCTGCAAAAAATATATCTGGAAGAGTGACAACATTGCTGTCTGATGTGTATGTCAGTGCAAAGCCGCAGCTTTTGCAGACAGCAAGTGGAAAGAAGCTCCTTATTTTTACAACGGACATGGGCGACAGAACAACAGGGAATCATACAGCAGTGGTATATTCTATTTATAATGAACGTGGGTGGAGTATACCTAAGCTGATTGATGATGATGGAACGGCAGATTTTGATGCAGTAGCAGCAGTAGATGGAGAAAATGTATATGTTACATGGATAAATGCAAAGCGTACCTTTACAACGGCAGAAGCAGGTGCCGATGATTTTATGACAAAGCTTGCAGCCGAGACAGAAGTTCACGCAGCAAAAATCGCATTAAATGGAAATACAGGAACAGTGACAAAGTATCCGGCTATTACGGATAATGCCATTGCAGATTTGCATCCGGCGATTACAGTGAAAAATCATGTGCCATATATTGCCTGGAATAGCAATAGTGCGAATGATATTTTAAAGGGAACTGGAACAAATACTGTTTACCTTGCATCTTTAAATGGAAATGCATTTACAACAAAGAAGTTATCAGAAGAGAATAAACCGGTACAGTCTGTTGCTATTGGCAATTTGGATAATGATGTAGTGACAGCTTATACATTGAATTCTGGTGCCGAGGAAAATCCGCAGGTACAACTGACGGCGGTTAATGCAAAAGGACGAACAACCATTGCAGCAAATGGCCAGAATCTTTCTCCTTCTTTTGCAAAAATAGATGGAAGTTCCGTTCTTTTATGGTATGCACAGGATGCGGAAGGCAGTTCCTTAAACTATATTGATGCTATAGATGGAGAGGTAGAAAGCTATATAGAAGACGATGCGGTTATTTCGGCAGACTATACGGTAGTAGATGGTGGGGATAGCCAGCTTCTCATCTGTTCATCGGAGAAAGAAAATGCAGAAGAAGCTGGAAGAAATCTATATGCCTATGTAATAAGAGATGGAGAAGTTTACGAACCAGTTACTTTAACAGATTTAGAAGGTTATGCAGCAGTGCCGAGTGGTATCTGGAATGGAACGGCGTATGAATATTTATTTACAAGAGCCGATGTAAATATTACAGAGAATACTGTAAAAGAAAATACGGATTTATGTATCACTTCTGTAGTGCCACAAAGCAGACTTGTCATTGGGGATATTGATTACACGCAAGAAGAAGTAATGCCAGATGCGGATGCTTCTATCACCGTACCAGTGAAAAATAATGGATTAACAAACTGTGGTGAGGGAAAGGTTCAGATTGTCTATAATGGCAACGTCATTGGACAGGCAGACTTGGAAGCTGGAATAACATCAGGAGAGACACAAAACGTTACGGTAGACCTTACTGTACCAGAGGATGCGGCAGCGAAAGAAACATTAAAAGTAGAAGCAATCTCTGATAAAAATACAACAGCAGATTCTACAAAAAATATTCAGTCGGCCGGAAGTGAACTTGCGCTTTCTGTTAAACAAGAAGATGATGATATTACAGTAGCAATAGATAATAACAGTGCCTTTGATACGACAGCAGCACTTACTTTAAAAGCTGGGGATGCTTCTGGTAAAGTATTAAAAACAATAAATCTTGGAAATGTGGAATCCTATGGTATGGTAGAAAAAACATTTACAAAAGAAGAATTGAAAAAACTCGGAAGTGATACGGTTTACATGGAAGTTAGCGGAGATGCAGAAGAAAGCATAAAGTCTGATAATACAGCATTTGTATATGTAGGAACAGAAGAATTAAAAACACTGGATTATCTCACCGCAACAAAGACAAAGGTTACTTATACTAAAGGTGAGAAGTTAAATCTGAATGATTTGGAAGTGACTGCAGTATATACCGATGGAAGTAAGGCAAAAGTAACAGGTTATACAACAAATGTGAAAAATATCGATATGTCTAAAACAGGCAAAAAGCAACTGGAAATTCTTTATGAAGAAGTTGGAATCGGACGAAAAGTGGTTATGCCAATTACGGTAGAAAATGCGAAGCCAAATACACCAAAACCGGATACTGGTAAAAAACCGTCAAAGAAAGTAAAGGTAACCTCAATCCGTCTTTCCGGTCTCTCCAAACAGATTGCCGCAGGCAAAAAGCTTACTCTAAAAGCGGCTGTTTTACCAAAGACTGCTTCGAATAAAAAGCTACTCTGGAAGTCCAGCCATACAAAAGTTGCAACCGTAACGCAAGGTGGAGTTGTTACACTGAAAAAGAAAACTGGCGGTAAGAAAGTAACGATTACGGCAACAGCAACGGATGGCAGTAAAAAATATGCTTCATGGAAGATTACATCTATGAAAGGCATTGTAAAGAAAATTAAGATAACAGGAAGTAAGCCAGTAAAAGCAGGCAAGAAACTAAAACTAAAAGCCAAAGTAACTGCCACAAAGAAAGCAAATAAAAAACTTCTCTGGATATCAAGCAATACCAAATATGCCACGGTAAATGCTAAGGGAATTGTAACAACGAAGAAATCAGCCAAAGGAAAAACGGTAAAAATTACTGCAATGGCAACAGATGGAAGCGGAAAGAAGAAGACCGTAAAAATCAAAATGAAATAGCTTCTGATTTGTGAGGCTGTGAAACAGACGAACCCGCCGCTATAAGAAAAGTGAAAGCCAGATTGCCCGAAGAATAATTGAAAAGAACCCCTAAAAATTTATAGATTTGTTCCGTTGTGCTAAACGCTCCATTTTGCCCAATAGTACAGAAACTTCGGAGAAAGCAGTCCGAAGTTTCTATGGTCAAAATTTCACAGCACAAAGTCACAAAATTCAATAAATTTTTTAGGGGTTCTTCCTCGTATTATTTGAGCAATCCGACAGAAAATTTACAGCGGCTGACTATTCCAAATCCTACAAATCAGTTGAAAAAGATTTGGAGAAGGGGATAGGAGAAATAGGAATTCTGGCAAATTACTTTTCAAAGAGATTGACACCTAAAATAATATGCTAATCCCCTTGAATCAACCGGAAAAAGGCAGATTTTTATCCACTTGTAATTCAGGTTATTATCGTAAAATGGTTATGATATTATAACAATATCTTACGCGTCAATCTTTAATATTTTATTGCCCGGATAGCCACGACCTATTGGTGAATCCCCAAATCCGCTAAGATTAATTCTGATTTTACTTCTACAGCCAACAAACAGCCCGCAGAAAGAGAAATAACCTATATTTGTGGCCTGGGAGCAAAGGTTGGATGCGAG
>OLRA01002958.1_pt1 | contig 15852 bp, 10 predicted proteins | sample 1673011 | NCBI WGS metagenome assembly OLRA01 (sample SAMEA3136746, study PRJEB25190) | human gut metagenome | reverse complement strand
CAGGAGAGCCAGTGCGAGGGCAAGTGCACCCGCGGCATCAAGAACGAGCCCGTGGGCATCGGCCGCCTGGAGCGCTTTGTGGCCGATTGGCACCGCGAGAACGTGCACACCGCACCCGTCGTGCCGGAGTGGAACGGCCACAAGGTGGCCATCATCGGTGCAGGCCCTGCCGGCCTGACCGCTGCAGGCGACCTGGCCAAGCTGGGCTACAAGGTGACCGTGTACGAGGCCCTGCATGTGGCCGGCGGCGTGCTGATGTACGGCATCCCCGAGTTCCGTCTGCCCAAGGCCATCGTGCAGCAGGAGATCGACGGCCTGAAGAAGATGGGCGTTGACTTTGAGTGCAATATGGTCATCGGCAAGGTGCTGACCATCGACGAGCTGATGGGCGAGTACGGCTACGAGGCCGTGTTCGTGGGCTCCGGTGCCGGTCTGCCCCGCTTCATGGGCATCCCCGGCGAGAGCCTGAAGGGCGTGTACTCCGCCAACGAGTTCCTGACCCGCTCCAACCTGATGAAGGCTTACCTGCCCACCAGCAAGACCCCCATCCGCACCGGCAAGAAGGTTGCCGTCGTGGGCGGCGGCAACGTGGCCATGGACGCTGCCCGCAGCGCCATGCGTCTGGGTGCCGAGACCGTGTACATCGTCTACCGCCGCGGCATGGCCGAGCTGCCTGCCCGTAAGGAAGAGGTGGAGCACGCCGAGGAAGAGGGCATCATCTTTAAGACCCTGTGCAACCCCGTGGAGATCCACCCGGACGAGAACGGCTTCGTCAAGTCCATCACCTGCGTGGAGATGGAGCTGGGCGAGCCCGATGCTTCCGGCCGCCGCCGCCCCATCGAGAAGAAGGGCAGCGAGTTTGAGCTGGACGTGGACACCGTGATCATGAGCCTGGGCACCAGCCCCAACCCGCTGATCCGCTCCACCACCCCGGGTCTGGAGACCAACAAGCACGGCTGCATCGTCACCGACGGCGACGACGGCAAGACCAGCCGTGACGGCGTGTACGCCGGCGGCGATGCCGTGACCGGTGCCGCCACCGTCATCAAGGCCATGGGTGCCGGTAAGGCAGCCGCCAAGGCCATGGATGAGTACATCCGCAACAAGTAATTTCTGCCAAACGGCGCAAATCCCCTGTTTCCTTTGGGAAACAGGGGATTTTTCCTTTTTTAGGAAGACTAGACAGATTATCTATATTTCATTTACAATTCGTCCCACTTTATGGTATACTATTTCCATCTTACGAAAGCACCAGGGGCTGCCGCAGCCCTTGCTCTGTTTGCAGGAGGTGTGCCCCATGCACTCGTTATTGATCCTGGTCCTGATCCTGGACGCTCTCATCGCCATTTCCTCGATGCTGAACCTGGTAAATATGGTCCGGGTCAACCTGCTGGTGGAAGAAAAGCAGGCCCAGGCCCTTACGGTGCAGCTGGTGCGCGTGTGCAAGACAAGCGCTGGCAAGGGTGGGCTGCTGTCCTCCTGGTTTGGGGTGTACGCCTGCCCCGGGGAGATCGGCACTGGTGAGTTTACCTCCACCAACCCCTACAGCAGCCCAGAGGCCGTGCCCAAAGCCACCACGGTGGTGCCCATGAAGGCCTCCGGGGTGCTGGAGCACTGCGATATCGGAGCTCACCTGGGCCGTCGTCTGGTGCCGCTGTGGCTTACGGCAGGAGGCTTTTCTCTGCTGCTGGCAGCGTTTATCCGCCTGTAAGGCATTTTCTCTGGACTTTTCGGCGTAGTGCCGACGGCCTGCCTGCTGACCCACAGGCGGACCGCCAGCACAGCGCCGGGAAAATATAAGTATAAAGGAAGGCAATTATGGAACTACTGAAACTACTTGGCATTGTCATCGTCATCGCTGGCTTTGCACTGAAGCTGGACTCCATTCTGGTCATTCTGGTGGCAGCCGTTGTGACTGCACTGGTTGGCGGTCTGGGCCCGGTCACCCTGCTGGAAACGCTGGGCAGCACCTTTGTGGCAAACCGCAGCATGGCCATCTTCATCATCGTGATGCTGGTCACCGGCACGCTGGAGCGCAACGGCCTGCGTGAAGCAGCCGCTGCCCTGATCGGCAAGTTCAAGGGTGCCACCTCCGGCCTGGTCATCGGCATCTACGGCGTGATGCGCTCGATCTTTGCAGCCTTCAACGTGGGCTTTGGCGGCGTGGCCGGTTTCGTGCGCCCCGTCATCATGCCCATGGCCGAAGGTGCCATTGTGGCACAGGGCTATGAGCCCAATGAGGAGCATGTCGAGGAGCTGAAAGGCATGGCTTCCGGCATGGAGAACATCACCTGGTTCTTCGGTCAGGTCCTGTTCGTGGGCGGCTCCGGCGGCCTGCTGGTGCAGAGCACTTTGGCCGGCCTGGGCATCGAGGTGGAGCTGGCCCAGCTGGCTGCCATCGAGATCCCCGTGTGCATCATTGCCACTGTGGTCGCCATCGTATTCTATGTGATGAAGGATCGCAAGATGATCCAGAAGTACTATAAGTAAGGGAGGACAGAAGAATGAGCTTTTTTATGAGTGCTGATTACAGCCTGTCCACCAAGGTGATGGAGATCATCTACTTTATCATCGGCCTGCTGTGCATCTACTGCGGTGTGAAGAACCTGAAGGATAAGGAGAACCCGGAACCCGTGGGCACCTTTATCTTCTGGGCCGTGCTGGGCGTCGTGCTTGCCCTGGGCCGCTGGCTGCCCTCTCTGGTGAGCGGCATTCTGGTGGTGGTGATGTGCATCCCCGCCATCCTCAAGAAGGTCAAGAAGGGCGCTGTCTCTGCTGCCACCAAGGCCGAGACCGAGGCTACCTATGAGAAGATCGGCATGAAGATCTTTGTCCCCACCCTGAGCATCGGCATGCTGGCCGTCATCTGCGCCATCACCGGCCTGGGCATCGGCCTGTCCGCCCTGAACGGCGTGGCTCTGGGCGTTCTCGTGGCCATCATCCTGCTGATGATCATGAACCGCGACAACAAGCCCTCCACCTTCCTGAACGATTCCGAGCGCATGCTGTCCACCGTGGGCCCCCTGTCCATGCTGCCCATGCTGCTGGCCTGCCTTGGCTCCGTCTTCACCGCTGCCGGTGTCGGCGATGTGATCTCTGACCTGGTCAGCCACATCATCCCCGAGGGCAATGTGAACGCCGGTATCGTGGTGTACGCCATCGGCATGATGCTGTTCACCATGATCATGGGCAACGCCTACGCCGCCATCACCGTGATGACCGTGGGCATCGGCTACCCGTTCGTGCTGGCCCACGGCGCAAACCCGGTGGTCATCGGCATGCTGGCTTTGACCTGCGGCTTCTGCGGCACCCTGTGCACCCCCATGGCTGCAAACTTCAACACCGTGCCCGTGGCACTGCTGGATATGAAGAAGCCCATGGGCGTCATCAAGAATCAGGTTCCTGTCGCCATCATCATGATGGTGGTCCAGATCGTGATGATGATCCTCCTGAAGTGATTTTTTTGTTAGATCGAGTGATTCAATGGAACAGGCAATTCAGCACGGAGCCGATATCATTATTCGCGACTGGGTCCGGCTCCGTGCAGGCGAACGCATCCTGATCGTATCCAGCCAGAAGTATGCTGTCGAGGTGGCAGCCATGCAGCAAGCCGCACAGGCGGTGGGCAGCGTGGCGGATGTGTTGATGCTGGACGACCTGCACGAGCAGGTGGGCCAGTATTTCGACGACCGCGAGGACGCCTTTGACCCCTACAACGCCGTGATCGGTGCTGCCGAGTATTCCCTCATCACCACACGGGCCGTCAAGCGGGTCATCGCCCGCCGCAACCGGTTTTTGTCGCTGCCGCTGAGCACCAGCAACGGGCAGTCACTGCTGAGCTACGACTTCCTGAACATGAGCCTGCCCAAAAGCAGGATCATGGCCAGCATCATCATGGCCTGCTACCAGAACGCCAGCCATATCCATGTGACCACGGAGCTTGGCACGAACCTGGATTTCAACATCGAGGGGCGTGTGCCCGGCTTCTTCAACGGCTGCTGCCACGACGGCAAGGGCCTTTCCTCTGCCAGCGTGGAAGTGTATGTGGCACCGGTGGAGAGCGACACCAACGGCACCCTGATCCTGGACGGCTCCATGGGCTATATCGGCATCGTGGACAGCCCCGTGCGGGTGGAGCTGCGCGGCGGCCGCATCGTGGAGATCGAGGACAATGCCAGCGGCAGGCGGCTCAAGCAGTTTCTGGCCCGCTTCCACGACCCGGAGAACATGGTGGTGGCGGCGGAGTTCGGCATCGGGCTCAACACCCACTCTCGCTGTGCAGGCAACTGCTACATCGAGGACGAATCCACCTATGGCACCTTCCACATCGGGTTCGGGCGCAACATTGCGCTGGGCGGTGTGCAGGATGCTTCCGGCCATTACGATCTGGTCACCCACGCTCCCTGCATCTATGTGGACAACCGCATGATCATGGATCACGGACAGCTCACCGTTCTGGAGCCGTCCATTTATATCTGAGAATCGAGGCTTTTTACTATGAAAATTCTGCTCACTGGTTTCGACCCCTTTGGCGGCGAGACCGTCAACCCCGCTTTTGAGGCGGTAAAGCTGCTGCCCGACACCATCGCCGGTGCCGAGATCGTCAAGCAGGAAGTGCCCACCGAGTTCATCCGTGCCGGTGAGGTGCTGGAAGCTGCCATTCAGGCAAACCAGCCCGATGTGGTCATCTGCATCGGTCAGGCCGGCGGCCGCTCCGCCATCACCCCGGAAAAGGTGGCCATCAACCTGATGGACGGCCGCATTGCTGACAACGCCGGTTATCAGCCCATCGACGTGACCATCCAGGAGGACGGCGAGACCGCCTACTTCACTTCTCTGCCCGTGAAGGCCATGGTGCAGAACATCAAGGACGCAGGCATCCCCTCCGCCCTGTCCTACACTGCAGGCTCCTATGTGTGCAACTACCTGATGTACACCCTGCTGTACCTCATCGACAGGAAGTACCCCAACATCCGGGGCGGCTTCATCCATGTGCCTTACGCCATGGAGCAGGTGGTCAACAAGCCCCTGGGCACCCCCAGCATGGACCTGCACCAGATCGCCCGCGGCCTGGAGAAGGCCGTGGAGGCCGTTGTGAAGAACGACGCCGACTTGGCTGTGGACATGGGCACCACCCACTGAGCATCCCCGCAGAGCTCTTCAAGGCACCCGCTGTGCATCCGCATGGCGGGTGCTTTTTTGGAATGTTTCCCATGCAGAGTGCAATCGCGTGGGGCAGGCCCGATGGCTTTTGCAAGCGGCATCGCCGCCGGGGTCGCTCCGCTGGGCCAGAGGGTGAGAGGGGTGTTTCGACTCCCCCCTCTCTCCCTCTGGACACCCCTCTCCCCTGGACAGGTTGTGGCTCCCAGCGTATGCTACGGCCCTTGAGTGGGCCTTGCATCCTGCTGGCCACGGCCCCAACAACTCCTCCCTGTTTCTGCCGCAGGCAGCGGTCGTCGTCGTTGCAAGAAAGGGGCTGCTCGCCCCTTTCAGATCCCAAAGAAGTAGGCTCCACCCGAAAATACTGAAGATTCACGCCTGTTCGGCGTGAAGATCTTTTAACCGTATTTTCGGCTTCCACCGATTGGAACGCCCCTCAGTCGCTGCGCGCCAGCTCCCCGGTGAGGAGCGTTGCCGTAAAAGGCATTTAATTTGCTGCGCTTTGGCCGCAGGCCAACAGCAGCCGATGCCACTTCCCGTAACGCCCTCTCCCGTGAAAAAGCAAATCCGGCGGGGCCGCAGCCCTGCCGGATTTGCAAAATCTAAAATAATTTTTCTGCTATTTATGCCCAGAGCAACGCGGAGGGCATTCTAAATCGTTTGCCTTCCAGAGAACAGGCCACTTTCCTTAACGCCCATCCGTGAAAAAACAATCCCGGAAAATCCGCAGATTTTCCGGGATTGCATATCTTTAAAAATAATTTTCCGCTGATATTGCCAGAGCAAAGCGGAGGCAATTCCAAATCGTCCTGCTTACTCCGTGATCCGCCCTGCCGCGCTGGTCTCCAAGACCGGGTAACCGGTGCGGGTGCAGCGCACGGCACAGCGGGCGCGGCCGCCGGTGGTGCAGGTGAACAGGGTCAGGTCCCAGGCGTCCTCGTCGCTGGCCGTGATCATCTTGTCGATATCCGTGGGCTGGATGGTCTCCACGTTGGACACCTCATAGCTCCAGCGCTGGCCGTCCATGTCGGTAAAGTACACCTCGCTGCCCAGGGCCAGCCACTTGATGGGGCTGAAGTGCTTGGCGTAGTTGTGGGCGCAGACCACCATGTTGTCAGCGTAGGTGGAGCCGGAGTAGCGGCCCGGGGCCACCTTGAGGCCCGCATAGCTCCACTCGCTCATCACGGGCAGTTCCAGCCCGATGGACGGGATGGACAGGTAGCCGATGTAGCCCCAGCCGTCGATGTCGGTGACGGTCATCTCCTGCTCCGGGTCCAGCTCCGGCTGGACCACCGGCTCTTCGTCCTTCGTCTTGTCCTCAATGGTCTCGGTCAGGGTCTCTTCCAGCTTGCCCAGGGCGTCCTGGGAGGCCTTGTCGGCGCGGTTGGCGTCCCACTGGTTATAGCCCAGCAGGGCCAGTGCGCCCAGAATGAGCAGGATGCCCACGATCATGCAGGCGCGGCCGATCTTCTGCTTTGTGTTCATGCCAGCGTCTCCTTCCGGTCCAGCACCCAGCCGACGGCAAACAGCAGCACGCCGCTGCAGGCCATGAACGGGATGGGCCAGTTCAGCTGGCCGCTCTGGGGCAGTGCATTGCCGTCCGGGCGGCCCGGCGCCACCGGGCTGTCCGGGTTGCCGGGGGCCACGGGGTTGTCCGGGTTGCCGGGGTTCACCGGGTTATCCGGCGTACCGGGCGACACCGGGCGGTTGGGGTCGTTGGGGTCCACCGGCATGTCCGGGTTGTCCGGCTCATCCGGGGTGCTGGGCTGGGTGGGCTTGTCCGGTTCCGAGGGCTTCTCCGGCTCGGACGGTTTGCCCGGTTCCGAAGGCGTGCTGGGAGTTTCCGGTTCGGGCGGGGTCACCTCCTGCGTGGGCGCGCCCACCTTGGGGGTGGCGTCCACGGTGTAGCGCCAGCCGCTTTCGTCCGCCATGGGCAGCGACACCAGGAAGGAATTGATGGCCTCGTAGCCCTTGGAGTTCTCGGTCTGCACCACGAGGTACAGGCCCAGCGGCAGCGCGTCAAAGGAGACGATGCCCTGCTCGCTGATCTTATGGGTGGTGCCGGCGGCGCGGGCGGGCAGCTTGGCTTCCAGCCTGGAAGCCAGCGTGCTGTCCGTCAGGTCGCCCAGCGCGATGCCGCAGCCCGTAAAGTCGGCGGTGTACACAAAGTGCAGGTCGCCGTTGGTGCGGGCCACGTCCGCCACCTTGTACACGGTGAGTGCGCCGCCCCGCAGGGGGACGTCGTTCTGGTGGTCGTACAGGGTCACGTCCATGCTGCCGGTGCGGCTCAGGTCGATGTTGGCGCTGGTCGCGGGGGCTGCCAGCGCGGGCAGTGCACAGCACACGGCCATGCACAGCGCCAGCAGAAGAGCGGCAAACCGGTTGTTTTTGTTTTGTTTCATGGCTGCTCACTCCTCCTCGTTCTGTTTCCGTTTGCGGACCAGCAGCAGGGCTGCTGCAGCGGCCAGTGCGCCGCCCAGCACCCCGAAGGGTGCCGTGCCCATGCCGCCGGTGGACGGCAGCTCGTAGCCGGTGTAGACATAGTTCTGCACCGTGATATTGCCGGTCTGGACTCCATTGTTGTCAATGTACACGTTCCAGTTGCCGGTGGTCTCTTCCTCCACCAGGTAGTGGTACGCATTGCCGCTGACAGGGTCCGTCAGGGGCAGTTTCACGCCGGACCAGGTAGCAGTCCAGTGGTTGTCTGCGTTCAGGTCGGCTTCGTCAAACAGCGTTTTGTTGTTTGCGGGGTCATCGGTGTACCGCCAGACCTTGATGTGGATGCTGTCCACCGCCGGTTTCACCGGCTGTTTGGTATCCTGGTCCAGCCAGAGCTTGCTGACGGTCAGCTTGCTGTACACGTTGCTGTATTCGGCGGTCGTGGTGCCGGCATCGCTGCCCACCTGCACATTGCGGTTCAGGTCCACCGTCTCACCGTCCACAGTCAGGGTCGTGGTGCCATCGGCCTGGCCGGTCGCCTTTGCAAAGGCCTGCTGCTCGTTCTCCGCGCTGGCGTTTTTGCGGAACAGCAGGTAGTGCGGGGTGGCATCCAGCTGATAGTCCGTGGGTGCTTTGGTCTCCACGAGCTTATACAGCACGTCCGGTTTCAGGCAGCTTGCAGTCTCACTATCCAGCACAGCCAGACTAGCCTGACCGTTTTCGTCCGTGGTCAGGGTGCCAGTGCCGTTGCCGGTCCACGGGACGAACCGCCCGCTTACCGTATCGTACTGGTAAATGGTGAACTCCGCGCCCTTCAGCGACACGCCGGAGTAGCTGTCCTTCTTGCGCAGCACGAACTGTGCGGTGGTGGCCGTTGCATCCGCCTTGACCTGGTAGGTGATGCCGCTGTCGCTGGATTTGCTGCCGTTGCTCAGGGTCACGGTGTTGCTCACCTGGTAGCTGGCGGCAGCGCTGCCATCCTTCACATTGCAGTCATACACAAGGATCAGGGCCGCCATATTGGGGATCTCCATATGAAGCCAGCCGTTCTTGTCCGCTTCCAGGATGCGGTACATGTTGCGCGGCACCTCTTTGCCGGTGGTCACGCCGACTGTTTCGTCGTAATTGTAAAAATACAACTTGACCGAGTTGACATCGCCGGTGGCGATGGCACCATTGGTGGTGCTGATGTTATCCCACAGCTCGATCTTCTCCGCTCTGGTCTGCCCGGCCGACAGATCCTCGCCGGCCGGGTTGATGACCACCTGATAGTGCAGCTTCCGGTCGTTGCTGGGGTCCTGCCAGCCGGTCTTTTTCACCTGCTCCACATCGCGGGTGACGGTGGTGGTGGTGGTCTCGGTCAGTTCGCCCCAAGTGGCGGTGTTGGTGTAGGTCAGCTTGCCCACCGAGGGGTTCTTCCAGGTGGGATCGTCGCTCACGCTCACTTTGTACTGGATGCGGATGCGGTGTTCCTCCCGCCCCGACTGGTTGTAATTGCTGATTTTAATGGTGAGCCGCCGGGTAGTTTCGTCATACTCTGCCGTCGCCCAGTCTACTTTTTTATCCTTGATCTTTACAAAGTCGCCCTCATCCAGCGCGATCTTGACATTATCCACCTTGAAGCCGACGTTTTCCGGCAGGGTGTCGGTAACCGTGATTTCGTCCCTATCGTCGGCGGAGGTCTGCAGCACCAGCTGGTAGTGGAGGTTGTTGCCGCTGAGGTCGCTCAGCTCGAAGCTGTTGCTGCCGGTCAGATAACCGGTCTCGTTGCCGCTGCTCGTTGCGGCCACGCCCTTTTCAAACTGCTTGTAGCTGCGGTAGGTATCGGTGTCCGAGGCCTTGCCGCTCACGCCGTCGATATGGATGGTGTTCTTATAGGTCCACACCTCACCGGTGGGCACATCGTCCCGCTCCTCGTGGGTGGGGATGCCGGTCACCGAGATGCTGCGCACGGGGTTCTGGTTGTCCCCGGCTTTCACATGGATGGTAAAGCTGCGCACACGGGTGGACGAGTCATTTGCGTCCACCTCCTCGGTACCGTTTTTCTGTGCATAATAGGTCATCTCGATGGTGTTGCCCGCCGCGACAGCCTGCGCATAGGTCAGCCTCGTGTTGTCGTGCATGGTCAGGGTCAGATTGGCCTTGATGGCGTCATCCAGCTCTTTTGCAATGGCATAGTGGGTGTCCTCTTTTGTCTCGCCTTGGTCGTTCTCAGCGTCGTCCAGCACATCCCACAGGGTAAACTCCGCTTCACCGGCCTTGTTGGTGGCCGAGAGGTTCCAGGTGGGCGTCTCGCCCCTGGTGGCAATGGATTTGCTCAGGCTCCAATCGCCCTTCCCGATGTTCACAGTATCCGAGGCCTCAAAGGTATGGTTGCTCTTGGTCAGGATCTGTGCCTTGTTGGTCACCGAGCCGCCGCCGATGGGGGTGGTGGTCTCAAAGGTGATCTTCAGCTCTGTTTCCCCATACTCCGCCGGGATGGTATAGCCGTTTTTCTGGAATTCCTCTGCCGATATCGTATCGTTGCCTACCTTTACATCCCCTACGATTTTCACACCGTCTGGCAAGTCATCTGTGATCTTGCAGCCCTGCAGGAGATAGGACCCCAGGAAAGAATGGGGTACCTTTACAGTGATCGTCCACTGGATGCGGCCTGTTTTGGGGTCGTACTGGCCCTTCTTCTCAATGCGAGGGTTTTTACAGGTGTACCATGCGTCAGCCCCATCTTTTACATTGCGCCCTGCCTCGGCTTTCGCCGTGTTGTTGATGATAGCGACGCCGTTGGGCATCTTGTCAAAGTCCGCATAGTTCCGCTGAACGTCGTAGTTCCAGATGTACTTCTCTCCGGCCTCCAATGCAGGCAGCGGAGCAAGGACCACCTGGGGGTTGCCGTTGCCGTCGGTTTTCAGTTCATGCGCAGGGACGTCAATCTCCGTTTTTGTGCCCGAAGCATCCACCTTGTAAAGTTTAAAGGAGTCTACCAGATATTTGCCGCCCTTCAGGTAGTCGCTACGGTTTTCGCCATTCCTATTCGTGTTCAGGGTATCCGTAAGGATCACCGGGTCTTTGGTGCCGTTGGTGGTCCCCACCGTCACCTCATAATTATTTACAAAGGTGCCGTCCTTACGGTTCGTAATCAGCGGAGACCCACTCCCTTTGCTGATCTTTATATCTGCCGTTTTCTTCTTGATGGTCAGGATGCAGTCGTCCTTGAATTTGATCTCCTTCTCGTCCTCAAAGTTGTCGGCGCTCGCCGTAACGGCGGCCTTGAAGGTACCGGTGAATGGCAGGCCGCCCTTCTCGTCGGTACCGATGAACTTTTCGTCCGTAAAGGTCAGGGTCACAGTGCCGTCGGTGTCAACGGTGAAGCTGCCCACGACCTTTGCATTGCCGGCCTTGTCCTTGTCGGACTCATCCACGATGTTGCCCGTCGTCACATCCGGCATAGGCAGGCCTTTGGGCAGCTGGTAGGTCAGGGTATTGTTGGTGGGCGTCAGCACACCGGGTTTCACGGTATACTTCAGGTTCACGCGGACGCGGGTGCCGCTGTCCACGGTCACGCTGCCCGCGCCGATAGATGTCCATGTTTTCCCGTCGGTCGTCTTTTCATAATTGACATCCGTGATCCAGGTGTTCAGATCATGGTCGTCCCCGGCAGCCAGCAGGGCGATGCCGTAGGGGTCGGCGTCACCCACCCATTCCACGGTAGCCCCAAAGCCATCCTCATCTTCCAGCAGCGCATAGCTGCCGTCCAGCTCCTCCTGGGCGCCTGCCAGGTCCTCCGGGGCCGCAGCGGTGGTCTCGGCGGCATAGGCGCCGGTCACCGAGATGACACTGGTCACGTCGGACATGGCAGCGGGCACCTCGGCCACCTTGCCGTCCACGTTGCCGGAGATCACGGTCAGGGTCCCGGCGTCGGGGTCCACGGCGGACACGACGCCCACCGTCTCGGTGGTCACGGTGCGGGTGTCCACCTGCGGCTCGGAAGCCGTGAGCTGGGCGGCGGTGTCGGGGTCCTCGTCCAGGTCCAGCAGGGCGATGCCATAGGAGCTCTCGTCCACGGCCACCTGCTCGGTGGTGAGGGTGTTGTAGATGACGATATCGCCGGGCCTTGCGGTGGAGCCGTCGGCGTCGGTGAGCCACTGGGAGCCGCGCAGGTCACTGTGCAGGGCCATCACGCCCGCACGCTGGGGCACCACCGTCTGGGGCACACCCGCAAAGTGCAGGCAGTAGGACAGGAACATCACGTCCCAGGCACCGTAGGGGTTGCCGTACCAGGCACCATAGCGGGAGTAGCCGCGCAGCACCTGCTGGTCCTCCACATCCAGCTTGAAGTTCTTGTCGCTCTGCTGGTAGTCCAGCTGGGACTTTGCCACGGTGAGCAGGTCCTCGGCCCAGTTGCCGTTCAGGGCCACGTTGGCCGCGGCCTGCCATTCCTCGGCAGTCTCCACGTCGGCCTGGGTATCGGCCAGGCACTCCACGGTGTGGTGGTGCTCCGGGATGGTGCACACCAGCTCCTCGGTGTAGCAGGCGTCGGTGTGATGATGCAGCACCGGCTCGTCCGGGGTGGTCTCGGCCGGCTCAGTGGGCAGGTCCACCACGGGGCGGCTGGCAGGCATTTCCTGATAGGCGGGGTTGGGCTCCTCCACCAGTTCGCCTTCGTCCAGGCCGCACACCAGCTCATACTCGGTGGTGTAGCAGCTGTCGTCGTGGATATGCTCGAACTCGCCGCAGATGAGCGCACCATACTCGTCAAAGCAGTCGTCGGTGTGCTCGTGCTCTTCCTGATAGCAGGTCAGCACCCGGTGCTCCTCGTAGCAGGCATCGGTGTGCTCATGGGGCACCCAGATGGTCTCCGGCTCGGTCTGCACCGGCTCTTCCGGCTCGGCCGCGCTGTAGGCGGACACCGGATCGGCGCTGCTGTCCGAAGAGGTGACGGGCGTTTCCGGCTCGCCCTCCTCGTAACCGCAGGTGAGCACTTTTTCGTAGCAGGCCGCCGTGTGCTGGTGCTCCTCGTAGCCGCAGTGGTAGTCGGCAGTCATGGAGATGCCCACCCCATGGAGCTGCCAGTTGACGAACAGGGTGGTGAGCAGGGCCAGCACCAGCATCATGGCCACATAGCGCCGGGCCTGTACATGCTGCCTGCGGAACCGCTCGATCAACCCGTTGATGATATCCTTCATAGTAAACACGTCCTCTTGGTTTGCTCTGTGCCCTGGCAGCCGCACACCGCTGCAGGCCCACAGAAGGGTCCGTTTATCATTTGTGCAACAAAAGCGTCACAAAATTTGTTCGATACATTGTTATTATATCATTTTAGGGCGTTCATTTCAACTCAGGGGGCGTGCTTCTCCGGCAAAAGAGTGCACACGATGCGCACCATGCAAGGGGTCAGGGGCAGCCACAGCACCGTGCAGCCCAGATTGAACAGGGTGTGGGCGTTGGCGATCTGCCGGGCCAGCACGGCGCTCTCCGGCCCGTGGGGCGAGACCAGCCGCACCAGCGCGGTGAACTGGGGCAGCAGCAGCCAGCACACCGCCGCCCCGGACAGGTTGAACAGGGCGTGGGCCGCCGCCAGACGCTTGGCGTCCCGGCTCTGCCCCACCGATGCCAGCACCGCCGTGACGGTGGTGCCGATGTTGTCCCCCAACAGCACCGGGATGGCTCCCGCAAGGCCCAGCAGGCACCCGCCGTCCGGCCCGGGGCGGGCGGCCGCCTGCTGCAGCACCGCAATGGTGGCGGAGCTGCTCTGCACGGCAAGGGTCATGCCCAGCCCTGCCAGCAGGCCCAGGCCGGGGCGGTGCCGCACCTGGGCCATCCACTGCCGGAACACCGGCCCCGCTGCCAACGGCTCCATGGCCTCGGCCATGACCGCGATGCCCTCAAACAGCAGGCCGAAAGCAAACAGCGCCTGCCCGGCTGCGTGCAGACGCCCGCGCCCCGCGAACCAGAGCAGCAGCCCCGCCACCAGCAGCAGATACCGGGCATCCTCCAGCCGGAAGGCCAGCAATTGCGCGGTGACCGTGGTGCCGATGTTGGCTCCGAACACCACCGGCACGGCCCGCTGCAGGGTCAGCAGCCCGGCCCCCACAAGGCCCAGCACCAGCACCGTGACCGCCGAGCTGCTCTGCACCACCGCCGTGACCACCGCTCCCGTGAGCACCCCGGCCAGCGGGTGGGCCGTGAGCCGGGCAAGGGTCTGCCGCAGGGTGTCCCCCGCCGCCTGCTGCAAAGCGTCCGTGAGGGTGTCCATACTGTATAAGAAAAGTGCCGCCCCGCCGAACAATTGCAGGATCATCCACAAACGCTGTTCCATGCCCGATGCCCCCTTTGCTTTATGTGTATGCGGGACACAAACGTTTGTGAACTTTTGTGAAACAATCCCTGCAGGGGGTTGCAATCCGGCCTGCAAAAGCCTATTATTATCAAGCGTTAACAGTTAACAGCTGTTAAGCAATTTTTGAGAGGAGGGATCGCGTGTCTGAGGAATCCACGTTGAGTTTCCGTGGGCTTTGCCGCTACATCCACCGGCTGAGCAAAGCATCCAAGGCCGGCATGAAGGCCGCTCTGGCCGACTGCCCCAAGTGCCACTTTCCCATGCTGGAAGGGCTGCTGGGCTGCATTCGTCTCCATGGACAGGACGGTGCCGTTTATATCTCCGACCTTGTTCAGGAGCTTCATCAACCGCTTCCTGCCATTTCCCGCACGGTGCGGCAGATGGAGCAGGACGGCCTTGTGGAACGCTTTGCCGACCCTGCCGACCGCCGCAAGACGCTGGTGCGTTTCACGCCCAAGGGATACGAGGCCTGCCGACAGTGCGAGGCTGCTCTTGGGGACTACTTTTCCAGTGTCATGGCCCGGCTGGAGCCGGAACAGCTGGCCCAGATGGAAGCGCTGCGCGGCGCGCTGATGGAAGCCATTCTTGCGGAAAATGCTGCGCGTACCACCAAACCGAAGGGAGAACCAAACCATGACAAAGATCTTTAAGCAGCTGGCCCGTCACTGGGCCGTCTGCCTCGTGGTGTTCGCACTGCTGTTCGTGCAGGCGTACTGCGATCTGTCGCTGCCGGACTACACCAGCAAGATCGTGGACACCGGCATCCAGCAGGGCGGCATCGAAAGCCCCCTGCCTGCCACTGTGCGGCAGAGCACGCTGGATGCCCTCTCGCTGCTGATGCGCGAGGAGGACGCCGCTGCCTTCCAGAACGCCTACACCGCCGACGGCGATGTGCTGCGCCTGCGCACCGACCTGACCGCCGATGAGCGCACTGCGCTGGAAGATGCTGTGACCACGCCGGACATCGTGCTGTATCTGGCGGCCACCCAGGCAGCCAACACCCCCGCCGGGCAGACCGGCATGGGCATGACCGGCCTTGCGGACCTGCAGGCCTCCGGTGCCGACCGCAATACCGACACGGAAACCGAGACTGTGGCCCCCACGGCGGAGGATCTGGACACCGTGTGCGGCCAGTTTGCCGCCATGAGCCAGATGCCCGGCTTCAACCGGGACGCCGTGCAGCAGCAGCTGACCGGTGCCATCGGCCAGCTGGACGACACCGTGGTGGAGAACCTGAAGAGCCAGGCTCTGCTGCTGGTGGGGCTGGAATACGAGGCCCAGGGCATTGCCCACGATGTGCAGATGCACTATTTATATAAGGTAGGCGGCCAGATGCTGGCCCTGACCCTGCTGATGGTGGCCGTGTCCATCGCGGTGGGCTTCCTGGCCTCCCGGGTGTCCGCCGCCATCGGCCGCGACCTGCGCCGCGAGACCTTCTCCAGCGTCATCCACTTCTCCCATGCGGAGATTGAGAACTTCTCCACCGCGTCCCTCATCACCCGCACCACCAACGACATCCAGCAGGTGCAGTTTGTCTGCGTCATGCTGCTGCGCATGGTGGCCTATGCGCCCATTCTGGGCATCGGCGGTGTGCTGCACGTCATCGGCAGCCGCTCGGGCCTGTCCTGGATCGTGGTGCTGGACGTGGCTTTGCTGCTGCTGCTCATCCTCTTCCTGATGAACATGGCCATGCCCAAGTTCAGGATCATGCAGACGCTGGTGGACCGGCTGAACCTCGTCAGCCGCGAGATTCTCACCGGCATCATGCCGGTGCGTGCCTTCAGCCGCGAACAGTTTGAGGAACAGCGCTTCGACAAGGCCAACAAGGACCTGATGGGCACCCAGCTGTTCACCAACCGCGCCATGGTGGCCATGATGCCCTTTATGACCCTGATCATGAACGGCACCAGCCTGCT
>OLRA01002948.1_pt1 | contig 15938 bp, 8 predicted proteins | sample 1673011 | NCBI WGS metagenome assembly OLRA01 (sample SAMEA3136746, study PRJEB25190) | human gut metagenome | reverse complement strand
GATGGGACTCGATTTCCTGAATCTCGGTTACAGCGGGCAATGCAAGCTGCAACCCGAATTCGCGCGGATGCTGGCCGAGATGGATGCCGACGCCTTTGTTTTCGACGCCTTCTCCAACCCGAGCGCCGGGGAGATCGAGGAGCGGCTCGACGCCTTCGTGGCGACCGTCCGCAAGGCGCATCCCTCGACGCCGCTGATCTTCATTCAGACCGAGGTCCGCGAGACCGTGAATTTCAACCTCCGGGCGCGGAAATTCGAATCCGACAAGCGCGCCGCCGCCGAAGCGGGCGTCCGGCGGCTGATGAAGGACGACCGGAACATCTACTTCATCGACTCCCGGGGGATGATCGGCACGGACCACCTCGGGACGGTCGACAGTTCGCACCCCTCCGACCAGGGTTTCATGTACATGACCCGCCATCTCGAACCGCAGCTGCGCAAGATTTTCCGGAAATACGGAATCCGCTGATCCGCAGACCGGCAGGGCCGCAGCTTTCGGGCTGCGGCTTTTTCGTTTTTTGGGGCAGGAGGTTGCAAATCTGAAATTAATGCTATCTTTGCTTCCGGTATGACCGAAGATTTCATTCAGGAAAACGAGGATCGGGAACTGTTCCGGCGGATCAAGCAGGGGAGCGAGGAGGCTTTCCGGGTGGTTTACGGGAAGTATCACCGGATACTCTATGCCGTGGCCCTGAAGATGCTGAAGGACCGTTCCGCGGCCGAGAACGCCGTGCAGCACGTCTTCGTGAAACTTTGGATCGGGCGGCAGGAGATGACCGTCATGCTGAGCCTGCGGAACTACCTCTACACGATGACCCGCAACTACATCCTCAATTACCTGCGCAGCCGCAATACCGAGCTGGTGCACAGCTACCGCCTGGCGCAGCTCATTCCCGAGGCTTCGGACCCGCTCGACGCGCAGATCGAGCGCGAGGATCTTTTGCAGATGCTCGATACGGTGATCGCGGGGCTTCCGACCCAGAAGCGGCAGGTCATGTACCTGCGCAAGGCGGGCTATTCGAACCCCGAGATCGCCGAAATGCTCAATCTTTCGGTCAACACCGTCCGTTCGCACTACCAGGAGGGCGTCAAACTCCTGAAGAGCCGTTTCGGCCATATCGTCCTGCTTATCGTCATCCTGCAAACTTTATTTTTATGAACAGACCTTCGGAAGAACTTTTGCATAAGACGCTCGAAAACCGCGCCACCGCCGCCGAGGCCGCTTCGGTCGCCGAGTGGCTCGCCGATTCGGGCCAGGCATGGGCCAGCCGCTACATCGGCCGCGACTTCGACCGGCAGGAGTCCTGCGGCGACTATGAGCGGGAGGAGGTCGCCTCGGAGCGCATCTTCGCGCGGATCAAAACCGCCCTCACGCGCAGCCGGCGCCGCCGCATTCTTTTTCGCGTCGCCGCCGTCGTGATTCCCGTCGCGCTGGTGCTGGGCGTCGCCCTGCGTCTCGATCGTCAGGTAGGGGGCATCTTTTCGGATGCGGAGTACGGCGAATTCGTCGTCGACCGGGGGCGGCGTACGCAGTGCCTGTTTCAGGACGGTACGGTCGCCCACCTCAATTCCGAGTCGAAAATCCACTATCCCGTGAAGTTCGGGCTTTTCGAGCGCCGCATCCGGCTCGAAGGCGAAGCCTATTTCGAGGTGACCCACAATCCCCGGCGGCCGTTCGTCGTGGAGTTCGAGGGCGGAGAGATCCAGGTGCTCGGCACGTCGTTCAACGTCAAGGCCTACCGCGACGACGACATCGTCGCCGTAACGCTCGACGAGGGGCGCGTGGTGCTCGACGACCGCCGCGGCGGTCGTTTCGAGCTGTCGCCCTCCGAACAGCTGCTCTACGACCGGCGCTCGGGCGAGGGGCGGATCGTCCGCGGCGCCGACGCCATGCGTTATTCGATCTGGAAGGACGACGTGATCTCGTTCCGCGACACGCCCCTTGCAGAGGTGCTCGAAACCCTTTCGCGGTGGTACGACGTGCGTTTCGAAACAGACGGACAGCCCGATCGCCCCATATCCTACACCTTTGCGACCGACAATACGCTGCTGGATAATGTTTTGCGTGAAATGGAACTGATCTCTCCGGTGCGTTTCGAACGCACCAAAACAGAAATAAAGGTAAGTTTCAGATAAAAAAAAGAGTTTCGGCTCATCGTTTTTTCCCGTTTGCGTGTCTATTCTGTGAAAAGCGCGCAAACGGGCTTTTTAGTAAACAACTACCTAAACTAATCTGTATGAAACGAATCAGACTACTATTTCTGATGCTGCTTTGTGTAGCCGGGACGGCCCTGACGGCCCGGGCGCAGAAAGTGACGTTGAATTTCCGGAATGCCAAGCTCGAACAGGTGTTCGGGCGGATTACCGAGCAGACGGGCTACACGTTCTACTACGCGCGTCCGACGGTCAATCCCGACAAGGTCGTCAGCATCGCCGTCGCGGATGTCGACGTGCGTGCGGCGCTGAAACAGCTGCTGGCGGACGACAAGGTCGAAATCGAGATCCGCGACGGCAAGATTTACCTTTCCCCCCCCCGGCAGAGTGCCGCTGTGCCGCAATCCGTTAAGGGCGTCGTCCGGGATGCCGCGGGCCAGCCCGTTGTCGGGGCCGCGGTGATTGTCAAGGGAACCACCCGCGGCGTGAGTTCCGGGACCGACGGCTCGTTCTCGTTCGAGGGTCTGGCTGACGGCGCCGTGCTGCAAGTCTCGGCGCTGGGCTACGCCTCTGCCGAAATCCCGGTCGGCAACCGTTCGTTCGTCACCGTGGAGCTGAAGGAGGATGCCACGCTCGTCGACGAGGTGGCGGTCGTGGGCTACGGCACGCAGAAGAAGGCCAACCTGACGGGCGCCGTCGACCAGGTCTCCTCGGAACTTCTGGAGAACCGTCCCGTGGCCAACGTCACGCAGATGTTGCAGGGCGCCGTGCCCAACCTCAATATTTCGCTGGCCGACGGCAAGCCCAACCGCTCGGCGTCGTACAACATCCGCGGCAAGACGTCGATCGGCGCGGGCGGATCGGCTCTGGTGCTGATCGACGGCGTCGAGGGCGACCCCGCGATGCTCAACCCCAACGACATCGAGTCGGTCTCGGTGCTCAAGGACGCAGCTTCGGCCGCCATCTACGGTTCGCGCGCACCCTACGGCGTGGTGCTCATCACCACCAAGGACCCGGGCAAACTCACCGACAAGTTCACGATCAACTACACGGGCAACGTCTCCATCCAGCAGCCCACGGCCATTCCCGACGTCGTGGACGACGGTTACGTCTATTCGCGCCTCTTCTACGACGCATGGTACAACTACCGCTTCAACGAGCCGACGGGCTTCAACAACTCGCAGGATTTTTCGCGTGCGTGGCTCGACACCTTCCGCCAGCGCAAACTCGCGGGCAACAAGCTCGAAACGACGGTCGAACCCGACGGCAAGTATGTCTACTACGGCAATACGGACTACTACGACGCACTTTACAAGGATACGGTGATCGCCCAGACGCACAACATCTCGGTCAGCGGTTCGAACGGCAAGATCAGCCACTACCTTTCGGGGCGTCTGTACGACTACAACGGCCTGTTCAACTTCACGCCCGACACCTACCGCACGATGAACCTCCGTTCGAAGGTCTCCTCGCAGGTGTTCAAATGGCTGAAGATCAGCAATAACTTCGACTATACGCACGACCGCTACCGTCAGCCGATGGGTTATTCGAAGGAGGGCGGAGGCGTGCTGTGGCGTTCGCTCAACGACCAGGGGCACCCTTCGTCGCCGATCTTCAATCCCGACGGTACGCTCACCAAGTCGGGCGCCTACGCCATCGGCGGCCTGGTGACGGGCAACAACTGGCTCGACCGCACGACCAAGACGCTCAAGAACACCACCACGCTCAACGTCACGATGCTGGAGAACCGCCTGCGCCTGACGGGCGACTTCTCGTTCCGCACCAAGGACTACACCGAGACTAAAAAGACCACGGCCATTCCTTACAGCGCCTACGAGGGCGAAATCGTCTACCTCGGCACGCCCGAGACCGACGACGTGATGAAGGAGTCGCTGCAACTGACGACCTATATCGCCACCAACGCCTACGCCGAGTTCGAGGACACCTTCGCCGAGAAACACTATTTCAAGGCGCTGGCCGGTTACAACTACGAGCAGCAGGACTACAAGTCGACCTACTCCGAGCGCAACGGTCTTCTGATGCCCGACGCCGACAACATCAACTTCGCGCTGGGCGACGTCATGTCGATCACCGCCGGCGGCAGCCGCTGGCGTTACGTGGGCGCTTTCTTCCGCTTCAATTACGCCTACGACGACCGCTACCTGCTCGAAGTCAACGGCCGCTACGACGGCTCGTCGAAATTTCCGAACAACTCCCAATGGGGCTTCTTCCCCTCGGCTTCGGCCGCCTGGCGCGTTTCGCAGGAGAAGTTCTGGGACGTCAGCCCCAAGGCCGTTTCGAACCTCAAGCTGCGCGCCTCGTACGGTGCGCTGGGCAACAGCAACGTCGATCCCTACACCTACCTCGAAACCTTCGGCCTGTCGACCTTCGGAACCGGTTCGGGCGACGCGGCCCGCTACCTCTTCGGGCAGGCCAAGCTGCGCTACACGAGCCTCCCGGGCCAGATTCCCGACAACATCGGCTGGGAGACCTCCAAAACCTTCGACGTGGGACTGGACGCCGGTTTCCTGAACGGACGGCTGAACCTCACGGCCGACTACTACATCCGCAAGACGGTGGACATGTACACCGTCGGCCCGACGCTTCCCGACACCTTCGGAGCGACGGCCCCCAAGGGCAACTACGCCGACATGAGCACCTACGGCTATGAAATCGCGTTGAGCTACAACGATTCGTTCAAGCTGGCGGGCAAGCCCTTCAATTTCGGAATCAAGGCGACGCTGGCCGACTATTATTCCATAATCGACCGCTATAACAACGCCTCGCGCAAGCTCTCCGATTACTACGAGGGGCAGCGTCTGGGCGAGATCTGGGGTTTCGTCTGCAACGGGCTGTTCCAGTCGCAGGCCGAAATCGACGCGGCGTTCGGCGGCAAGGGCTACAAGAATGACATCATGCAGACCTCCGAGAAGTACATCACCTATCCGGGCGACATGCGCTTCGAGGATCTGAACGGTAACGACGCCATCGACCGCGGCAGCAGCACGGTCGACGATCCGGGCGACCGGAAGATCATCGGCAACTCCGAGCCGCGCTACCTCTACACCATTTCGCTCAATGCCGACTGGAACGGTTTCTTCCTCTCGGCGCTGTTCGACGGCGTGGGCAGGCAGCAGTGGTTCCCCAGCGACGAGAGCCTTTTCTGGGGCATGTACAACCGTCCCTACAACCAGGTTCCGACGTGGCATCTGCAAAACTACTGGACCGAGGAGCGTCCGAACGCCTACCTGCCGCGCTACGTGGGCTACTACGGCCCGATGAACGCCAATACGGTCAACGTCAATACGCGCTACCTGCAGGACGTGTCGTACATCCGGCTGAAGAATCTTCAGTTCGGTTACGAGCTGCCCAAGCGGTGGATCTCGAAGATCGGTCTTTCGAAGGTCTCGGTCTACTTCTCGGGCGAGAACCTCTGGAGCTGGTCGCCGCTCTACCGCCACACGAAGGATTTCGACGTGACGGTGGCCAGCAAGAAATCCGACTCGGATATTTCCAACAGCAAGGGCGACGGACATAACTATCCCGTGATGCGCAGCTTCAGCTTCGGCATCTCGATCACCTATTAAACTGTTTACGTGCTATGAAAAGATCAACCTATATATGGAGTCTGCTCGTGGGCTGCGTTGCGTTCGCCACGTCGTGCGACCTGACGGAGAACGTGCAGGTGAAAGCCGACAAGTCGATGATCTTCGGATCGAAATCGGGTCTCGAACTCTACTCCAATTCGTTTTACAAGGCCCTGCCGACGCTCAAGAACGGCTTCATGCAGGACAAGATGTGCGACGTGGGGGCCGTCAGCAACACCGACACCTTCATCAAGGAGGGGGCCTACAACACCGAGACGGCGACCAGCTGGAGCTGGGGCGCGCTCAAGAACGTGAACTACTTCATCGACGGCTGCAACGACCCGAAATACTGCACCGTCGAAGCCGAAACGCGCGACAACTACCTGGGCATCGCCCGTTGGTTCCGTGCGTGGTTCTACTACGACAAGCTGACCACCTACGGCGAAGTTCCCTGGTTCCCCAACGACATCCAGTCCTACCAGAACGACGTGATGTACAAGGACCGCGACAGCCGCGACGTGATCATCCGCAACCTGATCGCCGACCTCGATTTCGCCTACGAGCACATCCAGGCCACCTCGTCGACCGGCAGCGCGACGCTCACGCGCTGGGCCGCCGCCGCGCTCAAGTCGCGCGTCTGCCTCTTCGAAGCGGCTTACCGCCGTTACCACAACCTCACGGGGCTTGAGATAACCCCCGAGGAGCTGTATCGCGAGGCCGCCAAGGCCGCCAAGCTGGTGATCGACAACAGCGGCTGCTCGCTCAACACCGCCGCGGGCAAGAAGGGCGCCTATCGCGATCTGTTTTACCGCGAGACGCCGCTGACGCAGGAGGTGATCCTCGCCGTCTGCGCCAACGAGAAATCCGGCATCTTCGGCGAGCAGAACTGGTGGTTCAACGCCCGCTCGTACGGACTGTGCTGGAGCCTCGTCCGCTCGTTCGTCCACACCTACCTCAAGCAGGACGGCACGCCCTTCACCGCCGCCGCCGACTACGCCGTGAAATCCTTCGCCGAGGAGATGGAGGGGCGCGACCTGCGCCTGGAGCAGACCGTGCGCGGCCGCAACTTCCTGTGGGACGGCAAGACGGCGGTCGCCGACATCAAAAACCTTTCGCTCACGGGCTACCAGGTGATCAAGTACACGCTCGACGAATCGAAGTACGACGGCGGTGCGAAGAACATCAACAGCATTCCGCTGATCCGCTATGCCGAGGTGCTGCTCAACTACGCCGAGGCGCAGGCCGAACTGGGGGTGATCACCGATTCCGAATGGGCGCTCACGGTCGGTGCGCTGCGTAAGCGCGCGGGTATCACGGGCGGCACGGAGACGCTGCCCACGACCGTCGACAGCTACCTGCAAAGCACCTTTTATCCGGACGTGACCAGCCCCGTGCTGCTCGAAATCCGCCGCGAGCGGGCCATAGAACTCGTCGCCGAAGGCATGCGCTTCGACGACCTGCGCCGCTGGAAGTGCGGATCGCTGATGGAGACCCTGCCGTGGAGCGGCATTCACATCCCCGGGTTGGAGCAGCCCGTCGATGTCAACGGCGACGGCGTGAACGACTACTACTTCACCGAAGGCGAGGTTGCGTCGGCTCCGGCGGCCTACAAGAACATCGCCGTCCGCGTCAATCAGGACGGCGTGGGGCTTTATGCCGAGGCGAATCCCGTGTCGGGTTACGATCTGGTCTACAAGACCGGTGCGGGTGACCGCTACTGGTATCCCGACGGGCGCCAGTACCTCTATCCGATTCCCGCCAAGGTGATCCGCGATTACAGGAACGCGGGCTATACGATCTCGCAGAACCCCGAGTGGGACAACGAATAAATAAAAAGCAAGACCATGAGAATATTCCGTTATTTACTGACGTTTTCGTTGAGTTTCGCCTTCGTTTTCGCCGCCGGGTGCAGCGATCCGAAGCCCGATTACTCGGAATTCTACAAACCCCAGCCCGGCGACGAACCGGAGGAGCCGGTCAATCCCGGACTTGAGGACAATCAGCTGAAAGTCATGTCGTTCAATGTGCGTTACAGCTCGGGTGACGACGGTGCGAACAGTTGGGACAACCGCAAGAAGGCCGTTCCGGCGATGTTCGCCGACCAGCAGCCGACGGTGCTCGGCGTGCAGGAGGCGCGGCTCGACCAGAAGACCTACATGGACGAGAACTGCGCGGGCTACAAGAGCGTCGGCGTGGGCCGCACCGACGGCCAGAATGCCGGTGAGTTCATGGCCATCTACTATCTCGCCGATGCCGTGAAGCTCGAAAAGTGGGGGACCTTCTGGCTCTCCGACACCCCCGACGTCCCGTCGGTCGGCTGGGACGCCTCGACCTACCGCACGGCCACGTGGGCCTTGTTCACCCACTACAAGTCGGGCCGCAAGTTCTTCTACGTCAACACTCACATCGACCATGTGGGGCAGGTGGCGGCCCAGAAGTCGATGGAGCTGATCGAGGCGAAGATCCGGTCGCTCAACCCCGACAACCAGCCGACGGTGCTGACCGCCGACTTCAACAAGATGCTCGACAGCCCGATTTTCGACGGCGTGAAGAAGTTCATGGCCGACGCGCGCACGACCGCTCCCGTGACCGACAACAAGGCGTCGTTCAACAACTTCGGCGGGGCGACCAACTACCCGCGCATCGACCACATCTTCAGCTCGGGCTTCACGCCCCTGCGCTTCGCCACCGTCGACCAGCGTTACGAGAAGGTCCCCTACATTTCGGACCACTATCCCATCGCGGCCGTGTTAGAGTTCAAGTAATCCTGCAACCAAAGCTCAAAACCGATTGAAATGAAACGATTTATCTATATGCTGGCCGCTTTCGCCCTCATGGGGGCCGTCTCCTGCCAGCCGGACGAGGAAGTGGCGGTCCACGCCTCGTTCACCACCGACAAGGAGTCCTACGATGTGGGCGATCCGGTGGTGCTCACCAACACTTCGACGGCCGAAAACGCCCTGATCGCCATCTGCAAATGGGAGCTGGGCAAGGGCGTCGTCTCCTACGAAACCACTCCGGAGAACATCTCCTACGATCAGGCCGGAGAGTATGTCATCAAGCTGACCGTTACCTCCGACCGCGGGGCGAAGAAGTCGTCGTTCGAGAAGACCATTCGGGTCGTGGACAACAACATCCGGCCCGTGGCCGACTTCACGTGGTCGCCCGAGAAGGTCGTGGCGGGCGAACCGGTGCAGTTCACCGACCGTTCGACCGACGAGGACGGCGAGGTGGTGGCCTGGGAGTGGAAATTCGGAACCACGACCTCCGACAAGCAGAACCCCGAATTCACCTTCGCGGCGCAGGGGGCTACGGAGGTCTCGCTGACCGTGACCGACAACAAGAAAGGCAGGAACACCAAGACGGTGACCATCGACGTGGGCCGCGGCGCCATCAGCCTCGACCTGCTCTGGTCGTACCCCTACGACGACACGAAGGACGCCTATGTGTTCGGCACGTCGCCCGCGGTCAGCCCCGACGGCGAGTATGTCTATGTGACTTCGACGGGTTATTCGCTGGTCTGCTTCACGAAGGCCGGCGAGCGTCTCTGGGCCTTCGACATCGGCAAGGACGGTGCGTCGGCCGAGAACAACAGCGGTTCGATCAAGGTGCAGTCGCCGACGCCTTCGGTCGACGAGGACGGCACGGTCTACGCGCTGGCGGGCTTCAACGAGCCGAACAAGGGTGCGGGAGGCAGCGCGTTCTACGCCGTCAGCGGCGGCGCCGGGGGCGGCTCGCAGGTCTGGCATGTGAATACGGGCGTGAACACCAGCTTCCGGTTACTCTCGCCGGCCGTCACCGAGAAATATCTCTTCATTGTGGCGCGCAACGTGCCTTCGGGGCATCAGAATTTCCAGGTCTACGACAAATCGTCGGGCGACCTGGTGGACGAGCGACACGTCAACGGCGGCTCCTACGGCGGCGTGCTGCCGCTCAAAAACGGCATGGTGATCGCCGGTACGGGCGGCAGTCACGGCATGCGCGTCTTCTTCCCCGACGGCGCGGGCAAGTGGAAATTCTCCTGCGTGAAGTCGAACGGCCGCGAGCACAACTACGGCGGCAGCGGCAAGGATGCTACGTGCGAGGCGCCGAACGGCACGCAGCCTGCGTCGGGTCCCGGCGGCAAGGTCTACATCCTGTTCCAGAACCAGGGCGTGCGTGCGGACAAGAGTCTGGGCGGGGGTGTCGTCTACTGTTATGATCCGGCAAAGACCGTCTACGGGCAGACGCCCGAACCGGACTGGTACTGTCCCGTCAAGGGCGATTGCGCCCAGTCGGGCATGGGCGTGGCGCTGGGCGAGGACGGCACGGTCTACGCCGCGACGCAGAAGACCGGCAGCGTGGCGGCCCACGTCACGGCCATCTCCGCGCAGGGCGTGAAACGCTGGGAGCACGCCGCCGACGGCGACATCAACGGCGTTCCGGCCGTTGACGATCAGGGCTTCGTCTATTACAACGACCGGACTACGGGCAAGCTGGTGAAACTCCGCCCGGAGGACGGCTCGCGCGTGGCGGAGATCAAGCTGGCCGACGAGCTGCGTTCGTCGCCGACGATCTCCTACGACGGCACGATCTACGTCAACGGCATGAAGGATGACAAGCCCACCGTCTTCGCGGTGAAGGGTGCGGCCGAGGGCTGCGCCGCGTCGTGGTCGCAGCAGGGAGGCAACCCATCCAAAACCGAGTATATGTACTGATCCGCTGAAAATCAGGGATGAGCGGGCCGCGTCACACGACGCGGCCCATTTTTTTCGGCCTTCGTGTATGTCGTTTCCGGCAAAATTCCCTCTTTATTATGGAACGGTCGCAGGAACCGGGACGAAAAGAACCTCGAACACAATTCTAAATTTCAGCAGATGATCCGAAAACTATTGGTGCTGTTGCTCTGCCTCACGGCGGCGACGGCGACGGCGAAGAAGCCCAAATCCTCCGCTTCGAAGAAGGCGGAGAGTTCGGCCGAAAAACCGAAGGAAAGCGATTACGACAAACTCTTCAAGGAGAAACATACGGTGGCCGACGGCATGTTCCGCCTGCACGACGTCAAGGGGAAGCTCTATTTCGAGATTCCCGATTCGCTTTTCGGGCGCGAAATGCTGCTCGGATCGACCATTTCGGAGGTTTCGGACAACGCTGCGGCGACGACCGGCTCCAAGTCGGACTATCCGCTGCACGTGGTTTTCACGCGCAACGACCGTTCGGTCCAACTGCGTACGGTCAACTGCGAGAACATCACCGACGAGACGGGGGCTTCCCGCGCGCTGGCTGAGGCGGTGAAGCGGAACACGGCCGATCCCATCCTGCGCAATTACAAGATCGAGGCCTGGAACCGGGACAGCACGGCCGTGGTGGTCAACGTCACGGACCTGTTCGTGGCCGACGTGGAGGAGATGTCGCCCTTCTCGAAGTACGGACTTTATACGGCTTTCGAGCTGAAGAAGACCTTTCAGAAGGAGCGTTCGATGCTGGGCGAAATCAAGGCTTTCAGCGACAATGTGGTGGTGCGCAGTACGTTGAGCTATATTTTCACGCTCACCCGCGGCCGCACGACGCTGGTCAAGGACCAGCCGCTGACGGCCGTGATGACCCGTTCGCTGGTGTTGCTGCCCCGCGAGCCTTACCGTCCGCGCATCACCGACAGCCGCATGTCGGTGTTCCCGACCGGCAAGGTGCTTTTCAGCGAGCGCGAGCAGCGTGCCAAGGTGATCTACTACGCCCACCGCTGGCGGCTGGAGCCGTCGGACATGGATGCCTGGAAGCGCGGCGAGCGGGTCGCGCCGAAGAAACAGATCGTTTTCTACGTCGACGACGGATTCCCGGAGATGTGGAAAAAGCATATTTTCGAGGCCGTCGACCAGTGGAACGAGCCTTTCGGGCGCATCGGATTTAAAAACGCCATCGCCGCAAAGCCCTATCCGAAGGACGATCCCGAATTCGATCCCGACAACATCAAGTATTCGTGCATTCGCTACGCGCCGATCGCCATCGCCAACGCCATGGGGCCTTCGTGGGTCGATCCGCGCAGCGGCGAGATACTCAACGCTTCGGTCTATGTCTACCACGACGTGATGAAACTGCTGAACAACTGGCTGTTCGTCCAGACGGCGCAGGCCGACGAGCGCGTGCGCGCCGTGACGATTCCCGAGGAGGTGATCGGCGACGGACTGCGCTACGTCGTGGCCCACGAGGTCGGCCATTGCCTGGGTTACATGCACAACATGAGCGCCTCGGCGGTGATTCCTGTCGATTCGCTCCGCTCGCCGTCGTTCACGCAGAAGTACGGCACGACCACCTCGATCATGGACTACGCTCGCTTCAACTACGTGGCCCGGCCCGGGGATAGGGAGCGCGGCGTGAAGCTCACCCCGCCGCGTTTCGGCCTCTACGACTACTATGCCGTGAAATGGCTCTACACGCCCGTGCCCGACGCTGCGACGGCTGCCGACGAATATGCCGTCACTTCGAAATGGATAACCGGGGCCGCCGCCGATTCGGTCTACCGTTTCGGCAAGCAGCAGTTCAGCCGCTCGATCGATCCCCGTTCGCAGTCGGAGGATCTGGGCGACGACGCCGTGAAGGCCTCGGGCTACGGCATCGCCAATCTGAAATACATTCTCGGCAACATGAACGCCTGGATCAGCGCCCAGGACCCCGATTTCTCCCAGCGGCGCACCCTCTACGACGAGGTGCTCACGCAGTATATCCGCTACCTGAACCACGTGCTGGCCAACGTCGGCGGCATCTACTTCGCCGAGAAGATGGAGGGCGACCCCGTGGAAGCCTACCGCAGCGTGCCGCGCGAACGCCAGCGCGAAGCCCTGCTGTTCTGTCTCGCGCAGCTCAAGGACATGAAGTGGCTGGACAACGCCGAACTGATCCGCGACATGCCGCTGATGGGTTCGCCCGCCGAGTCGATCATGGCTTCGCTGGTGTCGGTCGTCGTGGCCGCCCCGGCGCGTGTGGCTTTGAGCGCCGCGCTGGCCGAAAAGGAGGCCTACACGCCCGAGGAGTGCCGCAGGGATGTCTATGAATTCGTGTGGGCTTCGACGCTGAAGGGCCGCACGCCCGATGCACTGGAGATGATGCTCCAGCGCGAATACGTCCGCAGTCTCAGCCTTTCGGCCGGGCTGAAATACACCGGGACGGGGGCGCGGGAGGAGAAGAAGCTGGTCTCCGACGAGGGACTGATGCCCGTTCCCGCCTTCCTTGGGGAGCATGCGGCCCGCACCGCGGCGCTCACCGCCTGCGGGGAACGCTGCGGCCACGACCCCTTCGAAACCTTCTCCGCCGCGCACCGCGTCGACACCGCGCCGCTGTTGGGCTACGGCTCTCCGCGCCTGAACTACTACGACCCGCGCAACACCGAGGCCGGGGATTATGCCGCGCTGCTCAAACTGCGTGCGATGCTCCGCACGAAGAGCGCTTCGGCGACGGGCGAAGCGCGCCTGCACTACGAGTTGTTGCTGCGCAACATCGAGAAAGCGTTGAAAAAATAAACCTTCCGGACCATGATGAAACTGTTTAAAATAGCTTTCCTTCCGTTGCTGGCGGGAATCTTGCTGCTGCCGGCGGCGTCTCGACACGCAGATCTGCCGCATCATCCGGGCGGCCGGTTCGGCCGCCGTGGAAGCCGGAGCCGGGGACAGGAAGCGCGACAAGAAAAAGAAGCAGGAGGCCGATACCGCCGCCAAGGCGACTCCCTACGAGAAACTGTTCAAGGACAAGCGGGTGGAGACTGTCCGCGGCGGCGGGCTGACCCTGCACCTGACTGCGGACAAACTCTACCTCGAACTCCCCGATTCGCTGCTCGGCCGGGGGCTGATGATCACCACGACGATCGAGCGGACGGGCGATCCCGGCGACGGACTGGCCCACCAGCAGCCCGTGCCGCCCTACATGGTCGAGTTCGGCCGCGGGAAGAGCGACACGCTCCTCTGCATGCGGGAGTTCGCTCCGGTGGTGATCGTCGACGGCAGCCCGGCGATGCGTGAGGCCGTCGGGCGGAGCAACATCGGTCCGATCGTGGCCTCGTATGCCGTGAAGGCCCGCACGCCCGACGGGAAGTCGTCCGTCGTCGACGTCACGGCGCTTTTCGTCGGGGACGTCAAACGCCTGCGTCCGATCGACCCCGAGGGCGGCAACACCTACGGCGGCTGGATGACGGCCAAGGCCGATTACAAGAAGGACCGTTCGATGCTGACCGGCGTGACGGGCGGAAAAGGGTGCGTTTCGGTGGTGGGAGAGCTTTCCTACGGCACGACGGTCAGCTTCCTCGGCCTGCTCGACCTGTGGAAGGACAAGCCCCAGTCGATCGTCGCCCGCCGCACGCTCCGCGTGCTGGGCGATCCCGAACGGCGGATGCGGCTCTGCGACCAGCGGCTCGGGCTGGCGGCCAAGGCGTTCAAACGCTTCTCGGACCGGGAGCAGGAGGCCAAAACCGATTATTACGTCTGCCGCCGTTCGATCCTCGACAGCGCGGGGAAGGTGCGTCCCGTGGTGTTTTACGTCGACACGGCTTTCGACGCTTCGGCCTATGCCGCCGTCGAGCGGGGGCTTCTGCTGTGGAACGATGCCTTCGCGAAGATCGGCTGCAAGGATGTCGTGCGGGTAGAGCCTTTTCCGGCTGATCCGGCTTTCAACGACAACAGCCTCTATAACAACTGCGTGCGGCGCACGGGAACCTCCAATTCGGAACTCTACACCGCCTCGTGGGTCGATCCGCGCAGCGGTGAAATCCTCGGGACCGACATCTTCGTGCCCTTCAATTTCACGGCCGCCATTCAGAAGAAGCTGCTCCTGACGTTGTCGGCCGCCGACCCCGAGGCGCGCACCACGCAGCCTTCGGCGCGTCAGATCGCCGACGCCCTGACGGCCATGGTGGCCCGCCGTGCGGCCTCGGCTTTCGGCGTGATGCCCAACTACGCCGCCTCGTCGGCCTATCCGACCGACTCGCTCCGTTCGCCGTCGTTTACGCGGGAAAACGGCCTGGCGGCGTCGATCACCGACGACGTGTTCTACAACATCGTCGCGCAGCCGGGCGACAGGGAGCGCGGTGTGAAGCTCGTGGCCGACGCGCTGGGTCCTTACGATTATCTGGCCGTCGAGTGGCTCTACAAGCCCGTTCCGGGGGCTGTGACGCCGCACGACGAGGTTCCGGAGCTGCGCCGCCTGCTCGCCTCGAAGGAGGGAGACCCCCGCTGTTTCTTCGCGCAGTACGCCTCCGGGACTTACGATCCCCGCGTGGGGGCCGGAGACTTGGGCGACGACCTGTTCCGGAGCGTGGCGCTGCAATCGGCCAATCTGAAATATGTCGCCGAGCACGGCGACGGGTGGCTTTCGGGCCGTGACGGCGACTACAAGTTCCGCGAGGAGCTGCTCACGGACATGGTTCTGCGCGTCAACTCCCTCGCCTTGCAGCTGATGCGCTACATCGGGGGCGTCTATATGAATCCGGTCTACGAGGGAACGGCCCGGCCCGCCTGCACGGCCGTGCCGCGCGAAGTGCAGCGGCGCGCCCTGCGCGAGGCGCTCGCCCTGACCGCCGACCTCGGCTGGATCGACCGGCAGGGGGTGTCGAAGAACGTTTACAACCGCGTGCAGGCATGCGAATACCTCCAGCGCCGGATTGCGCGCACGCTTCTTGAAAAGCTCGGAACGCTGGACCTCGCGGCTTCGAAGGCCGACGATCCTTATACGGCCGACCTCATGGCGAAGGACCTCGTGGCGTGGTTCGAGGAGCGGCTCCGTTCGCGCGAACCGCTGACGGACCATGTCCGTAATCTGCAACAGTCGCTGCTCAAATCGACCGTCGCCGCGGCCAACGTCAAAGATAAGCCTTCGTCGGGTTCGGGAAGCGCCTTCGCGCTGTTTGACGGGGCCGCTTCGCTGTCCGACGGCGGCGATCTGTTCCCGGCGACTGACGCCGGGGCGCTTCCGGACATGCCGGCGGAGCGCCGGGCCGACGATTTCACGCCGTTGGGCGCCGGCGAGGTGCAGGGCGCCGCCTACGGCTACCGGACGCCGCGGGTGATTCCCGCCTTCCGGGAGCATCTGTTCTACGGACTGCTGCTCGACATGAAGGCGATGTACCGGCGGGGCGCTGCGTCGGCTCCCTTGGCCGATACGCGCAGTTTCTGCCGCTACATGGCCGACCGGATCGACCGGGAGCTGGCGGTCGAATGACGCTGACAAACAAGCAGG
>OLRA01002938.1_pt1 | contig 15990 bp, 10 predicted proteins | sample 1673011 | NCBI WGS metagenome assembly OLRA01 (sample SAMEA3136746, study PRJEB25190) | human gut metagenome | reverse complement strand
AACTCTACGACACCCTATATAAAAAAAAGAGACCAACCCTTTTTGGGTCAGCCTCTTCTGTAGATTCGTATCTGCGTTTTGGCGAGATCTCACATCTGGCAGTACAACGCGATACCATAACTAAACACTACTAACTAACCATTATAATAACCAACCAATAATATTATTCACTTGACCGACTATTTGCATTTATCGTGCCAAACTTGTCATTTCACTGCAAACGCGTCCAAATGAAACCTATCATTGGCATCGGCAAAGTTAGTATCGGTCGCTCTACTTTAAAAAATTATTCAGCCAACCAGCAGTTTTCGGCTGGCAATATCATATTGGCTTCAACGAACCCTACGCATAACTGTGCATTCCTCCCAGCAAGAAATTGACCCCGAAATACGTAATCAGTACGCTCAGGAAGGCCAACAGGCAATATAAATGGAAAAATTTCGGCGACTGGAATTTCTTGAGTGAGGCAAAGTGGAGCGGCGCTGCATAAACCAGCATCGTGATAAGAGCCCAGACCTCTTTCGGATCCCAGCTCCAGTAACGCCCCCAAGAGACATTGGCCCAGACGGCACCGATAAATATACCTATACATAGCAGGAACACGGCCGGATACAATAGCAGATGTGACAATGCCGCAAGTGCTCCGGCTTTTTCCGTTCCTGAACGGAGACATAGGAGCGTCCCCTGAAAACTGATCAAAGCAATCAGGCCAAAAAGCGCATAAGAGAACATCAGCACCATCACATGAACAGACAGAAGCGGCGACTGCAATACCGGCATGAGCTGGGTAATCTGAGGATTTCCGCTACCTATCATTGCCACGAGCAGAGCAAACGAAGCGAGCAACGGCCCGAAATTCAGTATGATACGGAATTTCCGACAAGTAAGGATGGTCACCACAAGCACAGACCAGGAAAGGAACTGCATCGTCTCGAAACCGTTGGAAAGCGGCACGTGTCCGGAAACAATCCAGCGCAAAGCCAGCAGAACCGAGATATGGATGAGCATTGTCAATGCCAATACCGCTCCGCCCCAAGAGCATACTCTCCCCCACAATCCAGATACATACAATACTGCCAGGACAAGCGCCAAGGTCAAGTAGATCATTACAGGAAAGCGCTGCGAACTTAGCGTACCATAAATCTGCTCCGTATGGACACGGCATTCGGAAGGGATTGCCTCGCCAGCTTTAAGCCGCTGATAATCGACGATTTTACCTAACAGCATCGAAGCACGTCCATTATCGCCCGACGCAACACATTCACTGATATAGTCCATTGACTTCCTCACAAACATCCACTCCCCTTCCGGCAGTGAAACTTCCACTGTTCTCTGTCCAGGAGAAAGCCAATTGAGCTGTCCGTCCGCATTTCTATATGGATACATCTTGAGCAGTTCACCGTTGTAGAACATCCTGACAATGTTGAATTTTTCATCCGCATCACGCAGATGCTTGAGCATCAACTGGTTTCCATCCCGCCAAGCGTCATTGAGAGGAGTCTTGAGCTTATATTCCCCTTCCTGAGTCCAGAAGTCATCATATGAAGCCCACTTTCCATTGATTCCCAGCATCTTGCGGGCCACCTTGTCTTTAATCGCAAAAATCTCTGCCTTCTCCCATTCCATAGGATTGAATGTCCATCCTGCGAAAATTTCCATTGATGAATAACCGTTCCAGGCAGATTTTCCGGAAAGTTTGGTGACAAAATCATCGGCAACTGTGCTGACGGGGCATACGCGACCGTGATACAAAACACAGATACGTGAAAAGTCATCTACAATCACCCTATCAGGAACGGGACAGGCGGAAGACTGTGCATTGGCAGCCCCTGCATTGACCTGAAAGGCGAAAACCAGGGCAGAGGCGACGGCGAGAGCCTTGCGGTACCATGTCCGGATGGAGGAAGAGCGCGAAACCAGCACCAGAATGATGGAGAGCAGCAGGAGAATATAGCCCGCATAGGTCAATGTTATTCCCCACGGGTCGTACAACACCCCGAGACGTACTCCGCCCATATCGCTGTCGTAGCCCGCTTGAGTAAACCTGAAGTGCTTATGCGTTCCGATATGATTCATAGACACCGCCAAGTCCTCCCCTTCTGTGAGAACGTGAGATACATAGTCGGAAGGCGAGTCTGTTCCGGGATAGTATCTGATTTCAAAGTCCTTAAGTGTCAATGCAAAGCCGAGGTCTGCCCTGACACCTGAAGAGTTGTCGTACTGAGTTACAGGCTCATCCTTGCGCAGATGCACCTCGCCACTCTCCGAGGTAAGATATGACAGGAGCGCTCCGCAGAGAATCACGACAAACGAGACATGCAGCAGGAAGACAGGCAGTCTCCGATACAGTTTCGTATTGATTATCAATGCGATGCCAAGGCCTGAGAATATCGCCCAGAGCAGAACGAACCACCATGAGCCATAGACATATTCCGCAACGAACCCGGAGCCGCGCACATTCTCAATGCAAGTCGCCGCTGCCATAATCAGAATCAGGACAGCGGCAACTATGACCGTAGAGTTTAATATGTAGCGCTTAGATGGATTCACAGAAGAAGATGACTGCATCTCGCTGTTCTTTAGTCAGTTTACGGAAGCTCTCAATAGAGTTGCGTGCATCACTCCGCGCGCTTCCGTGCCACATTATGGCCTCCAATGTATTTCTTGCACGACAGTCATGGAGTCTGTCTTCCGCTCCTGTACAGAGTTTGCTCAATCCACGTCCCCAAAGCGGTGTGGTGCGGCACCAGCCTGTACGTATGTCATTCTTCATATGAAGACGGTGCTGAACGAAATCGGAATAAGGCCAGATAGTCTGGTTCGGATAGCGTGGCATGTCCTCATTTGAACACATCATATTCGGGTCCTGGATATTGTCTTCACCTGTCGTCCATGACGGACGATGGCATTCGGAGCAATGCATTTCGGTAAAGAGACGCTTGCCTTCCTTGAACTTTTCGGTGTTTACGTTACGCGCTGCAGGTACCGCCAGACCACGGTGCCATACCATCAGATTTTTAAACTGCCTGTCTGACATTTCAGGCTCGAGCGTCTTGCTGGTCAGATAGTTATAAATATTCTGAGCGACGTCATCGGTGTGCCATTCAGGATGTTTCTTGTCCGGATCCACTTTGGCTATGAATTCAGGAAAGCCGTCTTGGACATCCTTATCGTTCATTGCAGTTTGTGCATAATATACACCTGCGAGGTCAAGATAATGATAACGGCGGTCAGAGCGCGTCACATTGGTGATGTTCCAGATGGCATTCGCGCCGGCTCCGTCCAGGACAGGACCACGTGTAAGGCCATAAGTATAACGGCGCACGTAGGATTTCTTGTCACCACTCTTGTTCACATACATGCTCGCCCACTTGTTTCCGGCCTGGTCCCAATATGCCGGATTCAGCGCTTCTGATTTGCCGATGGAATTGAAATACTTGCTTTCAGACTCCCACTGGGCGGTTATCTCCTCTTCCGGGATAGCATCCACCAGACCTGTACCGTAGATTCCGATAGTGGATTCCAACAGCACTCCTATCTCATCAGGAATCTGTGAGGCCGGAATGGTAACCATCTGTCCGTCGCGTTTGACCACCATCGGGGCATAATAAGCATCCGCAGGAATCTTGACTTCCGGATAAATAAGGCTGTATGACTCTCCATCGTCGAACTTGTTGCCCCATTCATCCACATACGGTTCCCATTTGATCTCAATCTTGGTTTCATCAATCGGGGCCTTGAACGGTTCCTGGGCTATCGTCTGAGGCATTCCGGCAAGAGACATCACATAGGAATCGGTTTTCTTGTCGTAAACGACGAGAAGATAACCGTTGCCCATATCTCTTGCACGGTAGCGGTCCTGGCGCTTTCCATGTCCGTAATTAGGATGGCAATAAAGGCAGCCCACACGGACAGCCAGAGGTCCGAGCCCGGTAAATGCCCCCTCGGTATTGTAATTGAAATCCCTTTCGAAAAGGGTTTCACCATTCTGGAACTCCATATCCAGACCTGCATTCTCGACAGCTTGAGTCGGCTGCTGATATGCATAGGCATTGACAAGAGCCGTAGTACCCAGTTTTCCTCCGGCATAGTATTCATCCGGATTGTCGGCAGTCTTGCCAGGACCGAGTTCAGTTCCTTTATAGGCATCGCTACATCCGGCAAGAAGCATTGAAGCGGCCACAAGGACCGCTGTCTTATATGTTTTCATATTCTTATTCATAAGATGCTATAAGTTCATCAAGTGCATTGAGCGATTTTTCCAGGCCATCCAATGCCGTCATCGCATCTTTTGCAGATTGGTGAGTGTAATTCAGCACAAAAGGCTTCTTCATACCGTCAATAGCCTTGAGCGCGACCTCCATATTGGTCTTTACATTCTCTGCCGCAGCCTCGAATTCCTTGACATCGAGACATACGCCGATGAGGGAGTTTGCCAAAGGCTCTGTTCCAGATACTGTCAATGCTCCGTAGAGGGTATGTTTACAAGACATGATATTGTCATAGAAATCCTGGATGGAGTTGTGTGCATGAGGAGATTCAATGTAATTTACATCTTCTCCTGTAGCAGGGGACCCGATTTTGGAATCTCTCACCTCGCCGATGATGTCGTTTGCTCCGGCAATGATCTGACGGGTTGCAAGAACGATGGTAGAATAACTTGAGCCCGCATTGCCGGCATTCTTGAAATCTGCGCCGTAATCCTTGGACTCGAATTCTACTTCATCAAGGAGTTTCTGCTCATCAGCAGACACTTCCCCGCCCCAGGCAGAGACCAGTTTCAATGAACTGAGATACAAATCCTGAGCAGCTCCTTTGGCAAAATAGATTTCATCTGCAGTCATGTCTGCCAACTTGCGCGCATTTCCATCGCGGAATATAAGGTACTCTACAGCATGGAAGCCAGTGAGGTTCTGTCCGTTAGCGATGGCATCATCAATGATGGCCGCATCCGACTCATCTGTTGCAGGATGGAATTTGGCCATGTATTTGTCAAACTGAGTCCTGTCGAAAGGCCATGTATCAGTATGAGGGTCAATGCCGTAGTCTCCGGCAGGGCCGAACAGAAATGCTTCCGACCACTCCCAATCCTGACGTGCAACTTTCCATAGATTACAGGCTTTCTCGACATCAGCATCTGTCTTGAGGGCGCTGAGCTGCTCTACCAGTTTCTTGTCATTGTCAGCAAGCGCACGATAGGTAGGTTTGACTGTCTTTTCCACAAAATCCATGTTTGTGGCTTTGAATTTGCCCTCAAGAATGGTGAGAGCTTCGCTCTTCTCGTGAGAGGACTCACAACTTGTCGCACTGATTGCGACTGCGCAAAGAGCAATCAAAGAATAATTGATAATCTTTTTCATATTTGTTTGGATTTATTTTCTGTTGAACCAGCCCACGAACATGACGCCGAGCGAAATGGACGGTTCGTCATTATATGCCGAATCCAGATATCTTTTCGCCCATTCCGCTTTCACTATAATCTGAGGTATAGGTTTGTAGTTGATACCGAATGACATACGCTTCACGTGATCATACGTATAGGCGACTTTCTTGTTTCCTGTCGCATATGTGTTGTAATCCTCGTATCGGCCGAAAACATAAAGTTTCTGCTTTTGCCTGAGGGCGTCGAAAATGCTGAACACATCATATCCGGCTTCACCGCCGAATGAATATGCACTGCTGCCGATAGGCGAATGCTTGGAAGGTGAACCATCCTGCTGAGTATGCTTCGGATACGCGTTGCAAAAGGCCGTAATACGCTCGGCATCAGAGAGATTGGCATAAGTGGCATTACCCCTGACGATGAGATTCCATCTGTTCAGTTCAAATCCGAAACTGCCTATGGCCAATGCACCGTGACAGTCATCATATGAAGCACCGGCCTTCCGTTCAGTGTTCCTGAAAGTATATCCATAGTATCCGCTCAGACTCAGACGAAGCCCCTTCACGGAATAATTGTCGATTCTGACGGCACCTGCATAGACATTGGCCAGTTTATACTCATATGGACTTGTCGCACCATAATGGACAAAACAGTCGTGTCCGAATCTTTCCGCATCCAGACCTGAGGTAAAGATTGCCTCGTAACGCCACTGCGGAAGGCTTCCCCATAGGGACAGTCCTACCTGGTGCCACGTGTTCGGGAGCAACTTGGCTTCTCCCTCGGAACGATATACAGAGAAGAATTCGTTCGGAAGATGATGCTGGTTTATCTCTCCTACAGGGATTATCAGTTCTCCCGCCTTCACATTGAACCGACCGCCCGAGAAGGCCTTGTTGATCCAGAACTGCTCGAGAGCGACTTCTCCGCCCTTTTCAGTCTCTGCCTCATACTCTCCGCTTTCATCTGCATCAATCTCTACAGCCGATTCGGTACCTCCATGTTCAAATTCGATTTCCATCCCCATTGTCCAGCCCCTTCCGAAGTCATATCCGAGATTCAATGTGACATGCGGAAGGTCGAACCGGCCGTGAGATTTGTCATCTTTGTAGGTAAGCGGATCACGGTAACGGTTGAAATGCTGACTGTAGAAGTTGCGTGACATCACAGCTTCACCATATCCGCCCACTGAAAGACGACTCGGAGCATTGTCAGTTTTCTCCTGGGCTGACACGGTAAAACCGGTCGCCAGCAGCACCGTCAATGCCGATAAGATTATTTTGTCCATTGTCAAGTAATTTGCCTGATTCGCCTGCAAAGTTATTATGGACAAAACGAGCGCACAATCCCAAATTGTTGGGATTGTGCGCCTATGGATTTACCTATTATTTGGTATTGTCCGCTGCAGCCCGCCGCTTTACGAAAACAGTTCGTGGAGGACCTGCAGGGAGCGGATGTTGATGGCGGACTCGGTGTGGAATTCCAAGTAGCGGATTATGGAGGAGGCTATGTCGCCACGGACGCGGCCGGTGAGCGGAATCAGCATTGCCGAAGCCAGGTCAGAACGCATGAACTGAGCCACAACAGCCTGATTTTCATCCGTAAAAGGCAGCAGGTCAGCCACTTCCGGACGGAAGCCGAGGGCAATGCAGAACTCCAGCAGAAAATAGATATGGAAATTGCTGAAATCCGACTGCAGGGCATCCAAGGTCAATATCTGATGCTCACACCATTCATACAGGCCGTCCTCTGCCGCTCCGTCCTTTACGGTACGGTAAATCACCTCCGCCATGAACAGGGAGATTGCATTCTTGAATACATTGTTCCTGATTCCGAGCAGAGGATATTTCGCCGCCACGGGGCTGGCATACCATAAATCCGATTTGGGGTTTTCAGTGACTGAAAGTTCCAGGATATTGAGCGGAAGATAGAATGCCATCTTGGCCTTCGCTCCGGTTCTGACCAGAAAACTCTTGCGGCCATAAGTCCGGCTCAATGTATGGACAACTATGGAATTGTCCCGTATCTTCGTGTAATTCAGTATTATAACCTGCTCATCCATGGCACTGTCACCGGTAGGGCTACTTGGCCGAGTGCTCCTGAAGCCACTGTGCCATTGACCTCAACGCCTTTCCTCTGTGGGAAATCGCGTTTTTCTGGTCGTCTGTAAGTTCGGCCACCGTCACGTCAGGATAATCGTCGGCAATGAAAACCGGATCATAGCCGAAGCCGCCGTTTCCTACCCTCTCGTAAGAAATTTTGCCTTCCATAGCACCCTCGAAAAAGTGCTTCTGGCCATTCAGAATCAGGGTTATCACGGTCTTGAATCTTGCTCTTCTCGTGGCCTTGGGCGTAGCGATGCCATATTCTCTGGCAACAGATGCCTCATACTCTTTTCTGGCCATCTCATCGAGGAGTTTGTCAATGTTGGCGCTGAAACTCTTGTCCGGACCGGCATATCTGGCCGAATAGACTCCCGGAGCACCTCCGAGAATGTCCACCTCGAGTCCGGTATCATCCGCAAAACAATCCGCACCTGAAGTGTGGTCGAAGATGTATTGCGCCTTCTGTAAAGAATTGGCACGCAGAGTCGTGCCGGTTTCAGGGATATCTTCCGTAATCCCTTTTGAGGCCGGGGTAACGAGCTCAAAGCCCCCGCCTAGAATCTCTGATGCTTCACGCAGTTTACAGCTATTGCCCGTTGCAAAAATAATCGTCATACTGCTTTAATTTTACCTTATATATTCGGGTGCAAAGGTATCAATTTCACGGACAATCACAAAAGGAAATCAAAATAGATTGCTATCTTTGTCAGTTGCAACAAAATAATTCATTTATAATGAAACGCACTGAATTGATAGCTGCACTCGCAGCATTGGTCATATCTGCAGCCCCTTCTTTCGGGCAGTCAAAGAGTTTCAAATTGGGGCAATGGGTTGAAATCCAGAATGCTATCCTCAAAGAACTGAACAAATCATACGTCGATTCTCTTCCTATTGACAGAATCGAGAAAGCCGGCATCAATGCGATGCTCGAGTCGCTCGATCCTTATACCATCTATGTTCCGGAGGAGGACAATGACGATTTCGAATTCATGATCGGCAAAACCTACGGGGGTATCGGAGCCATCATCTACAAGCCTACGAAGGAGAGCAACATTGTCATCAATGAACCATACAAGAACTCCCCTGCAAGCAAGGCAGGGCTGAAATGCGGAGATGAAATCACGGCGATAGACGGGCTGTCCGTCATCGGGCTGGATGCCGGCGAGTCCACTTCCAAGATGAAGGGAAAGCCTGGCACAGCTGTCGTTTTCGACGTGAAAAAGCTCCGCGGCGGTGAGTCGTGGAAAGCCGGGGACACCGTCAAGGTCACTGTCACCCGTGAAAGAATCCACCTTCCTGACGTGGAATACGCCGGTATGATCAATGACACGACCGGTTATATTCTCCAGACCGGTTTCACGGAAAATGTGTCAGGAGATGTGCGCAATGCGTATTTCCATCTGAAAAAGCAGGGGATGAAGCAACTGGTGCTGGACCTTCGCGGCAATGGCGGCGGTCTGCTCCAGGAGGCGGTGAACATTGTCTCGCTCTTTGTTCCGAAGGGTTCCCTCGTCGTCACTTCCAAGGGCAACGGAAACGTGACCAAAGATGAATACCGCACATTGACGGAACCGGTGGACACGCAGATTCCGATAATCGTCTTAGTGGACTCGGGCACTGCGTCATCTGCAGAAATCGTGTCCGGAGCGTTCCAGGACATGGACAGGGCCACTGTAATGGGTTCGAGGACATTCGGCAAGGGTCTTGTGCAGAGCATCCGCCCGCTACCTTATAACGGACAGCTGAAAATAACTACGGCCAAGTATTACACTCCGAGCGGACGATGCATTCAGGCCATTGACTACAGCCACCGCAAATCCGACGGCAGCGTGGGGCATATTCCGGATTCATTGACACATCAGTTTTTCACTGCGCACGGACGTCCGGTCCGCGACGGCGGCGGCATCATGCCTGACGATACATTGACAGAAAGACAGTACAGCCGTCTGGTGTATTCGCTGGTCCTCAACGGCATCATTGACAGATATTCTCTGGAGTACGTGAAGAAGCACGAGAGCATTCCGTCTCCAGAAGATTTCCATTTCTCAGATGCTGATTATGAAGACTTTATCCAGTACGCAAAGGGACAGGATTTCGATTACAGGTCAGGAGCCAAGACATTGTACGACCAGATGAAGAAGGAGCTCGAAAAGGATGGAATGGCCGGGACAATGAAGGATGAGCTGGATGCGCTCGCGAAAAAGCTGGACATGGAGAAAGAGCAGTTCCTTCTTCTCAAGAAACAGGAAATAATTCCGTTCATAGAGGAGGAAATCGCTACGAGATATTATTATCAGGAAGCAGGCGTGCAAGTTCGTCTGAGATATGACAATCAGCTGCATGAGGCATTGACAAAACCCCGCATCAAATATTAAACAAGGAAAACGCCCGGCAACAATCCGGGCGTTTCTCAACTTAAAAACTTATGACGTCATACTTCACTCCGACGATATGCTTCCCCGGATCGTCTTCCGGATGTTCCACGTCATAGTCGGGCAAGTAAACGCCATCCTCGACTTCCATCTCCCGATAGCGCAGGTTGTCAATTCCCTTACCCATCTCAGGATTTCTTTTTGGAAACGGACTTGGACCTCTTTATGGCCTGTTTTACCTTAGCTTTCCGCGCGGCCTTGTCTCCTTCTCCAGGCGCGGCTTTCGTTCTGGAAGTGCTGTCGAAGACCTTTGCTGCAGGACGACGTTCTTCATATTGGCCCGGAATATCCGGAACAGAGTCCTCTCTGCGCTCATTTCCGGTCTCAACCAGTTCATAGTCAAGCAGCTTCTGGTCCAGATTAGTAGCTTTCACGCGTATTTTTACAGGATCACCGAGGCTGTAAACCACTTTGGTACGTTTTCCGACTATCCTGTAATGGTCCTGGTCGAACTCGAAGAAATCAGACTGGATGTCTCGCAGCGCAACCATACCTTCTATCTTTGTCGGCTCTATCTCCACGTACATTCCCCACTCGGTAAGTCCTGAGATATGTCCTTCATATTCTCCGCCCACCTTGTCCTGCATAAATTCCACGAGCTTGTACTTCGTGCTGGCGCGCTCTGCTTCTGCTGCAACTACTTCACGTTCAGATGCATGCTTGCACTGTTCCTCATAATAAGCCTTGTTCTGTGAATCGGCCCCGTCAAGATACATCGCGAGCAGCCTGTGCACCATCGTGTCAGGGTAACGTCTGATAGGCGATGTAAAATGAGTGTAGAACTTGAATGCAAGGCCATAATGCCCGATATTGTCGGTGCTGTAGCAAGCCTTCGCCATTGACCTGAGCGCAAGCATTTCTATCGCTGCAAACTCCGGCTTGTCCTTGGCCTCGGCCAAGAGCGTGTTCAATGCTTTTGCGAGTTTCCTGCCGTCGTCGGCGTCCTCCATCTTGTATCCGAAATTGCCCGCGAAATCTCTCAGGCCATTCACTTTATCCGGATTAGGCACATCGTGGATACGATATACGAATGTCTTGGCATTCTTCTTGGCCGTGCCGTTCATCTTGCCGTCCGTGGCGATAAACTCAGCCACAGAGCGGTTTGCCAGAAGCATAAACTCCTCGATAAGCCAGTTGGCCTCCTTGGAAATTTTCTGATATACTCTTACAGGGCGACCCTTTTCGTCCACTTCCACCTTCATCTCCGGCCGCTCGAAACTGATGGCACCGGAAGCGAATCTGCGTTTGCGGAGAATCGACGCGATCTTGTGCAATGTCAGGATCGCCTCTTTCAGTTCACGTGGAATCAGGCAGCCTTCATACACGCCTGCGCCCATCATTGCCTCAGTCTTCGCGCGACGAGCCGCAGCTTCAGGTGAAGCCTCCAGAATAGGGTCCTTGACTACAGAATGAATACCGTCCGTACCGCCCCTGAGTTCCATATTGTAGGATTCCTCACCATTGTCGATAATCTGCTGGGCAGTCTCATAAGCGAATCTGTAATCGGAGCGGATGACTGTCCTTCCGAACCAGTGGCTGACAATCTTGGCAAGAGGCGAGATCTCGAACACCGCCGAAAAAGTGAGCTTGTCTTCGTTAGGCCTGAGCGAACAGAGCTTGTTGGAAAGCTTTTCCGGAAGCATCGGAACTGTCCTGTCCACCAGATACACCGATGTGCCTCTCGACTGGGCCTCCTTGTCCACGACAGATCCCGGAGTGACATAATACGAAACATCGGCAATATGTACACCGACCTCGTAGTTTCCATTGTCCAGTTTCTTGAATGAAAGCGCATCATCGAAGTCCTTCGCATCCTCAGGGTCGATGGTAAAGGTCAATGTCTTTCTGAAATCCTTTCTGCCCTTGAGGTCCTTCGCCGTAATTTTATCGGAGATGCCGTCTGCAGCGTTCTCCACTTCCGCTTCGAACCTGTAAGGCAATCCGTATTCGGCCAGAATCGAGTGCATCTCGGTATCATTCTCGCCAGGCTCGCCCAAGACATCCACGATATGGCCATGCGGATTCGGCTCTCCCCTGTCCCAACTGTCCACAAGCGCTGCCACCTTAAGTCCGGTGTGAACCTTAAGTTCGCAGTCTTTTCCATCCACCGTTTCGGTAACTCCCGCCACAGCAAACTCCTTATTGCCCAGAGACTTGAGATATCCCGTCTCCGAGACGGCGCCTTTTCGCCGCATAAGCGGACGACCTTTTTCGTCAGTTATGTCAATGCTGATGTCATATGGCATTACACGGCTCTGCATGAGGACCCATGCCTGGTTGCCGACTACGTGGAGGACTCCCACAAACGGCTTTCTGGACCTCTCCAGGACGCAGATAACCACGCCTTCCTGACGTTTGCTGTCTGTCTTCTCCTTGGTTACGGCCACTTTCACGGTATCACCGTTCAATGCGCCCTTGGTCTTTCCGTTGCGGACAAATATGTCATCCTCCATTCCTTCGACCTTGACAAAAACGAATCCGTCCCTGGTCATCTGGACAGTTCCCGTATAGTCAGGGCATTCCTTCAGAGGCTTTTCATTATCTTTTCTGCTCATTTTTCCGGAAGCGTCGCCTCTACGACCGGACATGCGTCCTTTTCCTCCGTCTCTTCTTGAATCTTCGCGTTTTCCGCCGCTGCGTTTTCGTCTGTCGAATGCCATATTCTCTTATCTGTTTAAATTCCAATATGCAAAATTAAATAAAACATTATGATTAGCATAAAAAGAGGTAGGGATTTTGTATCTTTGCGCGCGGAAAACAAATAGTAACAGATATGAATAGAAAAGTTCTTCTTATGATTCTTGATGGCTGGGGCGAGGGCAAGCATGACCACTCGAACGCCATCTACACAGCCGGAACACCTTTCATTGACTCTCTCAGAGCCAAATATCCTATGAGCCACCTTCTCACTTGCGGCGAGGCTGTCGGTCTTCCTGACGGACAGATGGGCAATTCTGAGGTAGGCCACATGAATCTCGGTGCCGGACGCGTTGTATATCAGGATCTTATGAAAATCAATAAGACCTGCCGTGACCACAAGCTTCTCAGCCGTGCAGAAGTCAAGGGCGTATATGATTATGTAAAAGAGAGCGGCAAGAAACTTCACCTGATGGGTCTCTGCTCTACAGGCGGCGTGCACAGCTCACTCGACCATTACTACGAGTTCCTGAACGTTGCCAAAGAATATGGCCTGGAGAATGTCTATGTACACTGCTTCATGGACGGCCGTGACACAGACCCGCACAGCGGAAAGGGCTTCGTGGCTGATCTCGAGAAGCACATGGCAGAGAGCACCGGGAAGGTTGCCACAGTCTGCGGCCGTTTCTATGCAATGGACCGTGACAAGAGATGGGCACGCGTAAAAGAAGCTTATGACCTTCTCACTGAAGGCAAAGGTGCCGCTTTCACCTCCGCAACTGAAGGTATCCAGGCGTCTTATGATGCAGATGTCACCGACGAGTTCATCAAACCTATAGTTGTTACAGATGCTGCAGGTGCACCTCTCGCAAAGATAGAGGAAGGCGATGCTGTCATCTTCATGAACTTCCGCAATGACCGCGCACGTGAAATCACTTCCGTTCTCACCCAGCAGGATATGCCGGAAGAGGGCATGCACGTCATTCCGAACCTCTACTACTGCTGCATGACTCCGTACGATGCCGCATTCAAGGGTCTGCACATTCTCTTCGACAAGGAAATCGTGAAGGACACCCTCGGAGAAATCGTTTCCAAGGCAGGTCTTCACCAGCTCCGCATCGCCGAAACCGAGAAATATGCCCACGTGACATTCTTCTTCAATGGCGGCCGCGAGACTCCTTTCGAGAATGAGGACAGAATCCTGGTTCCTTCTCCTAAGGTTCCTACATATGACCTCCAGCCTGAGATGAGTGCCCCTATCGTAACCGAAAAGCTTATCGGGGCTATCGACAGCGACAAGGAAGACCTCATCATCCTCAACTACGCAAATGGCGACATGATCGGCCACACCGGTGTCTATGACGCTATCGTGAAGGCTGTCAGATGCATTGACGGCTGCGTCGAGAAAGTTGTCACAGAGGCCATCAAGCATGACTATGTAATTCTCATCACTGCTGACCACGGCAATGCCGACCACGCTGTCAATGAGGACGGCACTCCGAACACCGCCCACTCACTCAATCCGGTTCAGTTCATTGTTGTCAATGCCGGTGACGAAGTAAAGAGCGTGAAGGACGGCGCCCTCTGCAACGTGGCTCCTACCATTCTCAAGCTGATGGGTCTTCCACAGCCTGCCGACATGGATGCAGAGCCATTGTTCTGATGATTTGAGAATCAACTGTATTATACCCCTCGGCTTCCACCCGGAGCCCGAGGGGGTTTTGCATACTGTGCTCTTCCATTCGCACGCAGCTCGAGGAAAAGTTCAAGAGTATCAACGGCGAACTTTAGAAGGCGTATCCTCTAAACCAACCACACCACCAATTTCGACTTTTTCGCATATTTTCCAAACACTCCTGAAACGGTCGCCAAGTCGAAGAAATCATCGCCGGTTTCCTGCTTGATAGTGACTGCAGTCTGAAACTAACACCAAGTCGAGGAAGAAGTCGCGGGATTGAGGTAGCTCCGCCACAGGTAAATTCCGGTAATTTCTGAACTAATGAGCATCCAGACGAGCCTGTGAATATCCACCTAACGAACTGGCATCCAATCAATTATGTCAATTTAAAGCAGAATGTAAATATGCTCATCCACCTGTTTTTTATGGGAGTGAGCATATTGAGAAACAGGTTTAAATCCATATAATAACTTACACCTCAATAAGTTACAAGAGTTTTTACAGTATTGGCGATATGCTCATTGGTTCGATAAAACCATTGCAAGCACCTTACCTGAAAAGCTTTTTGTTTGCGCGTAGGAGCGAAAAATCATTCTCGCACACCTAAATTTCATTTCAATCAACACAAGAAAGCCGCAAAAGCCAGGTTACCCACTTTTTCACATAACCTGCATTTGGTTGCTCATTATATCTTATTGACACTCGATAATATACATCAAATCACAAGATGCAGGTTGTTCGATTCAATCCAATTCGGTGTTTGCCTCATTGCTCGTAACGCACCGCATTTTTTTGTGAGCACCTCTGCTATTCCTGATAATCGTTGTCTCACGGAATGGGTTTTGTCCGTGAAAACCCGCCTTCTCACGGACAAGTTGTTGATTTTGAATAACTTATCCGTGAAACCCCACCTGTTTACGGACAACCTGAGCATTTTGAGAAACAGGTTTAAATCCATATAATAACTTACATTTCAATAAGTTACAATAATTTTCACAGCATTGGCGATATGCTCATTGGTTCGATAAAACCATTGCAAGCACCTTACCTGAAAAGCTTTTTGTTTGCGCGTAGGAGCGAAAAATCATTCTCGCACACCTAAATTTCATTTCAATCAACACAAGAAAGCCGCAAAAGGCAGGTTACCCACTTTTTCACATAACCTGCATTTGGTCTCTCATTATATCTTCTTGACTCTCAATAATATAGACCGAATCACAGCATGCAGGTTGTTCGATTTAATCCAATTCTGTGTTTGCCTCATTGCTCGTAACGCACCGCATTTTTTTGTGAGCACCTCTGCTATTCCTGATAATCGTTGTCTCACGGAATGGGTTTTGTCCGTGAAAACCCGCCTTCTTCCGGACAAGTTGTTGAATTTGAATAACTTATCCGTGAAACCCCACCTGTTTACGGACAAACTGAGCTTTTTGAGTCAACCTTTTACAGTAATAGGTTCATGGTGGCGAACAGGACAGCCTTACACCGCAAAAAGCTAAACATCCATGCAGACTCACCGAAGTTAGTGAAGCCGAGCAGCCGCATAGACCGCTGCGAATTGTGAGGCTCCCACGGATAATCAGAATTACGCAGAGTTCAAGTACATCACACGTGTCCAAAGGCTGCACTCAGATGGCATTGACAGCAGCAAGGTTGCCTCCGTGAGGACTTGCTTATCTCAATCCCCCCAACCCATGTTCTTCATTGGGACTCTGTCCCAAACCCTGACACTCCGTGCGGCCTTTGCGTCCTCCACGT
>OLRA01002933.1_pt1 | contig 16018 bp, 14 predicted proteins | sample 1673011 | NCBI WGS metagenome assembly OLRA01 (sample SAMEA3136746, study PRJEB25190) | human gut metagenome | reverse complement strand
AGCAGTTAGTTCGCTGGAGCGTTGCGCCGGCGAGTGAGCAATCACCATTGTCCGAATGCGTCCGTCTTGAACAACTTTCAACCCACTAATCGCAATTATACAAAAGAGCAGATAAATCTTACTCAACCTAAGATCTATCTGCTCTATTTTCTTATAATCCCTTACGCATTTTTCTTAATAGAAGCTCTCTTACGATCACGGGAATCCAGAATCTTCTTACGGATACGAAGGCTGCTTGGAGTAACCTCCAGAAGCTCATCTGTATCGATAAACTCAATAGCCTGCTCCAAACTGAGAACTCTTGGCGGAGTCAGTTTCAGTGCCTCATCAGCAGAAGAGGAACGAGTATTGGTCAGATGCTTGGTCTTGCAGACATTCAGCTCGATATCCTCTGCCTTGCCATTCTGTCCGATAACCATACCACTGTAAACCTTTGCGCCAGGTCCGATAAATAAAGTTCCACGCTCCTGAGCTGCAAACAGACCATAAGTAACAGCCTCGCCGCCCTCGAAAGCAATCAGGGAACCCTGTTTACGATACTGGAAATCTCCCTTATATGGAGAATAGCCATCAAAAATAGTATTGATAATACCAGTTCCCTTTGTGGAAGTAAGGAAATTTCCTCGGAAACCAATCAGTCCACGGGAAGGAATGTGGAACTCAAGACGAACGGAACCGTCGCTTGCAGTGCTCATTCCCTGCAGTTCACCCTTACGCTCGCTGAGCATCTGGATAACGGTACCGGAAAATTCCTCCGGAACATCAATGTAGGCAATTTCCATTGGCTCTAATTTCTTGCCACGTTCATCAATTTTGTAAAGTACCTCTGGCTTGCTGACTGCAAATTCATATCCCTCACGTCTCATATTCTCAATAAGAACGGAAAGATGAAGCTCACCACGTCCGGAAACCTTAAAGCACTCAGTTGTCTCAGTGTCTTCTACGCGAAGGCTGACATCTGTGTTCAACTCTCTGTAAAGTCTGTCACGGAGATGACGGGAGGTGATGTATTTACCCTCCTGTCCTGCAAGCGGGCTGTCATTTACCAGGAAGTTCATGGCGATAGTCGGCTCAGAAATCTTCTGGAATGGAATTGCCTCCGGGTTATCTCCGCCGCAAAGGGTATCTCCGATATGAATTTCAGCAATACCGGAAATTGCAACAATTGATCCGATAGTTGCCTCTTTTACCTCAACTTTATTCAGACCGTCAAACTCATAAAGCTTGCTGATCTTAACCTTCTGTTTTTTGTCCGGATCGTGGTGGTTCAGAAGAGTAAGCTCCTGGTTTACGGCAATAGTGCCGCTCTCAACCTTACCAACGCCGATACGTCCAACATATTCGTTATAATCAATGGTACTGATCAGTACCTGTGTGTCTGCATCCGGGTCTCCCTCCGGAGCCGGAATGTATTTCAGAATAGCCTCAAACAGCGGCTCCATGTTCTCTGGTGTATCCTTCAGATCCAGAACAGCGTGTCCTGTTTTTGCAGATGCATAGAGGAATGGGCAGTCGAGCTGCTCATCGGAAGCACCAAGATCCATAAGAAGTTCCAGAACCTCGTCAACAACCTCGTCTGGCCTTGCTTCTGGACGGTCTATCTTATTAATGCAGACGATTACGTGCAGATCCAGCTCAAGAGCTTTTTTCAGAACGAATTTGGTCTGAGGCATAGCGCCTTCGAAAGCGTCAACCAGAAGGATAACGCCGTCTACCATTTTCAGTACACGCTCAACCTCGCCGCCGAAGTCAGCATGTCCTGGGGTATCGATAATGTTGATCTTTGTGTCTTTGTAATGAACTGCTGTGTTCTTGGAGAGAATTGTGATACCACGCTCTCTCTCAATATCGTTGGAGTCCATGACACGTTCCTGAACCTCCTGATTGGCACGGAAAACACCGCTCTGTTTCAGAAGCTGGTCTACCAGAGTGGTTTTACCATGGTCAACGTGGGCAATGATGGCTACGTTACGTACATCTTCGCGTTTCGTCTTCATAAAAATCGAAATCCTTTCTTTATCGGGCAGAGGGATTCTGCCTCTTTCTTTCCATATTAATGTAGTTTCTTCTTTATATTGTCCAAAACCTCAGTTTACCACATTTTTCGCGAATTACAAGGTGTTGAAAAAAATTTTTGAATTTCTATGAAAAAAATATTTTAAATTTCTGGTTCTAAACAGGGTGATTTTCTCATAGATATTATAGACCAACAAGTAAGACAAGTATTATATGTCTGCAGAAAAAAGTGAAAATAAGGAAGGAGAACTACAACATGGCAGATAAAATTATTGAAAACAATCAGGTTTCCATCACGGGAAAAATCGTTACAGGTTTCACATTCAGCCACCAGGTTTACGGAGAAGGATTTTATACCATGGATCTTCTGGTAAAGAGGCTTAGCGATTCTGAAGACAGGATTCCGGTGATGGTATCTGAAAGGCTGGTGGACGTTACCCAGGATTACGTGGGACAGTATGTGGAAATTCACGGACAGTTCCGTTCCTATAACCGTCATGAAGAAAAACACAACCGGCTGGTGCTTTCCGCATTTGCACGGGAATTAAAATTTCTGGAAGAAGAGGATTCTCTGGCACCGGTAAACCAGATTTTCCTGGACGGATATATCTGTAAGCCGCCTGTTTACCGGAAAACACCGCTGGGAAGAGAGATTGCCGATCTGCTTCTTGCAGTGAACCGACCTTATGGAAAATCAGATTACATACCGTGTATTTGCTGGGGACGAAATGCCCGCTATGCTTCAGCCTTTGAAGTGGGTGGTCATGTACTGATCTGGGGCAGGATCCAAAGCAGGGAATACATGAAGCGCATCGGGGAAAATGAGACACAGAAGAGAATCGCTTATGAGGTATCGGTGAGCAAGCTGGAGTATGTGTAAACCAACCGAAGTGGCGGGAAATACGCCATGGTCTGCCAGTTACTTTATGGAAGGCAACCAGCCCGATTTTTCTCCAAGTTTCTTCTGCTTGCATTTCTGCTGGTTTTGCGGTAATATAAGCATATTAAAAATGGCGCAGTTTGCGGTTCTTATTTGCAAAGCGCGATATCTGGAATATAATGAACGGTATCATTTGCGGAGACGGCATTGCGAGGAATGTTATTGATCTATGGCAGACGGTAACATTATTTTTAACAATAAGAGGAATCAGTATGGAAAAAGAAATAACAGAAGTATATTGCGGAAATGGCAGAGGTAAGACCACACTGGCAATTGGTCAGGCACTGCGGGCATCTTCTCAGGGCAAAAGTGTGATCATCATTCAGTTCCTGAAAGGAAATGAACGGCGTGAGCTGGACTTTCTGGAAGAACTGGATCAGCTGGATATCAAGATCTTCCGCTTCGAAAAGATGGAGAGCTGTTACGACCAGTTGAATGAGGAAGAGCAGGCTGAAGAGGAGCGCAATATTCTCAATGGTTTAAATTTTGCCCGTAAAGTGATTGCTACACAGGAATGTGATTTCCTGGTACTGGATGAAATTCTGGGACTTCTGGATAAGCATATTGCTACTGTTGATATGGTTGTCGGGCTTTTGAAACAGAAGGACGAATCCATGCATTTGATACTTACGGGAAATCGGGTAGACCCTGGCATTTTGGATTATGTGGACAGTGTGACTACCATTACCACTCTTGGAAGAGAGCAGAACTCATGATAAGGATGAATAGGAGGAAATAATATGGCAATTTTCAAAGGTGCAGCCGTTGCAATTGTAACCCCGATGCATGAAGATGGAAAGGTAAATTATGAGAAACTGGAAGAACTTCTGGAATATCAGATTGCGAACAGCACAGATGCAATCGTTATCTGTGGCACTACAGGCGAGTCTTCTACATTGACACATGGAGAACATCTCCAGACCATCAAATTTGCAATTGACAAGGTAGCTGGAAGAGTTCCTGTTATTGCAGGTACCGGTTCTAATTGCACAGAGACTGCAGTTATGATGTCTCAGGAAGCTGCTTCTTATGGCGCTGATGCACTTTTGATTGTGACTCCATATTACAACAAGGCAAGCCAGAAGGGTCTTATCCGTCATTATACAGAGATTGCCAATTCTGTACCGGAAACTCCGATCATCATGTATAATGTGCCAAGTCGTACAGGTTGCAATATCCAGCCTGCTACAGCAGTTGCTCTTGCGAAGAATGTGAAGAACATTGTGGGAATCAAGGCTGCAAGCGGAGATCTTTCCCAGATTGCCAAGATGATGTCCATGGCTGACGGAGCTCTTGAGCTCTATTCCGGAAATGATGACCAGGTACTTCCGATCCTTTCCCTTGGCGGACTTGGAGTAATCTCTGTTTTATCCAATGTTGCTCCGAAGAATACACATGACATGGTTATGAAATTTATGGAGGGAGACCTTGCTGGTGCTGCCAGACTTCAGCTTGAGGCTGTTCCGCTTATCAATGCACTGTTCTGCGAGGTAAACCCGATTCCGGTTAAGACTGCCCTGAACCTGATGGGCTGGAAAGTGGGACCGACCCGTATGCCTCTTTGTGAGATGGAGCCGGAGAACGAGGAGAGACTGAAAAAAGCTCTTGCTGATTATGGAATTAAGCTTGCATAAATAATGTTGAAATCCCGGACAGAGCCTGTCAGCTCTGGTGTGCGGCAGCATATTGTCTGACAGCGGCTGACGGGATTTCTTTGTAATATGTAAGCAGAGAAAAACAGAGCGCGTATATTGTTGAAATAATTTTTACAAGCTCGTTAATTTACAGTAAGAAAGGAAAAAATAAAATGGTTAAAATTATCATGCACGGATGTAACGGTCATATGGGACAGGTTATTTCCAATATTGTTGAGAAAGATGCAAATGCCCAGATCGTAGCAGGAATCGACATTGCAGACCAGGGGAAAAACAGCTATCCGGTATTCACAAACATTGACGATTGCCAGGTGGAAGCAGATGCTGTTATCGATTTTTCCTCCCCGAAGGCTTTTGATAAGCTGATGGACTACTGCGAGAAGAGAAATATGCCGGTAGTTCTTTGCACCACAGGTTTAAGTGAAGAGCAGCTTGCAAGAGTAGAGGAGAGTGCAAAAAAGATCGCCGTTCTGAAATCTGCCAACATGTCCCTTGGAATCAATACTCTTTTGAAACTGGTTCAGGATGCAGCTAAGGTTTTGGCAGCAGCTGGTTTTGACATGGAGATTGTAGAGAAGCACCATAACCTGAAAGTGGATGCACCAAGCGGAACAGCTCTTGCCCTTGCAGATAGTCTGAACGAGGCAATGGACAACCAGTATCATTACGTATATGACCGCAGCCAGAGAAGAGAGAAACGTGACGCTAAGGAGATCGGTATTTCCGCAGTTCGCGGAGGCTCTATTGTCGGCGAGCATGAAGTGATTTTTGCCGGACCGGATGAAGTGATCGAATTTAAGCACACAGCATACTCTAAGGCTGTATTTGGCAAGGGTGCTGTAGAAGCAGCGAAATATCTTGCCGGAAAACCAGCTGGAAGATATGATATGAGCAACGTGATCGAAGGTTAACAGAAATATACAAAAATTGTAAAATGCATACAAAATAATTGTTGAATTTATGGATTTACAGATAGCAATGTGTTTGCTATAATTCCATCATAAGTTGCAACGGAGCAAACTACTTAGAGAGTTTGCTCCGTTTTTTGCGTTTATGGTATGGCAGGTCAGAGTATTTGCTGATAAAGCATTTTTGCACTTGTTTCCATAACGTACCGAAACTTCATAAGAGAGAAATGCAATATCGCATTTCTGCCATGCAGAAAGGGCTGCCACAGGGCGGTCCTTTTTGCGTTAGTAAAGCTGGAAATCGGGATAGCATAACTGCGCAGGCTGTTATTGTCCACTTTGGAAACGATAACAGAAGACTATCTGTACCGGTGAGAGTCAGAGAGGAGAAATTATTATGAGAAAAACAGCAAAAGCAATGGCACTTCTTACAGCAGCTTCTATGATTATGACAGCTTTTACCCCGGTTTACGCAGAGAGTACAGATACAGAGGACACGGCAGCAGTTGACTGGGAAAACGGTGAAAATATTAAAGCAATTAAGGAGAAAGGTGTGATCACCGTCGCAACCGGAACTTATGTACCATTTGAATACAGAGATGATGACGACAATATTGTAGGTTTTGATATTGACCTGGCACAGTACATTGCAGACAAGCTTGGAGTTGATATGGAAGTGACAGATATGGAATTCCAGTCTATTGTTCCTTCTATCCAGAATGGGGAGTATGATTTTTCCATTGCAGCAATGTATAAGACAGACGAAAGATGCGAGGTTGTGGATATGTCCAAATCCTACTGCGACAGTGGTATGATCCTTGCCGTGAAAGAAGATTCAGAGTATGCAGATACCGTTAAGAGTCTGGCTGACTGCGATGGTCTGAAGGTTGCCGTAAAAGAGGGGGCAACTTCTTATAACGTAGCACAGAGCTTCCTGGATGAGAATCCGGATGTTTCCTATGAGATTGTTCAGTACAAGGATACAGTAGGATGCGTATCTGACCTTTTGGCAGGCCGTGTGGATGTTGTGGTAAACGATCTTCTGAACCAGAAGATTCTTTCCCAGGAATATGAAGGTGCCAAGATCGTGTGTGATCCATTTACCCATGCAGAGAACGCCATCGCCGTACAGAAGGGAAAAGATGATCTGCTTGCATTTATCAATGAATGTATTGACGAGTATTATGCAGACGGCACTTATGATACACTCTGGACAAAATGGATCGATGCTTCCGGCGAGGGAGAAGAAGCAGCTGCAGCAGAAGATGCGGAAACCGCTGAATAAAGCATAATAGTGAAAGGACTGAACAGTTGCAATAAAACACAGATATATTTCTATGCAGAAAACGCGTTACTGGTCACGGAGTGAACAGTAATACCGGAAGAGTAAGGAAGAAAGGATAAACCGGCTATAATTACTGGCCACAGGGGAAATAGTATGGTAACATTGAAATGGTCACTTGTATTTGACAAAATGACATCACTGCTCCAGGGATGCGCAGTGACGATGGAAATATCGGTTCTCACGCTTATTTTTGGTACAATTCTGGGCGTTATGCTTGCGTTGATGAGGGACAGCCACATAAAAGTGGTATCCAGACTGGCACAGCTGTACATCTGGATCTGGAGAGGAACCCCACTGATGGTGCAGGCATTTCTGATCTATTTCGGCTTGCCAAACCTGGGCATTACTTTCAGCGCTATGACAGCAGGTGTGCTTTCCATGTCCTTAAATACAGGCGTATACATTGCAGAAATTGTCCGTTCCGGTATCCATGCTATTGACCCGGGCCAGAGAGAAGCAGCCAAAGCACTTGGAATGCCCTGGCATCTGGAAATGCTTCGAATTGTGGCACCACAGGCAACCAAGATCTGCATTCTTCCTCTTGTAAACCAGTTTATTGCCACCATCAAAAATACTTCTATTTTGTCCGCCATCACTTTGACAGAGCTGACAAGAGAGGGAACCTTGATCGCTTATAATTCTTTCCATTATTTTGAACCGTACATAGAGCTGTTGCGGTATTATATCTGATCCTGACAACTATATTTACCCAGATTGCAGGAGTTTTGGAAAGGAGGATGGCATAAATGGCAGAAGATGTTATTTTAAGTGGAAAAAATATCAGCAAAAGCTTTGGGGATCTTCAGGTGCTGAAGGAAATCAGTTTTGACATACATAAAGGGGAAAAGATTGCAATCCTTGGTCCTAGCGGTTCTGGTAAATCCACAATTCTCCGGTGTATCAACCAGCTGGAAACCTACGACAGCGGCGAAATCGATTATATGGGAAAACCTGTGAATTCCGGTCAGGCACTGCATGAGCTGCGGCAGCATATTGGAATGGTTTTCCAGAGATTTAACGTTTTTACCCATATGAGTGTGCTGCAGAATGTGATCGAGGCACCGGTTCATGTGAAAAAAGTCCCCAAACAGGAGGCAATTGCAAAGGCAAAAGATTTGCTGAAAATGGTTGGGCTGGAAGGCAGGGAAGAGGCAATGGCAAAGAATCTTTCCGGCGGCCAGCAGCAGAGGGTTGCGATCGCAAGAGCAATGGCTATGAATCCGGAAGTGATCCTTTTTGATGAGCCTACAAGCGCACTGGATCCAGAGCTGGTTGGAGAGGTTTTAAGTGTTATCCGTAAAGTAGCAGCAGAAGGAGTATCCATGGTTATCGTCACCCATGAGATGAATTTTGCCAGAGAAGTAGCGGATCGGATTTTGTTTATGGAAGATGGCGTGATCGTGGAGGATGCGCCTCCAGAAGAGTTTTTTGAGCATCCGAAGAATGATCGTATTCGTCAGTTTATCAGGAAAGTTGAGGAAAGGTAATTCGGGATGGACTATATAATCAAAGATGGCTGGATCGTAAATGGGAAAAAGGAAAAGCCATTTCATGGAGATCTTGTAATAGAAAATGGGAAAATTGCGGAAGTGGGAACTCATGTGGAGATTCCAGCCGATTTTCCAAAAGAGCGTGTTTTGAATGCGGCCGGTGGTTATATAACCCCAGGCTTCCTTGACATTCACAGACACGGAGACTGGCAGGCCTTTGGAAACGGGGATGATGAGCTTTTGAACCGGCAGGGATTGACGACTGTGGTGAATGGAAACTGTGGGCTTTCGGTGGCTCCGGCTGGGGAGAAATTTGGGAAAGAGATTGCCAGATTTCTCAGCAGTGTGACTGGGGATTTTCGTTGGGGAAAAGATGAAAATACAGATGATACCGAAGGTGTACTTTTCTCAAAAAAGAAAGAGGAGTCTTGCGGAATTTCAGAGAAAGAAATCGAGATAGATGCTCTTAGAATTATGTCAACCATGTCCGCCTACTTGTCGGCTCTTGGAAAAGAAAAGCGCAGCGTCAACACTGGAATGCTTGCAGGAAATGGAACCATCCGCGCCAGTGTAAAAGGCTATGCTTCCGGGAAGCTTTCCAAGGAAGAATTACATCAGGTGTGGAAGGCAGTGGAGGAAGCTCTGTCGGCAGGAGCGCTTGGAATCAGCCTTGGAATTGCCTATGCCCCGGAATTTGAATATGACAGAGATGGGCTTGTGGAAGCACTGCAGCCCTTGAAGGGGACGGACATTCCCATTACCACCCATATTCGAAATGAAGGAGATGGAATCCTGCTGGCGCTGCAGGAGGTGATTTCTGTGGCGGAAAAGCTGCAAATTCCCTTGCATGTAAGCCATATGAAGTGTATCGGGCGGAAAAACTGGGGCGGGACTCCGGTGAAAATCCTGAAGCTATTTGACCAGGCGGCAGAGCGGGGCGTGAAGGTGGATTTTGACCTGTATCCCTATCTGACTGGTTCCACCCAGCTGGTACATCTTCTTCCCCCACAGTTTCAGGAGGGAGGTACCGATGCAATCTGCGCAAGGCTGGCAGATTCGTTTTGCAGGAAAGAGATTACGAAGGTACTGAAGCAGCCTTCCGATATTTTTGAGAACATTGTAGAGCTGGTTGGCTTTGATATGATCTATGCCAGCACTTTACATACGGAGAAATTCGGCAGCTTTGCAGGACAGTCTATTGCGAAGATCGCAGAGCAGTTTGGACAGGATCCTTATGATACCCTGTATGACATTCTCTTGGAAGAGCGCTGCCAGGTTACCATGCTGGATACCATTGCCTCAGAGGAGGACATGCTGTATTTTTTGAAAGACAGCCGGGCAAATCTGATCTCAGATGCGATCTATCCCGCAGGGGGCAAATATCATCCCAGAGTTTACGGGGCTTTTCCGAAGCTTCTTACTGCTTACGTGCGTGATAAAAAGATTTTTTCCATAGAAGATGCTGTGTATAAGATGACAGCAAAACCGGCGCAGGTGCTGGGTCTCCCTCTGGGTACCCTGGAAAAAGGAATGCCCGCAGATATCAATGTATTTCATCTGGACCAGTTAAGCGTTCATGCAGATTTCCAGAATCCAAACCAGTATTGTACAGGATTTGATTATGTGCTGGTGGGCGGAGAGATTGCGGTAGCCCATGACGTGTGGAGAAATTCCAAAAGCGGCAGGATCGTGCGGAAACAACAGTGATAAGTGAAGAATGGAAATGTCCGGATTGATGGATTTTTAAAATGTAAATTTCTTCCAGAATAGTTTCTTTCTCATCTGTACATATTAGGAGCATACAGCAATGTTTACTGTTCGCAGGCTGAGTTCCGCCAGGCGGAACGGTCATTTTCGCGAAAGTGGACAGTAACGTGTTTTCAGCTGAAAATAAGAAAAGGAGACAGATGAGATGAAAAAAATGAAACGAATGCTCATAGGTACTTTGCTGGTATTTACATTATGTATGCTTACAGCCTGTGGAAATGACAATAACAATGCAGCGGATGAGGTTCAAAATAATGCAAATGAGGACGCCATTGATAAGGATAACGTGGAGAATGGAACTGCAGAGGATGAAAACATGGTGGATGACGCGGGCGACAGCGTAAATAATGGTGCAGACGGAGCTGGAACTGCTGATACCGCAGTACCGGATGATGCAGGCACTGCTGGAGATGCAGATGTTCCCGGTGATAATGTGACAGACAATAACAATTCCGTTTCCGGTGCCCTTGGCGAAGGTGTAGAAGAATTAGGCGATGGAGTAGCTGACGGTGTCCGTGATGTTGGTGAAGGTGTGGGCAACGCTGTAGAAGATGTTGGAGATGCTGTGGATAATGCAGCGAATGGAAGATAATAAAAAAATAGAGGTAAAATGAAAAGGTGTTGAATGAAGAGAGGTGTTTCATTCAACGCCTTTTTGTGATATGATTTCAATAAATTTGTGAGTAAAATACAGGATAGCTACAACTTAATTATAAATGCAAGAAAAGGGAGGATTATCATGAAATTTCGTCCATGCATAGATATACATAATGGAAAGGTAAAGCAGATCGTAGGAGGAAGCCTGAAGGATGCGGGAAACCAGGCACAGGAGAATTTTGTGTCAGAGCAGAATGCAGCTTTTTATGCTTCCTTGTATAAAGAAAAAGGCCTGAAAGGAGGACATATTATCCTTCTGAACAGTGCGGATTCTGAATACTTCCAGGCTACAAAAGCCCAGGCCATGCTGGCCCTTGGCGCGTATCCAGGAGGTCTTCAGATCGGAGGCGGTGTAAACCCGGACAATGCGGCAGATTATCTTGCTGCTGGAGCCAGTCATGTGATCGTCACCTCCTATGTGTTCCGTGATGGCCATATTTCCTGGAAAAATCTGGAGAAGATGGTAGATGCGGCTGGAAAAGAACACCTTGTTCTTGATCTCAGCTGCCGTAAAAAAGAAGATGCATACTATGTAGTCACAGACCGTTGGCAGAAATTTACAGAGGAGGAGGTAACTCTGGAACTGATGGAAAAGCTGGGTGCCTATTGCGATGAATTTCTCATCCATGCAGTGGATGTGGAGGGCAAGGCAAAAGGTATAGAAGTTTCCCTGGCGAAGCTTCTGGGAAAATATGAAGGTCATCCTGTGACCTACGCCGGCGGTGTTGGAAGCGTGGAGGATATCCAGCTCCTGAAACAGGCAGCAGGAGGAAAAGTGGATGTGACGGTAGGAAGCGCCCTGGATCTGTTCGGTGGCACCATACCATTTGAAAAATTGATAGGTAATTTATAAATGTGAAAAAATTCGTAATTTTTTCAGAAAATGATGTTAATTTTAAGAGTAATGTGTTATAATATACCCATCAAACAGCAAAGGGGATGGAAGCATGAAATTCATTATCAGCGGAAAGAACATCACAGTGACAGACGGGCTTCGTACAGCAGTAGAGGATAAGCTCGGTAAACTGGAAAGGTATTTCACTCCTGACACTGAAGTTGTCGTAACTCTTAGTGTAGAAAAAGAAAGACAGAAAATCGAGGTGACGATCCCGGTTAAGGGCAACATCATCCGTTCCGAGCAGGTCAGCAACGATATGTATGTATCAATCGACCTTGTAGAGGAAGTAATTGAACGTCAGCTCAGGAAATACAAGAACAAGATCGTAGATAAGCAGCAGTCAGCTGCGAACTTCCAGAAAGCATATCTGGACAAGGATTATGAAGAGGACGAAGAGGTTAAGATCATTCGTACCAAGAAATTCGATATCAAGCCTATGTATCCAGAAGATGCATGTGTTCAGATGGAGCTTCTTGGACATAATTTCTTCGTATTCTGCAATGCAGAGACTGATCAGGTGAATGTAGTTTACAAGCGTAAGGGGAATACCTACGGACTGATCGAGCCGGAGGATTAATAGAGATATATCTGTTTGAAAAATAAAATAGGTGAATAGGAAGGGCATGTGAAAAAACGAAAGTTTTTTCACATGCCCTTGTTTTTTGCTTTGACGGAGCAGCTGGAATTGGTCTGGCACTGTTGCAGCTTCATCTGGCAGAAACGGATCAGTATCATGTGACCAGATTTCTGGATGATCCGTTCCCTGATGAAAAAGTGATAAAAATTTGAATTTTAAAGTAATTCTTCAGCAAGCTCCCTGGCAGATATTACGCGGACAGGGAGCTTGTTTTCGTCATAAATACTGTAGGCCAGAAACCCGGCTCCATTTTCCAATGGGAGGGTATGGATGTGCATATCCGGATGCAGGGTGAGAATCTCCCGGAAATTTCCGGTAATCCCTTCTCCGGTAAGTTTGACGGCGCTTTCCTTCATAGCCCAGATCCGGCAGAAATCCTGGGGGGACTTTAGGAAAATAAGTTCCTCCTGAGTGCAGATTCTTCGGATAAGAGATTCCCGGGGCTCGGTGAGCTTCTGGATATCCAGACCAATTTCCCTGTCATGCAAGGCACAGCCTACGAAATTTCCACTGTGGCTGAGATTAAAAAACGGCATATTTTCCCCCCGGAAAAATGGTTTCCCGGAAGAGGTTTTCTGGAAATCCGGGATTTCCCGGAAACCATATTCCTGTTTAAGTCCATAACGCAAAAGCAGCCAGGCCAGGGCAGAACGCTTCTGGTCTTCCGGCAATTTAAAATGCAGAACATATTCCCGGCGTGCAACAGGCAATGAGAAAATTATCTGGTGAAGCAATTCGTTTGAAATTAAGTCCAGTTCCTGAAAAAGATAAATCATATAAAAATTCTCCTAAAACACAAAATAATTTGAGTGCTGATTTTTAGTATAAATTCATTTTACTTTAATATATCATATGGGAGACATATTTTGTTCATCAAATATTTATTGTTTTCCATGACAAAAAGTGTTAAAATAGACTGGTATGTTAAACAAAATAAATAATTTTAAATGAAATGAAATCAGTTATATTACACAATATAGCATCTAAAAAGATAGACAGGAGTATAAAAGCTAAATGAACATGTTTTCAAAAGTTTTCGGAACCCGCAGCCAGCGAGAGGTTAAGCGTATCATGCCTCTCGTTAAGAAAATCGAAGATCTGCGTCCCGAAATGCAGAAATTAACCGACGAAGAACTTCGTGGTAAGACAAGAGAGTTTAAGAAACGCCTGGAAGAGGGAGCTACCCTGGATGATCTTTTACCAGAGGCATTTGCTACCGTCCGTGAGGCTGCCAAGCGAGTACTGGGAATGGAGCATTTCGAAGTACAGCTCATCGGTGGAATCGTACTTCACCAGGGTCGTATCGCCGAGATGAAAACTGGTGAAGGTAAGACCCTTGTAGCTACATTGCCATCCTATCTGAATGCACTGGAAGGCAAAGGTGTTCACGTTGTCACAGTCAATGATTACCTGGCGAAACGTGATGCCGACGAGATGGGACAGGTTCACAGATTCCTTGGGCTGACTGTAGGCGTAGTTCTGAACGACATGAAGCCGGAAGAACGCCGCGCGGCATATAACTGTGATATTACTTATGTTACGAATAACGAACTTGGATTTGACTATCTTCGTGATAACATGGTTATCTATAAGGAGCAGCTGGTACAGCGTGACCTTCACTACTGTATCATCGACGAGGTTGACTCCATTTTGATTGATGAGGCACGTACACCTCTGATCATTTCCGGTCAGAGTGGTAAATCCACCAAGCTGTATGAGGTTTGCGATATCCTTGCACAGCAGCTGGAGCGTGGAGAAGCCAGCCATGAGATGACTAAGATGGCAGCCATCATGGGTGAGGAAGTTATCGAGACCGGTGACTTTGTTGTAAATGAGAAGGATAAGATTGTCAACCTTACCGAGCAGGGTGTGAAGAAGGTTGAGAAATTCTTTAATATTGAGAACCTTGCAGATCCGGAGAACCTTGAGATCCAGCACAACATTATCCTTGCACTTCGTGCTCATAATCTGATGCACCGTGACCAGGATTACGTTGTAAAAGATGACGAGGTTATGATTGTTGATGAGTTTACCGGACGTATCATGCCGGGCCGTCGTTATTCGGATGGTCTCCACCAGGCAATCGAGGCGAAAGAGCATGTTAAGGTAAAACGCGAGAGCAAAACTCTTGCAACCATCACCTTCCAGAACTTCTTTAACAAATACGATAAGAAAGGCGGTATGACCGGTACTGCCCTTACTGAGGAGAAAGAGTTCCGTGATATCTATGCAATGGACGTTGTTGAGATCCCGACCAATAAGCCGGTTCAGCGTAAGGATTTAGACGATGCCGTATATATGACCAAGAAAGAGAAATTCAATGCAGTTGTCCAGTCTGTAAAGGAAGCTCATGAGAAGCAGCAGCCTGTACTGGTTGGTACTATCACTATCGAGACTTCCGAGCTCATCAGCCGTATGCTGAAGAGAGAAGGAATTCCGCACAATGTATTGAATGCCAAGTTCCATGAGCTTGAGGCTGAGATCGTAGCACAGGCTGGTCAGGCCGGTGCCGTTACCATCGCAACCAATATGGCAGGTCGTGGTACGGATATTAAGCTTGACGATGTATCAAGAGCAGCCGGCGGTCTGAAGATTATCGGTACAGAGCGTCATGAGTCCAGACGTATTGATAACCAGCTGCGTGGACGTTCCGGACGTCAGGGAGATCCGGGAGAATCCCGCTTCTACATTTCCCTGGAGGATGACTTGATGCGTCTGTTCGGATCTGAGCGTCTGATGAAGGTGTTCACTTCCCTTGGTGTAGCTGAGAATGAGCAGATCGAGCACAAGATGCTTTCCAATGCAATCGAGAAGGCACAGGAGAAGATCGAGTTTAACAACTTCGGTATCCGTAAGAATCTTCTTGATTACGACCAGGTTAACAATGAGCAGCGTGAGATCATCTACAAAGAGCGTCGCCAGGTACTGGATGGTGAGAACATGCGCGATGCCATCTACAAGATGATTACAGATATTGTAGATAATGCAGTAGATATGTGTTTCTCTGAGGATGTAGATTCTGAAGAGTGGGATCTGAATGAGTTCAACAGTGTTCTCCGTCAGATCATCCCAATCGAGCCGCTTACAGCTGAGAAGGTTAAGGGTAAGAAAAAGAATGAGATGAAGCATCTGATCAAGGAGGAGGCTGTGAAGCTTTACGAGGCGAAGGAGTCCGAATTCCCGGAGCCAGAGCAGCTGCGTGAGCTTGAGCGCGTTATCCTTCTGAAGAGCATTGACAGCAAGTGGATGGATCACATTGATGACATGGAGATTCTCCGCCAGGGTATCGGTCTGACTGCTTATGGACAGAGAGATCCGGTTGTTGAGTACAAGATGGCCGCATTTGATATGTTTAACAGCATGATCACTTCCATTCAGGAGGACACCGTCAGAATGCTGTATCATGTTCATGTGGAGCAGAAAATCGAGCGTGAGCAGGTGGCTAAGGTTACTGGTACTAACAAGGATGATTCCAGTGTTCGTAAGCCGGTTCAGAGAAAAGAAATTAAGGTTTATCCGAATGATCCGTGTCCTTGCGGAAGCGGTAAGAAGTACAAACAGTGCTGCGGCAGAAAGACTGCTAATGTTTAAATCAGAGTGACTATAGAGAGCGAATTTCCAGAGGCGGGAGGTCTTGGAAATTCGCTCTTTTGCTATTTAATTGGTTGGTCGTTATCCCGTACGCGATTTCACAATGTATATTCA
>OLRA01002921.1_pt1 | contig 16067 bp, 14 predicted proteins | sample 1673011 | NCBI WGS metagenome assembly OLRA01 (sample SAMEA3136746, study PRJEB25190) | human gut metagenome | reverse complement strand
ACGGCACTTATCGTCAGCAGACCGCCAGGTATTGGACCGTCGCCGACACAAAACGCCGATTTGCCGTCGGCAATGGTCCAAAAACTGGCCCTATAACGACACCAACGCGGCTCAGCATCGGCACATCGCCATTTCGTGGCCCACTGCCGACGCTGGCCTCATGCCACGGCACTCAGCGTCGGTAGAGAGACAACCATTGGCACAGCGCGACGACGCTACGAACCTGCGACACGGAAAAAACAACATACCGTCGACCTACTGCCGTCTTGTGCAAAATGTCTTAAGCCGCTCGGCCAAGTCGCCAACTGAGCCTCTTCCATAGGGACCCCAATCCGTTACCCAGTGTAGATGCGGTGCAACGCCGAACTCAACTACGTTGCGCGCATGCACCTTTATGCATAGCAGGCATGGCTGGGCGTTTGGTGGGAGCAGCTTTCGGCTCCCCTCTCCGGGGGGAGCCCCTTTCCGCCTGGCAAGAGAAAACCCCGACTGTCCATGGGAACAGTCGGGGTTGTTGAAGTTCGCTAGGCGACTAATCAGCCGAGGATGGCGAGAATGTCGCGGGCGCCGACGATGAGGTAGTCCTCACCCTCGTAGTGGACTTCGGTGCCGCCGTACTTGGAGTACAGCACCTTGTCGCCGACCTTGACATCCATCGGGATGCGCTCGCCCTTGTCGTCACGACGGCCCGGGCCAACGGCCAGGACTTCACCCTGCTGAGGCTTCTCCTTGGCATTGTCCGGAATGTACAGACCGGAAGCGGTCTGGGTCTGGGCCTCGGCCTGCTTGACGATGATCTTGTCTTCCAACGGTGTGAGCTTAATCGACACTGTGGGTCACCTCGTATCTACTTGTAGTTCGATAATGCCGCGCCAGAACGTCTCAAGAGGCTGACGATCACTTGCGTTGTCCCTTTGCGCTAGGACACATCGTAGCGCGATTATTAGCACTCTGCCAACTCGAGTGCTAACGCTGTGAGAGAAAATCGGCGAATCGCAACGCTCAGTTGCCGCGGCGGGCAAGAATGGAGTCCAGGCCTGCGCCCAACGAATCGGTGGTCGCCGCTGGCGCTTCGACGTCGGCACGCTCCTCGGATTCGTGGAATGCGGCTCGCTGGGCGGCGTTTGCAGCCTCGTCATCGGCGTCCGTATCGGCATCATCGCGCTGCTCCGGCTCAGTGTCTACAGCGTTTCCGGCGCTGACAGCCTTGCCTGCATCGACGGCCTTGGCATCGTCCGCGGCCTTGACGGCTCGGGCCTCGTCAATCAACTTTTCCGCCACTGCGGGTTCGACAGGTTCCGCCTTGGACACCTGACGGGTCGACTTGATCTCCAAGCTTTCCGGAGCGTTGTCGGCGTTATGTTCCCCACCCAAAGTGAAGGAGATGAGATCCTGCGAGGTGGACATATCGAAGACGTCCAGTGCTCGGGCAGGGCGTACGCTGGCCAGTTCCGACGTAGCGTCGGCAGCGGCATCGTCGCGCTCATCGCGCTCGTCACGCACCGTAAGCGATGGTTCAACTCGAGGGGCGACGGACTTGTCCGACTCAATCGACTTGTCTGTGCGAACGGAGGCATCAGGTGTGGCGGAAGATTCGCTGGTTTCGGCAGCGGACTTACGGTCAGCGGATTCATCGACCATAGCAGACGGTTCGGCGGCAGGCTTATCGGCGGCGGACTGTGCAGTATCAGACTTCTCAGACTGTTTGGCGTGCTCCGCCGCGGCCTGATATGCGGCGGCGGACTGGCGTGAGGCCTTGGCCTTGGCCTGCTCAATCTCGGCATCGCGTAACGCGCGGCGAATCTGCCGCTGTTCCATGACCTCGGTGGCAGCATCCTCAATCTGCTCGGCAGGCTTCTCGGCAGGCGCAGTTACGGCCGCAACCGGTTCGGCCTTGTTCACGCGCTTGCTGTCCTTGGACTCGGCAGACGGTTTCTTGGACCAGCCCGTACCGCTATGAGCCCGCTCGTAGCGGACCACCTTGCGCTCCCATTGCCGGGCCTGGCGTGAGGCATTGGCTCCCAGCACCAGCACCAGCAGCAACAGCACGAACGGAATAAGAGCAAGCAGCGGACTGAAATGCAGGGGGAACGATACGGCAAACACCAACACGGTTATGGCAAGCAGGCATACGGCGAGAATCTGCCGGCGGCGGATGGCCGCGCGGCGCAGTTCCCGCACATGGGCGATGTGCTCAGATGTCAGCCTCGCTGACGGTGTTGATGCTGGCATTGCTGCCCCTTTCGCCTTATGCGGCTTGATGTCTCCGAATCGTCTGCCGTTCTCTGCATCAACGATATGCAGGGAAGGCGAATAACGATCCTGCCGGTGCTCGTCCACACGTTTCATGCCGTTGGCCGTACGTACGGGCAGCCATACAACGATAATAATCGCCACAATCACCAGCACGACGACAGTGCTCAGTGACTCATAACCCATAGAGTCAAGGATAGGAGACGTGCCGACGAACTGGGGCTTTCCGTCCGGGCGTGTCGGAGCGGAATTCTTCCGGTCGACGCTTATCTGGAACCGGCGGCGGCGAGTCTAGCGGCGAACCCTTGCCCCATATCTTCAGCCAACAGCGCAAACGTTACGTGGTCACGCCACTGGCCATTGACATACATATACCGCTCGCGCAGTCCCTCATGATGGGCTCCGACCTTACGCACCACAGCCAAAGAACGCGCATTATCCGGCAGAATGGCGATTTCCAGCCGATGCAACGCGGGCCCGAATGGGTCTCCGAGCGCCCAATCGGCAAGCATGGCCAGTGCCATTGGCGCGAATCCGCGGCCGGCGCACCGTTGATCGACCCAATAACCAACCACGCCGGTACGCATGGCACCATACACGATGGCTCCCAACGAAATCTGGCCGACGATACGCATCTGGTATTCGATGGCGAAGATCACGCCGACGCCATGCTGCTCGTTACGGCGCTGCCGCTGCACCCATTGATTGAATGTGATGGAGCCGCCATGCATCGGGTCACCGGATTCCCAAGGTGCCAGCCAGTCGTTGTTGCGCCAGCGCACTTCGTTCCAGCCGTCCTCATCATCCATGGTCAGGGGGCGCAGGACTATCGGAAAACCGGGATGGGTGAGACGTGGCGGGCGGATCTGGTGGTCCAGCTTGAACGCCTCTTTAATCGACTGGAAAACTGACACGGCCTTTATTGTAGCCATATGAAGGTCTTGCGCCGCTACCGTGGCCACTTTCGTTTTACGATGGAAACACTAGATTGTGCGGTATGAGCGAAGTGGGCAGTGGCATGAATATCGGCAGCGACTACAGCGGCACAGAGAAAACAGAGAAGACGGATAAAGCGACGCTGCGCCACCATATACTGTCTCGGCGCAAGCGCGTTCCAGCGGAAGAACGCGGAGCGGCCGGTGAATTGCTGGTGCGACGGTTCCCAGCACACATGATTCAGGATGGTCCCACAGTGGCGGCATATGTGTCGATGGGTTCGGAAATCGAAACCCGGCCACTGTTGCGATGGCTGCGGGCTCATGGCTGCCACGTGTTGGTGCCAAGGTTGGGGTCTGGGTTGGAAATTGGCTGGAGTGTGCTGGATTCATTGGAATCATTGCGCTCGATGGATGCAGTGGGTGGCGCGAACAATGCCGGTAGCTGCAGCTCTCCCAGCACCGTCCATCACAGACCCGATGAGCCAACTGGCGCAGTTCTACCGCCCGAAGCGTTGGAGAAGGCCGATCTGGTCATCGCTCCGGCTTTGGCAGTGGACCCGCAGGGCAATCGTCTGGGGCGTGGAGCCGGCTGGTATGACCGGGCCTTGGCTCGCCGCAAGCCCGCATGTCCCCTGATTGCGGTGTGCTGGCCGTGGGAGGTGTTGGACACCGATTTGCCGGCCGAACCACATGATGTGCCGGCCGACGGAGTGCTGACGCCGGAGGGATACCGGCGGCTTAGCTCATCGGGCCTGTTGAGCTGGCCGGCCGGCCAAGATACTCGGCGCAAGCCAGACTGACCAACCAGCCACGCACACTGGCCGATGGAACCAGAGTGGCAACAGCAAGCTGGCTAGTAAGACCGTAACGCCAATGTGTCAGGGCGGCGACTAGGATATGAACGGTTGCGTGGCATGGCGTTTGGGCCATCCGCGAGAAATATGACTTTGTTGGAGGAATCCGTTGCCTACCTATCATTACCGTTGCAAGAACTGCGGCTATGACTTCACCGAACAGCAGTCGTTCAATGACGACCCGATTACCGTGTGCCCCAAGTGCTCGCAGGAGCAGGTGCGCAAGGTGTATTCCGCCGTGCCGATTGAGTTCAAGGGTCACGGCTTCTACCGCACCGACAAATCCGGCAAGTAAGGTCTGTACACCCGCTTTTCCTCTGTAAACGACGGTGTCGACGGCGGTATGCCGCGGATATTGGCACTACGGGCACTGTCTGTTGCACGGGTTTGAAGCGTTGTGGATAACTTGGCAAGCTAGAACCACATAGGTCGATTTGGCTTGCGCTTACGAAAAACTTCAGGTCACCATGGTTGCATGGTGACCTTTTCGTTTATTAAGCCGCCTGCGCGCGGCTCATTGCGGCGACGGCGCATGGCGGATGCCTTGCGCCGACTCACTGCTGCGTTGTGCGTGGGACTCGCAGTGCTGTTTGGGATTGAAGCCGTATTGGCCGTGGTGGAGACCGAGCCGATGGTGGTGGCCGCCCGCTCGATTCGACGGGGTGACATTATTCTGGCCGCCGACGTTCAGTTGGCTGATATGCCGGTATCTGCGGCAGGCCCGTCTTGGACAGGCAATATTGAGGATGTGGTGGGCAAGGTAGCGCAAATCGATATCGAAGCAGCCGATCCCATTTCCACGCATATGGCCAGAGATGCGCCCGTAGCACCGACCGGCACTACGGTGATTGAAGTCCGCTTGGCCAGTAGCGTCGACGATGTATTGGCCGGCGATCAGGTGAGACTGGTTTCCGCCGTCGGTTGCGAAGGTGCCGATTGCACGCTGGCCGAGAACGCCACGGTGATGAATGTCGGCAAACCGGATGCGATTGGTGCATTGGGAGGCAACGACCGACTGGTGTCGTTCGCAATGCCGCCGGAGGCCGCGGCCAAGGTTATGGAGCTGCAACAGGCCGGAGCGATTATGGCCGTTGTGCGGTAGGAAGCGGAATCGGCCTTCGGCCGATGTTGTGTTTTCCGCAGCCGTACGGCTGCGGAAAACACAACATCAGAGCGCACAGAGTGCGCCTCAACTCCTACTCGCGCTCGTTGAAAACAGCCCAGTGTGGAGGCAGTTCGCCGAGGATGCGTTTGTCGTCGTCGGATTGCCGTTGTTGGTCGGTCTGCATGTCTCCGGGCTCGAGTTTGACACCGTCAGCGTCAAACTGCTCAGTGCCCTTCATCACCACGCGCTTGTGCTTGCGCGGTGTGCGCCGTGTAGCCGAGTATTCCGCCATGGTTATTCAACCTCGCGGTAGATCTCGCCGATACGGCTGACGATACGGTCGACTTCCTTATCGGGGTTCACGAAGGCGGCGACACTCCAGACGGTCATCACATTCCAGCCCAAGGAAATGAGATCCTGTGCCGACAAACGATGACGCCTACGCGTGGATTGCACGGACATAAAGTTCGCGTCATCGGTCTGCACGGCCAAGGCAAACGGCTTGTCCTTCAATCCCACCACGAGCGGAATCTTCACGCCCTTGTCGAATCCATAATCAACAGCAGCGTTCAGTCCTCGCGCGCGCAACCTGTCGGCGATATCGTCGAACAGCACGTTGCCGCCTGCCGCATCACGCAACGGAAGCACCGGACGGTCGTCAAGCTGTTCGGCCCACGTCAACATGGTCTTCAGGAACCGAGGACCGGACTGGTGCAGTCGTTCTTCATCCAAATCTTCGGAACCAAAGGCCGACACAATATCCAAGCTGTGGTCCGCCAATGCCAGGGCATCCAGCAACAGTCCGCGACCGCCTGTGCTTTCGAGCGGACCGAACTGCTGAAGCAGACGTCCGTGCGTGGTTTTCGCATAGCACATCGACAGAATCACGTCAGTGGCACGACCTCCGGCCACGTCACGCAAGGAAACCAGCCGCACATGGCGCAGGAATCGGCCCATCGCCTTGGATTTGCCTGCCAACGACTTCAATTCGGCACCCAAGCGTGTGCGGAATGCGTCGGTCAACATCACGACCACAAGTCGATAGCTGGAAGGAACCACGGCAAAACCGGCGGCACGTTGCGTAATCAGACGCACCACTTCATCAATCTCCGGCTGGCTGGATTCCACCAGACCAGAAGACATAACCGGCACACCGCTCGCTTCCACACGGTGGAATCGCACCTCACCGGCAGCCGGCTCGGTGGCCACATCATAGCGAACAGGACCATATCCCTCGGATTCAAGGAATGCGGACAGGCGCGGCGCACGGCGAGACGGGGCAGCATCCACCTCGATATGAGGCAACGTGTCGATCAGCTGCTTGACGCTTTCGCTGGTTACCGTCGCGCAGTGGGCGATCACCACCACCTGCTGCACGCGGCCGATGATGGACAGCAACTCGATAGCGGGAATGTGCGCGCACGCATCGAGAATCGCCACATCAGCCAGCACACCCGGCTCGGTGAGTGCGGCGAGCGTACCCGGTGCGGCCACCAGAATCGGCTTGGCCGCGGCCAGAATCTCCGGATGATCACGGCGAATCCTGCTCAGCGACACACTGGCGCGCCCTGCCAGCACGGTGTGCATCTGGTTGGCTTCCTGAGTGCGGGAGAACAGCATGTCGCACAGGCGGCGCATGGATTCCTGCGACACCATCGGTCCGATGGAGCGCACGTGCTCCACATCGACCTGCGCAAAGCGGTCGGATGCGGCCTGCAGCGCGGCACCATCCTGGTTGGAGATGATGGCGGACGAACGCACAATGTCCTCAAACACGGTGGTCCACCAGGCCAGCTGCACTTCGCCGCGCACCTGCTCCACGCTCACTCGGCGAGCGTTGAGATCGGCGACCAGTTCGTTCAGTCCGGCAGAGGCGAATTCCTGCTCCAGCAGGCAACGCTCCGGCAAGGTGTCCAGTGCCTTGCGATCATCCAGCAGTGCTTTCAGGCGTGCTTCCACCTTCTCGAAATCGGCGGTTTCCAGATTGCCACCAGCGGGTGTGGTGGAAAGCACGGTATCCAGCGCGGTCATATTGCTGACCAGCGCCTCTTGGGTGGAGATGATCTCGTCGAGCTTGCTGGGCAGCACCGGCCAACCGCCGTGAGGCACGAACTGATGCCACTGCTCCCCTTGCTTGGCGACTACCTTCAACGCTTCGTGCAAGTCCTCGACCTGCGCGCCGACGCGCAGCAGATCCTTGGCTTCCTTGATGTGGCGGCGGCGCTCCCAGAATCCCATCGACGTGCCCTCGGCCTTGCGCTGGCTCTTCGGCTTGGTGGCCTCGATCATGGAGCTGATGTCTCGCTCGAAAATCTCCGGCTGGAACACGTCAAGCACTCGTCGCAGATTCTTCAAAACCGTAACCTGACGCTCCCACTCGCGGGTGGTGGGAGGAACCGGGAATCCGCAGGTCTGCACGGTGCGTGCCACCTGCTCACGGGTGGCGGGCAGGAAGCGACGCAGCAAATCGTCCACGCGCTGGTAGGCGGTTACTGCCTGTTCTTCAGTGGTGATGGACGCCTTGTACCATGCGGTGTCTTCCGGGCCGATGGTGTATTCGCCGAGCTCGCCGGCGCGTTCCATCTTGCCGATCCATGTGTCAATATCGTTGGCGATGCTCAGGGCACTTGACTCGTCAAGTCGAACGTGGGTGGCAGGGTGCGTCGGGAGCACGGAGATACGGGCCAGATTCTGAATGGTCTCGTATGCGGACACATTCCACTTATCGTTGCCCCCGTGCAGGTCGCCCAGATAGCGGGTCAAGCGCGAGCGCACGCCCACGAGTTCGTCGGCCAGCTGGTCGAATCGCTGGGTGGCGACTCCGGGCTGGAATCCGACTGCGGCAATCAGCTGCTTATCAAGCGCGGCGTTGGCGTGTTCATCGGATACATCCAGTACCTGCGCCTTCATCTCATTGGCGGAAGCCGTCTGGATGAACAGACGCTTCTGCTCGGCCACGCCGGGCACGTACAGCACGGAACGACCATTCATCAGGCAGCGCGATGCGATGGCCACAGCCTGCTCCGCGGTGCCCTTCGGGAAGGTGCCGTCGACCACGATGCTATGGCCATTGGCAGCAAGTGACGCGGCATATCGCACCGTATTGTCCACATCGCCGACTTCGTACTCGGCATGCGGGTCTACGTCGAAAGGACTGTATTGCGGAATATTGGCATCTTTGAGCGCGGTGCGGGCGGATTCGTCGCCGGCAAGCGCGTCCAACAGCACATTGCCGGTGGGGCCGTTCTCCAGCTGGTCGATGAACTGTCGGCTTTCGCTGATCATCTGCGACGAGGGGTCCATGAAGCATCCGAGCACAATCTGGCGCTCGATGGCGAAGTCGGAGATACGCTCCGACGCTTCGGACGAAATACGGGCGAACATCGCGGAAGTTTCGGGAGTGCCACTGTCATAGCTGGCACCGTCAAACAGGGAATCCTCATCCAGGAACACCCCCTGCTCACGCAATGTATTGACGAACGCGACGTTCAGGGCCACGCGACCGGTGAATCGAATGGTGGTCGACAAGCCATCATCCTCGATCGTGACGCTCACCGGGTACAACAGCACCGGCAGCGCGTTGCCCTTCCATGTGGCCACGCCGACCACGAGCGACAACTCCGCCACGCCGGAAATCCTGCGTTTGGCGGCCTGGTCATCCAGCACGCGCCCAATATGGCGTTCGGCGGCCTTAAGCACACCCGTGTCGCGGAACAACGAATCCAACCGGACATGGCCGGAAGCGAACAGCTGGGCGATGCCGGAGGGATGGGCATGGGTCATCTCCAGCTTCGCGGCCAGTTGATTCACATCCTCGAGCGGCGATGGCGGCTGCATGCTGCGGTATTGGTCACGCCAGCGACGGATGCGATTCAGACCTTCCGTGAGATTCTGGTTCTGAGTCTGGCTCTGGGTCATCTCTCGACTCACTTTCCAACCGCTTCGCGGTATTCCTGATAGCCCTTGTTGTGAGACAGGGCTTCGTCAATATCGGCCTCGCCACGGGCGGCGAGCCAAGAATACATGTCGTCGTACAGGTACGGATTCATGGCGAGGAACGCCAGCAATTCGGGATGACGGGCGACTTCGAATTGAACATTGAAATCTTGCGTGGTTTTTGCCTCGTCAGAGGTCAGGCCATCGACTTCGACTGCCGGCTCCTGTGCTTTCAGCTCGCCCTTGGCCACACGCTCGAACACCGAGCCGGGCTCGAAGACCGGAGTGTGTACGCCCGTGGAGTCGATATCATATGCTTCGGATACCGACTGCTGGGCGGTTTCGGCAGCCGGCTGCTGGTCTGCTACGCCTGCTGCGGTGGCTTCTTGATATGCTTCGGCTGCGGTCCGCTGCTGATCGTCCGGTACGTCAGCTGCCGGCTGGTCGGTTTCAGACTGGGCGGTTGCCGGCTGAGCGGTCTCAGGCTGGGTGTTTTCAGATTGAGCGGCTTCGGCTTCCCGGGCGGCTTCAGGCTGGGCAACTTCAGCATGCTGTTCGACAGTGTCCGCCGGCTGAGAATCGCCGGCATTCCTGGTATTCGGAGCGGACTGAACGTTTTCGGCTGACTTGCTTGCGCCAGCCACCACATCGGATTCAACAACCGCCGCCGACGCCACTGCCGGCTCGCTTGTGCTGGGAGCGTGCTTAACAACGGCATGGGCGATGGCATCTACTGGAACAATACCGGAGATCCTGCTGTGCTTGGATGCAGGCGTTACAATCGTCGACTCAGGTTCGGTCTGCTGCTTCGGCAGTGCCACGGAGTTCATGGCCTGCTGGTTTTTGCGTTCGGTCTCCTGCTCGGCATGCTGGGCCAACGCATCCGCGAACAGATCACGGGGTATGGCCGGCTCATCGTTTTTCGTCACTGGCTGCGTGATATTCAGCGAGCCAAGTTCAAGCTCGTCGACCTTGCGTCGAACATTATCCGCGCTGAAGATGGCGGTCGGCTCGCCGGCCCGCAAATCAAGAATATCGTCGACGGACATATCCGCCGCATCCGGCTCCTGCGGTGCTTCGTGAACCGCATAGCCAAACAAATCAGGCACCTTGAGGTCGAGCGGCTTTGCCACTGGATCGTCGACACGAATGAAGTCCGCAGGCACATCGCCGAACTGCATGCGCATGGGAGACGTCGGCAACAGGAACTCGGCATTGGCCGGCAAGCGCAACAAATCGCCATTTTCCCGCACCACATACGATCCATTGGTCGATCCAAGATCACGGACCGAGGCCGTGCCATTGCTTTTTACCGTGAACATGGCGTGCCGTTTGGACATCGATTTGGTTTGATCGGCGACGTCAAGGCGGGTGTTGCCATCATCGGCAAGGGGGCGTAACGGCTTACGGCCGATTTCCACGCACTCCCCCGGCTTGACGCTGATCCGGTCGACACCGTTGATCTTCACCGTCCACTCGCTCACCGTGACCGCCTTCCTGGACACACTATTTGACCACACTACGTGCCATTGTGTCATCTTTTACCGGCTTTTGGCGGATTACTGGGCACAGAATTGACAACTTTCGCTCATTGCCAGCTTTGTGTTTCCACGCCGGATCGCGTTCTCCGCCTCGTCCTCGTCAACTAGTCTACTCAGTATGCGGAAACCCCGCAGCCTGAAACACAGGTGCGGGGTTCCTCGAAAAGCTGTGATTGCGGCTTATGCCGCACAAATCACTTGAGCTCGACGCTGGCGCCAGCCTCTTCCAGCTGAGCCTTGGCCTTCTCGGCATCTTCCTTCTTGGCCTTCTCGAGGACGGCCTTCGGAGCGCCGTCGACAAGAGCCTTGGCCTCGGCCAGGCCGAGGTTGGTGATGGCGCGGACAGCCTTGATGACCTGGATCTTCTTGTCGCCGACGGCGGAGAGGATGACGTCGAACTCATCCTTCTCTTCCTCAGCCGGAGCAGCAGCGCCAGCAACAGCGGCAACAGCGGCAACCGGAGCGGCAGCCTCGACGTCGAACTTCTCCTCGAAGGCCTTCACGAACTCGGAGAGCTCGACCAGGGTCATCTCGCCGAAGGCTTCCAGCAGCTCATCGTTGGTGTACTTAGCCATTATGGCTTCCTTTCAATCTTGGCGGCGGACGAAGTGGTAGATCCGCTGCCTAATAAACCTTATTGTTTAAATTATCGAAGCGACTGATTCATGCCGTGAGGGCGTAAATCAGGCAGCCTTCTCCTGCTTTTCGCGCAGGGCGTCGATCGTGCGCACAGCCTTGGTAGGCAGAGCGTTGAACAGGTACGCGGCCTTGGCCATCGATGCCTTGATGTCGCCGGCGAATTCGGCAAGCAGCTGCGGGCGGGACTTGAGGTCTGCCAGCTTCTTGGCGCCCTCGGCATCGTAGACAGTGCCGTCAGCGGCGGCACCCTTGATGACAAGAGCCTTGTTGTCCTTGGCGAAGTCACGGATGACCTTCGCAGCCTCGATGAAGTCGCCCTTCACGAAGGTGATGGCGGTCGGGCCGGAGAGAATCTCGTCGAGACCCTCAATGCCCGCTTCCTTGGCGGCGATGCGTGCCAGCGTGTTCTTTGCCACGGTGTAGGAAGTATCGCGGCCTAGCTTTTCACGCAGATCGGAAATCTGCGGAACGGTAAGCCCGCGGTACTCGGTCAGGTAGACGGCGTCAGCGTTACGGAATTCTTCCGTAAGCTGAGCGACTACCGCTTCCTTTTCGGGCCTCTTCATGGCGTTCCTTCCTAAGTCGGCCGTTGACTTGGAGTTCGGAACTTTCGGCCGGGCAACAAAAAAGCCCTGCGCACAGGCAGAGCAATATAATCTCGCGAAGCGACCTTCGCCGGCCCTTGACGGGCTTATATCTCTCAACCTGCGCTGGCTTGGCGAACCAAACTTCGGAAATGCACTCGCGCGCACTTCAACCAACGGTCTGTGGTTTACGGATGATTAGATTACGGATGGTCAGCGACATTGCAGAATTCGGGCGTGTCGCGGGGCATTACAGCGTGGCGGCGTACTGGGCTACGGACGCGGTGACTTCCTTCAGATAGTCGAGCGAGCGACGCCAGTGGCCGGGCACCTCGATCGAATGGTTGGCATCCGGGTATTCGTGCACGTGCGGGGTGAGCGCGTTGGCGCGGGCTTGATCGTAGAACGGGTCGGCGGTGCCGGCGCAGATCAGCGGTGCCGGGCCGGAGTATCGGGAGCTGGCGGCGTGCGACTGGCCGGCCTGTTCCGCGCGGATGATCGCCCTTGCTTCGGCCACGCTCGGGGCCTCGGATTCGGCGACGATATCATCGCCGACAGCCGGCACCGGAATCACCCGGGCGGATGGATCGAAGTCGGCGTGATGCAGCACCGGGGTCAGCAGCACGAACGGCAGACCGTAGTGTGAGGCCACATGTGGGTAGGTCATCGTCGTCAGCGACTTGCCGATCAGCAACAGGCGAGGGCCGGACGGGGTGTCGGAATCACGGTTCGGCGAGCCAGCTGCGCCATCGGCCAGCACGGTAGCAGAATCATCGGCGGCAACGCCATCCCCGGAATCACCGGCTTTACCCGCGCCGGACTCGCGCGCGGCGGCCACCCAGCCGTCAATCGCCTGATTGAGGACCGGAATCACCGTGGACAGGTCGTCGGAAGCGTTGCGTACGTTCATGCGGTCGATTCGCCAGCCGGCCTCGACCAGAGCCTGGGCCGACCAGTAGAGCAGCGGACGGTCGCAGTTGTAGCCGGTGCCGGGCATCAGCAGTACGCGGCCGTACTCCTGACCGGGCTTGACGACATTCTTCTTCCAAGAGGTGATGCTGACTTCGACGGCCGGTTTCATCGCGCGCCTTCCTTCCACGGGTGTGTCCTGCGTGTCCCCTGAGTTGTTCCGAATTATTCTGGCAGTCAGTCTACTCCCGGACCCGTTCACGTTGCCTCCACAAGCTATAATCGGCCACGGTTCTGATTGGGTGCGCAGCGCCTGACGCGCGTTGGGCAGGCCGATCAGGGCGAGTCGCAATTCTCGCCGGGGCCAGCCGCAGCATTATGCACGCGGTGCGCAGCCCCGCATAAACCCAAGGAAGTAGAGAGTAAATGGAGAAGTTCTTCCATTTGAAGGAAAACGGCACGACCGTCTCGACTGAGATTCTGGCCGGCCTGACCACGTTCTTCGCGATGGCTTACATCATCGTCGTCAACCCGCAGATCCTGTCGCAGACGGGTATGCCGTGGGGCGGCGTGTTCCTGGCCACCATCATCGCGGCCATCATCGGCACCCTGGTCATGGGCCTGTTCGCCAACGTGCCGTACGCCCAGGCCGCCGGCATGGGCCTCAACGCGTTCTTCACCTACACCGTGTGCTTCGGCCTCGGCTTCAGCTGGCAGCAGACCATGTGCATGGTGTTCCTGTGCGGCCTGATCAACATCCTCATCACCGTCACCAAGATCCGCAAGATGATCATCCTGGCCATCCCGGAGTCCCTGCAACACGCCATCGGCGGCGGCATCGGCCTGTTCGTGGCCTACGTGGGCATGCTGAACGTCGGCCTGATCAAGTTCACTCCCGGCGATCCGAAGGCCGCCGCCAAGGGCGGTGCCGTTGCGGCTACCCCGGGTCTGGCCAACTTCAACGACAAGGTGCTGTGGGTCTTCCTGATCGGCCTCGTACTGGCCATTGTGTTCACCGTGATGAAGGTTAAGGGCGGCATGCTGCTGGCCATCGCCATCACCACCGTAATCGGCATCCCGTTCGGCGTGACCACCTGGTCCAACTCGCAGTCCATCAGCGAGACCTTCTCCCAGCTGCCGCAGACCTTCGGCGCGATCTTCTCCGCCGAGGGCTTCCCGGCACTGTTCTCTGATCCGACCAAGCTGCCGCTGGTCATCGTGACCATCTTCGCCTTCTCCATGTCCGATACGTTCGACACCCTGGGCACTTTCATCGGCACCGGCCGCCGCACCGGCATCTTCTCCGCGGAAGACGAGGAAGCCCTCGAAAACGGTTCCGGCTTCTCCTCCAAGATGGACAAGGCCCTGTTCGCCGATTCGATCGCAACTTCCATCGGCGCCATCTGCGGCACCTCCAACACCACCACGTATGTGGAATCCTCCGCAGGTATCGCCGCTGGCGGCCGCACCGGCCTGACCTCCGTGGTCGTGGCCATCTGCTTCGCCCTGTCCGCCTTCCTCTCCCCGGTCATCTCCGCCATTCCGTCCGCCGCAACCGCAGGCGTGCTCGTGGTGGTGGGCTGCATGATGGCGTCCTCGCTGAAGGAAATCGACTGGGGCGATATCTCCGAGGCCGTGCCGGCGTTCTTCGCTTCCGTATTCATGGCGTTCAGCTACTCCATCTCCTACGGCATCGCCGGCGGCTTCATCACCTACTGCCTGATCAAGACCTGCAAGGGCAAGGCCAAGGAAGTGCACCCGGTGATCTGGGTTGTGTCGCTGCTGTTCATTCTGGACTTCATCATCACCGCGATCCTGTAGTTCTGAACGTCAGGTTCAACCTGACCACCAGCCGAAATTACTGGTTCAGTAAATAAATTTAAATTCGGCAAATGAAATAGGGGCGATTCCGCTCTCACTGCGGAGTCGCCCCTATTGTTGTATCGCTTGTTTTCGTACTGCTTTTTAGTGAACCGTCTTATGCGATGGCTTTCGAGAAGGCGTCAACCAGACTTTCCATCCAGGCCGTCAAGGAATCGTATTGTTCCGGCATCTGTTCGGTCAGATTAACCATGGGCACGTTTGCGGATTTCGCGGCATTCGTGATTTTGCCCGTCAGCTCGCTTTCCTCCTGCGTATTGACGATCAACAGTTTGATTTCACCCGCCTTCAGCGCATCGGTGAACTGTTTGATATCCGTTGGTGTCGGCTCGCTTTCGTTCGCGGTGGCTCGCGCGTACCCGCTTGGCGTTGCGTCGGTCAAACCCATGTCTTCCGCCAGATAGCTTGCCACGGATTCCGTTGCCGCGTACGCCAATCCATCCGATTTCTGTTTCACTTCGGCGATTTTGCTTTCGACGTTGTTTTCTTCAGATTTCCACTGATCGTGCAGCTTGTCGAAATCACTCTTTTTCGCGGCGTCGGCCTGTTCGTACGCTTCGGTGATCGCCTGTGCCACTGCCTTGCGCACATCGGCGGAGAACCAAACATGCGGATTTTCGCCGTCATTCACCCCGCCGACTGCAGCGGCATTGACGATGGTTGCGTTGGCGGATTGCGCCGCTTTGACCGCCCATGCGTCGTAGCCGGCTCCATTGACGATGATGACTTGCGCTTTCTGCAGTTTGGCGATATCCGACGTCGTTGGCTCGTAATCATGCGCATCCACATTGGTGGAATTGATGATGCTGGTTACGTTGACGTTGCCACCGCCCAAGGTTTTCGCCACGGTACCCCACTGATTCACGGAAGCGACCACTTCGATGGTTCCGTTTTTTTCGGACGACGATCGGCCGCTTCCACACGCAGCAACCGACGCAAGCATTCCTACAGAAGCAAGTGCGGCAATCGCAATTCTCACAATACGGTACATGATAGATCCTCCCTAACGTGATATAACACCATCATAACTTAATTGAGAATCATTATCAATAGAGCGTGTCGCGATCAGGTATCACATACAAAAAAACTCCCGCTCAGGGGAACGGCCGCCACGAATGGGATCGAACTGGTTAGCGAAGCAACCACTTTCGACCGCACATCCGTGCGACAATCCCCCGCAAGCGGGAGTAAGAGATGATTTGCCGATCAGCCGCGTGCAATTAAGGAGCTTCGCAAAGCGAAACATAATTTGCTGGCTCGCTAAAGCTCGCTTGCGTTGACCCACTGGGTCAACGCTACGCTTTGGCGGATCGGCTTTTGCCGATCAGCCAAAGCGTCCCGATACGTAGCGCTCGGCTTCTTCGTTCTGGGGGTTGTTGAACATGGTGGTCGTATCGGTGAAGTACTCGAGGTGACCCGGCTGGCCG
>OLRA01002915.1_pt1 | contig 16081 bp, 10 predicted proteins | sample 1673011 | NCBI WGS metagenome assembly OLRA01 (sample SAMEA3136746, study PRJEB25190) | human gut metagenome | reverse complement strand
AGATGTGCGTCACAATTTGTGGGAGATTGCGGGAATGCTTTTTCAGACACGCTCTAGCCCAAGGCATACTGCCAGTAAGGCAGTGGGTCCACTGGTTATGGTGGACCCACTGCGCTAACAAGTCATTCTTCTTTTATACCTTTAGTTCATTTCGATATTAATGATATCTCCATACCACGGATAGAATGTGGTAACATCTTTTGTAAAGGTATCTGCATTGATACGCTCAGGGCTGTAAATAACGCAGTTCTGTCTCTGATAGATCGGAATCTCTACTGCCCAGTCAAGAATAATATCCAGACACTGTTTGTAAACAGATTTTCTGTATTCCTGATCAGCTGTAGAACGGGCATCAATAATGTCCTGATCCAGTGTTTCATCATTGATGTGGTAGTAATTGCTCTTTACACTTGCGCTGTGGTAAACCTGATACATATCAGGATCCACTGTTGCCTGCCATGCAGCTGCCCACATTTCTGCGGTACCTGCATTTAAAGCATCCCACATAATGTTGGAATCTGTAACATCATTGATCTCAAGTGTAAATCCGATGGACTCAAGAGCTGCCTTAGCATCTGTAAGGATTGCAAAGCTTGGGTGATCTCCACTTCCGTCAGCGCCGATGATGATCTCATAAGTCATCTTAGCACCTTCCGGAGCTGCTGTTACCTTGCCATTCTCTACAGTGTATCCGGCTGCTTCGAAGAAGCCAAGAGCTGCCTGTGTTGCTGCTGCAAACTTCTCATCATCCGTCATATCATCTGTGTAAAGCGGATTTCCATCAACATCCACAGAGTAAGCTACCTGATAATCTGCATCAGATTTCTGAGGAGCTGCCCAGGATGTATTGGAGATCGGGTAGTTGATTACGGAAGCAGCATCTCCATAATAGGAATCGATTGCTACATCACGATATACAGCAAGTACAGTTGTAAGAGCTTTTCTTAAGTTCTTGGAAGCGTCAGATCCTGGCTCTCCACCAACATTGATTGTGTTTGCGTTAAGACCGATGTATCCGTATCCAAGGTTGTCTGTTGCGTTAACGATGATCTTATCACCGCTGAGTTCATCGTTTCCGTTAATGCTCTTGATCTGATCAAATGCAGATTTGCTTCCGGATGGATCGGAAAGGTCGATTGTACCCTGCTCAACACCGGCAATCTTATCTGCGTCGGAAGTCTCACGCCACTGAAGGTACTTGGTCTTAGGAGCACCCTTGTAGTAGTTCTCGTTTGCTTCCATGTATACAGTCTTGTTCTCATATTTCACAAATTTATACGGACCTGCGCCAAGTGGCTGGTTGGATTTATCACGTACAGCGGAGAGATCTCCTCTTGTGAAACCGAACTGGTTGTTATCATAGTCATAGAGAGAAGCATCTCCATAATAATGCATTGGCTCAACGATTACCCCAAGCTGATAGATTGTAGTTGCCTCGAAACCATCTGTGGTAACCTCAACTTCGTAATCACCAAGCTTCTTGATTCCCTCAATGTTCGCAACCTCTTCACCTTCACCTGCTGCAGTTTTCTGCTCTACCAGGTATTCGGAAGCGATTGTTGCTGCATCTTCATCGAAGTATGCTTCGTCGCCGTAGGCAGCTGCAAGTGCAAGATAGTCCTTGCCATACTGGTCTGCGATCTCATTAATGATCGTATCCTGATCTTTGCCATCTACAGAATAGTTCTCATCTGCTGCGTAAAGCATTCCAAAGAACTCATCTCCGTTTGTAACACCATAAGCATCTGCATAATCTTCCCATGCAGTCTGCGCCCACTCATACTCAGATGTAAGAAGCGGAACAATCAGCTCATCTTTCACTCTTGCAGCAACTTCATCCGGCATGTCTGCAAGTGTATTTGCAACATCCTCATCTGTGATGGAATCTGCTGCTGTGGAATTCAGACGGTAATTCTTCATACCTTTGATATTGGTGGAGTAGAATGTTGCATTTCCATCATAATCTGTATCAGAAAGTACATAATATGTGAAAATCAGGTCATCTGCGGTAAGAGGCTCACCGTCAGAAAATGTTACACCCTCACGAAGCTTGAAATTATATACGGTCTCATCCTCGCCCTCTGTAACAGTTACGTCGGAAAGTCCTGTATAAGTATAATCCGTTCCGTTATACTCATGTGTCTCACCCTCGATACCATTGTAAATAATAGCACCTGTACGGTCACTTCCAAACAGATACTCACCTACATTCTCTGCGATCTGCTGATCCGGAACTGCCTCGTGGAATAATCCACTGAATTTCTCGGAGAAGTTAGTCTGTCCAATAACAAGTGGTGTATCAGAAGAACCTCCCTCAGCTTCTTCAGCAAAAACAGGTACGCTCACTGTTGATGCTGCCATGACACCTGTTAATAACAGGGCCATTAACTTCTTCTTGCTCATATCTTATCCTCCTTTTTTAAGATATTTTATTGTAACTATTCATCAGAGCCTGTTGGAGACTCCTGAGGCCAGCTACTACAGACAACCTGAAAATTTGTTGTCTTATACCTCTCTATTTTACCATGTTTTATTACATGTGCAATAGCTATATGGCGAAATATGTCTGGAATTTTGTCCATAATTGTCAAAAACTGAAAGATTTTTACTCAAAATTTGTAAATTTCGCTTTAATCTGCCAGTTTTGCGCAGTGCTAACACTTCCCAGTGCTAAAATCATCACAGCGGCTGCCTCGAATAATAGTTCCCTTGTAAAAATAAGATTTTCGAAATCTTTTAACAAAAAAATCAGGTTTGCCACGCTTGTAAAAAGTCCCAGTACCGTGATGGCAATGCTGCACCTTACCGGACGCCGCACCCCTTTTTCATACTGTGCACAGGTCATATGCCCTATATGCTTTTCTGGGATTACCACCTGTGAGTGAGCTTTTCCCTCCTGCTGTCTGCAAAAAAGAAATAAGGAAGCACCTCCCATGATTCCATAGGAAACAGGGAATACTACCACCATATAGGGAAGTAATATCCAGAAGATCCTGCTTCCTTCATTGTTCAGCATCAGGCTGGCAAAATAGATCACAAGGGCGGCTGCCATAAGAACTGTATTGTTAAGGGCATGTCTTTTCAGCTCCTTCACTGACAGGCTGCTGCCATACCATTTTCCGGTATATTCAAATTTTTCCCCTCTCTGGCGGTAATCATTCCCATATTTTTTCACAATTCTGCCTCAACTTTCCTGTGAGTTCCCAATCTATTACCTGAAAGTGCTTTTCCTTCTCACAGTCTTTGCCTGATGACTCAACCCAGCTTCTTATCCAACTCATCCACAATCTTCTGAATGCAGCCATCTGTAAATGGAACTGTAAGTCCCACCTGTTTCAGCATGGACGGATAGAAATCACTTGCAGAAAGCCGGCAAAGCTTCATATAATCAGCCCACGCAGCGTCATGATCTTTCTCCATGCGGATCTTAAACTGGAATGCACAAAGCTGTGCAAGTACATAATCAATATAGTAGAAAGGCATCTCAAAAATGTGGTGCTGTCTCTGCCAGTAGCCGCCTTCTTCCATAAACCTGCAGCCAGTGGAATCCATATATGGGCGGTACTCCTGCTCCAGCCTGTTCCATGCATCACGTCGCTCCTTAGGTGTAAGCTCCGGATTGCCGTATACAATGTGCTGGAATTCATCCACCATTGTTCCATAAGGAATAAAGTCGATGGCATCCTCAAGATGCATCTTGCGGTAATCATCGCCTCTTTCCCCGAAGAAAAGCTCGATCCATGGTTCCGCAAAGAATTCCATGGACATGGAATGGATTTCTGCTGTCTCCATGGTCAGATACCTGGAGTGATCGGTGATCGGATCCTTGCAGGATACATAACTCTGAAATGCATGTCCACACTCATGTGTGATTACATCCACGTCACCACTGGTTCCGTTAAAGTTTGCAAAAATAAACGGTACACCATAATCCGGAAGCTCCGTCATGTAACCACCGGTAGCCTTATTCTTACGTCCGAATACATCAAAAAGCTCATTCTCCATCATCATGTTGAAGAAATCCCTTGTCTCATCAGACATCTCCGTGTACATTTTGCGGCCGCTCTCAAGAATCTCCTCAGGAGTACCGATCGGCGCCGGATCTCCCTGTGGGAAATAAACACCCATATCATAATAACGAAGTGCATCTACCCCAAGGCGTGCCTGACGGTTCTTGTGCATTCTGGAAGCTAACGGTACAAATACAGTCTTAATCTGCTCGCGAAGCTTCTGTACATCTTCCTTGGTATAAGAATTACGATTCATGCGGCAGTAGCCCATATCAATGTAATTCTCAAAGCCCAGCATCTGTGCCTGTCTGGTGCGGTTCTTCACCATCAGATCGTAGATTTCATCAAGCTCAGCCTGGTTCTCCTCAAAGAAGCCTGAAAAAGCATCCCATGCTTTCTTACGGGTATTCCGATCCTGGGAGCGCATATATTTACGCATAAGGGAAAGGTTCAGTTCTTCTCCTTCCCACATGATCTTGGCAGAAGCGATCAGCTTGCTGTAACGGGAAGCAAGGGCATTCTCCTCCTGCATCAGCGGAATCAGACTGTCATCGAAAGATTTCATCTCCAGTTCCATGGACTTAAATGCAACCGGTCCGATTTTCTCTTCCATATACTGACGATATGGAGTGGCAAAAAGTACTTTCTTATACTCATTTGTCACTGCGTTCAGTTCCGGGAGCTTCTCATCATAGTAGCTCTTCTCGCCGTCATAAAACTCATTTGTCACATCTCCATCCCTGCGGATATGGGCGATGGTGTAAAGAGTTCTCACGTGATCCATCAGCTTGTTAAATTCCTGATGAATCTCGAACTGCTCTTCTCCGCTCTTCGCAGAAGATGCGCGCTGGATAATCTCCTGTGCCTGTGCAATTACAGCTGGAAAATCCACACGAGTGTAAGGCATTTCTGAAAATTTCATCTCGTTCCTCCTTTATAGACACAAATGGGCGGACAAACTTCCTAAAGCTTATCTTCAGAATGCTGTCCGTCCATTGTCGCGTATTATTTACTATATCATAATCACATCTAAATTAAAAGGCTTAAATTTATAAAAAATGTTAATCAAAGAACATTATGACGTTGAAAGTGTGTTTTGCCAAATCTTCAGATTTTATTCAGCTACGCCTTCTTCTCCTTCTTCTACGATTTCCAGATCATCAAGCGTGTCATCTTCTTTGGATTCCTCTTCATCATACTCTTCTGGTGTATATGGAGTTTCTGTCACGTTTGCCTTTTCCAGAAGAAGCTCTGTTACCTTGCTCTCATAAAGGGCATTTACAAGCGTTTCCCGTGTATAAAGAGTCTCAAAATCAGCAGGACTCTCGCCATAGTAGTCAGCATACTCATTTACATAATCCACGTATTCCTCTTCTGTTACTTCAATATTATTGGCTTCGGCATATGCACTGATGAAGAGGCGGCGGTTTACAAGATTTTTGGCTTCTTCCGCAATATCATCCTCTGTAACCCCGAACATATCCAGCACATCATTTACATCTCCGTCTTCCTCTACAAACATGGAATAACCGGAGAGTGCCTCTTCCCTGCATGCCTCAAACAGGTCGTCCGGATATTCTCCGGTAAACTCTGTACGTGCCAGGCAGGCAGAAATCAGATCTTCTGTCTCATCATAAGTACTCTGTTCCTCATAGGACTGCTCCAGATATTCTTTTACAGAAGCCTCATATTCTTCCTTCGTGTCATACCCGGTATAATTCTTTACATAATCTTCATCATATTCCGGAGTATTGGAAGCTGTAACATCTGTTACCTCCACAGAAAAGTTAACGGTTTTTCCCTGCCAGTCCTCCTGCCAGGTGTCATCTCCGTATGTGATGCTGAAATCCAGTTTGTCTCCTGTGGAAACGCCTGTCAGCTTCTGGTCAAATTCTGCACCAAATTCTTCCTGTCCCAAGGTGATAAAAGTCTCTTCCGGCTCAGCAGCTTCCTCACCCTCCACAGTGGCAGTAAGATTCATATATACAATATTTCCGTCCTCGGAAGGTGCATTGGTAGACTGCTCATCGCTGGCATCTGCCAGTTCTTCCTGAATCTCATCCTGCACCATATCATCAGTGATCTCGTAGGTGTACCTGGTAACCTCTACACCATCATAGTCTCCAAGAGTTACATAATCAGAAGCATTCTGAACCAGATATTCAGAAGGAGTAATGGGATCAAGCGCCACTTCTTCCTCTGCGTCATCGGCATCGATTACTTCATTATTCTCTACATCCTGGGAAAATTCAGGATCCAGTTCTTCTCCATCTTCATCCGGATCTGCAGCTGTCAGATCATCCTCTGTTGTGCTCTCTTGGGTAGTATTGTCCGTGTTTTTCTGCTGAGAAGCATTATCTCCACAGCCTGCAAATACTGTCATAGCTGCCAGCGCAGCAAGAACATATCTTTTTTTCATATTTTTATTCCTTTCTGATAACTGTATAGCTAAGAGCCAGCTATCCTTTCTATATGTTTCGCATGTTATTTAAAAATAATATAACATTTTCGAAATATTTTGTAAACTTTCATTTCCTATGGACACTTATTTTTCACAAATCGTATTGCCGTCTGAAGAATGAAAAAAATCCTCTGCATGCTGCACCATACAGCATAAGCAGAGGATTCTGAAATTTCAATCTTCTATCAAGCCAATCCCTGTTATCTTTCCTCTCGGAAGTAGGAAAGTCCCAGGCTTTCCGGAGGCTGATTTTCTTTTTTCTTTCGGAAGCTTACTACAACCAGAACGATAATGGTAACCACATAAGGAACCATCTGGATCAGGTCTGTGACATAGCTTGCAACCTTGATTCCAAGAATACTTGGAAGGAACTGATACAGCCAGTAGAGCATACCGAAAAGATACGCGCCCCAGATACAGTTCAGAGGTTTCCATGTGGTAAATATAACCAGTGCAACTGCCAGCCAGCCAAGAGCCTCGATCTGTCCCGTTGTCGCCCAGATGCCCTGATTATAATCCAGAACGTAATATAATCCGCCGATTCCGGAAAGACCGGCACCAATACAGGTTGCCAGATATTTATATTTGGTTACATTGATTCCGGCTGCGTCTGCAGTTCCCGGATTTTCACCTACAGCCCGAAGATTCAGACCTACTCTTGTTTTGTTCAGCACGTAATGCAGCACAACAGCAATGATGATTGCCGCATATACCAGAAAACCATAGGCAAAAACAGTTTTACTTACAATTCCCAGCTTACTGGACAGGAATGGAATCTTCTTTGAAAAAGAAGCGTATGCCAGCGGTGCTGCAGTGTAGCTTGCACCATTTAAAATAAATACACCAAAGAAATTAGCAACGCCCATACCGAATGTGGTAAGTGCAAGACCGGTTACATTCTGGTTTGCACGAAGGGTAATGGTAAGGAAGCTGAAAATCAGCCCTCCCAGCATGGAGGCTGCAATTGCTGCCACAAGCGCCAGGATCACACATATCCAACCCTTTGGATCTGCTGAATTTTTCTCGTAAAAATAGGAGCTGGCGAAGCCAGCAAAGCCGCCAAGATACATAATTCCCGGAACACCAAGATTCAGGTTTCCGGATTTCTCAGTGGTAATCTCACCCATGGAACCAAACATGATAATTGTTCCAAATGGAATTGCCCTGATGATCCACGCAATCAGATTACTCATTTAGTGCACCTCCTTTTTGGAACCACGGAAAATCATCTTATAGTTGATAAAGAATTCACTTCCAAGGATAAAGAACAGGATCACACCTTCAATAATACTTGCTGCATAATCGTTCAGGCTGTATGCTGAAGCAATCTCTGCTGCACCTTTGGAAAGGAAGATCAGCAGGAAGGAGATCAAAGCCATATAAAACGTATTAAACTTTGCAAGCCAGGCTACGATAATGGCGGTAAATCCGTTTCCACCTGCAGATGTGGTGGAAATGGTCTGGTCTCTTCCTGCTACGATCAGGAAACCAACCAGACCGCAGATAGCACCGGAAATGATCATGGTACGGATGGTTACCCATTTTACATTGATACCAGCATATCTTGCAGTGTTCTCAGATTCTCCGACAACGGTGATCTCATATCCCTGTTTGGAATATTTCAAATAGAAGAACATGACAAACATCAGGATCACAACAATCAGAATGTTAATATTATATCTCTGTCCCAAAAACTGCGGGAACCATCCAACCTGTGTAGACATGTTCAGCTTACCAAGGCTGGAAGCCTTTCCTCGAAGGATATTAGTCATGCATGCCACAATGCTGGTTGCCACATAGTTCATCATCAGGGTAAACAGTGTTTCGTTTGTGTTCCAGTATGCCTTAAACACAGCCGGGATAAAGCCCCACAGACCGCCTGCGATCACGCTGGTAAGGAACATTACCAAGAAAAGCACCGGTGTAGGAAGGCTGGCTCCGCATTTTACCATAACCATGGCAGTGGCAAGACCACCCACCAATACCTGTCCCTCTGCACCAATGTTCCAGAAATGCATTTTAAACGCAGGGGCAAGAGCAATACCGATGCAGAGCAGGGTTACCAGATCTCGCATTGCCCAGGAAAAACGAATACTTGTCATAAAGGTACCGTTAAACATAACTACATATACGGATAACGGATTCAGTCCGGTTACGCTGTAAATGAAAATTGCATCTACAACCAGTGCCAGTAAAATGGCAGCTGCACGAACCCATACTTTGTAGCCGAAGCTGCTTTTGTCACGCTTTATAATTCGGACTAAGGGTTCTTTTGTTTTTATTTCACTCATTTATTTCCCCTCCTTCCGAAGATTTGTCATCAGCAGACCAACTTCTTCTTTTGTGGTGGTTCTGGCATCCAGGATACCATTCTCCCTGCCGCCGCAGAGAACCAGAATGCGGTCGCACAAGTCAATGAGCACATCCAGATCCTCACCTACATAAACAACTGCAACGCCCTCTTTTTTCTCCTCATTCAGAAGATTGTAGATCGTATAGGAGGTATTGATATCCAGACCACGTACTGCATAGGCAGTCATCAGGACTGTCGGTGCCTCTGCGATTTCACGGCCTACCAGAACCTTCTGTACATTACCGCCAGAAAGGCGGGATACAGGAGTATTTAAGCTTGGGGTAACTACCTCCAACTCTTTTTTTACCTTTTCTGCCATTTTCTTCGGAGCACGCATATCGGTAATCGGAGATGGACCATTTCCATAACTCTTTAACAGCATATTTCCCGTCATACCCATGGAACCAACAAGTCCCATTCCAAGACGATCCTCTGGAACAAATGCAAGATGCACACCGGCATCCCGAATTTTCTTTGGTGTTTTGCCAACCAGCTGAAGGGGCTGGTCTTCTTTACCTTTTTCATAGAATTCAATGCTGCTGCCCTGGGCTGTAATCTGAAGTCCTGCAATGGCTTCCAGAAGCTCCTTTTGTCCATTTCCTGAAATTCCCGCTATACCAAGGACTTCTCCGCCGAAAACATCGAAGCTTACATCGTCCAGCACCTTGATTTCCTCACGGTTATAAACAGTCAGATGGGAAACTGAAAGGCGTTTCACAGGATTTACAGGCGCAGAGCGGGCAATATTCAGTTCTACCTTCTTGCCAACCATCATCTCTGTAAGGGAATTTTCTGTAGCTTCACTGGTCTCTACTGTGCCTATGTACTCCCCTTTTCGAAGGATTGCCACGCGGTCAGAAATCTCCAGAACTTCGTGAAGCTTGTGGGTAATGATAATAACGGATTTGTTATCTGCTTTCATGTTTCGGATTACTTCAAAAAGTCTTGCCGTTTCCTGAGGAGTCAGAACTGCCGTAGGCTCATCCAGAATCAGGATGTTTGCTCCTCTGTAGAGAACTTTTACAATTTCCAGAGTCTGTTTCTGAGATACACTCATCTCATAAACCTTCTGGTCTAAATCCAGGTCAAAGTGATATTTATCGCAGATAGCCTTGGCTTTTTTCTTAACCTCTTTCAGGTCAAATTTCTGTTTCTTGTCAAGGCCGAGGGCGATGTTCTCCGTAGCACTGAATACATCGATCAGCTTAAAATGCTGATGGATCATACCGATTCCCAGATCATAGGCATCTTTCGGAGAGCGAATCTCCACTTTCCTGCCGTCTACCATGATCTCGCCGGAATCTGGAAAATAAATACCGGAGATCATATTCATAAGAGTGGTCTTACCACTTCCGTTTTCTCCCAGAAGGGAGAGGATCTCACCTTTTTTTACATCAAGGTTGACATTTTTGTTGGCAACAACTTTTCCAAATGTTTTGGTAACATTTTTTAATTGAATGGCATATTCCAAAGTGTTGTGCCTCCCTTCCCGTTTTATAAACAAGGCAAAACAAGCTCTTCTGGTTTTGAGCTTCTGGTTTTGCCTATCTTTGAAGCGTTCGCCAAAATCCCACATCCGCGTGGATTTTAACTTTCCCGCTTACGAAACAAAAGGGAAGCCTTTTTACAGCTCCCCTTTTGGATTTCATGTAATTCGATAACTGTTCAGGTTTCTTCCCAGCTACCTGCTCCGCGATGCACAGAAATCATGCTTCGCAGGATTTCGCATTACTGCTTATTCAACAGCGTCTGCGTCCTCTGTGATTCCATCAATACGAAGTGTAAAGTATGGAGCGCTTCTGAATGTGGACTCTGCAAAGTGTCCATCCTCGATAGCCTCAACAGTCTCGCCCTGATATACAACAGTTGCAGGATCAGTTGTGTAATCCATGAAGGAAAGGTCAACCGGTGCAGAAGTAACTTCCTCGCCGCCTACAGTAAATGTAGAGGTATCAAACACCTGAAGAGAACCGTCTTTCAGTTTGCTCTCGATATCAGCAACATAGTCTGCAGTTCCTTCTGCACAGGACTCACCAAGTTCTGTGATTCCTACTGCATCGTCATTATATCCTGCGGACCAGTCCTGCTCAAGGTCACCACCGCCCATTACGGTTGCAATTGCATGTTTGTAGTATACTGCCCAGTTATTGGTAGCAGAGGTAAGTGCTGCTGTAGGAGCAGTCTCAAGCATATCAATATTGTAGCCTACAGAGTAGCAGATCTTGCCATCATCGTGAAGCTTCTGTGTAGCTGCAGGAGCACCTGTAGAGTCTGCATGCTGTCCGATGATCACACAGCCATTTGCAATAAGTGCCTCAGCTGCTGCACCCTCTTTGTCAATATCAAACCAGGAGTTTGTGTACTTAACTTCCATTACAGCGTTCGGAACAACGCTCTTAATACCAAGGTAGAATGCGGTATAACCGGAAACAACCTCAGCGTAGCTGAATGCTCCAACATAACCAACCTTTACATTGCCGTCTGCATCAAAGCTGTCTGGCTGTGTCTCTGTGGTAAGAGTGCCATCCTCAAGAATCTCTTTCAGCTTCAGACCAGCTACAACACCGGATACATAGCGGGATTCATAGATGTTGGTGAATGCATTCTTGAAATTCTCGCATCCGCTGATTGCTGCAAAATCACCTGTCATGGAAACGAATGTTACATCCGGGTATTCCTGAGCAGCCTGTACCAGATAAGTCTGATGTCCATAGCTGTTACCGATTACCAGGGAGCATCCCTGTCCAACAAGGTCGATTGCTGCATCGTAGCAGCTGGAGTCTTCCGGAACTTTGTATTTCCAGATGATCTGGCTGTCGTCAAGGCCCAGCTCTTTAGCTGCTTCCTTAACACCGGCGATATGAGCTGCAGAATATCCTTCTGTCTCATCACCTACAAGAATAACTCCCATCTTGAAGTTCGGATCAGCTTCAACGCTGTCCTCGTCAGCGGCATAAACAACAGAAGCGAAGGCGGTCATTGTAAGCACCATCACTGCTGCAAGAAGAAGGCTGACTACTTTTCTACACATTTTTTTCATTTTACTTCCTCCTTGATATTTTTATTTGCCTGAGACTTTCCCCCTCTATGTAAGAAAAATCTTAAACGTTACAGTTATTTTATTTTTTTTCTAATTAAATGTCAACCATTTATATATAATTCAAAAAATATTTTTGAACAAATGATAATTTTTTTGTAAAAATATTTTTACGCGTTCTTCATAATCTTACTTTATCATTTTTCTTATTAGCCACGCGGAAAGCTCTTGGCGTTACCCCATATCTTTCCTTGAATACACGGTGAAAATAACTGTTGTTCTCATATCCCACTGCTGCAATGATATCGCTGATGGGAAGGTCTGTATCACACATCAGTTCCACAGCCTTGCTAAGACGTTTCCGCTGAAGCAGCTCCTTAAAATTAAAGCCTGTTGTTTTTTTTATCATTTTGCTTAATACATGCATGGGAAGGTGAAGCATATCGCATAGCTCAGTCAAGGTGGCCGTGCGGTATTTCTGCTCAATATAATCCAGAGTCGTCATGGATATCATGTTCTCGTACTGATTTGGAAGGCGCATTTCCACATACTGTACAGAGTCCATAAGGTAAAGAAAAATAAGTCCCATGGTAGTCTGATTGATTTTATTCTGGTTGCCTCTTCCTGTTACAAGGGAATAAATGATATTTTCCAGAAGATTCTGGATCTGCAGCACCTCAGATACCTTAAAATGAAGATATTCCCCCTGCTGGTTATCCCGGCGCAGTACATTCACCAGAAAATCTGCCAGAACATTATTATTTCCTGCCATTGAATATGCCACATCAAAAAACTCCGGCAATACCATAAAATTTATGGCAATGTCATTCCTGCCAGCTGCAAGAATCTCATGATGGGTAAACTGATTCAGAAAAAGCAGTTCCCCTTTTCGCACAATAACCTGTTTGCCATCTATAACATTAGTAAGAGTTCCCTCGCATACGTAGAGTACTTCCACATAATTATGGCGGTGAAGGGGAAAATGAACAAACCTGGTATGGGTGCGGATTGCGATCAGCTTTCCTTCCTCCAGCATCTTATTGCTGTCAATGGTAAAATCGCTTCCAGACGTGTAAAGATCCCTGTCCACTTCTGCTTCTCCGTTCAGGATCCTTCTCTCTTCTTCTGTAATTTCACGAAGCTGCTCCAAGAGTTCTCTCTGCACTGCACATACCTCCTGCTGCATGATTTCTGTTTTTCTAATTATATACACAAAAAGAAGTTAGTGTCAAAACCTCTTTTCACACTAACTTCTTCCGCTATTTTTAATCTCTATTTTTTCTTTTTCAGGACCCTTGTTGCCAGCGGCTGCATAATCTCATCCGCCGCGCCGTAGATCACTTCATATTCTGCTGGAACCGGAACTGCCTTGGTTTCTCTTGCATAGTTCTGGATAAACAGATATTCATTTTCTTGATTTTCACGTAAGGTGACAGAAACCTCTGCCGGTACGAATCCCAGCGGTGCCTGAATGCCAGCTTCCTTTGCTGCCTTTCCGTAGAAATCACTGTAGAAAGCCTGTTCCATATCTGCGCCAACGTAATATACGTGACCTTTTCCATATGCTTTATGTGTCACTACAGGAGCTCCCGCATAGAAGTCATCGCCATAGCGCATAAGCACTTCTGCATCAGAAACCTTTACCAGCTCACAAAGGTTCTTGCAAGTGTAGGTGCCGCTGATTCCCAGATGATTGCCCGGTTCTGAAATTCCATGGTTCTCTTCCCAGTCATAAAGAGCATCGATCTCCGTAGTACGAAGACCGGCTGCCTCCATAAGCCCGTATGGTGTTCCTCCAAGGAAGCACTTGTCTGTACCATCCACAAGGCCGGTCCAGTAAGTGATCACCAGGGTTCCGCCATTTTCTGCATATGCTCTTAATTTTTCTTCGTAACCATCTTTGAACATATAAGCCATTGGCGCTGCCACGATCTTATAGCTGGAAAGCTCATGCTCCATAGAGATCACATCCACATTCAGTCCCTGTTCCCGCAGGGCGCGGTACTGCTTCTGTACCGCTTCTGTGTAGAACATGTTCTCATTCCGCGGTCCCTGTGCATCCTGGATTGCCCAGTTATTTTCTCTGTCATAAAGGACTGCTGCCGGAGACTTCATCTGGCTGCCGCAGACTTCCTTCAGTGTCTCCAGAGCCTCTCCAACCTCTGTCACTTCTTTAAACACGCGGGTATCCTCTCCGCCATAGTGGTCGATCACTGCGCCGTGGAATTTTTCAGAAGCCCCCTGGCTCTGATGCAGCTGGAAGTATAAAACGCTGTCGGAGCCATGAGCTACTGCCTGAAGAGAGGCAGCCAGCATCATTCCCGGCTTTTTCAGCTTATTGATGGGCTTCCAGTTTGTGGCAGATGGGCAGGACTCCATGAGAAGAAATGGCTGATTCTTAATGCTCCTCATCAGATCATGCTGCATACCTGCATCAATGGCAGTGAAAAATTCCTCTTTCTTATGCCAGCTTGGATAGTTGTCCCAGGATACCACATCCAGAACATCGCGGAACTTCTTGTAATCAAGACCGTTGTAATCATACATCAGATTGGCTGTTACCGGCAGTTCAGAACCACCTTCACGGATTGCAGCAACCTCTCCTTTGATGAAATCAATGGTGCGGTCTGTAACGAACCGGTTCCAGTCAAGCTTCAATGCATGAAGCTCGTTCTCCCCCTTTGGGGAAGGGGCTTCAATCTGATCGAAGCTATTGTAAATATGGCTCCAGAATGTGGTGCACCAGCTGGAATTCAGCTTCTCAATGGTTCCATATTTTTCTTTCAGCCATTCCCGGAATTTCTGCTGACAAAGAGGGCAATAGCATTCTCCGCCAAACTCATTGGAAATGTGCCACAGAATCACACCAGGATGACTGCCCAGTCTCTGGGAAAGCAGCTTGTCCATATCGTGAACCTTCTGACGATATACCGGAGATGTATAGCAATGATTATGTCTTCCTCCGAAAAATCTTCTGGTGCGGTCCGGATCCATGCGAAGGACCTCCGGATACTTATCGGCCATCCACTTTGGCCTTGCGCCTGACGGTGTTGCCAGGATCGTGGAAATTCCCTCTTTATATAAATTGTCAATAATCTCTTCCAGCCAGCCCAGATTGTACTTTCCTTCTTCTGGTTCCAGTACTGCCCAGGAAAAGATTCCTACAGATACTGTATTAATATGGGCTTTTTTGAAATATTCAATGTCTTTTTTCAGAATGTCCGGGCGGTCAAGCCACTGCTCCGGATTGTAATCACCACCATGCAGCATACGGCCATATTCTATTTTTCTTGCCATCTCAATCTCCTTTTTGTTGCCATGATAAGAATATTTTTGTTACTGATCACGGAGTGAACAGTAACGTATTTTTTCTCAGATTCCCTTAAATACAAATGAAAACTCCATAGGCTTACTTGTATCCAGCAGATATTCTTCCTGGGTTCTTGCTCCCCAGCTGTCGTCTCCGGCAATTCCCATCTGGCCTTTTGCCACGCGCACTACTGTATAATGAATCTGGGGCAGCTCATATGGATGCATTGCATTTTCCATCTCATGAGGTGTGTATGGCAGGGCAGAGAACATCATCGGGCCATTTTCTTTATCCATCTCAAAAAGCATTCCTCTGCCTTTCCGGTCTGTGATCTTCGCCCATCTGACCTCTTCCTTGGCACCGCATTCCTGTGGAACCATATATCTTGCCACATTATCTTTTACCATATTGTCGTAGATTCCAAGCTTTGCACCTTTCTTACGGTCTGCATAGGTCTCAGATTCTCCAAGTCCATACCAGGATACATGGTCATAATCTGCATTAAACTTGAAAATCACACCAAATTCCGGCATATCGCCAAGCTCTTTCACCGGATCATAGGAAAGTGTGGTACGAACTCTTCCATCTCCGAAAACTTCATAAGCAAGTGTACACTCAGACGCCGGAATAGTTGGAAGAAAATAGGTATAGGATACCTTTACGGAATGCTCTTTTTCCTCTACCTTTGGTGCATTTCCAGGTCCATATGCCGCTCCGCGGTAATCCTTATGGTTTACATACATGCTTGCAAGCTTCCACTGTCCATATCGCATTGCCATCAGATTTCCACAGTCATTGTCTGTTGGTGCACGCCAGAAATTAGGCTTCGGAATCGCCTCGATCATTTCTTTTCCCGCATATTTATAGGAAACAAGACCACCGTTCAATACGGAGAAAAGCACCTCAAATT
>OLRA01002913.1_pt1 | contig 16093 bp, 10 predicted proteins | sample 1673011 | NCBI WGS metagenome assembly OLRA01 (sample SAMEA3136746, study PRJEB25190) | human gut metagenome | reverse complement strand
TTACACTGTTTTTGAATTGTTAAAACCGTGTAAAGCAAATCTGTATTAAGTCAATAGCAGGAAAAAGTGGCTCTTTTGCGAGTCTGATTTCATAGCGCTTCGTCAGAAAACCGCATAACATGCTGTGTGTTAATGCGTTGTCTATAAACGCTCAAAACTCAAGAATTTCGCACCAAAGATTTTGTTGTATGCTGGGCTCATAGTATTGAGCATCAGAAATGCAAATATTGTATTCGGCAGAACCACCGAAGTGTTCGAAAATACGTTCAATCTCAGTCATAATGACCGATACATATTTCAACCTAATTGAACTTATATCCGTTTTTATTTTCCTTACATTATAATATTTAGTCGGAAAATAGTTGTAGCAGTGGAAAGGATTTTGTAAGTTTGCAAATTAAATACATGTAACGAATCCACCAATTTGATGAATAAAAACAATATGAGCAAGATGATAACCATACTCGGACCTACGGCAAGTGGCAAGACTCCGGTGGCGGCAGCGCTCGCGGCACGCACCGGGGGAGAGATTCTTAGTGCCGACTCGCGTCAGGTTTATCGCCGCATGGATATAGGAACGGGCAAGGATCTTGCCGACTATGTGGTGGACGGACATCGTGTGCCTTATCATCTTATAGACATTGCGGAGCCCGGAACAAAGTATAACCTCTTCCAGTATCAGCAGGATTTTCATACAGCATACGCCGACATACGCAGCCGTGGCAAGCTGCCGATACTCTGCGGAGGCACCGGTCTGTATCTTGAGGCTGTGCTCGGAGGCTATCAGTTGTCGCCCGTGCCGCAGAACCCGGAGCTTCGCCAGCGCCTTTCGGGTATGTCGCTCGAAGCGCTGACCGAGATGCTGGCGGAGCTGAAGCAGCGCAGCGGTTCGGTGATGCACAACACCACCGATGTGGACACGGCGCAGCGAGCCATACGCGCCATCGAAATTGAGACGTATAACCTGGAGAATCCTACCAGCGAACGCCAGCTGCCAGCCGTCGATTCATTGATAATCGGCATTGACATCGACCGCGAACTGCGTCGTGAGAAGATCACACGTCGCCTGAAGGCACGTCTGGACGAAGGCATGGCTGACGAGATACGAGGGCTGATAGGGGAGGGCATACAGCCCGAAGACCTTATATATTATGGTCTGGAGTATAAGTTCATCACCGAATATGTCATCGGAAACCTCACTTACGACGAGATGTTCAGACAGCTGGAGATTGCCATCCATCAGTTTGCGAAGCGTCAGATGACATGGTTCAGAGGCATGGAACGACGGGGATTCTGTATCCACTGGATAGATGCCACGCTGCCGATGGAAGAAAAAGTGAACACCATCCTGCGTCTGCAGGAGGAAGAAACAGAAAACAAGTAAACCTAACATATAATAATTAGAGATCCTTATGCCAAACAACAAACGATGGGGCGTGCTTTACTGCCCGAAGCATGAACTGCTGAGTCCGAAGCGTCGTTGGGAGAAGATAGAGAAGTGTCTGAAGGACAATGGCGTGGAATACGACTTCATACAGAGTGAGAGCAGTTCCGGTGTGGACCGTCTTATAAAGATGATGATCAACAACGGCTACGAAACGATTGTTATCGTTGGAGGCGACTCTGCGCTTAACGATGCCGTGAACTGCCTGATGCAGTACGACTCGAGTGTGCGTGAGCGTGTCGTGCTCGGCGTTATTCCCAACGGACTGATGAACGACTTCGCCCATTTCTGGGGATTCCGCGAGAGCGACTACAGCCAGACCATCAAGTGGCTGAAGCAGCGTCATGTGCGCAAGATTGACCTCGGATGCATACGATATACCAATAAGAAGGGTGAGACTTGCCGCCGCTACTTCCTTAACTGCATCAACATCGGACTGATAGCTGCCATAATGAACCTCCGTCGTCAGACCCGCCACTATTTCGGATCGCGTACGCTGTCGTTTGTGTTCTCCTTCATAATGATGATTTTCCAGCGTCTGGAATATCGCATGCACGTAAAGATCAATCATGACGACATCAAGCGCAACGTCATGACGATGTGCATAGGCAACGCGTCCGGCTACGGACAGACTCCGAACGCCGTGCCTTACAACGGCATGCTGGACGTCAGCATCGTACACCATCCCGGTATGACGCAGCTCTTCGAGGGTTTCTATCTCTTTGTGCGTGGCAAATTCCTCAACTATAAGAGCGTCCATCCTTACCGTACGCGCAAGGTGGAGGTGGTGGAGGCACGCAAGGCGCTTGTCGGCATCGACGGACGACTGATGCGTACACCGAAGGGGCCGTTCACCATCACCGTGGAGCAGGAAATCATCAACTTCCTCATACCAGAATAAACCATAATGAAGGAGGAGAGCGTGGCAGGCCACATGGTCTGCACGCTCTACTCCTATATTTTTGTATGTATAATATCTTCGAATCGAAGAAAAGCGCCGTTTAACACATTTGGTTAAACGATTGCACAGCTTTTTATGCGTTTTTTTAGGAATTTACGATAGAAACACATTTTTTTTCAAAATATAGGTGCATTTATTTTGTTCATAAACTAAAAGTTATTACCTTTGATATCGTAAGACAGATTGCAGCCTTCATAAGACCTACTACTGCCTCTACGTAACCAAGACGTTTTTGATAATAAGAAAAACAAATAAATGAACCTTAATTTAAACCTATGAGTTATTTACGATTCGAAAAAGCTCTGATGACGAACCTGGAAGAGTCACTGCCTCGCGAGCTGTTGAGGACAAACCGTTCCGGAGCCTATTCGTGCTCAACGATAGTCGACTGTAATACGCGTAAGTATCACGGCCTTCTGGTTGTACCCGTGCCCGAGTTAGACGACGAGAACCACGTCCTTCTTTCTTCGCTCGACCCTACAGTAATCCAGCATGGAGCAGAGTTCAACCTCGGTCTCCACAAGTATCAGGGCAACAACTACAGCCCCAAAGGTCATAAGTATATCCGTGAGTTTGATTGTGACAAAGTGCCGACCACGCTTTATCGTGTCGGCGGTGTACTCTTGAAGAAAGAGGTGGTCTTCCAGCATTATGAAGACCGCATCCTTATCCGCTACACACTTGTTGACGCCCATTCCGAAACCACATTGCGTTTCCGTCCTTTCCTCGCATTCCGTAGCGTGCGCCAGTTTACGCACGAGAACAGCGTGGCTTCACGCGAGTATCAGGAGGTGGAGAACGGCATAAGCACATGTATGTATGCCGGTTATCCCGACCTTTACATGCAGTTCAGCAAGGAGAATAAGTTCGTGTTCCAGCCCGACTGGTATCGTGGCATCGAATATCCGAAGGAGCAGGAGCGCGGTTATGCGTCCAATGAGGACCTCTATGTTCCCGGCTATTTTGAGATGGACATCAAGAAGGGCGAGTCTATCGTCTTCTCTGCGTCAACGTCTGTATGCAAGACAGGCGGTCTGAAGGCATTGTTCACCAAGGAGGTGGAGGAGCGCTCACCGCGCGACAACTTCTTCCATTGCCTTGTCAATGCAGCTCATCAGTTCCATAATCGTACAAGCAAGGACGAGCGTTACATCCTTGCCGGATACCCATGGTTTAAGTGTCGTGCCCGCGACACATTCATCGCCCTTCCGGGTCTTACCCTTTCCATCGGAGAAGAAGACTACTTCGAGCTTGTTATGAAGACGGCAGCACGTGGTCTGAACGAGTTTATGGAAGGCAAGCCGCTTACAGCTAAGATTTACGAGATAGAGCAGCCGGACGTTATGCTTTGGGCTGTATGGGCCATCCAGCAGTATGCCAAGCACGTAGGCGAAGAGAAGTGCAACCGTATGTACGGCAAGCTGCTCTATGACATCGTGACATACATTTCGTCAAACAAGCATCCTAACCTGCGTCTTATGGACAACGGACTCCTCTATTCGGAGGGTAAGGAGAAGGCTGTGACATGGATGAACTCCACAGCCAACGGTCGTCCCGTCGTTCCGCGTACAGGATACATCGTCGAGTTTAATGCTCTTTGGTATAATGCTCTCAAGTTCTGTGCTGCCATTGCCGGCAAGTTCGGCGACGAGGCAAGCGCCGCAATGCTTGAGAAGCGTGCCGAACTGTGTGGCAGCTCGTTCACGGAGACCTTCGTAAACGAGTATGGTTATCTCTTCGACTATGTGGAGCCGAAGGACTTGCCCGACTGGAGCGTACGTCCTAACATGATATTCGCAGTGGCTCTCGACTATTCGCCGCTCACATCTGCACAGCAGAAGAGCGTGCTCGACGTATGCACACGCGAGCTTCTCACTCCGAAGGGACTGCGTTCGCTCTCGCCGAAGAGCGGCGGATATAATCCTATGTACACAGGTCCGCAGACACAGCGCGACTATGCTTACCATCAGGGAACAGCTTGGCCTTGGCTCGGCGGATTCTATATGGAGGCATGTCTGAAGATATACAAGCGCACACGCCTCTCATTCCTCGAGCGTCAGATGATCGGTTACGAGGACGAGATGGTGCAGCATTGTCTCGGAACCATTCCTGAACTCTTCGACGGCAACCCGCCGTTCCACGGAAGAGGAGCAATTTCTTTCGCAATGAACGTGGCAGAGGCTCTGCGTACGCTCGAACTGCTCGAAAAATTCAAGTACTAAAACATAGGAGGATTTATAATATATGAAAGTCTTAATGTTCGGATGGGAGTATCCTCCTCATGTATTTGGTGGACTCGCAACCGCTAATTTCGGAATATCACAGGGCCTCCACGCACAAGGCGACGTGGAGACAGTCCTTTGTCTGCCTCATCCTTTCGGTGATGAGGACCGCAGCGCATGCCGCATCGTGGCAATGAACAAGGTGCCTATTGCTTGGCGCGACGTAGACTATGACTATGTGAAGAGTCAGGTGGCTGACGTAATGGACCCCGACTATTACTATCGTCTTCGCGACCATATCTATGCCGACTTCAACTATATGCACGTCAATGACCTTGGCTGCATGGAGTTTGCCGGCGGCTATCCCTCTAACCTGCATGAGGAAATCAACAACTACTCAATCATCGCAGGTGTAGTGGCACGCACGGAGGACTTTGACATCATCCATGCACACGACTGGCTCACTTATCCTGCCGGCATCAATGCCAAGCACGTGAGCGGCAAGCCTCTCTGCATCCACGTACATGCCACCGACTTCGACCGTTCTCGCGGAAAGGTTAACCCCACCGTTTATGCCATCGAGAAGGACGGTATGGACAATGCCGACTGCATCATGTGTGTGTCTGAACTGACACGCCAGACCGTCATCAATCAGTATCATCAGGATCCGCGCAAGTGCTTCACAATGCACAATGCCGTATATCCGCTCCGTCAGGAACTTCAGGACATACCGCGTCCTGACCACACCGGTAAGGAGAAGGTGGTGACCTTCCTTGGTCGTATCACCATGCAGAAGGGTCCTGAATACTTCGTTGAGGCTGCCAATATGGTGCTCCAGCGCACACGCAACGTGCGTTTCTGCATGGCAGGTAGCGGCGACATGATGGACGCCATGATTTACCTTGCAGCAGAGCGTGGCATCGCAGACCGCTTCCACTTCCCGGGCTTCATGCGCGGCAAGCAGGTTTATGAGTGCCTCAAGGACTCTGATGTATATGTGATGCCTTCCGTGTCGGAGCCTTTCGGTATCTCACCGCTTGAGGCAATGCAGTGCGGCACGCCTACCATTATCTCAAAGCAGTCGGGTTGCGCCGAGATTCTCGACAACTGTATAAAGGTTGACTATTGGGACATTCACGCCCTCGCCGACGCCATCTATTCAATTTGCCATAACGACTCACTCTTCCATTACCTTCAGAACGAAGGCAAGAACGAGGTGGACCAGATCACTTGGGAGAAAGTGGGCGCACGCATCAAGAATCTATACGAGCGTGTGTTGGCAGGCGAATTATAAATAACAAAACCCTAATACTACAATCTTAAAACAGACAACAATGAAAACGATTTGTTTATATTTCGAAATACATCAGAACATACAGTTGAAGCGTTATCGCTTCTTTGACATCGGCACAGACCACTATTATTACGACGACTATGAGGACGGACGTATCATAGAAGACGTCACAGAGCGTTCGTATATGCCTGCCCTCAACGCCATCGGCGAGATGATCAAGGAGAACGGCAAGTACTTTAAGGTGGCTTTCTCGCTCTCAGGCGTAGGTATGGAGCAGCTCGAGATTCATGCTCCGCAGGTGATTGAGAAGCTTCAGGAGCTCAACCAGACTGGTTGCGTGGAGTTCCTTGCCGAGCCTTACTCGCACGGTCTGGCTTCGCTCGCCAATGAGGAGAGCTTCACCAAGGAAGTGAAGCGTCAGTGCCAGAAGATGAAGGAATACTTCGGACAGGAGCCTAAGGTGCTTCGCAACTCTTCGCTTATATATAGCGACGAGATTGGTTTGCAGGCTTCGCAGATGGGATTCAAGGGAATGCTTACCGAAGGTGCGCGTCACGTCCTCGGATGGAAGTCGCCCCACTATGTATACAACTGCGCCCTCGCTCCCAATCTTAAGCTTCTCCTCCGTGACGTAAACCTCAGCGACGACATCTCTCTGCGCTTCAGCAATACGGAGTGGGAGGGCTATCCTCTCTTCGCCGATTCTTATGTTGACCGTATAGCCAATTTCCCGGAAGGCGAGAAGGTGGTGAACATCTTCATGGAGCTTTCTGCTCTTGGTGTGGCACAGCCTCTGTCAAGCAACATCCTCGACTTTATCAAGGCTCTCCCGCAGTGCGCTCGCAACCGTGGCATCTCGTTCTCTACACCGTCAGAGATTTGCGACACAATACCAAGCGTATCACAGCTCGACGTTCCCGACACATTGTCATGGACAGACGAGGAGCGCGACGTAAGCTCATGGCTCGGCAATCCTATGCAGCGTGAGGCTTTCAACAAGCTCTACAGCGTGGCTGACCGCGTACGCATCGCTGACGATCCCCGCATCAATCAGGACTGGGACTACCTCCAGGCTTCCAACAACTTCCGTCAGATGACCACAAAGCCGTCTCAGGTTGGCATTGACCGTGGCATCTTCTCAAGCCCGTTTGACGCCTTCACCAACTATATGAACATCCTCGGCGACTTCATTTCTCGCGTCAACTCTCTCTATCCTGAGGACGTTGACAACGAAGAGCTTTCTTCTCTCCTTACCACCATCAAAAACCAGGATGAGGAGATTGAGATGAAGAACAAGGAGATTGTTCGTCTGCAGACCAAGATTGAGAAGATTGAGGCTGCCGAACTGAAGCTTCGCGAAAAGCTGGAGAAGCAGAAGGCCGCTAAGCCCGCAGCTAAGAAGACAGCTGCCAAGAAGCCTGCCGCTAAGAAGGCTGCCCAAAAGGAGGAAGCTCCTGCTGAGGAAGAGGCAAAGGCTTAATTATGATCATATTTAAATGGCAGGAGTGCCATACTTCTAAAATACAGAATTAAGGTTCTTGTATAAATACAAATATTGGTTAATAAAGTTATGAGTGTCCTATCGCGTGATGTGATGGGACACTTTTTTTTTGTCAGATTGACGGAAAATCATTAATTTTGCAGCTGAATAAGGCAATCTTAATTCCTACATTCCGTAGCCTTGTAACTTTTAAGGATTATAATTATCAACAAAATATATTAGAAAAAAATGAAAAAGACAATTGTTAGCTTGTCTGTCGTAGCCGCGTCTGCGCTTCTGGCAAGCTGTGGCGGACTTGGCGCTGCAGGACTTGGAACTCCTGCGAACGGTACTTTAGGTGGTGCCACATCAGGAACAACGAACAGTAACAACAGCTCTTCTTCCTCCAACTCTTCACAGACAGGAGGCATTCTTGGAGGCATCTTCGGCTCTAATGGCGCTGGATCTACTCTCGGTAATGTGCTTGGCAGCGTGCTTGGCTTGGACAAGCTTACAACTAAGCAGCTCGTAGGCACATGGCACTATAAAGGTCCGGGCTGTGCTTTCACAAGCGAGAACGCTCTGGCAAAGGCTGGTGGCGAGGTGGCTGCTGCCGAGGTTAAGGAGAAGCTTGCCGCACAGTATGCTAAGCTTGGCTTCACTGCTGCCAACACTTCTATCTCTTTCAATGAGGACGGCACCTTCAACGCACATATTGACGGCAAGGCACTCAACGGTAAGTGGACATACAACGAGGAGGACGGCAAGCTGGAGATGAAGACTCTCTTTCTCTCGCTCTCAGGTTATGCTAAGAAGAACAGCGACGGCATCGGCGTGCTCTTCGAGTCGAAGAAGATTCTGACACTCCTTCAGACTCTTGCCTCTGTAAGCGGCAATAGCACTCTCTCCACCATTGGTGACCTCAGCAAGAACTACGACGGCGTACGCGTAGGCTTCGATATGACAAAGTAAGAGCATATCCATAACTTTATACACACGAAAAAAGGACAGCCTCGAATGGAAGGCTGTCCTTTTTTCGTGTTATTTGTGCGTTCGTTATTACTAACCAGAGTCAATATCCTGGGTTTTGCTTAAGGTTCGGGTTCAGCTCACGAACCTTTTCCGGAATCGGAAATACTGTTGTATATCCTTTCTTGTCGGCTTCCGATGGAGTATGTATGTCATACTGCTTACAGTACGTGCCGAAGCGTATCATGTCCTGACGGCGCCAACCTTCCCAAACCAGTTCAAGGAGACGTTCGTTGAGAAGGTTGTCAAGAGTGGCAGGAAGCGAAGGCATGCCCACACGTGAACGTACAGCATTCATCTCCTCATCTCCTGACTCTCCGTTTCTCACCTTGGCCTCAGACTTCATGAGCAGCACGTCGGCGTATCTGTAGAGCACGATGTCGTTGTCAGGCATACGACCATCAGAGTAAGCCGTGCGGTCCACCTCATACTTCTTCATACGTGCGCCAGCCGTCTCCAGATATGGGCTTGCTGTAAGGTTCTTCTCCACGGCGAGTGGCTTATATTCGAGTGGAGTGCCGTCGTCCAGCGTTACGTACTTGCCGTCAACCTCCACCTTCCCAGTATAGAAATTCATGTCAAGACGTGCGTCCGGCGTTTCCGTACCAAACCCGTTTACAGCCATTGTGTGGAGTGTGGCGCACGTGCCGTTCTCAGAAGCTCCGCTATAGGCTCCGCCATGAGCGTAGTGGCGTGATCGGAAGAGATAATGAAATTCGTTCAGATAGAGAATCTTGTCCAAAGGAATGGTGAATATGTTCTCCGTAGAGCCTTCATTGTGTACGGCGAAGTTCTTGGTATAGTCAGCTTCGAGCGTATATCCAGCAGCCGTGATAAGGTCGCAGTAGTGGACGCAAGTCTGCCATGCGTTCTTCTTGTTGCCGTCGATGTCAAACATAATGGTCTTGCCGTCAGGACGTGAAGAGTCGGTCCAGTCATCGTCCGTATATACTTCTGCATTAAGACTGAGTTTGGCAAGCAGAAACCAAGCCACCGGTCGAGTCATCCTTCCATAGTAGTTGCCCTGCAGATTGCTGTGCTCATTAGCCAGCAGCGGAGCCACGTCCTGCAGTTCCTTCACCACATACCAGAACACATCGCTTCGATTGCTCTGTCTGATGTCTGCCGTCTTTTGTGTTGACGATTGTAGGATGGGGATGCGTCCGAACATGTCCATGGCATAATAATAATACATGGCGCGGACGGCACGCACTTCAGCCGCATAGTCCACACGCTGCTGTTCTGTCAGCAAAGCCTTGTGTTTCTCTATCGTCTCAAGCGATTTCGTTGACAACACTATCACCTTATACAGGTATTTCCAGATGTTATACAGGTCGGTGTCCGTGGCTGTCCACGTATGGTCATACATGTTTTCCCACAGACCGCCGTCATACCAGTTGCCTCCACGTATGGGTATGATAGCCTCGTCGGTGGTCAGCGTGTTATAGTCATAGATGCCGCGGCATGTGCCTTGCAGTCCTTCGCCCTCTTCGTGAGCTCCGATATAGTTGTATAGCGAAGCTACAGCATTGATGTAAAGGCTGTTGGCAGAGTCGTAAATCTCTGTTTCCGGTATCTGGTCCTTTGGCGTTTCGTCCAGGCAACTCGTCAGAGAGAGTGACAAGGCGAGAACCGATAAAGCGAAAAATCTATGTTTCATAGTCTTCTGTCATTATACGTTTAGGATAATTCGTTGGTTTTCAGAATTGCACGCTCACACCCACCGAGTAAGTTCTGTACGTAGGATAGCATCTCTTGTCGTCAATGCCCATTGAGGAATTCACCACGTACGAGTTGATCATCGGCGTCAGTCCGCTGTAGGAAGTGATGGTGGCGAGGTTGTTGACGCTGCACGATACGCGCAGCGAGCGCACTATCCTGCTCTTCACCGGGATGTTATATCCGATGGTGAGATACTCAAAGTTCAGATAGTCGCCGCTTTCCAGCCAGTAGTCAGACACGTTCTGGTCCACAATGTTCTTTTCTGGTGCGCCCTTCAGCACGTTATATGTCGGGAATGACGACATATTGTTGTATGCCAAAGCCGTGCCGTTGAATATCTTGTGGCCGAAAGCACCGTTCATCTGCAGCGACATATAGAAGTCCTTGTAACGTAGCGATATGTTCGAACCGAGTGTGGCTTTAGGTGTGGCTTGTCCGCAGATGCGTCTGTCGCCGCCGTCTCCGAAGTCGATGGTGCCATTGTGGTCAAGGTCTTCTATCTTGTATTTCATTGTCCCTTGCTCGTCCTTATACAGTCCCGTGCAATGTGGCAGATAGAACACGCCTAACGGCTGACCCACGATCTGATAAAGCACGTGATTGTTGTCGCCTCCGTTCTGTCCGGCACCGTCTATGGAGCCGATGGCAGTGATGTTTGGTGCCGACATATTCATGCCGTTGTAGTTGCCAGACAGCGACAACAGTTTGTTCTTCTGGAACGAAAGGTTCATGCTCACGTTCAGGTCGATGTCCTTTGTCTGCACGGGTGCGATGGAGAAACCAATCTCAAGACCTTGGTTCGACATTGATCCGATGTTAGCCAGCAGCTTGTCGTAGGCGAACGGCGGCACGGGCACGTCGTAGGAATAGAGCATGTCTGAGGTCTTCGAGTAATAGTATTCGGCTGTAAGCATCAGTCGGTTGTGCCACAGTCCTATTTCTCCACCGATATTGAATGTCGACTTCGTTTCCCATTTCAGGTCAGGATTGTTGTTTCGTATAGTGCCGAGCGTCACCGTCGGAGTGTTGTTCACCGGCACGATGCCCGTCTGCTGCACATTCTCCATTGTGGTGTAGGCTGTTATGCCGCCAAGATTGCCCGAACGACCGTAGCCCGTGCGTAGCTTCAAGGTGCTGATGCCGTCAAACGAGTGCAGAAACTTCTCTTTCTTTACGTCCCATTCAGCCGATACGGACGGGAAGAATCCCCACGTGTGGTCGTCGCCCACCATTGACGAACCGTCACCGCGCATTGTCAGCGTCAGCTTATACTTATTATATAATGTATACGAAGCGTTAGCCATAACCGACGCCAGCGACATGTCGTCGTATGTGCTGCCCGTTCCTCCGTAAGGACGTGACGACGTAGCTCCGATGTTGTCGTAGCCGAAATCGTTGGTGGTTATGCCTTTGGCGTGTGTCCAGAAAGCCGTATGTTCCTGATAATGATATTCTGTGGATATTCCGGCAGACAATGTGTGGGCGTTCCATGTATGCGCATAGTCGAGCGATACGTTGCCGAGATATTCCTGCTTCTTGAATTCGCCACGATAAACGTTGCCCTGCGCCCAAACCCATGTGGGGCAGAACTCCGAGTTTTCGTTAGATGTATACGAATAGCTACCGAACGCCGACAGCTTCAGCGAAGGAGCAATGTCGTACACCAGCCGCATGTGAGTGCTGAAGTACATCTCCTTCTGGTCGCTTCTCTCGACGAGTACGGCAGAAGGAGGATTGATGCGATAGGCAGAACCGTTCTTTGTCCAGTTGCCGTTTGCATCGCGTCCGGCAGGATATGTCGGGTTCTGGCATGCAGCAGAATAAAAGAGCATTTGCGAATCGAAGATGTCATTGTTCCTGAAAGTGGAACCGAACACGCCGAAGTCGCCTTTCAGACGATTGTCGAAGGCATGTTGTGTGACATCTATTTTGGCTACAAAATTGTTGTAGTCCTTGGTCTTGATGATGGTATTGTGGTCGATATATCCGAACGACGCACGATAGTTTGACTGTTCTGAACCTCCGCTGAAAGCCAGGTAATGGTTCTGAACAAATCCGGTTCGGGTGATGACATCATAGAAGTTGTTGTCATGTCCTCCATTGTTGGCATACACGCCGAGCTTCTTAGCGGTGGCAAGATATTCGCCGGCCGACAGCATGTCGAGTTTCTTCGACATCCGCTCCATACCGATATTGGTCTCATACGAAATCTGAAATCCCTTGCCCGTGCCTTTCTTCGTCTTCACTTCGATGACGCCCGACGCACCGCGCGAACCGTAGAGTGCTGTCTCGGCAGCATTCTTCAGTACGGAGAAACTCTCGATGTCGGCAGGATAGATGGTTGACAGCGTGGCAATGTCGCTCGTCACGCCGTCTATGATGACGAGCGGGTCGTTGCCGCCTATGATTGACGTTGTGCCACGCACACGTACTGACGACAGCTGCGCCATGCGGTCCATGCCGTTTGACGTTACGTTCACACCGGCAGCGTTGCCGTTAAGTACGTCCAGTGCGTTGTTCACTATACCCTTGTTCTGTACTTTCAGATAAGTGGGTATGGTGTCGCGTTGCACGTTCAGTTCCTGCACTTGTGCCGAGACAGGCACAGTGGCAAGCAGCGACATTGCCGTTGCTGCAAGACCATACTTATGCTGTTGATGTTTTCTCATCATAGGCTCTTGTTGTTAGGTTTTTATAAACTCTCTCTATGGTTATGTCTTTGTTTCTTTATTTCACGAACATATTTCGTTTCGGCATTTTGCTGCCGTATTTCTGTCTTAGCTTGGTGAAGAGCGCCATCGTGTCCTTTGAGAATTCGTGTCCCTTCCATGTGCTGGTGTTGGTGATAAACACCCAGCATTCGCCGTCGGCATAGCGGAGTATGATGGCTGATGTGCCTACGAGCGAACCGGTGCGTATCCATGGTCCGCGGTTGGGCGTGAAGTTCCATCCCAAGGAGAACTGATGGTCGGGCATTTCCGTTGTCATCAGCTTCACGGCGCCGGGCGAAAGGACGTCAGGCAAGGTGGGGTCGCCGTCTATGGCTGCCACCAGTCGGCACACCTCGGCTGCCGATGCCACCCATGCTCCGGCTCCCAATGAAGTGGTGATGTCGTTCTCGCCGTAGCAGCGAATGACCATGCGTCCAGAGTTGTTGAACTCCGGAGCTGGCTCCGAACTTGAGTGCATGTAGTATACCGATTCGTTCTGACGGCGGTCCTTCAGATAGTTGCCGGCGATGTGGAAGTCATAGCATCCCGCAGGCTCAAGAACGTATTTCTGCATAAACTTCTCGTACGACATGCCGGAGCGCTTCTGGATGATGAGCGAGAGCAGCGTGTAGCCGATGTTGCAGTAGCGCTGTGCCGAACCTGGCGTGTAGCCGAGATGACGGCGCAGTACGATGCGCAGCAGCGTGCGGTGGTCGGGTGGGGTGGTGAGGCGGTTCTGCTGCATGATGTAGCGCGTGGAGAAGATGGCATCTCCAGCATAATTGGTGAAACCTGCCTTATGTCTGAGCAGCTGCTCCACGGTGATGTCATAGTATCGCTTGTCCTTGATGGAGTTGACGTAGAACGTGTCCGTGAGTATGCCTTGCGGTCCGAACACCTTGTCTGACAGCTTTATCTTGCCCATGTCCCTCAGCTTCATTATGCCCACTGCTGTGATGAGCTTCGAGCATGACGCCATACGCAGGATGTGCGACGGCTCCATCGGCACGCCCTTGTCCTTGTCGGCAAATCCGAAGCCGCGGGCATAGATGAGCGAGTCGTGACGCATGATGGCAAGCTGTGCTCCGTTTATCTCCCAGCGCTTCAGATAACGGCGCATGATGGAGTCCATGGGCTGCAGTTCGGGCTGCTCGCTCATGGCATTGATAAGCGTGTCGTTGAGATGCACGCGATGCGAAACTTCCGCCAACGAGTCCTTCACGTGCTTGCTTTCGCTTGAGCACGACGAGCAGGCGCATCGGCAGATGCTGGTTATGATGACAACGACGAAGGTGAGGCAGCCCATGCAGGACAACCTCACCTTTGTGCGATATTGTTTCTTTATTCTGTATCCAAACATTATATATTATGATAGTCCTTCTATCTGTCCGTTAACTATGTCGATATGCATAGCCGCCGGCACCTTAGGCAGTCCCGGCATGCGCATGATATTGCCCGCAATAGCCACGATCATCTCCGCACCGGCGTTGATGACAATGTCGCGGACATTAAAGTCGAATCCCTTAGCCACGCAGTAGAGCTTCGGGTCTGTGGAGAACGAGAACTGTGTCTTGGCGATGCAGACTGGGAAGCGCTCAAAGCCCAGTTCCTTTATCATCTGCAGCTTCTTCTTAGCCGCAGCTCCGAACGACACTGAAGCAGCTCCGTAGATGTTCTTAGCCACCTTCTTTATCTTCTCCTCTGTCGTGTCCTCGTCGTTATAGGCGAACTGCAACGGTTTCGACGGATTCTTGTCTATTGTGTCCACTACGAGACGAGCCAGGTCAGCGGCTCCCTCGCCACCCGCAGCGTATGCGTCGTTCTCTGCAAAGCCCACGCCCAGCTGCTCACAGTGGTTCTTCACCATCTCTATTTCCTCGGGCACGTCACCCGCATAGCGGTTGAACGCCACGATGACGGTCTGTCCGAACGACTGCATGTTCTGGATGTGCTTGTCCAGGTTGGCAAGTCCCTTCATCAGTCCCTCGCTGTTAGGCTTCTTGATGTCCTCCACAGCCACGCCGCCGTGCATCTTCAGTCCCTGCGCCGTAGCCACGATGATGGTCAGCTTAGGCTGCAGTCCGCTCTTGCGGCACTTGATGTCGAAGAATTTCTCAGCTCCGAGGTCAGCGCCGAATCCAGCCTCCGTAATGACATATTCGCCGAAAGACAGGGCTGTCTTTGTGGCGATGATAGAGTTACATCCGTGTGCGATGTTGGCGAATGGTCCGCCATGAACGAAGGCAGCCGTGTTCTCCGTTGTCTGCACGAGGTTCGGTGCGAAAGCGTCCTGCAGGAGCACGGTGATGGCACCAGCCACGCCGAGGTCCTTAACGGTGAACGGCTTTCCTTCCACGGTATATCCAAGCAGAATGTTCTCGATGCGTCGTCTGAGGTCGTCCTCGTCTTTGGCAAGACACAGGATTGCCATAATCTCAGAAGCCGGAGTGATGTCGAATCCAGACTCCCTCACGATGCCGTTCTGCTTGCCGCCCATACCCGTCACGATGTCGCGCAGTCCGCGGTCGTTGACGTCGAGCACGCGGTTCCAGAGCACCTCACGCAGCGCAAATCCGTTGTCACGGTTCTGATACATATAGTTGTCGAGCAGCGCCGTGATGGTGTTGTGTGCGGAAGTGATGGCATGGAAGTCGCCTGTGAAGTGCAGGTTTATCTTGTCCATCGGCAGCACCTGAGTTCTGCCTCCTCCGCATGCACCGCCCTTCAGTCCGAACACCGGTCCGAGCGACGGCTCACGCAGAGCGCAGATGGCGTTCTTTCCGATATGGTGCAGTCCGAGTGCCAGTCCGATAGTCACGGTGGTCTTTCCGATTCCAGCCTTTGTCGGCGTTATGGCAGTCACAAGGATGAGGTTGTTCTTCTTTACGCGTTCCTCATCAATGAGGTGTGTGGGCACCTTAGCCATGTAGTGTCCGTAGTGTTCGAGGTGTTCTGTCGGAATGCCATACTTGGCTGCCACTGTCTCTATGCGCTCTAGCTTAGTGCTGCGTGCTATTTCGATGTCTGTCATTGTTGTATTAAAAATAATATGTGTTTTCTTTTAGTTATTATTATCCTGCTGATCGTTGGGGTGGAGTAGGGTATGTGGGGCTGTTTGTAAATTCAATTGCAAAGTTACGATTTAATTGTTGAAAAGTAATGCTTTTTAGCATTAGAAAGTACGTATTTTTTATAAGTGATTGAGAATGAGATAAGTTTTTATCTCATAA
>OLRA01002907.1_pt1 | contig 16118 bp, 19 predicted proteins | sample 1673011 | NCBI WGS metagenome assembly OLRA01 (sample SAMEA3136746, study PRJEB25190) | human gut metagenome | reverse complement strand
CTTGGACGCTGGTTTTGACTTGACCGCCAAGCAGGAAAAGTGCATCCGGAGCGTTCAGGAGCAGATTGTCATTGCAGCTCCCGATGCCCTGGAACGCATAAGAGAGCAGGAACAGCACCTCATGGAACCCTATAACCAAGAACCGATCATGTAATATTCATGCGCCGGAGTTTTAGAAATAAGACTCCGGCGCTTTTTTATTGCCTGAAACCAGACAGGAGGATAGAAGATTGGAACAAATAAACGAGCAAAAAACGCCGCTGCACATCAAAAACCTGGCTGAGTTGAAGCGCTGTATCCGCCCGGGAACAGAATTGGTGGCAACCAGCCATATCGTCACGCCGGAGCTGATCTCCTTTCCAGCCAATCAGGATTTCCGCGATGTTGAGGGTAAGATAAATTTTCTCGGCGAGGAGATCACGCTCACGGAATTTTGTAGGCAGCATGGTTTGAAGGCTCCCCCCAGATATAAACTCAGGCCCGCTTCTCCCGAGGAAGCGGGCCTCTTCTATTCGGATCTTGAGGAAACCGCCGACAAGAAGCTGGGTACGGTCGGCCATGTGCGAATGGACTTCGGATCTTCCGGAAAAGGGTTCCACCATTCCTGGTGGCCTCATAACGGCGACCGGTTCAACAGCGATGAATTCAAGGGCGAGCTTCAGGAGGTCGTGGATACATTCCGGGCAGATGGGCCGCTCAAGGACCTTATCGCTGCCGCTGTTCAGATTGCGGATAATCTGGATGATTACCTGCTCGAGTCTGACCAGCGAAATCCCGAGGAGGTAGGCATAGATGAGCTTCGCTTCATTGTGGACGAGCGTTCCCGGCCCATTCTGCAAAAGCACGTCGCCCTCTACAACTACGGTCAGGATATCATGGCAGCACACAACGCTCTGCTGACCCCCTACGGACTGGTCCAGCGCAGAGATGGCGAACCGATCCGCAGCGAAGAAACGCAGGCAGAAAATGCCGGAATGGAGATGATGTGATGACCGATTTCGCAGAGCTGACATCACTCCCCGGAACAGATCGTGAGCGGTCATGGCTTGAACGCCGTCTGCCCCTGCTGAGTGAGTATGAACGCAGTGCCCCGGAGGAGGCGGGGATGACAATGCATTAAAATGGTTTCAGGGGCCGTTACCCGAAAGGGACGAACGGCCCCTTCTTTTTTTATGCTCTTTCCGGGTAACTGTCCCGGAAAGGAGTCTTCATGACAGCGGACAACCCTATTGCCAAGCACCTGAAGGAGTATCACTGCGGAGAGCTGAGAGTCGTCCCCAGCCGTGAGCTGGAGGCCGCTTTTCAGATCCGCGGGCCTGACCTTCGACAGTTGATCAACAGCCTGCGCGGGGATGGCATCCCCATTTGTAGCTCTGATTCCGGCTATTATTACGCCGACACCGAGGAGGAACTGCGGAGGACGATCCGGCAGCTCCGAAGCAGGATCAAGAAGATCGCCCATGCGGAGCGCGGCCTCACCAAAGCGTTGGAACAATTCACCGACAGCGGGCAGATATGCTGCCTGCACCAAGCAGCAGGCAGAGGAACTCATCCGCGGCCTGCGAGAGATTGCCCCCTATGTGGTCATCGACTGCTCCAGCTATATCGCCAATGACATCCTCTCCGCCGTGGCGCTCATGGAGGCCGACAGCGTCCTCCGGCTGGCCAACTGCGACCTGAAATCCATCGGCTATCTTTCCAGCCAGCTCCCGCTCCTTCGGGAACTACACTGGGATGAGGACAAGCAGTACAAGGCGGCGTCCAATATCAAGCCCCTCCAGGCGGCAGACCGCATCGGTCAGGTACTTGGGAGCGTCGCTTTCCAGCTTCCGCATTCCCAGGAGCTGGAGGAGCAGTATCTGGAGGGCACGCTCTTGAATGATATCTCCATGAAAGACAGCAAGGCGTTCCGCCGGGAGATCGAGAAAATCTGCAAGGAGGTGTTCTGATGCTTGGCAACAAGAGAAGCAATTCCATATTTGCCGCGCCCCCGGCCACCGCCCCGGTGGAAACCAAGCCGGAGCAGACCGAGGTGCATGATATCTCCTTCGAGGAAAATACCGGAAGGACTATTTTTGCGGAAACCAAGGTCGCCCCCAAGGCGAGCGATGTCTTCTTCGCTCCTCAGGCCGAGGGGATGCCCTTCGCAGAGGTTCTCACTCAGGTACAGTCCTACCTCTCCGGTACCTATGCCACCCTGATCACGGAGAGCGGCGACGAGGCCAAGGAGCAGATGAAGCGCCGGATCGCCCGCTATTTGCAGGACAATCGCATGGCGGTGGACGGCATGAGCCAGAGCGAGCTGGTGGATGCCCTTTATACGGAGATGGCCGAGTATGGGTTTCTGACCAAGTACATCTTCGCCGATGGCATCGAGGAGATCGACATCAATTCCTGGCGCGACATTGAAATCCAGTATTCCGACGGCCGCACCGTCAAGCTGGAGGAACACTTCGACTCCCCGGACCATGCGGCCAATGTCATCCGCCGTATGCTCCAGAACTCCGGTAAGGTGCTGGACAACGCCAGCCCCATCATCACATCCCGTCTTGCCAAGAACATCCGTGTTTCGGTCATCAAGACCCCGGTGCTGGACGAGGACGCGGGCGTCGCGGCTTCCATCCGAATCGTCAACCCCAAGAATCTGACCAAGGAGGACTTTGTGGGCAGCGGCACCGCCACGGAGGAAATGCTGAATTTCCTGTCCGCCTGCCTGCGCTACGGCGTCTCCATCTGTGTGGCAGGCGCGACCAGCTCCGGCAAGACTACCGTGGCGGGCTGGCTCCTGTCCACCATCCCTGACCGCAAGCGGATCTTCACCATCGAGGACGGCTCCCGTGAGCTTCAGCTCATCCGGGAGCAGAACGGCAGGGTGGTCAACTCCGTCGTCCACACCCAGACCCGCGACAGCGAGAACGAGCGGCAGCGCATCGACCAGATTGCACTGCTGGACATCGCCCTTCGCTTCAATCCCGACATCATCGCCGTGGGCGAGATGCGAGGCCCGGAGGCTAATGCTGCCCAGGAGGCCGCCCGCGTGGGCGTGGCCGTTCTCACCACCATCCATTCCGGCTCCAGCGAGGGCACCTATGGAGAACCAGAATGGCCTCCAAGTAATGTGATATCAGCATTTTTAGGTTGACCTTTTGTCTTTGCAACGACGGACATCTCAGGGGCACCCATAACTTCATCCAGACTATTCAGCATTTGACGATGGTCTTCCATTCCGAAAAGAGAAGAAGCAATATCATTTAAGAGAGTGGTAAATCGTAGAGTAACACCAATCATTACGACGGTCTTTAATGCTTCGATATCTCCCGCAACACCTAAAAGGCTGATAAATGTAATCATCCCTGCAACAAGCATCTGCACACCCATACCGGAAAGAACCTGCCCCAGAGCACTCCACCATAACCCGCGAACAGATTGCCTTTTGCTGTTTACAAAACTGCTTTTCAATTCTTCGTAATCTGCACCGGTATGGCAGGCGCGTAAAGCTCCCTGGCAGTGATAGAATTCCACTACACGAGAGGCAATTTCTTGTTCCGCCGCATCCTCCAGACTGTTTCCTTTTCCCACACAGACCTGCGAAATTTTCATGAGCAGGAAAAGGACTGGAATCGCAAGCGTTAACAAGATACCAAGTTGCCAATTCCAAAACCATATAGCAATGCAAAAAACTATGACAGCCGACACATTTTTAACCAGCTGCCCAATAAAGAAGGCAGCAGTCTGTCCGGTTGAAAGCATCTCCTGGGTTACCATACGGGAAAGTTTCCCTGCGCTATCTGCCTGGAACCAGCCCAATGGTAAGCGTGCTACCTTATTGCCAACGATTTTTTGCACATTCTTCATAAAGCCTAAGCCGGCAGCATAACTGAGCTTTGTCCCCCAAAAAGAAAAAACAGAAGCGAGAAGAGACACACTTGCAAGTACAATTACCCAGTCCCTAAAAGACAGACCCCACTGCGGATTCATCGTTTGCAAAGCCATGGCAGCCGGCATCATTATGCCAAGTGCCAACCCGATCAAAATTCCTGAGAGAATACAAAGGCCGGTTCCCTTTTGGTGCATTTTTCGATCATCATTAACCATATACCGATGAAACCTTGGCAAAAGCCGCTTTGACTTATTCATGATTTTCCTCTCCCTCCTTATCATCAGGGAAACCGCCTTGTCTCAGTAGAGCCTGATAGTGCGGATGATGCAGCAGTTCTTGGTGCGTTCCAACTGCAACGCTGTTCCCGTTCTCCATCACCGCGATTTGATCTGCACCTAAAATAGCATTTAGGCGGTGTGCAATGACCAAAACTGTTCGGTTTTGAATCAATGTGCTGAGAGCTTTTTGAATTTCCAATTCAGAATCCGGATCAGCAAAGGCCGTAGCTTCGTCCATGATTAAGATCGGTGCATCTGCTAAAATCGCACGTGCAATACTGATCCTTTGACTTTCGCCTCCCGAAAGCAAACAATCCGTTCCCAATACACTATCATATCCCTTTGGCAGAGACATAATATAGTCATCGATTTGGGCCACTTTTGCCGCCCTGCGCACATCATCCATTGTTGCATCCGGTTTTGCAAGCGATATATTGCGTCGGATACTGGCGTTCATAAGCATAGGATCTTGAAGCACAAAAGCAATATTGTTATAGAGCGTTTGCGAGGAAATATCTCTTAAATCAACACCGCCCAAACAAATGGAACCGCTTTGTGGATCGTCGAATCGCGCGATGAGAGTAGCAAGGGTAGACTTGCCAGATCCGGAGGGACCAATCAAAGCCGTAATGGTATTTGGCTTCAGAGTAAGGGTGACATCATTTAATGCTCGGGTGTCTCCGTATGAATATGTAACATTCTGAACCTGTACCGTAAGACCATTGGGCTGTTTTGGAGAGTTTGTCTCAGGGATGACAGGAGTGTCCATGATGTTGCAAAGACGGACTGCGGCGGCTCCTGCCATCTGATAAGACCATGTTGTATTTGCAACAGAGCTGATTGCTACCGGTAATACAATTGCAATCAGCGTACAAGCCAGAACCTGAGGAAGACTTGCAAAACCGGCTACAAAGAGCAATGCCCCTCCACCGAGATTTATAAGCAAAAGCAATGGAACTGAAATAAGTTCTCCCGCCACAGAGCAAAGCCCAATCAACGGTGCACACCACTCCCAATAGGCCTGGGAAAAATCTTTTGTAGCTTCTTGATAGTTCTGATGGGCCTCTCCTGTCTTTCCAAAAGCCTTTACCACTTTAATGCCTGCTACCAGTTCAATCATACTGGAAGAAACCTTAGCCAGATGCCGGTTCATTTCCGCAGTCTTGGGGCCCATATCTTTCATGGATAGTCCTTGTAGAAAGAAATACAGCGGGCTGGTTGCAACACCAACCAGGGCCAGCCGCCAGTTTACCACAAACATAAAAACAAGCAGCACCAGCGGCGACAAAACGCCATTGAGCACATCAACCGGCGCATGGGCCACTACTGTATGAACCGTCTTCGTATCGTCCTGCACTGCATTTCGAATTTTGCCGGAATCCGTTTGGCTAAACCATGCCAGCGGGACACGACTTAAACGACTTACAATTTGTTGACGTATGACAAAACGCAACTTCATATCTGCAAAGTGTGTGATAATTAATGACAATGCATGGAAAAACAATCTTGAAAGGAATGCCATGATTAGCAGTTCAACAACTTCATGTACTTGCTCCGCACGGAGCTGTTCTCCTGCCATTTGAACCGACAAAAAAATATCGCCTAACCACACTAAGGCTAAATAAGGGACAAAAGCCAATAGCGCCGAAAAAATTGTCAATACCTGAGCTATTGTCACCCATACTTTTATTGGCTTGGACAGACGTTTCATCGCAGTTTGCCCAGCCTGATTATTTTGGTGGTCTTGTTCCTTTACTACAGACATAGGATTACCTCCTCGCTTTTCAAATGCAACTTGTACAGTTAACTTAGGCTAATCATATAACACATATAGATTAGCAATTCTTTTTATCTGTTCCAACCCAAAATATACCTTCTTTAGCCCAAAAATTCTAAAACCATTTACAAATCGGTCAATTTCACTTTCTTCTATCTCTCAACCTACGACTTGTGGTACAAATCATAGTAGAAATTGTGAAAAGTACGGAATACTCCACTTTGGGTTCCATGGTCTGCGTCAAAAAGCTGTCAGGATTCTTCGCAGCGTTTTCCGCGTTTCTTTTGTCCTTTTTCTTCAACACTCTTGTGACAAGGCCGGGGCAGCGATTAAGCAGCCCGCCTGCCAGCAGGCGCAGAAGGAGGGGCGTCCAATCAAAATGAGTGGTCGCCAGCAGTCCCCAGCCGTTGGTGGAGAGGCCGTATTTCTTGCCCACCACACCGACAGCCACAAAGAACATGCAGCCGGTCAGATTCTTGGTGCCGCTGCTGCTGTCCCCTCCGATAAAGGAAAAGTGCTCCAGCATTTCCCGCTCAAAGTAGGTCCAGATTTCTGAATTGCCTGGACTGGTTCATGTGCTTCCGCAAAGAGTCGAAGTAATGCTAAGTTAATTCCCCAATAACAGAAAACCGGTCGAGATCTCATGCACGAGATCTCGACCGGTTCTTTTTTGTTGTATTTAGGTCATTTTGCAATGGTTCACAAAAATTATTCAGAGAACAATGATTATCAGGCCTTCCGTTATATTGTAATTGCTTTGACTGGAATTACAGAAAATGCGCAAAAATCTTACAACAGGTTAGCTACTCAAGTCGTTCAGTAAATGCTTCCAGACAATAGCCGACTTCCCGCACGGAGCGAATGTAGAACGAGGCATCTGGATTAGCCCGATACAGCTTCTCGCGCAGGTTGCAGATATGAAAACCTATCGTGTTGTTTTCGTTTCCTGTGGTGAAATCGCCCCAGACCTGTTCGTAAATCTGTGCATAGGTCAGCACACGGCCTTTGTTGGCGACCAGCAGCAGGAGAATCCGATATTCTTTTGCGGTAAGCTGAATCTCCTGGCGATCCCGAAACACCTTCCGCTTGCTTGGAAATATTTCAAGACCAGGGAGCGACACCATCGGTTCCTCATCAATCTCGAATTTTTCTATCTCAGGGTGGTTTTTGGGGATAGACAGGATCTGCTCCAAAACTTTCTCATCTCTTTCGTGCAGCTCCAGAATCATGACTCGTCCGATGATATCACCGTTCTCTCACTCTGTTTATGAGCCACTTTCAGCCGCTCAAAGGCTTCCTCGCTGATTACATGCTCAATCCGGCAGGCATCCCGTTCCGCCGTTTCGGGGTCTACGCCGGCTTCAATCAGCCGGTCGGTAAAGAAGCGGTGCCTTTCGTAGGTATTCTCTGCAACCTCACGGCCGAGATCCGTCAGGTGCAGGAAGTGATCTCCATCCATGAGTAGGAAGCCGCCCTTTTTCAGTGTAGCCACCGCATGGCACACACTGGGTTTGGACACCTCCAAGTGTCGGGCCACATCCGCAGACCTCACCATGCTCTTTTTCTTTTGGAGGACAAGGATAGCCTCCAGATAATCTTCTCCTGACGCATGAAGTCCCATGATTCACCTCGGCTATCTCTTGAATTTCAGGAACGAGGTGTTACAACCTCCCACATGACCGGCATATTTCCGGCGAGTCCGCCGCAATGGGCGGAGCAACCCTTGCAGTCGTGGCCGCAGGCGCAGACGCGGTGCAGATACCCGGTTCGCTCCAGAAATTCCATCTGCCGTTTGACCTCCTGCGGCGTGGTATCCAGGGCGGCAGCCAGATCCTCCACAGAGTAGGCTCTGCCCTCTGCGAGCAACTCCAGCAACTTCGTCATAGCTACGCCTCGCTTACAGAAACAGCGCGGCCACATGGTAGACCACAAAGGACATAAGCAGGGCCATGCAGATATAGTAAATGGCGATCCGCACCGTCCACTTGGCCGAATGGGTCTCATTGTAGGTAGAGGCCACCGCCACCACACAGGGGATATTGAAGGTGACGGCGAAGATGAAGGCCAGCGCCTCTGCGGGAGAAATGTTGGCAACCAGGATCTCTCCCAGATTGGCCGCCTGTCCCGCCGCGCCCACGGTGGAAGCAAAAATGGTACCGGTACCGGCGTACAGAGAACTGAGGACACCCAGCGCCGCCTCCTTGCTCACCGCGGAGGAAATGAAGGCCAGAAAGGTTTGCCAGCTCAGGCCGAAAATACGGGTTACCGGCTCGATTGCCGCGCCAATTTTGTAAATAACACTGGCTGTCACATCCCCGTCGCCGGAGTAGGAGAGCAGCCAGAAAACGAGGGAGATCAGGAGGATCACCTTCAGGGCTCGGATAAGCACATCCTTCGTCCGGCCGAAGACATAGCGCAGCAGGCTGCCCCACTTGGGACGGTGATAGGGCGGCAGCTCCATGATGATACCGGTACGGTCCTCCTCTTTCACCAGCCGGCGGCTGAACACTTTGGAGGTGAGCCACATGTGGAGCAGCGCCACGAGGAAGATGCCTACAATCACAAGGGGAGCCCATACGCCGAAAAACACGCTGGAGATCATGGGGACGATGGCCCAGGTTGCGGCGCAGGGAACCGCCCAAGCCAGGGCGATGGTCAGGATACGCTGCCCCCAGTTGTCGATGACCCGGGTGCCGGCAGCGCCGCCGATGGTGCAGCCAAAGCTGACCAGGAAGGGCATGATGGCCTTGCCCTGCAATCCCAGTTTTGCCATCGTGTTGTCAAACACATAGGAGATGCGGGCCATATAGCCGATCTCTTCGATGAAGCCGAATACCAATGTGATACCAAAGACAAAGCCGATCATGGAGATGGCAAAGTACAGCGCGTTGACACCCACATCACAGACGAGACCGATGACGAACTGCGGTGCGCCGATGGCGGTGAGTCCCGCCGTGAGCCCCGGCGTCAGCAGGGAGGGGAGCATACCGCCTACGATCATAAAGGGAGCTGCAGGAATAAAGGAGGCGATTAGCCCCAGCAGGATGATGGCAACCGCCAGAGGCTTGCCCCAACGCTTACTGGTGGCCAGTCGGTCAAATTTACTCAGTCCCTCGAACCGCTTCTTTCCGGACACGGCGCGGTCCAGCAGGCTGTCGATCCAGTCAAATTTGCACTGACCGGTATGTAATGCTCCATCTTTTACGGCGCCGGCAAGCTGCCGAAATTTTGCCCGGTCCTCCTTCGCCAGCAGCTCCTCCACACGGGCGGTCACAGGAGCATCGCCCTCCATCACCTTGGCGGCCAGCCACAGCGGAGCATAATCCCCCATACCCTGGGTGGGCATCATGGCCTCCAGTTGGGTAAAGCCCTCCAGCTTCCGATACTGCTCCGACAGAGCGTCCGTGCGCAGCGTTTTGCGCTCAGACAGGGCGCGGTCCAGCGCGGTGTAGAAACCGTCATAGTGCTTGACATCCGTGGCGGAGAACGGCACCACCGGGATGCCCAGCTTTTTCTCCAGTACCTGGGCGTCCACGATCTTGCCCTGTTCTTTGGCCACGTCCATGAGATTGAGGAGCAAAACGGCGGGGATTTGGATGCCGGCAAAGTCCGCCAGCATGAAAAGGCTCCGCTCCAGCTGAGAGGCGTCGGCCAGAATCACCACCACATCGGCCTTGCCTCCGGCGATGTAGTCCCGGGTGATGATCTCCTCGTCAGAGTTGGCGGAGAGGCTATAGGTGCCCGGCAGGTCTGCTACCGTGTATTTCACGCCGCCACGGGTGAAATACCCCTCCTTCTGTTCCACCGTCTTGCCGGGCCAGTTGCCCACATGCTGCCGCAGACCGGTCAGGCCGTTGAACAGAGTGGATTTGCCCGAGTTAGGCTGCCCCAGCAGGGCAATGACCGTCTCTTTGGTCTGTACCGTACTCATGTTTTATCCCCTCCCATCTGGATGTTATCGCATTCGCCCCGATCCAGGGCGATCATGGAGTCCCGGCTGAAAATTAGAATGGGACGCTTTCTCTCATTTTGCAGCACGGTTACCGGGCACCCGATGGTGAGTCCGATGGATGTGACCCGGCTCAGAAACCGGGTATCACCGCAGATTGTGCTGATCACGCCGGTCTCTCCGTTTTTTGCTTCGGATAATTTCTTCATAGTTTCCTCCCTCGTGGCTTTTTATCAATCCGGTACAACCGACGGTATTCCAAAGGAGTCACGCCGGTCTCCCGCCGGAAGGCGGCACCGAATTTTCCTTGGTTCTCATATCCCACTGCATCGGCGATATCGGAGATCCGCAGAGCCGTGCTGCTCAGCAGCTCCTTTGCCCGCGCCATCCGCATGGTTCGGAGATAGACGGAGATGGGTACGCCGTAAACCTGAGAAAAAAACTTTTTCAGGGATGCGGGGCTGACCCCTGCCAGTTCCGCCAGCTGCGGCAGGCCGATCTGACAGCGCAGATCCTCCGACATTGCCTCCGATGCCTTCAGAGCTGCAGCTCTTTGCCCGCGGGTCAGGAAAATCGGAGCCAGTTGGCCGGACGTCTCTTTCCCGGTATCAAGAAGCCGCAGCAGTTCCAATGTCAGAAAACGATAAGCGGCAAGATCCAGGTCTGCCTGATCGATGTGGACCATGAGCTGTCTGGCTCTCTGTTCCCAGGACGCAGACACTTTGGAGAGAAAACTGCCGCTCCGATTCGCCAGTCTGGCCGGCGCTGTGCTGAGGTCGATTCCATAATCCAAAAGAGCGACATTCCCTCCGCACATCTCTAAATCCACCGCCATCTCCAAGCCCTGGTAGCATCCGCCGGGGCAGAGCATGACGCCCACCGGTGGATTGACATCGACGCTCAGCGTTCCCTGATCGATATAAATGTACCCCGCTGGCAACGGCACTTCACACCGGCCGCCGGTACAGAAATTGAGCTTCAAATAGTGGTAGTCCCCGGTGGACCGAATGGGCAGCTGAGGCACATGGAAATCGATAGTCCACACCTGTACCCCTGTCCACAGCTCCAGCAGGCACATCACTCCTTCCCCGTGTTCGGTTGAAAAGGTCATGCGGCGCACCAGTGGGGAGAGTGCCGTCTCCTGGATGCAGTAGTGCATGACAAAATCCGGATCGGCATTGTAATGCATTGCGTCCCCCTCTTTTTGATTAGCTGAAGCTAACCATCAAATATACCATACCATATCCAACAGAATATTTCTGCTCCATCGAGCTACTTTTTCTCCGCTGGGCTTATGACTTTGAGAGGATCTTTCCAGTTGATATGTAAAAGTGTATATCCGGCTCCACGGATTGCCTGCCGCAGTACGGCCTCCGGCAATGGCTGCACCATTCTCACGAGAGCGGTCTTTCCCCCCAGATCCACCTTTGCCCATACGCCATTCAGTTCATTTAGGGCGTTTTCTACACGAACGGCACAGTGGCCGCAGGTCATACCATCTATGGTCAACACTGCGGTATAGGGGTAGTGCGTTTCATCCCGATCCGCAACGCGGCGTTTGACTGGACTCACTGCACCGGAACCGCAGCACCCGCCCCGCCGCAGGGTTTTACCATACCGCCAGATGCCAAAGCAGCACACAGACAGGGCCAACCCGATAAAAACAATTTCCATTGGGTACCTCCTCAAGCGGATAAGTCAATCATCCCAACTGCCACCGGGCGCTCTGGTTCTGAAGCTCCACCATGTGCCGGAACAGGCCGCTCTCCGCCATCAGCTCCTGCGGAGAGCCTTGCTGCGCCACCTTTCCGTCCTTCAGCACCACGATGTGATCCGCCCCGGCCACGGTGCGCATCCGGTGGGCGATGACCAGCACCGTTTTGCCTGCCAGCAGCCGGGAGAGCGCCCCCTGCACCTTGGTCTCATTTTCCACATCCAGAGAGGCGGTGGCCTCATCCAGCAGCACGATGGGGGCGTCCTTGAGCAGCGCCCGGGCGATGGAGATGCGCTGCCGCTCGCCGCCGGAGAGCTTGGCGCCGTTTTCTCCGATGGGCGTCTGGTAGCCCTGGGGCAGTTTGCTGACAAACTCCTCGCAGTTGGCTGCCTTGGCCGCAGCCATTACCTGCGCGTCGGAGGCACCTCGCCTGCCCAAGCGGATATTCTCCATCACCGTGTCGTCAAACAGCACCACATCCTGAAACACCATGGAGTAATCGGTCAGCAGCACCTCCGGGTCCACCGTGGCGATATCCACCCCGCCCACTTTAATAGTACCCCCGGTGATATCCCACAGGCGGGCGGCCAGCCGGGCACAGGTGCTTTTGCCGGAGCCGGAGGGGCCGACCAGCGCGGTGATCTCGCCCTCCTTGGCGGTAAAGCTGACATCATGCAGGACGGTCTCTTTATCATAGGCGAACTCCACATGGTCAAAGACAATGTCGTGTCCCTTGGGCCGGAAGGTTTCCGCCCCTTCGGCGATGGGCGTGTCGAACAGAGCGTTCATCCGGTCTGCCGACACCTGGGAGACAAACAGCTCGGCGATCAGTGCCAGGCTCTGATCGAAGGGCGCATAGATCCGGGTGATGACCATCAGGAACAGAAACAGCAGCATGAAGTCGATCTGTCCGGACAAAATCAGCCCCGCGCCCACAAGGATCGTGGTGGCCACACCCAGCCGCATGATGACGCTGGCCCCGTTGACAAACAGGCCGGTGACCAGTTCGCCGCGGATCATGATCTGTTCATGCTCGTCGATCTTCCGGTACAGCCCGGCAAGGTAACGCTCCTCCTGATTGGTGGCACGGATCTCCCGCACATTTTCCAGCGCCTCCTGCATCCCGTCCGAGACCCGCACAGCGGCGCGCTTGGTCCTCTCCGCCTGACGCTCAGTGAGCTTCCGGCTCCCAAACAGCAGGCCGAAGGCCACCGGCACCCCCCAGAGGCAGGCAAGGGCCAGCCGCCAGTCATACCAGAGCAGGCACACCGCGATCACGGCGGTGGATATATAGGAGCCGTACAAGTAGCCCAGCACATGGCTCCAGACATGCTCCATGCGGTTGACATCGCCCATCAGGGTCTCCGTCAGGTCGGCCAGATCCCGCTTGCCGAAAAAGCCGAGAGGCAGCTTGCGAAGCCGCTCCGCCAGACGCAGGCGGGTGGCCTTGACCTCACCGTACACCAGGCCGTAGGTGGCCTTGTACTGTTGGAGATGCGTGAGAAAGGAGAGAAGTGCAAATATCACGAGGCCAGCCAGCACCGGCAAAGCCGCAGGCAGGACACCGCCGGCCAAAGTTTCCATCAGGCCGGACATCACAAGGTACAAAATGCTGACCCCGCCCATGACTACCAGATTGACGATTACCGTCCAGAAGGTTCCCTTTTTGGTGTTCTGTACACCCTGATCCGTCAGGGCATATTTCCGTTGAAAGTTTGCTCCGAACATTTATTTCCCCTCCTTGCCGCTTTCCATTTTCCACTGGATCGCCCGATTGTAGTCGGCCCACATCCGAGTATACAATCCGCCTGCCGCGATCAGCTCCTCATGGGTGCCCTGCTCCGTCACCCGGCCGCCCTCCAGCACCAGGATCTTGTCCGCGCCCACCACCGTGGAGAGCCGGTGGGCGATCATGATGACGGTGCGGCCCTTCGTCAGCCGTGCGAAGGCTCTCTGGATCAGGGCCTCATTTTCCGGGTCGGCAAAGGCCGTGGCCTCGTCCAGCACCACAATGGGCGCGTCCTTCAGAATAGCCCGGGCCAGGGCGATGCGCTGAGCCTCGCCACCGGAAAGATAGGTCCCCTCGGTGCCGATCACGGTGTCCAGCCCCTGAGGCAGCTTTTCCAGAATGTCGCCGCACTGGGCGGCTTCCAGGGCAGCCAGCACCTGCTCACGGCTGGCGTCGGGGCGGGCAGCCCGAACATTTTCCAGAATACTGGCCTTGAACAGCCGGTTGTTTTGAAACACAAAAGCGACCTGATCCATCAACACATGGGGATCGATCTGGCGTACATCCACGCCACCCACTTCGACAGTGCCGGTGTCCGCATCCCAGAACCGGGGGATCAGGCTGGCGGCAGTAGTCTTGCCGCCGCCCGAAGGCCCCACCAGAGCTACCGTCTCTCCGGGTTCGGCGGTGAAAGAGACATGGGACAGGGCGGGGGACTGCGCGCCGTCGTAGGTAAAACTCACATCCCGGAAGACCACCCGATTGTCCTTGGGCTTCCGGGGATGCTCCGGTACCGCCAGTGTCGGTGCGTCCATGACCGGCTGGATGCGGCCCAGAGCGGTGCCGGCCAGCATCATGCCGGAGGCCGCAAACATGATTTTGGCCAGCGCGGTGGAAATGATAGCGGAGAACACGGCGTAAAAAGCAAAGTTCGTTACAAATCCCGCATAATCACCGGAAGCCAGCGCACCGGGAGCCAGGAACAGCACCACCGGCACCAGAAACAGAAAGGCGCCCTCGGTGAAGGTCAGGTTGATGGACTGGGGCACACGGCACACATCGCCCTGATAGTGCTCCGCCTTGGCGCTGTAGTCCTCGATGGCCTGCTGAAAGGCCTTGAAGGAGTAGACGGTCTGCTGAAAAATTTTGACTACCGGGATGCCGCGCACATACTCGGTGCCGGATTTGGTCATGCGGTCCTGAGTCGCCTGGTACTCTGCCATCAATGCGGCATTCTTGCCGCCCATCATGCTGCACATGGCGAGTATGGAAATCACCGCCGCCAGCAGGCAGGCCGCGCCCATGCGCCAGTCAAACACGAACATCAGCACCAGCATGGCGAGAAACAATGTAATCGTGCCTACAATGTCCGCCAGATTGTGGGCCAGCAGCGTTTCCGTGTCGGCGGCCGCCGCATCCAGTTTGCTACGAATCAGACCGGAGGCATTGGCGTCAAAATAACCCAACGGTGCCTGCATCACATGGGCCATGCCCTGCTTGCGGATGTTGGCTGCCGTGCGGAACGCAGCCAAGTGGGTACACATCAGGCCCAGAAAGTAGATGAGGATACCGCCCACCGCAAAAGCGAAGGCGATCCAACCGTAGTCCGTCACGCTCCGGGCCTGCGTCCAGTCCGGCGCCACGGCAATCAGATCCCGTGCTGCCAGCCAGATGCAGAGGTACGGGATCATGCTGCACACCATGGACACCGCCGACAGTCCCAGTCCCAAAACGGTGAGCCGCCTGTGGCTGCCCGCATATCCCAGCAGGACGGTCAGCGCATTTTGCTTCTTTTGCTTCACAAATACTCCTCCTTTTAAGGTTAGCTACCGCTAACTTATTGTGTAAAAAGAAAGGGGCGAAGCCCCGATCTTACTAAAAAGATTGGCGGTATGTTACTGGCCGATCAGCTTCAGCCATCCGGCAGTGTAGAAATCCCGCAGCTGATCCACATAGCGCATAGCCTGCTCCTTGGGCATATCGTGGACGACGATCTCGAAGATGCCGTTGAACATCCCGCTGGCGATGATGTGACACAGCTGTGCATCCAGATGGGGGCATTCATGCCCCAGACGGTGCAGAACCTCCAGGTATTGGAGGGTGTATTCCACTTCGACCTTCACCATATTGTGGACGAAATGCTCATAGCTGGTGCCCTCGGCCTTGCACAGCAGCAGCTTCACGGGCTCCCGGTGGTCGCAGATGTAGTCCACCATCCAGTGGACGCACTGGCTGGACTCCAGTCCCATGTGTTCCGGCTGCTCCTGCTCGGGCATCTCGGCAAAGGCGGTCTGCGCCTCCATGAACCGACCCATCAGCGCAGCGGCGTGAGGCTCCACGATGGAGGCAAAGAGCGCCTCCTTGCTGGAGAAATAGCCATAGAGTGCGCCAGTGGTGACACCGGCCTGCTTCACGATCTGCCGCAGGGAGGCACCCTGAAAGCCTTTCTCTGAAAACTCCTCCATGGCGGCCCGCTGGATCTTTTCCAGTGTGGCAGTCGATTTCTCTTCCATAAGCGCACCTCATGTAACAGCGTTATATATCACTGTTATAATAGAGCCCGTGGGATGATTTGTCAAGGGGAAACGGCCGCCTCCGTGCAAAAGCCGACTGGAAAACTCCGGCCAACTTTTGGCGAAGGCATCATTCGGCTTCCAGATGGACCATCTTGACCATCCAAAACCAGTCCGAAACTGACATACTGATCTTGGTGGACAGTTTCAATCCGGTTCGGGGGATATGGCGGTAATAAGGCTCCTCAGCCAGCACCCTGACCCCACTGCCGATTTTT
>OLRA01002894.1_pt1 | contig 16162 bp, 13 predicted proteins | sample 1673011 | NCBI WGS metagenome assembly OLRA01 (sample SAMEA3136746, study PRJEB25190) | human gut metagenome | reverse complement strand
GTCTTCACTTTTTAGGCGTACATAGATTTTGCTATCGTCATCTATGTATTTTGAATCCACTTTTCCACTTATTGGTACATATTCTTCATCGTCGCCAATTTCTGCAGTTGTGTTGCTGTTTACTTCCATTGTGTTTAAGTTACCTGCTCTTAATGGGGCTGCCATATATGGTGCCTCTTCTATAAGTGAATGTATGTGTCTTTCTACAAGTTCAATTACTACTTTGTCTGCTTTTTTTTCATTTTGCAGATTCCAGTTGTATGGAACTGCCTTTGTAAAATAGCCATTGTGAAATTCATCTGCCACAAACGGTATTAGCGCATTTCCAAATGAGTCACGGTACATTACAATTGATTCTTTTTTGCCTTTGCTTTCTGTTTCAATTGATATATCTGTAACTTTTTTGTTGTTTGAAGTTACTTTGTACGAACTTTTTTTATTGTAGATTACATTTGTATCTTTTTTGTTTCCTTTTGGAAATAACATTCCATACAAGTCCCCTGAAAAGTTTTTCTTTATGGTGTGCCTTTCATTAGTATAATCGTAGTGGTCTTTTCCTAAATAGTTAAGTATGGCATTACAGCCCATTGCCGCTCCCTGATTATTCCAATGGCTATCAAGCTTGTGATATACTTCTTTTCCGGAATCAATGAACATTTTCTTTAAATCAACTGTGTTTATATTTTCTTTTTTCATTTCTGCCTGTAATAAGCTGTAATTATTCTGCTCACTTGTTTTTATGTATCGCTTTGGCATATATTCAGGATAAAGCGAGTTCTTATTTGGTGCTATTACAAATAGAAACTGTCTGTTGTTCTGTTCCACATTTTCCTGCAATAAAGATAAAACTCTTCCACAGGAATAGATTTCTCTTTTTGACAAAGTATTTTGTCCAAGATAATCATCTAATGTTTCACTGAAAAACAAATAGCCTTTACTGCCAACTATAACTTTCTCATTTCCTGATTGTCTGAAAACATTCTTCTTTATTATAGCATCTACTTCAATTAAATTCTGCCTAAAAGCAAAATTGTCTGAAAAATAGTCGTTTAACTGGTCAAAAAACTTTACATTTAACTTTCCGCCTGTCTTAATTGACGGGAAAATCTGTACCTGTCTCTGCTCTACGCTTACATCTGTTTTAAAAAATAACATTCCAAGAGATGGTAGACACAGTAAACAGAAAAATATTATTATAAATATTTTTTTCTTCATTTCAGTCACCTCTTAAAATCTAAAATAAATAAACGGATTATAGGTTGCTGTTGCAAGACTTATAATGCATACAAGTAGTAATCCTATATCTGCTATGTGAATTATTGTTTCATTTATGTTGCTGCCAATCTTTTTAGAAATGATATTTTCCAACTTCTGTCTTAACGGATATGCAAAAATAATTGCCATTATTATAACAAATATATAATATGGACTAAGAAGTCCTGCCACAAAGCTGATTGACTTTACTTCCATATTAAAGCCGGTAAACATTGTTTTTAACATCGTAAGACCAAGTCCTACTGAATCTGCCCTGAACATTACAAATCCGCAAACCACAACTATCCATGTAATAATATTTTTTATAATGTTATTTTTTATTTTAATTATACTGCCCAATGTGTCTTCTATTACATTGGCAACTCCGTGGATTAATCCCCATATTACAAACGTCCAGTTGGCTCCGTGCCATATTCCTGTCAGAAGAAATACTATCATCTTGTTAAATTCACATCTAAACTTTCCTTTTCGATTTCCACCTAAAGGTATGTAAACATATTCTCTAAACCAAAGTGATAGGGAAATATGCCATCTTCTCCAAAAATCCTTTATTCCTTTTGCGCTGTATGGGTGGTTAAAGTTTTCATTAAACTCAAAACCAAATATTTTTGCCATTCCTATTGCCATATCAGAATATCCGCTAAAATCATAATAAATCTGAAGTGTATAGGCTATTGCTCCAACCCATGCCACAAGAAAATTATAATCGGTAATCTTTAATGCAAATATTGAATCCGCCATATGTCCTGTGGCATTTGCAATAATAAGCTTCTTTGTAAGGCCTCTTATAAATCTGCTAATTCCTTCAGTTGTTTTTTCAATACTGCTTGTTCTGTTGTTAATCTGTTTTGCTATTTCATTGTATCTGATAATAGGTCCGGCAATAAGTTGCGGAAAGAATGATACATAAAGCATCAGGTTAAATAGATTCTTCTGAACCATTTCAGGATTTCTGTACACATCAATTACATATGACAATGCCTGAAATGTAAAAAATGAAATTCCTATTGGCAGGGCAATTCCCGGAATCTTTATATTAAGTCTTCCTGCATAATTAATATTTTCCAAGATAAATGCTGTGTATTTAAACACACACAGCACACCTATATTACAAATAACTGCTATTATTAAGACAATTTTTTTTCCTGCTATATTATTAGCCTTACTAAATTTTCCCTCCATCAAACCAAATATGTAATTAGCTATTATTGAACCAATCATTAATAATACATATATTGGCTCTCCAAATGCATAAAATATTAGGCTTGCGATAATCAATAATGTATTCTTCCCCTTTATTCCCGGCACTATAAAATATAATGCGCAGACAATAGGCAAAAACACAAAAAGGAATATTGCCGAACTAAAAACCATAATCTGCTCCTCGTAAACGTTGTCTGTATTTCTTAACGTCTTATCTATGTTTTTATTAGATTTTTCTCTTATCTACCGGATGACAATTGTAATTCTTATACGATAAATTATAGTACTTGTTATAATCCTTTGCTCTTGCAAATAAAGCGTCATATACTTTTCCGTTTAATTCAACCCATGCATGTTCTGAATCATGTGCCACATAAACATCCTTGTATCCTGCTTCGTGAAGTAAAAATGCAAGTGCTGCTGATTCTGAAACACAACAGCCATCTCCGTGGATAAAAATATCATCTGCGAAAGTTGACTCCCAACCTTTCTGCTTATAAATCTTTTTAAGAAATCTATATCTCTTATATGGACGTTTTGCAATCCAGTCAAAACATTTTCTTAGTTTCTGCTGCTTTGTATCTGTATATTTGCATAATTCCTTTAACTGCTTTCTTGCTCTCATCATTGTTTTGATTTTGGCAACACTAAGGTCAGTCTGCTTAGCCTTTCCGGCTTTGTCAAGTTTAATGCCGTCAACAATACATTTCTTAGCCATCTTTCCATTAGTACGTCCGAAATAGTAATAGTCCTTTTTGTACTTAGCCCAACCTGTAACCATTACTCCTTTTTTATCAAAAAGGTATGTTTTATTCTTTACTGTAACTAACTGGTTCTTTATTTTTTTGCCTGATATCTTGCAATAAGTCTTGCCCTTTTTAGTTTTAAATTTTGCAACAGGTTTTTTCTGTTTCTTACTGTTTGCTTTTATTTTTTTATTATTTGAATCTGTGTTATTTTTGTTTACAGTTTCTTTATTGTTTAAATCTGTATTGTTTTTGTTTACAGTTGTTTTCGTTACGTTACTTTTGTTTTCCGCCTGATTTGTTGTAGTTGGTGTTTTGTCATTTGTTACTGCTGTCGTCGTTACTGCGCTTATCATTCCTACGCAAATCATTACTGCCAGAAAAATCATTATTTTCTGTGTCATCTTTTTCATTCTTGTGTTCTTCTCTTTCATCTTTCTGTGCTCCCTTCATTTTCCATAACCTTAGTTATCCCGTTATGTCAATCGTAAAATATCAGATAACCTTCCCCATATTTTAATCAAGTAATATCATGTGATGTCATTGTGATATTTGCTATGTACATAATAGCACTAAAAGTTTTATTTTCAAGCTGTTTTTTCCGTAATTTTGTAATATTTTTATATTGTTTCTTAATGTCATATTTTAACTACATTTAGGCTACATTTTGGAATAATCTTATTACATTTTCATTACATTTTTAACAAAGAAAAAACTATTTTCATAACATTTATTTAATCTGGCTTCGATATTCCAAAAGAACAATCTATGTAATCAGATTTACCTTATGAAAATAGTTTTTCTATAATTATTCAAATTATATTTTTACGATATGTTTTACGGACGCTGTCCAAGTCCACCTTCCAATGTTATTGTTTCGCCTGTCATAAATTTAAAATCCGGTGAAGCAAGCTGAACGCAAACACGACCGATTTCTTTTTCTACATCGCCATAATGTCCCATAGGTGGCATTTTAACGTTAGCCTTAAATGCTTCCGGATAAGCTTTTTCAAAGTTTTCAAGTTGTGCTGTCCATGCTAGTGGGCAAACAATGTTAACATTAATTCCATCCGGTCCCCATTCTGTTGCTGCAACTCTTGTCAAACCTCTGATTCCTTCCTTAGCCGCCGCATATGCGCACTGGCCATAATTTCCAAACAAACCTGCGCCTGATGCAAAGTTGATAACTGACCCCTTAGTTTCTTTCAAATATGGATAGCATGCCTTCATATAATGAAATGTTGCATATAATCCTGAGTAAACTGCTAAATCAAACTGTTCAGTTGTATGGTCTGCCAATGTTACACCTGAGGCAGATGCCTGTGCATTATTAATTAACACATCAATTCTTCCAAAGGCATCCATTGCCTGCTTTGCAACGCTTTCAGCTAATGCTTCATTATCAGCACCTGCACTTATGTCTGCCTGGACCGGAAGAACCCTAATTCCATATTTTTCTTCTAATTCTTCCTTGGCATCAGTAAGCTTTTTAACATTTCTACCTGTAATTACAAGATTGGCACCTTCCTTGGCATATGCTGTAGCTATACCATATCCTATAGATCCACAACTTCCGTCGCTTAAGACTGCTCTTCCTCCGCCTGTAATAATTGCTGTTTTCCCTTTCAATGCACCCATATCATTACCTCCTACAAAATATGTTACTATTACTTTATATTAATTTTTTTGTAAGAACTCCAGTCACCATAATAATTCTTATTGTCTGACTTATAATATGCTCTTACCCTTACAAAATAATTCTTTCTATTTTTTATCTTTGATAAAGTTCCTGTACTCTTTCTTGCAGAAATTCTTCTATATTTGGCTCTGGCTGTTGACTTTCTTCGACCATATTGAAGCTGATATCCGGATGCATTATAAACATTGTACCAGCTTACTTTAATTTTCTTCCTACCTGTACGTTTAATTTTTAAATTTGAGACTTTTGATGGTTTAATTACAACAGTAAAAGTTGCTTTTACACCACTTCCGTCTGTTGCCTTAGCTATTACATTGACTTTTCCCGGTTTATAAGCTCTTAAAATTCCTGTGTTTGTATCAATAACAGCACTTCCCGTATTACTTACTTCCCACTCAATATCTTTTGCAGTTGCATTGTCAGGTTTTACAATAGCCTTCAATCTTATTGTTTTGTTAACTGAAACCGTCTTATTTCCTGTAACGGTTATGCTTTTCACGTAATTATTAAATGAATAAGATATTGAATATATTCTTTTATACTTTCCTGTGCTCTCCTCATCTTCAGTTAATACTTTTATGTAATACACACCAGGCTTTAAAGTAATCTCTTCGCTATACTTAACTGATTTTCGATGTCTTCCTCCTTTAACTTTTTCTTCTTTTATAAGAGACAATTCGTTGTCATATAACTGAAAAGTGGACTGTCCTGCATTGGATTTATAATTGATAATAACTTTGCTCTCTTCGTCTATAATTATCTTATAGTATTCGCACCCATGTTTCTCTGAAAGTGCTGTAGTTACACTTTCATCTTTCTGCAACTCTCCTGCATTCCCAATAGTCTGACTTATATCGTTATTATCTGAATTATCCAAATCTGATTCTGCTGCATTGGTCTGTATCATCAAGGCAAACACTACACAAAATGCTAATATAATTCCTGTCAATGTACTCTTAATTATATCCTTCACTTTATCTCTCCTTCATACCCCTGATTATAACACATTTATGGTACGTTTTCTTTATTTTTGTTGCATATTTTTTATCATTTGCAGTAGCTCCATATCCTCAGCCTGTACCTTAATATTAGCCTTTAATGGTTCACCGTCAGGTTGGGTAACAGTTAGTTCTATTACACTGCCTTCTTTTACTTCCGGCTGGATTCTTGCAAAAAATTTTGGAAGCATTGGATGGCGTGTGACAAACTTTTCAAACATGCCTTTAAATTTCATCATATCTAATGGATTCATTGTTTTTCTCCTTTTCTCTAACTTTTCCAAATAAGTTCAGATTTTTTTATGCAAACACGTTAATTTACTTATTGTTTTCTAATAAAAAATTTCTGAACTTATTATAAATCTTAACAGTAAAGTTAGTTATGTGTCAACGATATTCAATCTAGGCTATGTAATATGAATAAAATTTGATGGTATGATAGTTTTGCGAATGTACCTAAAAAAACGGGCGACTTGAAATAGCGGGGTACGTTTATTGCAAGCTCAAACTATATGTTGTATAAATTTGATTGCTTTTTAGGTGAGTGTACCCCGAAAAATAGCCTTTTTGAAATGTCGGGGTACATAACGCAAAAAGGGCTCCAATGCTGATTAGCATATTGCAATAAACTAATTAGCATCGTGCCCTTTTAATTCGGATTGATTATTATACAATATTTATTCTTAATTTTGGTAGTGTTTTGCCTGTGTATTGTACATATTGTAATAGAAGCCTTTTGGGTTTTCCATTAGTTTGTCATGACTTCCGTCTTCTATTATTGTACCGCCATCAAATACTATTATTCTGTCACAGAATCGGCATGATGATAGTCTATGTGATATGTAGACTGCAGTTTTGCCTCCTACCAGTTTATCGAAGTTGTTATATACTTCAAATTCAGCAATTGGATCTAGTGCTGCTGTTGGTTCATCAAGTACTACTATTGGTGAGTCTTTGTACAGGGCACGAACTATTGCAAGTTTTTGTGCCTGCCCGCCTGACGGCTCTATTCCCGATTCATCAAACATCTTGTATAGATTTGTATTCTGTTTGTCTTTCAATGAGTTAATCCAACTGTCTATTTCTACTATTTCACATAGTTCATTTATCTTATTCTCAACATCTGGATATTTGTTTTGTCCCATATCTATGTTGTTTTTTATGGAAAATGCCATAAGTTTGTAATCCTGAAATACTACTGAAAGCAAATCAAGATATTTGGAGTATTCTATGTCGTTTATATTCACTCCATTTACAAGTATTTCTCCTTCCGTTACTTCGTACAGTCTGCAAAGTAATTTTATGAAGGTTATTTTTCCTGCACCGTTTTTTCCTACTATTGATAAGTGCTCTCCTGAATGAATTATTGTATTAATGTTTTTTAGAATATAAACATCTGTATTAGGATATTTAAAACTTACATTTTTAAATTCAATTGAAACACCATTATTAATATTAGGAACTACTGCATTTTTGCTTTCTTCGTATTTTCTGTCGATTGCTGCCTGTTCTATGTAATCAATATAATATTTCAAAACTGATGCCGTATATTTTAATTCCAACAAGCCTCTTGAAATACCGTTAAGTGCTTCCGTAAACTTAAGTATAGCCTGTACCAAACTGCTGAAATCACCTACTGTAATCTTTTCTGTCAAAGTATTTATGCCAAGAATAATATAAACTACAATATCGCAGACTTCTGTTGTCGTTACTGCGGCTTTATCCTTATTCCATATTTTCATTTCACTTTTCTTTGATAGATTATAAATGCCGTTGCTCTGCTTTTTCTGGTTGTCTATAATCATATCGTCTGAATGATATATTCTAATGTCCTTAGCATATTCACCTGTTGTAAGTTCATCAATATAATAATCAACAACACGGTCCATTTCCATAGCTTCTGAAAAATACTGTTCTTTTATTTTTGTTGTTTTCATTGTTATATATGTGTTAACTACGAAGCTTAACAATACAGGAATTATCAGCCACACAGAGCATTTAACTACTATGTAAATAACACCTGCAAGGACTAAAATATTAGTTAAAAGTCCTACTATACCATCTGTAAGTCCCTGAATTAAATTTGTCTGCTCAAATGCACGTCCTGCTTTATTTATACTGTCTAACATTTCTGAATTTTCCGTGTATTCAAACTTCATTTTCATAGTGTTAGAACTAATTTCCATATGAAGCATTCTGTCAAACTGGTCATTACAATAATTCTGCTTCTCATTGGCAAACTTGTTTCCTACTACGTGAATGTATGTACCAATACATATGAACGCAACCCAGAATATTATCATATTCATGTTTCTGTTCTGCTCATATACAATCTCGTTAATTAAATACTTTGAGCCAATAATTGAAACAAAAGGTCCTGCCGTACTGATTATGACTGACATTAATATGTATAAATAATATATAGGAAGATGTTTCCATGCAAACTTTGCAAAATATTTTGTGCAAAACCAAATATCTTTTATTCCGCCAAAAAATTTGTTTAACATACCTCACCCTCCTTATCTTTGTAATATTGAGCCTGAACCTGGAACATATTTCTGTATTTTCCATTGGCATTAATTAGCTGTTCATGAGTACCCTCTTCAATAATTCTGCCATCTTCAAACATAACTATTTTGTCACAAAATCTTGTACTTGAAAGTCTGTGTGAAATAAAAATAGCAGTCTTTCCCTTTACCATTTGATTAAATTCCTGATACATTCTGTCTTCTGCCAATGCGTCAAGTGCCGCTGTTGGCTCATCCAAAACAAGAACTTCTCTGTTCTGATAAAGCGCCCTTGCCATGGCAAGTCTTTGTCTTTCTCCACCTGACAAATCAACACCGTTAGGGTCAAATATTCTAAGAAGCATAGTGTCTATTTTGTTTTCATATTTGTTAATCTTTTCATCCAAACCACTTCTTTCCAAAGCCTCCATTGTTCTGTTTTTGTCCGTCTCATTTTCAGGCTTCATTGAAATATTCTGCCATACCGGAAAAGCAAAAATTTCAATGTTTTGGAACACAGGCGCAAATATTTTAAAATATGTATCTCTGTCATACTTCTTTACATCAACTCCATTAAGAAGAATCCTTCCCTCTGTTGGCTCATAAAGTCTCATAAGAAGCTTTGTTAAAGTTGTTTTTCCTGCGCCGTTAATACCAACTACCGCCAACTTGCTTCCCGCTTCAATAGTCAGATTAATATTCTTTAGAACATATTTTTCGTGTCCCGGATATTTAAAAGATACATTTTCAAATTTAAACTCAAATTGCTTCAAGCCTATATTCTTACTTACGCCCTGACCTTTTTCAATGTCAGGCTTGTCCTCATTCCAGTCCATAAATGTTCTAAAATCGTCAAGTTCCATTCGGTTCATATTCATCCAAACCATATTGCAGAACATATCTGTCATAGCTGTGGAAAATGATGCAACCAAACCTATGTATAAAACAAAATCAGAAATGCTCATTCCCTTATTTAAAACCATATAAATCAATACTACGTATAGTAATAAATTCTGAAAAAGGCGAAGAAAACTCATCTTTGCCTCGCACATTACCCATTTTCTGTGATTTTTTTTGCAGGCTGCATAATAAACTGTATTTATGTCTTTCCACGTCTGTTCAATAAAATCCTGCATTTTAAATAATCTTATGTCTTTGGCATATTTAAAATCTCTTGCTGTGGAAGAAAAATAATAATTTTTTCTAAAATTAGATGACATTGCATCTCTAAAATTTACTTTCGTCCACTCCATTGTTGAATCAAGGATTTTATATATAAAATATGAAATAACTACCAGCACCAAAATTATCAAAGGATTAATTACTGCTATTGCCGCACCTGCTATAACTACAAGTACAATATTTGAAAGAATATTACTTCCTCTTTTACAGTAACCACTAATTCCCTGATAGTTATACATTGCATGTTTTGATCTTTCAATCAAATCAAGGAAATCCGGATTTTCCATATTTTTAAAATCTGTTGTAAATGATTTTCTAAGATATTTTGAAACTAACCCCTTATATACCTTGTCCCAGGCATACTCGCCTACATATTGAGCCTTTGTGTTAATAAGCTTTACTACAAGAATTATAATTCCCACTGCTACCAACACTTTTATCATTGTGTCTGTTGTAACTTTATTTTCTACTAATGCCAATACAATCTTTGGAATATAAATTCCAATAAGCATATACAATGCCGACAATACTCCCATTACAATCATTGCTATAATAAACTGATTGTTTAACTGCCATGTCAGCTTTACTGCATATACGAAATTGTTAAACATTCCATGCTTAGTCGCCTGTATTCCTTTTCGCTCCCTTTCGTGAGATACAGAAAAGAAATTCTTAATTGCCTCCAATATTTTCTTCATATACATTTCCTCTTTTACTTTCATTGTGGGGGTCCTATGGTAACTATTGCAACTCTTTTAATTTTCGCAACTCTATGCAACTTTTTTTGCAACTCTTACAACTCTTTTTGCAACGAACTTTTCGGGGATAAATAATAGATTTTAACAAATTTAGAATTTGATTAGAATAAATTATTGATTTTTCAATACTCCCTCTTTTCTACACTAAAAACAGTATAACATAATATCTATGATTTTGGGAAACTATTTAAACTTCCAGTTTATGTAGTTTGGTAGAAGACAAGGTTAATTCAATTCAAGTAGGTAATTACCCCATAGAAGCAAGTTTATGCATACTATGGGGTAGATTTCAAGATTCATTGTTATTGAAAATAATATGAATTGCCCCATATGATTAAGTTTTCTCTTTTTATGTGGCAGATACAAAGATTCATCATATTCAAACTAATATGTAACTACCACATAGAACCGAGTTCTCATATTCTGTGAGGTAAGGTTGTACCATACGAACAAGAAATTTCAAATATGGTACAGATATTAGCTTGTTCCTGCTTAACGCAGAAGAAATCTGTACCATACAAGCAAGAAATTTTACATATGGTACAAATACGAGCTTGTTCAATCTCAAATCAGAACAAATCTGTACCATACGAGCAACAAATTTCATATATAGTACAAATACAAGCTTGTTCAATCTCAAATCAGAACAAATCTGTACCATATGAGCAAGAAATCTCATATATGGTACAAATATAAGTTTGTCCCAGCTCAAATCAGAAAAAATCTGTACCATACGAGCAAGAATTTTCATATATGGTACAGATATTAGCTTCTTCCAGTTCAAACCTGAACAACTCTGTACCATATAAAAAAGAATTACCGTATATGGTACAAATATAAGTTTTACGCGATGTTTATTAGCTTCACTCCAGTCCACATCTCCTTGTCCTTTGGACAAGAAGCATTCCTTGCATTCAGCTCGGTCAAATATAATATGTTTATATCCTTTCCATAAATGCAAAAAAAAAGAACTATGCTACAATAAATTTCCAGTATCAAACATAGTTCTTTATTACTCTGATTTAATTTAAATTTCTTATATTATAATGCTTCCTTGATTGCAGCCATTAATTCATCATATGTTTCAAAAGCTGGAAGTTCAGGATATTCTTTCTTGATTTCATCTGTGCTTCTGAATAAAAATCCTGCCTTACTTGCCTTAATCATTCCAAGGTCATTGTGGCTGTCTCCGCTGGCAATTGTGTCATATCCGATTGACTGCAATGCCTTTACCGTAGTAAGTTTTGAGTTTTCAATTCTCATCTTAAATCCTGTGATTTCTCCATCTTCTGCTACTTCCAATGAGTTACAGAAAATTGTAGGATAACCTAACTTCTTCATTAAAGGTCCTGCAAACTGTGTAAATGTATCACTAATAATAATTACCTGAGTAATCTCTCTTAATTCATCTAAAAATTCTTTTGCACCAGGCATAGGATCAATCTTTGCAATTGTTTCCTGAATTTCCTTAAGTCCTAATCCGTGCTCTTTTAAGATGTTAATTCTATAATTCATAAGCTTATCGTAATCAGGCTCATCTCTTGTTGTTCTCTTAAGTTCAGGGATTCCTGTTTCTTCTGCAAATGCAATCCATATTTCAGGAACTAATACTCCCTCTAAATCTAAACAAACAATATTCATTTTCTCGTTTCTCCTTTAGTCCATTAAAAGTCGTACATTCACACTGTACAGTTCAACATTGTAGCATACTTTTTTTAATTTGTCTAAAAGTTATAAGTCATTATTCAACCTGTGCTTACACAATGGTGGAATAATTACCTTTGGGCACAACGGTTAGCTTTCATATATTGGCTCAAAATCATCTGCTCCATGACCGCATAACGGACAGGCATAATCTTCCGGCAACTTACTTCCCTCATAAACATAATTGCAAATCTTACATCTCCAACCAACAATTTTTTTGCCATCTTCTTTTGCAGATGCTGCATTGTTTTTCGGCTTTATTTCATTTTGATATTTTGCATAAGTTATAGGTTCTTTATCGCTTAATACCTTTGCATCAACAACTTCTGCAATAAATAATGTGTGTGTTCCAAGATCATGTTGCTCAACAACTTTTCCACTAATAACTGCGCAGGATTGCCAGCCAAGATATGGTACATCATTACAATCTGTAGGTGGTGTAATGTTTCCAAACTTGTCCACATCTCTTCCTGACTGAAAACCAAAATGCTTTATTGTTTCAAATGTACAATCATTGTCCAAAATGCTTACTGCAAAAATACCACTTTCTTTAATCAAATCGCAAGTGTAGTTACTGTTCAATACCGAAATTGCTATTCTTACAGGATTGCCTGCTACCTGAATACAAGTGTTTGTAATACAACCGTTAGCCACTTCACCTGCCTTAGTTGATACCATAAATACTCCGTAACTTAAATTATATATTGCTTTTTTGTCCATATTTAATCCTCCATTTCACTATATTGATTATTTTCCGTTTTGCTTTTTATTTATAATATCATAACACTTTTATGGTTCCAACATAAATACTTTGGAAAGCAATTTTTTATTTATAATTATCTATTGACTATTGTATTATACCCGATTTATTATATTTGAGAAGAAAAAGAAAGGATTTTTTATTTATTATGGACCAACAAAAGTACAAAACGGAGAACAAAATTTTAAGGCTGTCACTGGGAGGCACCATTACTTTTACAGTATTTGAAATCATCGCTTCCTTTGTCTTAGGTTCAAAAACCGTAATGACTGACGGCATATTTGACTTGTTTGACTTATTACTATTGCTTCCAATGTTTATTTTGGTTCCTTTTCTATACAAACCTGTTTCTGAAAAGAAACCTTATGGTTTTTCTCAAATTGAATCATTACTTGTTCTTGTAAAATATATTGTTTTACTTATTGTAGTTATCAATATGATTACAAACAACATTACAGTTTTACTTCATGGTGGACACACAGTTGATGCCACAAACGTTCTTATATATGAAGCTTCTCTTTGCGTGTGCTGCATAATTATGTACCTTGTGCTTCATTATCTTAGCCGTAACTATTCCTCAATGATAATCAAATCAGAGCTTTATTTGTGGAAGGTTGACATTGTAAGCACTCTTGGAATTTCAGTTGCATTTTTGTTCCAGATTTTCCTTACACACAGCCCAATTAATTTTATTATCCCTTACATAGATTCTTCTGTGGCAATTATTGTTGCATTATTCCTTGTAAAAGAGCCAATTGTGCAGATTATCAAAAACTTAAAGGAATTGGTTTTATTCTCGCCTGACCAACAGATTATGGATGAAATCAGAGAAGTTGTAAATAAGGACATTAGCAATTATGAATATAGTCTTGATTTCTTAGATGTTACACAAACAGGGCGTAAAACATGGATTGAAGTCTACGTTAAAAGCAAAAATGACACTGTAAAAATCAAGGATTTCAAAAAAATACAGGAACATATCACAAAAGATTTGATAGACAAATTTGACCAGATTTATGTTGAAATAGTTCCTTCTCTATAACTTGTAACTATAATTTACGATTAAATTTCAAAAATACTTTTCACAAAGGAGATTTTAAATGAACCTTATAAAAGAAAAATACAAAGGCTTATTAGTTTGCCTTGCAATCGCAATTCCTGCCTGGATACTTGGCAAAATCTTTCCTATTATTGGAAGTGCCGTTATTGCTATCATTGTCGGTATGGTTATTGCTTTATTCTGGCAACCGGGAAAAACTTTCAAACCGGGAATTACTTTTACATCAAAAAAGATACTTCAGTATGCAGTTATTTTATTGGGCTTCGGTCTTAATCTTAACGTAATATTTAGTACCGGAAAGCAATCACTTCCAATAATTATTTGTACAATTTCCACATCTTTGATTATAGCATTCGCACTTCACAAAGCTATGCACATTGATTCAAATATCAGTACTTTAATCGGTGTAGGATCTTCTATTTGCGGTGGTTCTGCCATTGCTGCAACAGCACCTATTATTGATGCAGATGATGACGAAGTGGCTCAGGCTATTTCTGTTATTTTCTTTTTCAATGTTTTAGCTGCTTTATTGTTTCCAATGTTTGGACATTTCTTAGGCTTTGATACAACATCCGGTGAAGCCTTTGGTATATTTGCCGGCACTGCTGTTAATGATACTTCATCAGTTACAGCTACTGCTTCTACTTGGGACAGTATGTGGAACCTTGGAACTCAGACACTTGATAAAGCCGTTACAGTTAAGCTTACAAGAACTCTTGCAATAATTCCTATTACTTTGGTTCTCGCTTTATTTAGGGCAAAACAGTCAGGTAGCAATTCAAATGAAGGTGGATTTAGTTTTAAGAAAGCTTTTCCTATGTTTATTTTGTGGTTTATTGTTGCTTCTATTATTACAACAATTGCCATAAGTCTTGGTGTTCCATCATCAGTATTTGCACCACTTAAAGAGCTTAGCAAATTCTTTATTACTCTTGCCATGGCTGCCATCGGTCTTGGCTGTAATGTTGTCAAACTTATCAAAAATGGTGGCAAACCTATTTTGCTTGGCGGCTGTTGCTGGATTGGTATAACTTGCGTAAGCCTTTTACTTCAGCACGTTTTAAGCATTTGGTAAATATAGAATTTAGTGAGCATATAATTTGGTAAATAACGACAGTTATTCCAATGACCTCCTATTGTTTAAATATTACAAAATTGTTACAATTCTTTTTGTAATTGGCCAGTACAAATCTTAAAATAAGGAGGACGAAACTATGTGTTTTAAATTCAATAGTTGCGACCAGTTATTTAACGCTATTTGCAAATTCTTTAACTTTGGTTGTTAATTAGTTATTTTTATAAAATAATATTCATATGTGCTTTGACACAAAAAAAACAGAGGACGATGTTTTGTTTGCTTGTTAGATGTTTAATCTAATGAAAACAAGACGCACCTCTGTTTTTTTATATACTTATTTAAAAATATTTTCTATTATTTCTTCACTTCTGGTTTTTTATTAATATTAAAATTCAAGTCTTATTTTATACTTTATTAAATTTTTTTTGCTATCAGCCTTAAAGCAATTTCATTAATTTACAGTTCTCAATGCCTGCGTCCCAGAATTTTTCCAACGGAATATTTTGCACCTGACACACAATGCTTGAATCCATTGCTCCATGTCCCACAATAATAACATCCTTACCTGCATCTAACTGTGGCTGAACTACTTCTTTAAGAAAACTTCCTGTTCTGGCAAACAAATCATCAAAAGTTTCTCCATCTTCCACACCCGGATAATTAGCCGGATCCTTAAACAACTTTCTAATAGGGCTTCCCTCTATCTGAGACGGATGTGTTACACCTTCATACACGCCAAAACACATTTCCATAAGCCTGTCGTCATATACAATAGGAATGTTTCTTCCTTCCAAAACAATTTCGGCTGTCTGCTTTGCCCTAACAAGCGGTGAGCAATAGCATATGTCAAAATTAACATCTTTATATTTTTCTTTGGCTTGCTCTGCCATCTGAATGCCTTCTTCATTTAATGGAATATCTGTACGGCCTTGAAGCTTATGCTTGGCATTCCAATCTGTTTTTCCGTGTCTCATAATATATAACATAACTTTTCTCCATATCTTTTGCTAATCTAATATAATTTATACGGATATAAGCTTAACTCATTCAGGTTATTTTCGCAACTGTGACTTCATTGGAACAAATTCAATTTTCAGCTGCATTCCCATACCTGCTGCAAATCTCTTTAATAATTTTAAAGATGGATTTGTATTTTTCCTTACTCTATGTTATGCTTTCTAAATACATCTAA